>OFHM01001197.1_pt1 | contig 17805 bp, 20 predicted proteins | sample 1521311 | NCBI WGS metagenome assembly OFHM01 (sample SAMEA3504083, study PRJEB24116) | mouse gut metagenome | biome: mouse gut; feature: mouse-associated habitat; material: faeces | place: Denmark | collected 2011 | reverse complement strand
CGGCAGGCTCCGTGGGCTTTTCGGTGGGAGAGCTGACCGTAGGCTTTTTGGGACTGGAGGTGGGAGAGCTGACCATAAGCTTTTCGGGACTGGCGGTGGGAGCGCTGGTGGGAATCCTTCTGAATGCTGTTCTGCCCGGAAAGGACTACGAATACAATGAAGAGAAGCCGGATCATACAGGCGTGGATTTTGCGGTGAAGGGGTGATAGTCCTTTTGCAGCGATGCCTGATTGGGGCTTGGGGCTCCCGGAGTCATGCCGGGGCGCTCCAAGCCTTGACGCCGGAGATGCCGGGGACAAACTGTATGAGAGCGGTGAAATAGAGAAGGCAATCTGGGGAACGGGGGCAAGGGCTCATGAGGGTTATTGATATGCACTGCGATACCGTCAGTACGCTTTTGGATGAGAAGAAGCGGGGGCAGAGGGCAAAGCTTCGCCGGAATCGGTTCCATGTGGACTTGACGCGGCTGAAGGAAAGCCGTTACATGGTGCAGAATTTCGCATTGTTTGTAAATCTGGGACAGCAGGAGGATCCTTGGGAGAGGGTCTTGGAGCTGTACGGGTATTACCGGGAGGAGCTGGAGAAAAACAAGGATATCATGGCTCCCGTATATCGGTTTTCGGATATCGGGGAGAATGATGCTGCCGGCAGGCTTTCCGCTTTGCTGACGGTGGAGGAAGGGGCGGTCTGTAAGGGAGAGCCGGAAAAGCTTCGGAAGCTGTACGAGATGGGGGTGCGGATGCTCACCCTCACCTGGAACGGGCCCAACGAGCTGGGCTCCGGCCATGACACCCCCGGCGGCCTCACCGCCTTCGGCAGGGAGGCGGTGGCGGAGATGGCAAAAAGCCCCTGCCCCATCCTCTTTTACGAGCGGGCGAACACCCCCCTGGGGGCGGTCCTTGCCCCCCGCCCGCCGGAAATCGCCCTGCTGGTGGGGGCGGAGGGGGGCTTCTCCCCAGAGGAGGCCCAGGAGGCCGCGGCGGCGGGCCTTTCCCTTTGCACCATGGGCCCCCGCATCCTCCGGTGTGAAACAGCCCCCCTTTACGCCCTTTCCGCCATCGGCTACGCCTACGAAAATTCTGCGAGGTGAGACACTGTGTCCCGTAAAAAAAGGCTGAAAACCAAGTACATCCTCCGCCGGGTGGTTTTTATCTTCCTCCTCCTTCTGCTGCTGGCCCTGGGGGCCTTTGGCCTGTGGAGGCTTTTTGGCGGGGAGGGCGAAAAGGCCCCTCCCCCCAGCCAACCGAGGGAAGGGACTTCCCAGCCGGCTCCCGACGCCACGGCCCAAACCGGGGGGGAGCCGGAACCCTCCGCCTCGGCGGAAAGCCAGCGGGGGGAGGACCAAAACGCGGCTCCGGACCCGGAGCCTAAACCGGAGGTTCCCTCCGGTTTAAACCCCTCTATCAACCCCGACGACTGGAGGCTGGTGCTCATCAACCCCACCCACGCCATCGAAAAGGAGCTGGAGATGGAGTTCGATGAGGTTCAGGGATACAAGTTTGACAGCCGCGTTGCCGGTAAGGTGCGGGAGCTTATCGCCGCCGCCAAGGAGGATGGCATCAGCCTGGCTATCGTCTCCGGCTACCGCACTATGGAGCGCAGCCGGATGCTTTACGCCAACAAAATTGCCGAATACAAGGCCATGGGCTACGACGAAGCCACCGCCAAGGTGGAGGCCGCCCGGTGGGTGGCCCCTCCCGGCACCAGCGAGCACCACTCCGGCCTTGCCATGGACATCGTCTCCGCCGATTACTACACCAAGTACAGCGACCTGGTGGAGGCCTTTGAAAAGGACAAGGAGGCCATCTGGCTGAAGGAAAACTGCGCCCGCTTCGGCTTTATCCTCCGTTTCCCCAAGGACAAGACGGATATTACCGGCATCAACTTTGAGCCCTGGCATTTCCGCTATGTGGGGGAGGAGCACGCCCAGGTGATTATGGAGCAGGGCATCTGCTTAGAAGAGTATTTGGGGGAGACTGATTAAATGTCCAACATCACCATCCGCAACGTTAAAAAATGCTTCGGGGATACCGTTGTCCTGCGGGATTTTACACAGGAGTTCCGGGAGGGGGAGTTTATCACCCTCCTGGGTCCCTCCGGCTGCGGCAAAACCACCATGCTGCGGATGATTGCCGGGTTTGAAAGGCCCACCCAGGGGGAAATCGCCATTGGGGAGCAGGTGGTCAGCTCCAAAAAGGTGTTTATCCCCCCGGAAAAACGGGACATCGGCATGGTCTTCCAGTCCTACGCCGTCTGGCCCCATATGACCGTCTTTGATAACGTCGCCTACCCCCTGCGCATCAAAAAGCTCCCCAAGGGGGAGGTGGAGCACCGGGTGGAGGCCCTTCTCCAGGTGGTCCATCTGGGGCGGTACGCCCAGCGGATGCCGGGGCAGCTTTCCGGCGGGCAGCAGCAGCGGGTGGCCATTGGCCGGGTCATCGTCCGGGAGCCCAAGGTGCTTCTCATGGACGAGCCCCTCTCCAACCTGGACGCCAAGCTCCGGGAGGGGATGCGGTACGAGATTAAGGAGATTCAGCGGGAGCTGGGAATTACCGTGGTTTACGTCACCCACGACCAGACCGAGGCCATGGCTATGTCCGACCGCATTGTGGTCATCAACCGGGGGGTGATTCAGCAGGTGGGCACCCCCCAGGAGATTTACCGCACCCCCGCCAACCAGTTTGTGGCGGATTTTGTGGGGCGGGTGGACTTCCTCCGGGGCGCGGTGCGGGGCGGCCGCATCCAGCTCACCGGCCTGGGGCAGTCCCTCCGGTACGACGGGCCCTGCACCGGGGAGGTGGTGGTGGCGGTGCGCCCGGAGAGCCTTTCCCTGGCCCGGCCGGGGGAGGGGCAGCTCACCGGCTCTATTGTGAATAAATACTATCTGGGGGATATTTCCGACCTGCGGGTGGACGTGGGAGGTGCGGTGATTCGTCTCATCGCCCCGCCGGAAATCTGCGACACCATGGAGCGGGGGGCCCAGGTGGCCCTAGGGATACGGGAATTTTTGGTCTTCCCCGACGACGGCACCGGCGAAAGCCTGAGGATTTTGACATAGAAAAAGGGGCCTTTGCCGGATTTGTTGTCCAAAGAGGCGCCCTCTTCCCCGTTTTTCGATGGGAAATTATGGAAAATCTACAAATATTGAAATCGCCCTTGACAAGCACCTGTTCTTCTAGTATAATGTTTAGCGTTGCAGGTCATCCGCTGGCATAGCTCAGCTGGTAGAGCAGCTGATTTGTAATCAGCAGGTCGGGGGTTCGAATCCGTCTGCCAGCTCCATTTTGTCGGTATCCTTTAACACCATTTGCACACAACATAATATACCGAAAGCGGTACGAAAACCAGCGGTTATGCTGGTTTTTTTCTTTTATTTCCCTTTCACTTTGCCGCTTTTCCACAATCCAAAGCCCCCCGCCCAATGGACAGGGGGCTTCTTTGTTTAACATGATTTGAACGCAATTAAACCTGTTCCACAAGGGGACTGTTTGCCTCCTGTTTGCCAGCCCCCAGAATTTCCCGTGTCCGTCCGCTTAAACAATCGGCCTTGCTCAAAACATCTTCTTGCTGGAGGTTTGCGTACTTATCCATAACGACATTCATGGAATTATCCCCCATGACCATTTGTATAGTTTTGGCATCCACTCCGCACCGGAAAAGGTCTATACACATGGTATGACGGAACCGGTACAGGTTGTTTTTAGAAGGATCGAGCCCTGCTTTCCTAAGAAGCCGCTTATATCTCTGGGCGTAGTCGTCAAAAATCCTTAAGTTCCCGTTCCGTCCGGTGAATATCATTTCCTCTGTTCCGTTTCTCCTCTTCTTATCCATATAAACAGCGTCATGCTCCGCCTGGAACCTCCATACCCTTATAGCCTCCAGAATATTGTCCTCTAAAGGCAGTTTCCGGTGCTGGTAGCCTATTGCCTGGCCCGGCCTTTCGTTCTTCAGCTCTTTGATAACCGCCCTGTAGGCAGAGGAACGCTTTAACTCGCCGTCCTTGAAGTCGGCGCTCTTTCCCAGGGCCTTTGTAATAGAAACCGTCTTTCCGGTAAAGTCAATGTCCCCCCACTGGAGGGCCAGGGCTTCACTGGGACGGCACCCGGTCGCCAGCAGGATACTGACCCAGCAGTAGACCATTTTATCCGGTTTGACCGCTTGCAGGATTTTTTGAATATCCTCCTTGGTATATGCCGTGGTCCGTTCCTTATGGCCTGCCTTGGTCTTGGGCTTTTCGATATTGGCGGCGAAGTCCATTTTTAGGAGCTGGCTCCCCCTCCCGGCATCGGAATAATATTTGGTAAACCTGCGGACCAAATCATAGACCTTGTTGATTTTGCTTTGCCCGTAGTAATGGGTAGGCTCCGTTTCTTTTCCTTTTGCGTATTTATCTTGTGCAAGCTCATCAAAGAATTTCTCCAATACACTACGGTTGATTTCGTACATCCGCTTATCTCCCAAATGTTCAAGGATGTATTTGGAGGCGTTCAGATAGTCCCCATAGGTGCGGTCTTTAACCCTCCTTCTTACTGTCCGTAAAAACTCGGGAAAGCATTCCCTTACGGTTACATCCTGCTCCGGCTCATAAGAAGCTATCCTCAAGCCTGCCGCTATCCCCTCCCGTACGATAGGAGTATCCGAACAAACAAGGGCAATCTCCCTGGAATGCTGTTGTATGTACTCCTTGTAGCTTTCCCAAACCTCCATTTGGCTCTTCCCGGAGATAATTTTCCGCTTTCTCCTGCCATTTTCATCCTTGCCAAGGCTAAGGGCGATACACCAACGCTGTTTCTGCTCGTCGAAATAGGGCTTGTGTTCCTCTCGCTTCATGGTCTCCCACTCCTCTTCTGAAATATCCTCAATCAAAATTGAGCAGGGGACATTAGAACGCTGTTTGCCCGAAAAGTCAACCGGTCGCTCTTGATTTTGGAGGGATGCCGGTTCTTCCCCCAGGAATTTGTTCAGATCGACAAGGCGGATATGCTCCTTCTGACTGCCAACCGTTGCCAGGTCTCCACAGTCGATAAAGTCTTTTACAACCATCTCGCTGACTCCCAAAAACTCTGCGGCCTCTGATAAGGAATACAAACTCGGATGCCCCATAATTGAAAACCTCCATAACTTCCCTAAATTTGTATTCTTATATTCAAATGCTTAAAAATAAGCTGTTTCCTTTCCACTGCCTTTTGTTTCCGGGAAAATTTTTTTCATTTTTAGAAAAGCTCGCTTTTCACAAAAACCTCACCGAATTTTCCTTATTTTCCAATCCGGGTTTTTCTTTCACCCTAAATTTTTTCAAAACACCCCCGAAAACCCCTTATTTTCAAGGAAAAAACGGTCATAGAAAATTGGTTTTTGATAATTATTAAAATTTTTCATTTGTATTTTTCATCACATTCTTAATTCTTCAAAAAATTTCCCCCGTTAATCTATCCGCTATTTTTGACAGGCCCGGTCATTTTCCCTCCGCTCTTTTTTTTCTGAACCAGACAGGAAAACGCCCCCAAACTTTCCGGAAATCCTCCCAAGGGCTTCTACTTCCTCTTTTCAACATGACACCGGGAAGCCGGTGATTTTCTCCTGTTTCTCATAAAAAATAAACACCCGGCGAAGCTGGCCGCTTCTGCCGGGTGCCCTTTTGCTCAATCAAGGACGGAGCATCTTCCCGTAGCGCTCATAAACATCTACAATGTCTTCCAGCATATCCGCCGCTTGCAGGATAGATAAGCCGGGATAAACCAAAAGCTGGGCGATCTGCTCCCCGGTTTGATTCAAGAACACGCCGTAGAGGTTGTTTTTCAACTGGTAAACACTAAAATGACTCCCTGCCTTTTTCCCTTGCATATGTATTCCTCCCTTACATTTTCACCCTGGTTAGATACTTCAGATAGGCTTCCAGCTTCTTCAAAATGATTTCCCTGGCTACCTCCGCTTCTTCTCCTTCTCCTAATCTGACTTCATGGGATTGAAGAAACACCCCTTCGCATTCTCCTTTGCTGTTTGTCTTTTCCAGTCTGACCAAAAGCTCAAAACTCAAAGGATTCACCTTCCTTCAAAAATAAATTTGGAGGTTTTTCTTTTGGGTGTCTATTTATCAGCCGGCGCTCTTTGCTTTCGCTTCTTTTCTTTGAATCCTTATAAACCGCCATGTTGTCCGCTATGCTTTTTTATGCTTGCTGTCTTCCAGGGCTTTCTCTTTTCCACTCCACCTACCTATTTCTTTCTTTTCTTTTTCCTTCAATCTCCATTAAATCCTTCTCACCCTCTGGGAACCCCCTGGGGCCTCCCTGGACAACTTTTCCCCCTTTTTCCCTATTCTTTCCCTTTCATCCTTCCGGCCCCTCTGGAACCCCTTGGGTTTTGTCTGGAATCATCCCCCCTTTTTTCACCTCATCTACAACTTTCCACAAAACAAAAAGGGCCAGGGAATTCCCCCGGCCCTCTGCCTGTTACCTGTCCTTTTCCTCTTTTATCATCTGCCGAACATCTTCTATCAACAGCCGCCGAATGATTCGATACTGTACCATACTTAACCAAACCAACAAGGCCAATCCCGCCAAAAGAAGAAATACCAGCAGAAACACCTTTTCCATGCTGTTTCACCACTCCTTTGAGAAGGGGACGGAGCTTGACCGCCCCGTCCCCCTTGTATTTATCCCTTTCCCTTAGCCTCCTGCCGTTTGAGGTTCGTCACCTTCACCCCTTCGCACAGCTTCAACTTTCCATCCTCCAGGGTGATACCATTGACACAGGTAAACCCAAGATAGACCCGCAAGGTGTCTTCATTCACCCACCGCCTTCCAAAACGGCTGTTGATGGTCTCATAGAGGCCCCGCCCTTCATCAAAGGCCAGCACCGTATAAATGACCGTAGCCGCCAGACTTTCATCCGGGACAAGGGGCCGGAAGTTTCCAACGCCAGTCTTTACCATGATGTTCCGGGTATGGGTCCCATCCAGCAGAAGCTCCTTCCCTTCAAACCTCACGCCCAGCACCTTCTCCCCGGATTCTGCCAGGGCTTTGATTTGGCTGACGGTCAAGCCCAGAATCTCCCCGCTGTCGTAGCTGTACAGCTCATACCCCACAACACGCTTGCCCAGGTCTACCCGGTTAATGATAGCTTTGCACATTTTCTGTCCCGTCCTTTTTCTTTTGATTTAGGCCGTTCCTTCAACCTATGCCCCTATTGTAACGCTGGGTGACTTCCTTGTCTGCGGACGATTTGCAAGAGGTTTTCTTTGCTTTTCCATGGCTTTTAGGGGAGTCTGCCGGACTTGATAAACTGCCCTCTTTATGATAAGATAGGGACAGAGGAAAGGCGGTGGTAGTCTTGGCGATTGCGGAACAGCTGTCTTGGGTACGCCAGGAGGATTTAGAGCGAATCAAACGCTTTCGGCTCATGGATGATGTGTTTCTCACCAAATGCTTTGAGGATGATACCGAATCCACGCAATTCGTCTTGCGTATCATTCTGAACAAACCGGATTTAGTGGTTCTGGATGTCCACACCCAGGTATTTGTGGCAAACCTTTTGAATCGCTCTGTTAAACTGGATGTTGTCGCTACAGACAGCGAAGGGCGCAAGATCAATGTGGAGGTCCAGCGGGAGGACAAGGGAGCAGGGAAGAGGCGGGCCAGGTATAACGCCAGCATGATGGACGCCAGCTTTCTGGAGAAGGGAACAGACTTTGACCAGCTCCCGGAGGTCTATGTCATTTTCATTACGGAGAATGATGTATTGAGGCAGAATAAACCCCTCTATGAAATTGAACGCTGTATTCTGGGGACTGGTGAGAGATTTGGCGATGGTTCGCATATTTTGTATGTGAACGGGGCCTATCGAGATGAAACACCTTTGGGAAAGCTGATGCACGATTTCGCTTGTCCCGAACCCTCACAAATGTATTATGATGAGTTAGCCGAACGGGTGAAGTTCTTTAAGGAAAGCAAGGAAGGAGTTGCTACTATGTGCAAAATCCTGGAAGAAGTCGAAGCGCAGGGATTAGAAAAAGGCAGGCAGGAAACAATGCTTGATACTGCTAAACGGATGCTCCTTACGGGGAAGTATGCTATAGAGGAAATTGTTGATATTTCCGGCCTTCCTCTGGAAGAAGTCCTCAAGCTGAAACAGGCATAGCGTAAACCAACAAACAAAAAGACCTGGGTCCAATGCTGGATTCCAGGTCTTTCCTAATGTGCAATAAACACAGCCTAAAACAATAAAGAGCATGGACTTTTACAGTACCATGCTTTTGTTTTATCATATATGAATTCTGCTAATTCCAAAAGATTCCTCTAAACCAAACAAATAGTTATCGTTAATATTTGTTAGAGGACAAGCCAGTAAAGTTGTTTTATCTCCATTCGTTCTATCTGGTGCTATATGTATATCAAAAAGTTTCAAAATATCCATTCCAATTAGAATGTTGCCCGTCCTAGTATAATTTACCTTCAAGCTCATTTTCCCCAAATCCACCCCGCCAATTACTAAGCTGTCAACCTCCTTGACACAAGATACCATATTACCGATTTCAGAATATCTCTCATTTTTATATAGCTCTTTTGCGATTCTCTTATCTTCCTCTGTGTCATTGACGCCATAGCTTAGTAGCTTTCCTACTTTTGAATCCGAAAAGTCCAAATCTCTATATTGTAAAATCATATTTTGAGGCAAGCCGGTTCTGATTAAAGGAAGGACTGAATATTGACAGCCTGTATCTATCTTGAATGACAACATAACAAACCGCATTCCATATAAACTTAATTCGCCATCACACCGAAATTCATAGTTAGAGTTTAAGACGATTTTAATATAATCACTCATCATATGTGACTTCCCCATTCAACAACTCACTACTGTTATAAATAGGGGCAATCGCCTTTCCCATACTAAACACACGCATATATCTTTCGTCCTCTTGATTGTTCCCAATATATTGGATTGTCCCAAAAGGCTTTGAAGTGTCCTCTACTGTGCAAAGAATCCATGTATCATATATATCTGTAAGTTGGTCAAAGCCTACTATCATTCCTACCTTCAAATCATTCAATTTCAACTTGTTTCCCATATGCTCTCCTTTAATCTCTAAGGAGCATAGACTTTTACAGTACCATGCCCTAGCAATTATTCAATGTTACACTGGTTACATCGGTTACAGTGGTTACAGTGGTTACAAGCTGTTGTGTCTATAAACAGTTAGCTGATTTATTTTCTACATTATATCAGTAAAAAGGGATAGTGTCAACTTTTAATTGAAAGGATGATTTTATTAGAAATAATAAAAAATATTGGATTATACGAGTCTATGCCGCTTCTGGTTTAATATTTATGTCATTTCTTTGTTTCATTCTGTTTTGGCTCTCTTCAATCGTGTGCATTTTTCTTAAATCTGCTATTTTAGGTGTCACTTTTTGTATTATCTCACTTGAAATGTTTTCACTCTTTAATGGCAGAACCACCAATGACTTAAATATCTTTATACATCCAGATAGGTTTTAATTAAAAGTGTGAGGGAAGCAACCTTTCTATGGATTGCTCCCCTCTGTTGTTCTGTTAAACATTGACTTACTGCCCGATAGTTGATATAATTAAAGAAATTTTTGAATTGGTGGTGTCTCTATGGGAAATGTCCTTGTGTTTATTCCTGCTCTCTGTATATTTGCTTTTGTTGTCTTTGCTTGCTTTGCTATCTCTAAAATACTTAAAAAGTTTAATGTAAATCCATTTATTCCTGTTGGAATAATTGTTATAGCCAGCTCAGTTTTCCTTTTTATCTTCTTGGTACAAGCACTCATGATTAAAAAGGGATGGGTATAACCTAACAAAGAATGGCAACCAAGTTGCTATGTCAAGTCCAAGTAATCCTATATAAACCTCCACTCCTTTGGATGTCAAAATAGCACATCTGTGCATGTAGAATGTTGTTATACAGGCCCAAAGCATTACCCATATAAAAGTTAATTTATGATACCTGTATTCTTCCAGTATGAATTCTTTTAAGAAAGTAAGTATTTTCTTCATACTTTTGCCTCCTAATTATAATGTGAGGGAAGCAATCTTTTAATTGATTGCTTCCCTCTTAAACTCTATGAATGCTTAATTACCTTATACCAGTTTGCATTGAAGATTTCAATAGTGGGGTTGACATGTGTCAGAAGTTGTGATATACAATAGATAATAAGTTATCTGTCCCAATTTATCTCGGCTCCATCTAGTACCCCCAAGACTTCCAATGCCACCTTCATTGATTTAGTATTAGCATTTCTATGAGTTTAAGATATTCGTAGCTTTTGCTTTCATCTTTTTAGCTAAGACTTACTAGATTGAAACTTATCTTCAATTATGGCTGCTAAAATATGTATAATCGCTATAATTATTGCCCGAGCACATATAAGTATATACGCCACTATGTAACCTAAATACTCCAATATTTCAAAAGCTAATAAACATTCATTTCCAGATAAAAAGCTATAAATACAAAGTATACCTGCTAAAACTATCACAAATGCCATAAGTATACAACTCTGAATCTTAAATATGAAAGGGTCTGTTATTTTGTCTCTCAATGTGATTATTAACTTACTTATTGCTTTTCTTTTTATAGCGATTCACCCCTTTTCTATAGTTCCAGTTGTTATACATGAATATGGACATTATAAGCATTTGAACCTTCTCTTTTCATTGATTATACAAGCTAAGGTTACTATGAATAGTATTAACTGCCATAAAAGGAGTAAAATCAGTTCTATAGTTACTAATACTATTAGTATTAAAGGGTAATTAAGTATTCTACATAAGTATAATAATACACAAAAAGGCCAGCATAGATGAAACGAAATCATAAGAAAAGGGCGTTCTTTTATGCAAGAAATACTAAATGATTTTTTGAACCAAAAAATTACCGATAGTATAACTTTAGCAGTCCCTAATATGAATCCTAATATTATGCTTCCAGTATTTTCACTGTTTAGCTCTATTGCATCTTCTTTAATTATTGGACTTATAATCTTTTTGTTACTCAAATTTATCCCTCCATTCTCTAAAATAGATGTTATTATTCACGAATACGGTCACTATAAACATTTGAATGATGTAGTTTGCCCTAAATTAAATGTGCAATGTGAGTGTTTTACTTTTGGATTAAGAAATAATCACTTTTTCTATGAAGGAAAAACTTTTAATAGTGTGTATAATACCTTGTCTAGCTTGCGCCATAATGCTGAGTATCAAAAACTGATTGCTGATAACTCAAAATTTGGATGCCTATTCTATTGCAAAACCATCTTAATCTTCTTCTTTTCCCTTTCATTACTTAATTCTATCCTATTTTCATATCAATATGGGTTAGTATGGTGTATGTGTGGATTATTTTTAACATCATATGAAATACTTACATATTTCTTTGCTAAAAATCCGTCAGCTGATATAAGTATTGCTCGGCATCCAGAAAATTTTAAGTATACGGATAACTATAATGAGTATGCAGAAATATATAGCTTTAGAAAAATACGCTGATTAAAGCGCGAGGGAAGCAATCTTTTCTTTGGATTGCTTCCCTCTTAAACTCTATGAATGCTTAATTACCAGCTATTTATCCCGCCTGCTGCCCTAGAATTTGGGGTTGACAAATGTAATGTGTTGTGATATACTATGGATAATAAATTACTTATCCCAATTTATCTCGGCTCCATCTGGAACTCCTGGAGAACCGGTGCCGCCACTACCCAATAAGCCAGAATCCCCAAGATTAACTGCTCCTGTTTCTTCTAGTATTCTCTGCAGTTCCGCTTGTTGCTCTGGGGTAAGAGGACTTGAACCTCCATGGTTGCCTCCTGTGTTTCCTCCTTGATTTTGATTGTTATCCTCTGGTATAGGGTCTCCTGGCTTCGGGGCATCTGAAGTATCTAACATCCATTTATCAAATTCTTCTGGGGTCATCTCCTCTAATGGATTCCCTTCCTTTGATGGATCAGTATCACTTCCCCCTACTGGTATATATACCGGCTCATATATCCCCGTCTCTTCATTATATACCATCTCTTCATAAAATTCTGGAAGTTCCTCTTTTACCACTATATCCCCTTGGGGATTATCTTGGGTACCTTCCTCTCCTTGCTGTATCTGGAAATTATTTACGATTTTTCCATTTTCTACCTCTGTTGGTTCCTCCCCTTGGGAGGTATTTTTTATGTCTTGCTCACCTTCTGGCGTTGTGATAGTTTCTACTACAGGCTGATTGTTGACAGAATATCCCGCATAGAAGGAAGCGAATAAACCAATCGCTATAAGTCCTACGACTATCTTCTTTTTCATAAAAGTTGATTCCCCTTTCATACTGTGTTTTTTGAATTACAAGGTTCCTTTAAGGGAGCCTTATTTTTATATATAAGCCCCTTTCTGTCAAGCTGTCTGCTCCTTTCTTTCTGTCTGCCTCTGGCAAACCAACTGTTCCAAGTGCCACCAGAAAGCCATGCTGGACTGACAACCATGGGGCCAGATCGTTTCCCTAGCCCCATGGCCCTTTGTCACCCAGCGAAACATAAAGGGCCATTGTCATGGAATGGGATAATTCCATAACAATGGCACACAGCATGAAGAAAGAAAGCTGTTAGGTATTGCATTTAACCATATTAACAGCTATAATAAGATTGCAAGTGTGAGAGATTGTTATGGAGGTTCGGTCTCCATGGCTATTCCCAGGTGAGGGGCCCTAATCCCTCATCTGGGCCGCTTGCTCTATGTCTCGCAGTTCTTATTATAATGGTTTCATCACAGGAAGTCAACGCCTTTAGGCTGATTCTTTCAGAATACCTTGGCTTTTTTCCTTCTTTTTCCTGGAGTATGCCTCAAAACTCCTTTGTCCTACAAGGGCAGGGGAGTTTTTTCTATCTCTATAGGTCTGACAAATTCTCATTATCGCGATGTGTAATTTTTTTTACTGTCGTATCATGGTGCTTCTGTGTATCTGCATATCTTGAAAGACTGGAAGTTTTTTGTTGAAGAGTATGACAGACTCTTATTATCGCAATCTGTGATTTTTTTACTGTCGTATCATGGTGCTTCTGTGTATCCGCTTTCTGTCATTGGGCTATGTAGTGATTCGCTTATGTCAAATAAACCTCCCCTTTGAGTTATATTTATTTGAGTTACCCTATCTCCTGTGTACATTTTCTAGCGCGGTTGCATGTATATCACTTTTCTGTATCAAAATGTGCTTTGCTCCACAAAGTATAAAGGTAGGGGAAAGAAGCCGCATAGGCTCCTTTTCCCTACCTTTTGTATGGGGGAGGAATTTTTTCAGTTGTAATAACACTCAACTAGCCCAATGGTTTTTATCTATGTGTGTCCGCCTTTCCCGGTCAGTATTGTTTCGTTTTTTATGCTGGGTGACTGTCTTTTTTAATTCATCTGCTCCCGGAAATTTTATCTCATTCTATGAAATCTTCCGGCCCGGTTTGGCACATTAAAAATGCTGGTGTTTTTTCCTCACTGTATCGGGAAAGTATATCTCCCCTTTGCCCCCTGTCCTCCAACTTTAACTTTTCACAGAATTTTTTAGGGAAGCTGTTTGACAGAGATATTTACATATGGATTACTTGAAAACTATAATGTCATTTTAACAACTTTGCATTACAGCCCAAGCGACCTAAAAAATGATACATAGTTATCACACCTCAGCGTGTATATTGCATCTGTATATGTCCGCTTCTGTGGATGGTCTTTCCTTGTCATAGATTCCAACCAATTAAGGCAATAAACAAACAGGTGGAATTTATGATGGATGATATAATCATCGCCCACATCCGGGAAAATATAACGCTGTAAGTATCTCGGCTTTTTCTCTGTTGTCCTAATATAACCGTTTGAACAAGTCCAATGAAGACCTCTGATTTTCGCGTAAGTTTCAGAATCGACTATAAAAAATTTATCTGTCCTTCTTCGGTAGCAACTAACAAATATGGCTTCAGGAAACATTTCCACAACCCACGCCTCATTCTCCCCTGGTTCTGAAACCTTGGTCATGAGCTTCATTTTTAGTAATGTTTCGATTCCTAAATCTGTTTTGCAGTCTTCTAATGGCTTGGCATCTAAAACTGTTCTGAAATCTTCCATATGTAGTTCAAAATCTCCTTACAAAAAAATTTTTAATTTTTATAAATATATTTGAATGTACTTTTTTAGGACTACTCCTCATTTTCTCTTCCGCAGGGATTGACCCGCCCGGATTCCTCATATAAGGCCACCCGCCGATAGAAGGTATTGGCTTTCACTCCTAATAAACGCATCGCTTCAACCGCTGTTATTTCCCCCTTTCTCCACCTGGCGTATTTGTCAAGAAATGCCTTTTCCTCAATCTGGACAGGCTTTCTCCCTCTGTACTTCCCTTGCTGTCTGGCGATCTCTATGCCTTCCATCTGCCGCTTCTTCCTCATTCTAAGCTCTTCTTCCGCTATGGTCCCCATCACCTCAATGAGGATATTTTGAACCATCTCCAGAAGATAGGAAGAATCTCCGGGAACATCAACAAGGGTCGTGGGAAGATTCAATATCCGTACCCTTGTATGATGCTCCTTAAACCATCTCAATTCCTCTTGAATCTGCTGTTTATTTCTCCCCAGCCGGTCAAATTCTTCAATAATCAGCTCCACTTGATTTTCTTCTGTTGACACTCTCTCAATAATGCTTTTCATCAGCTGGTAGCTTGGCCGGTCAAAGTTCTTGCCGGTTGCTTTGTCAATAAAGATGTCCTTTTCTTCTATCTCTGGGCAATACTCTTTTATGGCCTGCTTTTGTCTTTCTGTCTCCTGCTCATCGGTACTTACTCTAGCATAGGCAAAGTTGAAAATCATTTTTTCCTCCTTTCAAAATATCTTTATTTTGAAGTATTTCTTTAGGCTTTACCTCCAAGAAGCAGACTGAAATCTCAAATTCTCACCCCCAAACAATTTCGTTAAAACCAAAAAAATTATTAAAAAATATGTCATTTTATTTAACACCTGTATGAAACAAAGCTATCGAATTTGGACAACAAAAAAAGACCACTGTCAATCAAATTTGACAATGGTCTTTTTTATGTTCGGTTTATTTTTCTAATAGTTCCACCAGATAACCTCTGTCCGGTCATTTCCGGCCCTGCTTCCGACAGAGGTCGATGTAAGAAATTCTGTCCTTTGCCACCCGTTCATGGTGAGGTATTTGTCGTAGAGAAGAAGGTCATAATTGCTTATGAGTATTTTGCATTTGGCGTTACATATCAAACGAAGAAAGTTTTCTTGTTCCTCATAGTTGAAGGAACGGGCGTAGATTTCTCCAAGGTTAGCCGGTTCTTTCTGCCCTTGGTATTTTTCCTTGACTGCGTTGGATAAACAGTCTACCCTTTGCCAATCAATCCCCTCTAGCGCTTCTCTTTCGCTTTCTGGTTGAATATACGAGGGGTCAAGATACATCATCACAGAGGGATTGTTCAACCAATCACCAATTGCTTGATATGTCGTTTTTTCATCTTCCATAAGTTCTGTCCCTTTACGAAAAAACATAAAGGCATCTATCTGTTGGACCTCGATTCCCTCCAACCGCTCTGCACAAGCAAACAGACTTTCCGCCCGCTTGTGATACTGTTCTGTACTTCTAAACTTAGATTCCGAGAAAACCTTTCCCATGCCGTCTCGGCTCATGGTGTAAACGACATAGGTTGCGAACGCTAACTCCATATCGTTGATACCATAAATATCTTTTCCCTGCTGAATAGCGGCAAGTTTTCTTGGCGCTTTTAGTTCTTCGCCCTCCAGAAGTGTCTCTGGCTCCATCTCTTTTTCAGCGTCTGAAATAAGTATCCAATCTTTTAATAAAGAATCCAACTCATTCTTAAATAAGGAATCTTTCTTTTTAGCTTCGATCAATATATCCCATCTTCTTTTAAGCTCTTCGTTTGGTTTTTGTAAATCCTCTACCGCAATACCATAATCAAAGAGCCGGGGCAAGGACCGCCTATCCATCTGCGGGAATTTTCTTGCCAAACAATCCATAATTTTCTTCCAGGTGTATTCCTTCACATCCCCGCTACGGTCAAAAAGTTCCTTGGCATCTTCAAATTGCTCCCTGCTATACTCCGAATCCATTACCCGCTGTATCAATTCTATTGCGGTATCTCTTTGGGATAAGACACGCATCAAGGCGCATAAGCCAGAACTAAAATCATTGTAAATTTCGATAGGGTGCCTGGGCTTATTCAGTAAGACCCGGCACCCTCCACCGAAAGGGGTAACAAAAACATCGGAGTGCATATAATCCAATCTATCAGCGATAAAATGGGCCATTCGCCCCTTCCCGCCGTAAAAAGGAATGACAGAAAGAAGTTTCTGATATTTCATTTTTCCGCCTTCTTTTCTGCACTGACTGATTCATTCATTCGTTTGCTGTGGATGAGGAAGACGCTCATCAATCTTTTTTGCATCGAAGGCCAAAGCACGATAAACCCGTTTATCGTTGCTTCTAAATGTTACGGATAAAGCATCCTGTCCCCGCTTAATATATTCTTTCTCTGCCAATAGTTTACGAATAGAATTAAACTGGTATTTCCTAATATCAGCCTGTTCTAAAAGATTGTTGAAATCCATAACCGGAATGTAATATAAATCGTTTTTTGGCTCTATCTTATTTTGCGTAATATACTGACATAAAAAATCAAGTATAGTTTCTATCAATTCATCTTGTTTTTCCTCAAGTTCATGAGTAATAGGCTTTGTCTCTATTTGCGTGTATTCTTTTCTAATCAAGGAAGCGATGGCGAAAAATTCAACATCCTGCAAAGCCACTCCATATCGGAGAAACTCTTTTATGTCAGATTGTAAATCAAACAAATTTGTTCTTATTTTTCCATGAGGCTTTCTCTTCTCTTTTTTGTCTGTTTTCTCAAAACAAGAAATCACCAATGTTTCTTCGTTAGTATCTTCATCTTGTAGTCTTACCAATTCAAACTGATACCCAATAAAAATTAAGTATCGTTTCACGATTGGGAAAATATGCCCCCTGTCCGCTCCGCCGTTTTGCTCAATGATAGCATGGCAGATTTTTTCTCCAAGCTCTTCAACCAGCGGCTTTTGGGGATTCAGTTGTTGCTCATCTTGTCTATCTTTTTCCGGCTTTTCGATAGTGCTGTATATTATTTCAAGAAACTTCTTAGGTCCGGTTACCTCAATGATTGAGTTTTCAAATCTCCAGAGTAAACTTTTGGGAATCGAAATAACCTCTTCCGGTTCTTTAGCTTTACTGTTTTTCCCATTCTCTCCATCCGTCATGGCATAGCCCCCGTTTTATATAGCCGTCATATTTTTCAGTTTCACCTGTTACATATGTTACATATGTTTCAAATACTGCTGATATAATTTTTTCAAAATTATATCATGTTTGACATCTTTTGTCAATTTTCTGTCGATTACGCCCTTTCGCTGGTTCCCACTTGTTTGCCCTCTGTTTGCCCTTTCCCTCTGGACTGTTAGCCCCTCTATCGGCTGGTCCTATCTGCTTAGTGACCTTGCACAGGCCAGTCCTTTAGGGGGTACATCGGTTTGTAGAAAGTCCCCGTTGTCCCCAGCCGCTTGCAAAAGCTCCGCTTTCCACCCGGTTTTTGGGGAAATATATCTGGTTTCCGCCATTTTTTAGCGATATTTTATAGAAAGTCCATAAACATCAGATTCCCTATTGACAAATCTTCGCCCTTCCGGTATAATATTTACCGTTGCAGGATTTCCGCTGGTGTAGCTCAGCTGGTAGAGCAGCTGATTTGTAATCAGCAGGTCGGGGGTT
>OFHM01001192.1_pt1 | contig 17842 bp, 13 predicted proteins | sample 1521311 | NCBI WGS metagenome assembly OFHM01 (sample SAMEA3504083, study PRJEB24116) | mouse gut metagenome | biome: mouse gut; feature: mouse-associated habitat; material: faeces | place: Denmark | collected 2011 | reverse complement strand
GCCTGGCTTGCGGAAATTCTGGAGATAAAACCTTTTTTCTCCTTAAAATCTTTATAAATCCCCTCAATATCCGTCAGGAACGCCAGCTTTTCCGCCTTCACCGCCCTGGCTATGGCGCAGGCCGCGTCATCCGCGTTGATATTGTAAGTCTGAAATCCGCAGTCCAGCCCGATGGGAGCCACAATGGGAAGAAAATCCTTCTCCAGAAGGTCGTAAAGTACCTTGGGATTCACTTCCGTGATCTCTCCCACATACCCGATATCCTGTCCGTCGGCATACTTTTTTTCCACCTGAATCATTCCGCCGTCCTTGCCGCTGATTCCCACGGCCTTAACGCCAAGCTCCTGAACCATGGTCACAAGCTGCTTGTTGACACGTCCCAGAACCATCTCCGCGATTTCCATAGTCTCCCCGTCCGTCACCCGCAGACCGTTCACAAATTTTGCTTCCTTACCGACCTTTCCCACCCAGCGGCTGATTTCCTTTCCTCCGCCGTGCACGATGATGGGCTTAAATCCTACCAGCTTTAAAAGCGTCACGTCCTTGATTACGTTCTTCTGCAGTTCCTCGTTGCTCATAGCGGAGCCGCCGTATTTTACCACAATGATTTTCCGGTTGAATTTCTGAATATAAGGAAGCGCTTCTATCAGCACCTCCGCCTTCTTTAAAACTTCCTGCATATCCTTGTCCATTTTTCATTCTCCTCATTTTACTTTGCTCTCTTTACAGCGTATCAGCTTCGGTAATCCGCATTGATTTTCACATAATCATAAGTCAAATCGCAGCCCCATGCCGTTGCCGACTCTTCTCCCGCTTTCATATCCACCAGAATGGTTACTTCCGGCTCCGATAAAATCCTGCCGGCTTCCTCCTCGCTGTAATCGGCTCCCACTCCGTCCTTATAAATCAGGATTCTGCCCGCCTTGCTCTCAAAGTAAAGCTCCAGCTTTTCGGGTTCAAAAGAAACCCCCGAATAGCCCAGTGCGCAGAGGATTCTCCCCCAGTTGGCGTCGTGGCCGTAGATTGCCGCCTTTGTCAGGCTGGAGCAGATAACGGATTTCCCAAGCTTTCTGGCGTCGTCCTTTGTGGCTGCTCCCACCACCTTTGCCTCAATCAGGGCCGTGGCTCCCTCTCCGTCCCCCGCCATCATTTTCGCAAGGGATTCGTTCACATAATGAAGGGCTTCCTTAAAAGCCTCGTAGGCCGCGTCCTCCTCGCAGATTTCCCTGTTTCCGGCCATGCCATTTGCCATCACAAGAAGGGTATCGTTGGTGGAGGTATCCCCGTCCACGGAAACCATGTTGAAAGTATCCACAACGTCCTCTTTGACCGCTTTAGTCAAAAGCTCTTTGGAAATCGCCGCGTCCGTTGTCACAAACGCAAGCATGGTGCACATATTGGGATGAATCATGCCGGAGCCCTTGCACATGCCGCCAAGGGTGACGGTTTTCCCACTGATTTCAAACGTTACGGCGATTTCTTTCGGCACGGTGTCCGTGGTCATGATGGCCCTCGCCGCGTCCGATCCGGCTTCCAGGGTGTCTGATTTTACCGCTGCCAGTTTCCTTATGCCCTCTGTAAGTCTGTCCAGAGGCAGCTGCATGCCGATGACGCCGGTGGAGGCCACCAGCACGGAATCCGCAGAGATTCCCAGGGCCTCCGCCGCGCATCTGCTCTCCGCCGCGCAGCAGTCCGTCCCCTGTTTTCCGGTGCAGGCGTTGGCGATGCCGGAATTCACCACCACTGCCCGGGCAGCGGGCGACTCCTCCACGATTTTTTTATCCCATACTACCGGCGCGGCCTTTACTACATTGGAGGTAAAGGTTCCCGCCGCCGTACAGGGAGCCGTGCTGTAAATCAAAGCCATGTCCCTACGGTTCTTGTATTTTATGCCTGCCTCCACGCCCGCCGCCTGGAAGCCTTTCGCTGCGGTCACGCCGCCTTCGATTTGTTTCACTTTTACACCTCCGTATGCGCTTCAGCGCATATACCAATCAAAATTTGAATGTTTATTTTGTCAAATTATTCACAAACTCCACAGGTGAATAGTCGCTTATAGCATTCCCTTTCAGATACAGGCCGGCCAGATTCGTCAGGCCCGCAAACACGCTGATGCCACTGATATTCCTCCGCCGTTTATCGCCCGAACCGCCTCTGTACCGGAGCCGCACGGGCTCAGCAGAAGAACAGACAGCCCGATGGAACGGTCTGAAAGGGACAGCACATTTACCGGTTAAACGCCGTAATATTCGCCTCGTTCAACGTAAAATCGTAATAATTCAGATCCTCCCGCCTGGTCCAGCCGATGCGCTTCCAGAACGCGTTCCCAACATCGTTGGCCGTGAAGGCGATCAGGCTGACTTTATTGATTTCCTCCGCTTTCAGGGCGTTCATGCAGTGGACTACCATGGCTTTGCCGATGCCCTGCCTGCGCCAGTCCTCCCGGACGCACACATGGTACAGGCAGCCCCTCCTCCCGTCATGGCCGCAGAGGATGCCTCCCACAATGTCACCCTCCCTGTCCACTGCCACTACGCTGGTAGTGGGATTCCTTTTCAGGAAGCGCTCCACGCCCTCCCGGGAATCATCGATGCTGCGCATACCGAAGCCGCGAATGGTTTTCCACAGGGCATAGAGCCCCTCGTAATCTTCTGTCGTCATCGTCCTGACGGTAAATGTCTTGTCCTTCATCTTTCCACTCCGTGGCCGTCTTTTCGACTTCTGTCCTCCCGGCTTTTTCTATCAGCGCTATGTATATTTTATGCACTCTATACATTCTGCGCCGCAGAAAGCCGGGGCAAGAAATTCTTTTCCGCTTCCGGCAATTTTTTGCCTTTCTGCTCAGGCGGCGCTTTTAAACTTCAATAGTATACACCGTTTTCCCGGAAAGGGCAACGCTATTTTCCATTTCTATCCAATTCTATTGATATCCGGCGATTATCCAACTCTGATTCCGCTCTTCTTTCGTTATCCGCGGAAATCTATGTCATATCTGGTGCCATGATGGAACAGCGTCCCCTCGGCAAGCCGGATGCGCAGAAGGCAAGTGGCAGGGTCATCCTCATTCGTATGTCCGTTGCCGTACCATTCCGCAAAAACTGTCCTCAGTTTGGACATGATTTCCTCATTTTCCTTTGCCCTGACATGGCCCAGGTTCTCGCCGGTGCCATGGGCAGTGAACCACTCGCCGCATATGGCCACAGCCGGATTCTTTGCAATCTGTCTCATTTTGTTGGACTTGGCATACGTGACGACATAGAACGCGCCGTCCTCGTAGTAGCTGTTCACAATCCGCACGAAAGGTCTGCCCTCCTCCACGGTGGCGACGGAAAGCAGCGTGTCGCATCCGAATCTTTCATCCATGATTTCCGCGGTTTCTTTCGAAAGTTTCTCTCCCATTTTCTTCTCCATTTTTCTCTGTGATGCCGGTAAGTCTCCCTGAATCATTTGAGGTTCCACATAATGGCATTATTCTTCCTGGTCATTGATGCTTTCCGCGCTTACGGGAAACAGGGCACCAGTTCCAGACCCTCGCTCTCTTTCAGGCCGAACAGCAGATTCATGTTCTGCACCGCCTGTCCGGCGGCTCCTTTTACCAGATTGTCCAGCGCTCCCATCATAATGACGCGACCTGTCCTTTCATCGATGACGAAACCTACATCCACGTAATTGCTGCCCTCCACCCATTTGGTCTCGGGGCAGATGCCTTTGTCCAGGATACGGACGAATTTCTCTTTCCCATAATATTTGTCATAAGCGGCGCGGATTTCCTCCCACGCGGGCAGGGTGCCGTCCGCTTTCCTCTTCAGCTTCGCGTATTCCGTCACCAGGATGCCCCGGTTCATAGGTACCAGGTGCGGGGTAAAGTTGACGGTCACTTCGCAGCCGCCCGCAATAGAAAGCTGTTCCTCAATCTCGGGAGTATGCCGATGGGTGGCCACGCCGTATGCCTTGATATTCTCGTTCACCTCACAGAACAGGTTTGGCACTTTGGCTCCCCGCCCCGCACCGGAGGTTCCGGATTTCGCGTCCACAATCAGGGTGTCCACATCAATCAGCCCCTCTTTGACCAGCGGATACGCGGTCAGGATGGAACAGGTGGTATAGCAGCCCGGATTTGCCACCAGCCGGGTGCCCTCCGTAATCTGGTTCCGATTCACCTCGCAGAGACCATACACTGCTTCCGGAATGAACTGGGGGGATTTATGTTCTATGCCGTACCATTTTTCGTATACTGCCACATCCTTGATGCGGTAGTCTGCGGAAAGGTCTACGATTTTTACCTTTGACAGAATCTCCTCCGTCAGAAGCCCCGCCAGGAATCCCTGGGGCGTGGCCGTGAAGATGACGTCCGCCTGCTCAGCCAGCTGAGCCAGATTGTCATCTCTGCACACATTCTCCACGATTCGGAACATGTTCTGATATACTTCATAGTATTTCTTGTCTATGTAGCTGCGGGAACCGTACCAGACGATTTCCGCTTCCCTGTGGTTCATCAAAATCCTTACCAGCTCGCTTCCCGCGTAACCGGTTGCACCGATAATTCCTGCTTTTATCATTTTCTTCTCCTCATTTCCGCCCTGCTCCATTTTGCACACCGCTCAGCGAATATTTGAGCCGGAGCAAGTACGCCTTACGTTAGTATAACACATTTTGCATAAAAGTCCATATCTTTTTATTTTTATGCAAGTATTTTTATTTTTATGTATATTTATTCATCACTTCCGTGAGAAGTCACACTTGTCTTCCAGAAGCCGAAACTGCTTCAAGGCTGCTTCGAAGCTGCTTCATTCCAACTTTCCGGTGCACGAAATAACTTGTTACATTATCGTAAGGAATTGTCTACAAATAACTGATGCGAGTTTATAGCCGTTTTCGTTGTATTTCTGGGCTTTCTCCTAAACAAGTTGCATCAGTTATTTTCCGACAATTCCTAATCTAATCTGCTGAAATCGCTGGCAATGATTTCACGAAGCACTAGCGGAATATCAACCGCCGCCCTGGCCGATGGGCATATCTTCATACCGCCGCAGTCTCCGCCAAAATTTTAACTGTAAGGCAGTATATCCTGAAGATCACTAAGCTTTGCCAAGCAACCCGACTCACGAACGAAAGATATCAGGGACATCGCGGCAAATCGAATCGCTCGTGAGCATAGGATTCTCTGGCAGACACTGCCGGAAAATGCAGACTTCAGATGACAGAACTATAATAACCAATCGCCCGGTATTTGTCAACAGCCCCGTCCGCCGAAACTTAAGGCAAATCATTGTTGACGTATCCTTGCCTGATAAAGTATAATCATTACAGCCGTCATCCGCGGAACTGTCACGATGGCTGGAAATACACCCTAAACAATGGAAGGAAGGCTACTGTATGAGGCAATTTTTCGGAATGAGCAAGCGTGGGGATCTGTCGGAAGCGGTCCGCAATCTGAGCAGCCCCCAGTTCATCATGCTGCTGTCGAACAACACCCAGTTCGAGGAGCATGTGAAGACCCTGGAGAAACTTTACCCCGGTATTCCCAGCATCGGGTGCATCGGAATGAGCTATGACACCAAAGTGGTGGAAAACGGTGTGGGCATCATCGCTTTTTCAGGAGGGGTCAGCGCTACGGCCAATGTGCTGGAGCAGGTATCCGTCATGCCGGTGAAGTATATAGACCGGCTGGAGGCGGACATCAGGAAGATAAACGGATCCAAGCAGGACACCGTATGCATCGATTTCTGCAGCGGAAACGATGCCTGCGTCCTGACTACGCTCTATACGTCATTGCGGAGCCGGGGCATCCAGCTTGTGGGAGGCACGGGGGACGGCGGAAAAGTGTCCGCCAACGGCAAAGTCTACGAGGATTCCGTGGCCTACGCCCTGGTGCGCAACCAGAACGGCCGGGTCAAGACCTATAAGGAGAACATCTACCACCAGATGGGCAATTACCGCTTCATCGCCTCCAATACGGACCGGGCCAATTACATCATCGGCTCCCTGAACGGGAACCCGGCCAAGCAGGTATACCAGAGCATCCTGCATGTGACGGATCAGGAGATCCTGACCCAGACCTTCAAGAACCCCTTCGGCAAGCTCAACGGGGACGACACCTGTATCGTCTCCATCAAGGAAGTCAACGGGAATTCCCTGGCCTGCTTCCGGCAGGTGAACGACTCCGATGTGCTGGTCCTCCTGGAGCTGGGAGATTATCGGGCCATCGTGGACAAGACCATAGCGGACATCTGCCGGGACTTCCCCAAGCGCTCCGCCGTCTTCTCCGTGAACTGCCTGTTCCGCTACAAGCTGTTCACCGAGCAGCGCTACATGGCCACCTACCTGCAGGAGATGGCAAAGCTCGGCAGCCACGCGGGCCTGGTGGGCTATGGAGAGCATTACAACAGTCAGTTCGTGAACCAGTCCATGACCTGTGTGGTATTTGAATGACCGTGAAAAGCCATCGGACACTTGACGGAATTGAAATCAGGAGGATACATAATGTTGTTTTCAAAGAAAGGACCTTCAAAGAACGGGCAGGTGCGCCACGATGAAAAAAGCCTTTATCCCGTGCTGCATGTGACGGAATGCCTGAAAGGCTATCAGAAGGATCTGGCCAAAAAGGAAGTGGAATCCCTGTTCGAGCTGAGCATGATCGGCAACTCCTTCAGCAGCGTATTGGCTGAGGCCGACCATTTCCAGGAACAGCTCCAGGACTTCGGACAGTCCTTCGCCAGCATCAATCAGGCCGCGGGGCAGTTCGACCAGGTGCGGACGGACATCACCCAGACCGTGTCGGAAGCCCAGGGCATGGTGGAGGAGCTGAAAGCCACTTCCGCGAAGGTGCAGCAGACCTACGCCGATATGGAGAATACCTTCGCCTATCTGCAGACAGCGGTGAAGAGCATCCAGCAGTGCATGGGCAAGATCGTGTCCATCGCGGACGAGACCAATATCCTGGCCATAAACGCCTCCATCGAGGCGGCCAGGGCCGGAGAACAGGGCAAGGGCTTCGCCGTGGTGGCGGAAAAGGTCCGGGAGCTGGCCAGGGAGATCAAGGAGCTCACCGACGACGTGGACACCGGCATCCACGATGTGGAATCGGGGGCGAACCAGCTCAACTCCAGCATCCTTGCATCCCAGTCGGCTCTGGATCAGGGCTTCGGCATCGTCAACGGCACCTCCGAATCCTTCCAGCAGATCAGCACCGTGGCGGAGGGCACCTCCTCCGTGCAGGCAGAGATCTCCGGCGTCATAGGCGACTCCCAGAACGCGCTGCAGGTGCTCTGCCAGTTTTTCGACAGGATAAAGCTCCAGCACCAGGAGGTCATAAAGCATATCAGCCGGGCCAGCAATCTGGGCACCACCAAGAGCGCCATGTTCGAGGACATCGACAATATGCTCTCCCAGATCCCGCCCATCATCAGGGATAAGAATCCCAGAAGAGACTAGTACTCCGATGCGTGAATCCTTGAGCAATCAGCACTCGCTGTCCACCCCAGTACTGCGTTGTCGTCAGTTCTGATGCGGACATCAAGCACTGATTACTCGGGAATTCATGCCACGGCGCACCAGAACGCCCGTTCGTACCGGGGCTGTGGGGAACTGACAGGATTCCCACAGCCCTGTATTCATCTGCGGAATCCGAAAGGAGGCGGCGCATGCATATCCTGATTATAGAAGACGACGAGGATTTTCGCCTGGAGCTGGCGGGCCTCCTGCGGAGTTCCCTCTACCGCGTCACGGCGCTGACCCGGTTCGACCATATCGCCGGACAGATTTCCGCCGTCTCGCCGGACCTGATCCTGCTGGATCTGAACCTCCCGGGGCAGTCCGGCTTCGATGTGTGCGCCGAGATCCGCAGATCCTCGGATGTGCCCGTCATCTTCGTCACAGGGCGGGCGGATGCCTCGGACGAGGTCACTGCCCTGTTGCAGGGCGGGGACGACTACATCACCAAGCCCTTCCCGCCCGCCCTCCTGCTGGCCCATATCACCGCCGTGCTGAAGCGGACGGGCAGAGGGGAGGAGGAGCCGGTTCTGGAGCATCGGGGCGCGGCGCTGGATCTGGCCAGAGGCTGCATCCGCTACCGGGATGCCAGCGCGGATCTGACCAAAAACGAGCTGAAGATATTGGCCTGCCTGTTCCGGCACAAGGGGCGCATCGTGTCCCGCACAGAGCTGGTGGAATATCTGTGGGACAATGCCGTCTTCCTGGACGACAATGCCCTGAGCATCCATGTCACCCGCATCCGGGGGAAGCTGGAGGGGCTGGGGCTGTCTGATTTCATCCGGACGAAACGGGGAATGGGGTACATGATATGAAATTCGCGGATTACTGCAAGGACAGGCTTTTGCTGCTGATGCTCCATATCGCCTGCATGATGCTGCTCACGGCTTTCCTGATCGCCACGGCCTATCCCCCGGGCTGCTGCTGCCTCATCCTCCTCACCTGGCTGATCCTCCTCACCGCCTGGTTCCTCACGGAATATTTTCGCAGGAAGCGCTACTTTGAGCAGATGGAGGCAATCCTGGAGCAGGCTGACCGGAAATACCTGCTGGGCGAGCTGATGCCCGCTTCCTTCCGGCTGGAGGACAGGCTGTACCGGGAAATGATCCGGAGATCCAACAAGTCCGTCATAGAGCGGATCCGCTCTGTGGAGGACGCCGGGCAGGAGTACCGGGAGTACATCGAAAGCTGGGTGCATGAGATAAAGGCTCCCATAGCGGACATCTATCTGCTCTGCGAGAGGCGCAGGGACGATACCGCCCGCCGCATCCTGGCCCAGAACCGGCGGACGGAGAACTATGTGGACATGGCCCTCTTCTACGCCCGCTCTGATGAAGTCTACAAGGACTATCTCATCAAAGAGACCACTCTGCAGGACACCGCGGAGGAGGTGCTTCGGAAAAACAAATATTATTTGATTGAAAACCGGATACAGGCGGAGGTGCGCTGCCCGGATACCGTGTATACCGATGTGAAATGGATCGCTTTTATCCTGAACCAGCTGATTCTGAATGCGGTGAAATACCGGCGGAACTCCGGGGCCCGGATACGGATTTCCACCGAAAAGGAAAGCCACGGTGTCCTGTTAACGGTGGAGGACAATGGGCTGGGCATCCGTCCGGAGGAGCTGCCACGCGTCTTCGACAAGGGCTTCACCGGGACCAACGGCAGAATCCGCGGCCAGTCCACCGGCATGGGGCTGTATCTGTGCCGGAAGCTTTGCGGGAAGCTGGGGATCCGGATTGGGGCGGAGTCTGCGGAGGGGCACGGGACGCGGATTACGCTGGAGTTTCCTGTGAGCGATTATCTGGCAAGGCGGTAAGCTTTTTCGATATTCCATTTTCCGGAAGACGGTCGTCTTTTCTCTCTATTTCCGGCTGGCAGGTCATTTTTCAACGGAATTCCGCAATTGCCGGGCTTCCTATGGGAATCACTGACACGACAAAGCGCCTGCCTTACAGCAGACGCTTTCCCGTATCTTTGCCCTCTTAATTTTCCTGCCACAACATGAATCCCGGTGCGGACACGTCTCCCGCATCATTGTCCAGCCAGCCATTTTCTTTCAGCAAGGCGAAATCCACCACAAGCCTTCTGGAATCCTCTGTCACCACAAGCTCTGTCACATCTACGGCTTCCTCCCGGCACAGATCCTGCAGATAGACCCTCCTTTCCACAGCCTCTTCCAGCAGAACCGTCAGCACCGCGAATTCCCCGAAAATGCCTAGGGGTTTTACAAATGCGCCCATATGAAAGGAGACATTCATCCGCGGCGTATAGAGTTTCCTCTCTCCGCAGGTCCTGGGGATAAAAGCAATGCCCACCGCCCCTGTCCGGGGATGGCGGCTGCAGGCCAGAAAGGCTTTCTCTCCATCCATGGTTTCCGCTTTCGGAAATTCCATATTCCTCGCCAGGATTGCAGGAGCTTTCTGCCGCACGGTGCCGCCCTCCGGCAGAATCCGAATTTCCTTCAGCCAGCCGTCTGCCTCCGGGCCGGACAGTTGGCCAGTCCAGTCCTCCAAAATCTCCTCGGAGGCCATATTCACCGATTCCCCCAGGCCAAATGGCGGCGCGATCCTCTGCCAGCGAAGCGCCCGCTCCACTTCATTCCACCTGAGCCCCATCTCCAGCACATCCGTCTCCGTGCCGCCCCAGCAGGGATGGCGCATCACGCCTATGGAACATCCTAATGCCGCTTCCAGCAGCGGCGCGTCTTCTCCGTTCAGAATGCTCCGGCAACCGTAATCCTGGCCCGCCCGGGCACGGAATGCCTCCTGCATCCGGCTGATGGTAGTGCTGTAGGTAAATTCTTTGAGCAGATCATATGTCCGAAAATAATCGCTGCAGGCCAGCAGTTTCCCCAGAGATTCCTCATCTATTTCTTCCCTGTCCAACGGCCCTCTGCAGAAAGCATGCTCCACTTTCAAATCCGGCGCATAGGTCTTCACAATCTGCGTCATCCGATTGCGGTATGCGATATCCTGGCAGTGGTATCCCCAGTCTACCTTCCAATAATCCACCCTCGCTTTCCGGCACCAGATTGCCCGCTCTCTCCAGTAAGCGTCCATTTCCTCCTGGGAAAAGGGGATATCCCTCTTCTCTCCCACACCGTTAGCGCAAATCCATAGACCAAGCCCCCGGTATCCCAAATCGCATACTTTTCTGCGCATCTTCGCCAGTCTCTCCCAGGGCTCGCCTGTACAGTCCGGGAATTTCTCTTCAAACAGCTCCTGGCTGCCGAAGATGCTCACCGGCCCGTCTCCCGCCACATCCCAGCCCACGTCCCAGCCATCGTCCAGCAGGACATATAGATCCTGGCGCACCTTTTTGAAATACCCGGTCAGCATCCCCTTTTCTCCAAAGAGGAATTCCTGGTTCAGCCTATTCCTGAGATTTCTGGTATCCTTTCCGGCCTCCAGGCCATTTACGCGGAACTGTGTGTCCCAGGTGCACCAGTAGTTTCCGGTATCCGGCCCTGTCTGCGGGATTCCGTTGATTTTCGTTTCAGGCAGTTTCCTTCCGGTCATTTTCTCCTCCTGATTCTGTTTTCTGCTATCTAAATGCAGCAAAGACCGGAAATATGTAGCACCTTTTCCGGTCTTTCCATGCTGACTCCATTACCGCTCAGCTGTCACGCGAAGCATGTCCGTCCGCTTCTTCCTTTTACTTCGTGGCGCGGTCATATCTGGCCTGGTTGATGGCAATCAGGTCGTCCAGGCCCAGTTCCTTCAGATCTGCGATATAGCTGTCCCAGTCCTCCAGGCTCTTCTCGCCCATGATCAGCTTGGTCAGAAGCTCGGCGGAATAAGTCCTCAAATCGGTGCTGATCTCATTGGTACGGTCAATCTCTTCCGCAGTGGGAACCGCATAGCCGTTCTCGTCATGTAGCAGACGGTGCTCAGGGTCATTGATGCAGAAGAGCGTATAGTCCGATTTCGCAGACTGATTATTCTTCACGCCATTCGCCTCCGCATAGGCAATGGTATCCTCCATTCCCTCGCTCATCTCATTATTCAAGGTATATCTCGGGAAGATGGAACCATTGCACCACAGAGCCATTCCCACAGCGTCCGTATTCTCCAACGTCGGGTCACTGATTGAGCGCATCTTCCCATCTGCCATCTCATAGCTGACTCCTTCCATGCCTCGCTCCGTCAGATGCACCGATTCCTCCGTCACCAGGAAATCCAGTATCTTCGCAATGGCCTGCTGCTTGTCGCTGCTGGCGGGAACCGCCGTGGCCGTCCAGCCGGGATTGTACTTATTGGAGCCGCGGAACAGAGGCGTCTGCCCCTCTACTGCCTGGATTCGGACAGGCGCGAACCAGGGATACGCAGCCCCTTCCGGCACCGTAATCTGGGGCTCCAGCCACAGCTCCGTGCCCCAGTTCGCCACTGCAGCCACCTTGTTGTTCGCCATATCGGAAGACGACTGGCTGTCTTCCATCTTCAAAAGCCCCGCCGCGTACAGCTTCTGCATATATTCGATATAGGCTTTCACATTCTCCTGATACCAGGGAGACTCTACCTTATTGCCGTTCTGGGAATTGACAAAGGTGATATCGATGCCAAGGCCAAAGCACTGGGCGATGTCCGTGGAAAAGGAGCTGTAATTGACCAGAAACTCCTCGTCCGCCTGTCCGTTCCCGTTCACGTCCTGATCCTGGAACGCTTTCAGCACCTCATAGACCTCGTCTGTGGTGGTGGGCATCTCCAGGTTCAGCGCGTCCAGCCAGTCCTGGCGGATCTGGAAGCCCAGCACCCAAGCCGACTCCTCCCCTTTATATGTCATTGTCTCAAAGTCCGTAATCCAGTAGACCTTTCCATCCTCCAGGCGCATCCGTTTCTCATAGAACTGTCCCGCCTCTGTGACCAGGAAATCCTTATAGGATCCTTCCGAGTACTGCTCCCAGATGTCGCTGACAGACTGCAGCTGCCCCTGCTTCACCAGATTCAGCTTTGTCTTGTCATCCAACGGCGTAATATTGACCAAATCATAATTGGACAATTCCCCGCTGGCCGCCATGGTCTGGATAGTGGTGTCGAACTGATCCGGCTCAATCAGGTCAAGCTCCAGCTTCACGCCCTTTTTCGCCAATTCTTCCTCCAGTTTAGCCCAGCGTTTGCTCTTCCCTTCCGTAGACCAGTCCTTCAGGGTCACAGTCTTGCCGTTTGCACCAGTGTAAGTATAGTTCCTGCCCAGGATTCTAACCACTTCCAGTTCTGTGCCCTCTTCCTGTCCGCTGTCCTCCTGTCCCTCGTCCGCGGGCTCCTGGCCGGAATCCTCCGCTGAGGGCTTCGACTCCGCACCTTGGGATGTCTGTCCGGAATCCGCATTATTGCCGCAGCCGGCCAGTCCCAGCAGCATCAAAGCGCTGAGCGCCCCAGCCATGCCTTGTTTCCATTTCTTTCTCATGGTTCCTCCTTCTTTCTGCATCCTGCAGAATAAGGAAATGCCTCCAAATAACCTACGCAAGCCTGTTGCAAAATTTACAGATTTTATCAGGTTTACTCTAAACAAAATGCGTAGATTATTTTCCGGCAGTTCCTAAGACATATGATAATAGTTACGTCACAGGGCTATCTATATCGGAAGCCGGTGCGTCTCATTCTTTCAGAGACCCCAGCATAACCCCCTTCACAAAGTATTTCTGGAAAAAAGGATAGGTAAACAGAACCGGCAGCGATGTGAAGATAATCATGGCATATTTCAACTGCGCGCCCGACAGCTGCTTGCGCACCATCTCCGCCGCCATCTCCGGGTTCAATACCTCCGTCACCTGTCTCGTATTCTCCACCAGGATCCGCCGCAGGAACAGCTGCAGCGGCTGCCAGTCCGTCCTGGGCAGATACACCAGCGCGTCAAACCAACTGTTCCATCTGCCCACGATGGTATAGACCGCGATCACCGCCAGGATGGGCTTGGACAACGGCAGGTACACATGGAGCAGAATCTGCACGACTCCCCCGCCGTCTATCTTCGCCGCCTCCCGCAGCCCCTCCGGGATGCTGGAAAAGAACGCCTTCATCAGGATGATGTTCCAGATGGAGAAACAGGCCGGGATAATCTGGGACAGAGGGCTGCCGTACAGCCCCAGTTTCGTGATCAGCAGAAAGGCCGGAATCATGCCCCCGGAAAAGTACATGGGAATCAGCAGGAACATGTTCACATATTTCCTCCCCTTCAGTCTCTTATAAGTCAGGGGATAGGCCACCAGCACACAGGTGACCAGCATCAGCGCCGTGGTGGCCACTGTATACAGGATGGTGTTGGCATAAGCCCGCCACATCTCCATGTCCCCCACCAGCATCTTATAGGCGTCCAGGGAGAAGCCTTTGGGGAACAGGTACACATCCATGCCCGCCGCATATTCCGGCGCGCTGATGGACAGAATCAAAACATAGTACATGGGATATACCGTCACCAGGCAGACCAGGATGGTCAGCAGATACAGGATGGCCGTAACCGCCGGGCTCCCTTCCCTGATTCTATTTTTTGTCCTCACTGTCTTCATACGCTTCTCTCCTACCACAGGCCGTACCCGGTCATCCTGTTGCTCACTTTGTTTGCTATATAGGTCAGTGTAAAACCGATTGCCGACATGAACAGCCCCGCCGCAGCCGTATAGCTGTACTGCCCACCCTGGATGCCCAGGCGGTATGTGTAGGTGCCGATCACATCCGCCACGTCATAGACGGCCGGCGTATACAGCAGCAGAATCAGGTCGCTGTTAGTCCCCAGGATGCCGCCGATGGCCATGATCAGGTTGATGGCGATGATGTTCTTGATGCCTGGCAGAGTGATGTACCAGCACTGCTGCCCCCTGTTGGCCCCGTCCATCCTTGCGGATTCATACTGGCTCTGGTCGATGGATGTGATGGCCGAGATGTACAGGATGCTGCCGAAGCCGAATCCTTTCCACACATTGGTCACTGTATAAATCGCTGGGAATGCCGATGCCTGTTCCCGCCAGTTCTGATCCGGCAGCCCGAACAGGGTCAGGAAACGGCTGACCATGCCCCCCTTGTCGATGAAGGAAAGCACCATGCCCGCCACCACCACCGTAGAAATGAAGTAGGGCATATAGCTGGCTGTCTGGACGAATTTCTTGAACCTGATCCGCTTGACCTGGTCAATCAGCAAGGCGAAGAGAATCGGTGCCGTGAAGCCGAACAGCAGGTTCAGGCCGCTGAGCACCAGCGTGTTCTTCATCAGCCTGCCGAAATACTTCCCCTGGACGAACCGCTGGAAGTGCCGAATCCCCATCCAGTCCACGCCCTCCCCGAAGAACGGAGATCCGGGCATGTAATCCTGAAACGCAATCACCAGGCCGAACATAGGCCCATAGCAGAAAATGAGAATCAGGATGAAGACAGGGAGCATCATCAGATACAGTTGTATGTTTTCCCGGACTACCGCCGGATTGGCCGGTTTCTTTTTCTTTTTTGCCATGGCCGCTATCCTCCTTGCTGTTTATGCTTCTGTTACAGGAACCGCTTCGGGAACCCTGTGACCATGGTTCTATTGTAAAAGCTTTTGACGAATCTCACAATTTGAAGTTTTTTAAGTCAATACGAATTTTTTTCACTTTGGTCCTGTCGGCATTGACAGCTTTGGTGATTTTTACTAATATATAAGAAATATCAACAGGAGAAATATACGGAATGTCTACGGTTTTTAAGATATTATTGGTCGATGACCATCAATTTGTTTTAGACGGACTGAAAGAGCAGCTGAACTGGGCCCGCTTCCACGGCAGTCTGTGCGGCTGCGTTTCTGACGGTGTCCAGGCGCTGGAGTTTCTGCGCAGCTGCCGTCCGGACGCCATCATCTCGGATATCCGCATGCCCCACATGGACGGCATCGAGCTGGCCAGGCAGATTGACCAGTCCCCTCTTCTGTCCGGCATTCCCGTCATCCTGCTCTCCGGCTATCGGGAGTTCGAGTACGCCAAGAGCGCCATGCAGTACCATGTGAACCATTATATCCTGAAGCCGGTGACCAGGCAGAAACTTCAAGCACTGGAGGACATATTGACCCAGCTGTATGAGACCCGAGAAGCCTCCCGCCGGAAGATGGAGGACATGACTGACAGCAATTATCCCCTGGAGATTGCCCAGGCCCTACAGAAGCACGATGTCAGCGCCATCGAAGACTTCTTCCAATCGTCTCTGTACCGCGGCTGTATGGAGGATAAATCCTCCTGTGACATTATGGGAAGCTGGCTGATTGCATTGCTGTACGACTACCTGGCCAAGATTCATTTTACCCCCCAGGCCCTGTACATTTCCAAAGAGCATACACTGAAAGCCTGGTATGCGCTCCCTAATCCAGCTTCCAAAGCCAATTATCTGGAAGAGCTGTATTTCGACATCCTGCATCTGCTGTTGGCCCAAAAGAGCGACAACACCTCCGCCCTGTACCGCTATGCCCTACAGTATATCGATGCCCACTACACGGATCCCGATTTCTCCATCTCCGCCATGGCGGACGAGATGAACATCACGCTCTCCTGGCTGAGCACCCTCTTCAAACAGGGGGCTGGCAAGAACCTGAACAGCTATGTGACGGAAAAACGTTTGGAGCAAGCCTGTGAACTTCTGCGCTCCCCCCAGCATTCCATCGGTGAGATTGCCCATCTGTGCGGCTATGAGGACGCCGGATATTTTTCATCCCTGTTCCGCAGAAAGACAGGGATGAACCCCACGGAATACCGAAACTGCCAACTGTGAAAAGGAGATTTCCATGCGCCGAAAAATGTTCATAATCCTATGCTGTACCCTGTCCGTCATCTTTCTGGTCTCCTATTTCCTGATTTATATCATTTTCCGCTCTGTGCTGCTGCAGGAAATCGCACAGCAGCAGAGCAACCTACAGAAGTACAATGAGACCCTTTTTACTAACTATATCGATTCTTTCGGTATGGTTCCCTTTCAGCTGGTCAATGACGAAGAAATCGGAAAAAGCCTGAATCCGGACGGGGGAACTTCCCTGGACATGTTCCGCACGAAAGAATTTCTGCGCAAGAAATTCAGGAACTATCTGAACCAGCAGCTCTTCACCTCCAACCTGGACTGCCGCTTCCTGCTCTATCTCAATGACGACTTTCCGCTGGCTGCCCATCTTGATGCCTATACGCTTTCCCAGCAGGTCGAAATCCGCACCTGTAATGTATACGCCTCCCGCAACGTGTCTTCTGAGGAATGGTACATGCGGACCCTTGAGACCTCCTGGTCCCCCTATTTCTTCCGGAACGAGGAGACCGATGAGCTCTGTTACGCCAGATGTGTCTGGAATTATTATCTGAAGTCCTCGATAAACCACAATATGGGAGTGGTGGTGATTGCCATTCCCCGGGCGGCCTTTCTGGAAAAGCTGGCGCTGGAATTCGCCACGACGGACAGCAGCATTTTCCTGACCAATGAGTATGGGGAGATTCTCTATTCTTCCGGCAGCGCGCCCGCTTCCCTGCTTTCGAGCCGCGCCCCGGAGGAATCCCGGGATTATCTGATCAGCAGGGCATCTGTAAATGACGACCTGTTCCTGACTTTCCTCACGCCATATGCCAGCATTGAAGCCATGGTGCGGGATGCCCTGCTCCCCTATCTTCTGTTTGCGGCCCTGACGCTTCTGATTCTGATTGCAGTGCTCTATCTGCTCTCCCGCCAGATTACCGCGCCGCTCATATCTCTGGCCGGTTTGATTGGAAGCATCCGCGACACCCGCAGCTTTGATGTCAGCTGCCTGGAGACATACCATGACCCGGAGCTGAAGATGCTCTGCCGGAGTTTTTCGGAGCTGGTCGGCAGGGAAAGCGCACTGATAGAGAGTCTGATTCGGGAGAACCATGCCAAGCGGGCCGCCATCCTCCATGCCCTCCAGGCCCAGATCAACCCTCACTTTCTCTACAACGCCCTGGACAGCGTCAGCTGGCTGGCCCTGAGCAAGAAAGAAGACGCCATCGCGGATATCGTCTCCTCTATCTCCAATCTGATGCACTACAGCATCTCCCAGCCTGATGCCATGGCTACCTTAGGCCAGGAGCTGGACAACATCCGGGAGTTCATCCGTATCCATCAGCTGGAGCGCCCTTGCGGCATCACACTCTCTGTCCCTGTCCCGGAGGAACTGTTGTCTGCAATCCAGATTCCGAAATTCACCCTGCAGCCTCTGGTGGAGAACGCGGTGCTGCACAATCCGGATTTGTCCTCACTGCACATTGTAGTGGATGTCACCCAGCTTCCTGATGGATTTCGCATCACCGTAACAGACAATGGTGCAGGTGCGAACCCAGAAAAGCTCAACGCATTTCTGCGCCATGAGACCACGGATCTGAAAGTGAGCAGCGGCTTCG
>OFHM01001189.1_pt1 | contig 17897 bp, 16 predicted proteins | sample 1521311 | NCBI WGS metagenome assembly OFHM01 (sample SAMEA3504083, study PRJEB24116) | mouse gut metagenome | biome: mouse gut; feature: mouse-associated habitat; material: faeces | place: Denmark | collected 2011 | reverse complement strand
TTTCCCGGAGGATGCCCCGGATTTTCGCGCACACGTCCATGGAGGTCCACCCGGCGGGCTTGTCAATGATCACGATACCGTTGGGCATTGGAAACCTCCCGACTTACAAAGTGAAGTCCGGGGCCACCTGGGCGATGGCCTCCAGCATCCGCCCCTTGGCCTCGGCAAAGGGGGCCTCCACGGTGCACCCGGCGGCGGCGGCGTGGCCCCCGCCCCCCAGCAGGGCGCAGGCGTTTGTCGCGTTGACCCGGGGCCCGGTGCGGAGGGAGAATTTCCACACGTCCGGGCGGAGCTCCCGCATGGTGACGGCGCAGTCCACCCCCTCGATCTGCCCCCCCAGGGCGGAGAGGTCCTCCGCGTCGGTCTCCGCGGCCTGAACCTTGGCAATGAGGGACAGGGGAACCGCCAGCACCGCCACCCGGCCGTGGTCATGGTACTCGATCTCGCTGAGCATGGCGGCCTCCAGGGCCAGCCGCTTCTTCGTCTTGGTGCGGAAGAAGGTCTTGTTCACCGCCTGGAAATCAATGCCGGTCCGCAGCAGTGCCGCCGCCACGGCGCTGGAGGTTGTGGTGTTGCCGATGCCCATCTCCCCGGTGGCGATGAGGCCCATGCCCCGGCCCTTCAGCTCCTCCACCAGCTCCACCCCGCCCCGGTCGTAGAGCACCTTGGCGTTTTTGTACTGGTGGTTCGCCGCCACGAAGGGGGAGGGCACCAGGATGGCGGGCTTGCCCAGGGCGGTCAGCTCCCCGATGGTGGAGGCCCCCGCCCGGCAGATCACCAGATCCGCCGCCGCCATCACCACCGGCATATTGTCGATATAGGGCCGGATCTCCTGATCGGAGACCTCAATCCCCCGCTTTTTCAGCTCGCCGGGCATCTCGTCGATGTCCCGGCCCGCGGCGTGGACGTAGTGGAACCTGCGGCCCTCCGCCGCCCACCGCTCCACAAAGTCCACCGTGCGCGCGCTCATGTGCCCCGCCCCCTGGGAGCCCCAGAAGGAGATCACCAACGGCTGGCTGTCCGTCAGCCCCAGCTCCAGCCGCGCCCGGGCCCGGTCCAGGGTGAAGAACTCCCCCCGCACCGGGGTGCCGGTGACGGCCACCTTTTTCGCTTCCTTGTAGTACTCCGCCGCCTCCGGGAAGCCCACCATCACCAGATCCACCTTGTTGGCCAACGCCCGGGTGGTCAGGCCCGGGTAGGCGTTGGACTCGTGGATGGCGCAGGGGATATGCCGCTTCGCCGCCTCATGGACGGCGGGATAGGAGGCATAGCCCCCGGTGCCCACCACCAGATCCGGCTTGAACCGCTTCACGATGGCCGCCGCCTCCCGCTGGCCCACGGGGAGCTTGAACGCGCTCTTGATGTTGTGCTTCACGTGGGCCCAGCTCCACTCCCGCTCAAAGGTGGACACGGTCACCGTCTCGATGGGGTAGCCCGCCTGCTTTACCAGCCGCTGCTCCATCCCCCGCTCCGCCCCCACAAACAGGATCTCACAGCCGGGGTGATGGGCCTCAAACTGCTGGGCCACCGCCAGGGCCGGGTTCACGTGGCCCGCCGAGCCGCCGCAGGTAAATATCACTTTCATTTCGTCACAAGCTCCATTCTCCCGCCTCCGCCTCCCGGCGAAAGCCCGCTCATTTCGCTGCCCGTCCTCTCCCCGTGAGGGCGGAGGGACGCCTTCTCCTACTCCGCCTTGGGGGCGGTGATCTGCCGGGATACGCTCAGCACCATCCCCATCTCCCCCAGGGTGATCATCAACGCCGTGCCGCCGTAGCTGAAAAAGGGCAGGGAGATCCCGGTGGGGGGCAGGAAGCCCGTCACCACGCCGATGTTGAAGAACACCTGAAAGGCCATCAGCGACATGATGCCCACGATCAGCAGGGTGCCGAACCGGTCCCGGGCGTGGAGGGCCAGCCAGAACCCCCGGATGATCAGCAGGGCGAACAGGGCCATCAGCACCACCGCCCCCACCATGCCCATCTCCTCGCACCAGATGGAGAAGATGTAGTCGTTGTGCTCCTCCGGGAGGAACAGGTATTTCTGGCGGCTGTTGCCCAAGCCCACCCCCAGCAGCCCGCCGGAGCCGATGGCGATCCGGCCCTGGATGGGCTGATAACCATCCCTCCTTGGGTCCACAAAGGGATCCAACCAGATGTCAATCCGGGCCTTCATGTAGTCCGTCTGGGTGATGATGAACCACAGCAGCGGCGCCACCACCGCACCCGCCGCCGCGAACCAGCCCAGGGAAATGCCCGCCGCGAACAGCACCGACGCCGCCGCCACGATCACCAGGATCATGGCCGACATATGCTTTTGCAGGGCAATGACTCCCAGCACCACTACCAGGGCGACGCCGTAGGGGACCAGCTCCAGGAAGCCGATGTTGTCCAGCCGCTCGCAGGTTCGGCCCAGGAGGGTGCGGCGGTTCCACTTCTTGTCCTTGGGCGGGCCAAGCTGGATGCCCCGCTTGGACAGCCGCGCCGCAAAATACAGGATGATGCCCACCTTGGCGATCTCCGAGGGCTGGAAACGGACGGGGCCCAGCTTGATCCAACGCGCCGCGCCGCCGCCGGTTTTGCCGATGCCGGGGACGAACACCAGCAGCATCAGCACCACCGACCCGGCCAGCACAAAGATGGACATCCAGCGGAACTGCTGGTAGTCGATCTTGGAGATGATGAACATGGCCACCACGCCCATCAGCGCGAACCCGAACTGACGGTTGAAGTAGTACAGGGGGTCTCCCCCGGTGTCGGTGACCTTGGGGGACAAATTATACATGGCGGAGGGGAAGGAGGCGGACAGCAGCACGATCAGCCCCAGAGCCGTCAGCAGCATCACCAACGCCAGGAAGGGCAGGTCGATGGGCCCCCGGGCCAGCTTCTGCTCGATGGTCAGATCTCGTTTGGCTTTTCTGGCCATGGGACTCGCCCCTTTCGTCGAATCAAAGTCCGCTCAACTTCGTTTCCGCCTGCGGCGAAAACTGCGTTCGCTCCCTTGCTTCTCCTCTCCCCACAAAGCCAAAAGGCGGCTTTGCGGGGGCCCCGGCGAGGTAGGCCTTCGCCCCAACGGGGCGTTTCTGCGGTGCCCTTACCCGGAGCTCCCACGGTACAGCGGCGGGCTGGGCTATACACACTCGTGCATGGTAGGCCACACGGGGGCCAACGCCGCATTTCAAGGGCTGGGAGGTGTGTCATTCTCCACCTGTCCAACAGGAGGGCCACAAGGGGCCTCAAAACGCGAAACATGGGGTCATGCACCGAGTTGGGTATGGGCGCGGGCAGTTTCCAGTGCCAGCCGCTCCAACTGCTGATGGTAGTGCAGTTCCAAAACATCTTGAAATGGGGAGACGGTATAGAGCAGATTGCCATTTCGTTTTACGCCAGCCTTGGTGGTAACGGTGGTGTTTTCAGTTTGGATAAGGCCCTTGCGTTCGAGCGCGCCGACGTATTTTGCCACCGTGTTTTCCGTCATGTCAACCGCTTTGCCAATTGTTTTGTAGCTGGGCCAGCATTGGTGTGTTTTGCGATTAGCACAGCAGAGCAGGTAGGAATAGACGGCCAGCTCACCAGGGCAAAGGCCGAGGATAAAAATTTCATTAGGGAAAGGGAACGTGTTTTTCAAGGGATCATATTTTTGTCGCCGGCTCAACCGATTTCACCGCCCTTCGTATGCTGCTCTACCCACTGAATAAATTTTTCTTTGGGCACCACGATTCGATTGCCGATGTAGCTTTGCAAATGGAGCACAAATTTTTTGCATATAAAGCCCAAAAATAAAAAGCTTAAAAACCCGCTTTTGTAAATGCAGGAAAAGGCGTTTAAGAGGTCAAAAAAATCCTCTTAAACGCCTTTCCTTTACCTGCAACCAGCAGGCGGCTTGCTTCGATTGCCATGTTCCTCGGCAATCAGATCTTTCCCCGTCTTGCGTTGGTAATTTGGTATGTACTCGAAGATATCCGAAACATCACAGCCGAGTGCCTCACACACCCGATCCAAATTCTCCAGAGTTATCCGTGTGGCAAGGTCATGGTACAACTCGTTGATAGTCGCCGCACGGATGCCTGTTATTCTGGCCAGTCTTGCTTGGCTCCAACGCTTTTCTCCGAGGATGCGTGAGAGATGATTCACGATCATCTAATCGCCCCTGTACAGGATTGTATCTTAAATATGGGGCGCTGCCTTTGTTTCGGAAGAATATTCCGTCCTGCGTAATGCTTCAAAAGTTTTTGATGATCAATTCCGCAAATGGTACTCGTTTGTCGCTGTTCCCAGCCAGCGTATTGCTGCGGAAAACGGTTTCCATGCCGCACCATGCGTACTGCTCCCTGATGAAAGCATTATCATTATACCTCATTGGCTGTCAGCCTGGTTTTTATTGTTGCACCCGCTTTCTTAACCTGCCATCATCAGTGCGGGGAGGTCGTCCCCCGCAGACGGGCCGTGGCCCATTTCGGCTCAATGCTCGTTAAAATACTTCAGATAATAGGTCTTGACCGCCGGACTGGAAATGGCGTAGCCGTTGACGGTGCAGAACCGGGCGATCATACTGAAATTGAGGTTTTGCTGTTCCTGCATCTGTGCCAGCATCCCTTCCACCTGACGCACAAGTTCTTTGGGGAAGCTCTCCAGCTTGCACCGGGCAGGGCCGTAATAGGTCGGGCGGGTGCTGTCCAGTTCGGCCTCTAAGGTGACCGATGGGCTGCTCATTCTGTCCACCAGGCCGGTCAGCTTGTCCACCACCGTGACCATCGCTGTGGCGGCCTGGGCCATTGCGGTAGCAGCCTGGGCCATCTGCTCCGCCAGCTTGGTCAGACCCGCCGTCTGGCTCCCGTAGCCGCCTGTCTGCCGGATGCTGGGCAAAACCTCGTGGGTCACCCAGCGGGTGAACTTCTTGGCCTCCGGCTTGTCTGAGCGGAGGATGACCTTGTACAGGCCGCTCTCGCTGATGATGGTCATCTTCTGGCTGCCTCCAGGGGTGTCGATTTGAGCGACACCCTTTTCATCCTCATCCAGACGCCGCGATGCATCCCGATTGTTCTTGACAGAAAGCACCCGGCACACATCGGCCAGCACCCACCAGACCTCCCCGCCCTATTCCACAGTGCGGACCTCGTTGTCCTCGTACTTGAACACCTGCATCTCGTTCATGGTTTATGCTCCTTTCGTTTCGGTAAAAATATCCTCAACCCCACAATGGAGGGCTTCGGCCAGGGCGCGGGCGCGGATGGGGTAGGTATAGCCCGCCTGATCCAGTTCGATGCGGTAGACCGCATTCTTGGGCAGTCCCGCCAGCAAGGAGAGTTTCTGGCAGGACAAGCCAGCCTCCAGGCGACGGTGCTTAATCTCGGCTACTTTCGGAATGAACATAAATAAACCTCCTTATATTGTACTCTGTCTAAGCTACATTTGATATAATAGCTTTTACTCTGTCTAATATCAAGCGTATTTTTCAAATTTTCTTTTACATTGTCTAAGTTCTCTGCTATACTCGACTAAATTGGAGGTGCGAACCAATGAACAATTCTGAAAATATGATAGAGCGGCACAAATTTTCTCTCCGTTTACAGTCTCTCCGTAAAGAAAAAGGACTGACCCAAAAGCAACTTGCAGAAAGGTTAAATACCAGTATTTCATCTATAATCAGCTACGAAAACGCCCAAAGATTCCCGTCTACTGCTGCAATAGGATTGCTGTTGCGGTTTTTCAATGTCAGTAAGGAGTACCTGTTAGGAGAAACCGATGAACGGGGAGGTGAGTATACTTGGGACGATCCCGAAATCATGGAGGCCGTGCGGGAGAGCCTTCCAGCGCAGATCAGCGGGCTAAATGACGTGTTAAAGGGCTGTCCTGCCCAGGAGCAGAAGCTGACCTTTGACATCCTGGTGCAGCTTCGCTATGTGCTGGAATTGAAAGACACATCCAAAAAGATGGCGGCCCTATCCATGCTCCACGATGTAGCCGCCGCTGTAGAACACCTGGCAGGCAAGGAGAAATGAGCCTTTATTTTTTGCCGTGATTGAATACGCTTGTATCTTAAACGCCAGCGCCATTTTTGTCTTAAATATGGAAGATAATTCCGTATTCCGTAATGCTTTTGAACACCAGGGGGGCGGAACTCCCGCCGCAACCGATAATGGGTGGTGTTTCATCACCCGCCACTCTGAAACCGTTGGTAACAGCCGCTTTTGCGGCACTTTCACCCCCCTGTGCTTAACTTCCGGGGGTAGTTCCGGGGTCTGTCCAATTAGGCAATAAAAAAAGATCATTTAAGCGAGGCCCGCGCACCGTCTGCGCCGTCTCATTTAAATGGTCTTTTTACGTTTTTTTAAAACCTTGTAACCGTTGCAAATACACGGTTTTTGCGGTTTTCCCCGCCCGTGATTTTTTCCACTTAAATGGTATTTAAATGGTCAAATCCGCCGCCAGTGCCGCCAGCCCACAAACAGGCCGGATCGGCCCAAAAACACCAAAAAAATTTTGCAATCCTGTTTCCCCAGGACTGCAAAACTTCTTAACTTTCTGCAAAGAAAACCACTTGGAAACCCAGATATTCAGTCAGATTCCGTGATTTGACGGTTTTTTTCACAACCAAATCCCCACACGGCCTTTTTTCTCAGTTCATCTGAAAATCTACAGCCGATTTTGAGGACAGGGAAATCTGCTTCGTGCATCAACTCATAGCTGCTGGACGGAGCGATGCCCAGCACCTTCGCCACCATTGCTGCGTTGAGGAACAGCGGCAGGTCATCATAGCTTTTGTACTCAGATAATTTCATTGGCGTTTCCTTTCATAAAATTTTGTTGGCCACGCGCCGTACACCTTCCTGCCCCAGAATCTCGCTGCGGCGTTCTCACCCTGTTGGCACGCTCATCCCGTGTGGGAGTCTTGGCGGTGCTTCGTCCAGGGAGTATGTACTCCGGCGGTGGGTATTTACTTGTCAAAGTTCATCTGCCCCTTCCCTTTGGGACAGCTCCATGATAGAATAACCGCGGAGAGTTTTACATCAGGAAGTGATCTTTGTGGAAGATACAGATCAGGTGGTATTTTACGAGCCACGGCTGTTGCTGGTGGAGGTGGGTGAGGGGCGTTTTTCCACCGTGCTTCAGCATGGGGACGGGACGGTGAAGCGGCTGCCTGTTACTACGTCCGCCAAGGATCTGATTACCGCCGCAGAGATCGACTACGGACCATACCGCCGGGAGATCAAACGGCTGCGGGAGGAGCACCCGCTGTTCGCGGCGCGGCTGGACATTCCGGTGGCGGACTTTGAGGACTTTGTGACAGAGACGCTGCTTCTGCCGTCCATGCTCCAGAAGATCGACCCAGTGGGCTTTTTTGCGCTGGGGGTCTTGCTGGATCAGGTATTGCAGAGGGAGGACGATGGCAGCGCGTTGTTCTTGCTGGACGCGGCACAGGAGTTGCTGCACGTGCTGGAGGAGCCGATCTGCACACAGATCTACCTGCGAAATATTCTGGAGATGGCCTTTGACGGGAGGGAGCGGGCCACCCAGAAGGAACGCTTTGAGAAGCTGTGCCAGATCTATCCGCAGATTGGAAGGCTGTGCGATCCCGCCAGTCTGCCTGATGTAGAGCAGGGACAGAGGGTGTTCAGGGCCAATTCAGTATTTGGGCTGCGGATGCTGGCGCTGGCCCTCTGCTTCCAACAGGACAAGCAGCGCATTGCCCGGCGCGACTACTGCTGGGGTTGGTTTATCCCCAAGACGAAAAAAGTCACCCGGTACTGTGACCGGGTGACGGAGGAGTTTTTACAGCGGATCGACACCACCCATGAGCTGGGCAGTTACGAAGCGGATAAGGCAGAGTTGGTGGAGGAGACGGTCTGGCAACGCCGGGGGGGCTGGTGACTTTAGCTTTGATCCAGAAACGTATTATCCAGAAATGATACAGGTGCTTGACTTGGGCGCGGCGGAGCCGAAGTGGGAGATATATACAGCGGATCATCTGCGGAAACAGGAGCAGCAGGGGCACCAGAGTTTGCGGGAACAATATGGAAAAAGATAAGGGAGGGACGAGGAGTGAAGAACATAGCCATCGTGGAGGACGAAAATGCCGCCGCTGAGCATCTTACGGCATACATACAGCGGTACGCCGCCGAGTTTGGCCAGCAATTCAATATTACCCGGTTTTGTGACGGTGAGGAGTTCCTTCAAAACTATAAGTCCGTTTATGCGGTGGCGTTTCTGGATATTCAGATGCCGCGGAAAAACGGCATGGACGCCGCCGTGGAACTGCGCCGGCACGACAAAAATGTGTCGATCATCTTCATCACAAACCTGGTGCAGTACGCTCTGAAGGGATACGAGGTAGACGCGGTGAGCTTTTTGCTCAAGCCGGTGAGCTACTACGATTTTTCCCTGAAATTCAAAAAGGCACTGGATATCTACCTGATGAACGAGGAGCGCAGCTTTACGGTGAACGCCCCCGGCGGGCTGTGCCGCATTTCCACGGACAAGCTGATGTACGTGGAGATCATCAGCCACCGGCTCCACTACCATCTGATCGATGATGTGATCGAGATGACCGGCGTGCTGTCCAATGTGGAGCGGGAACTGGGCTCCTACGGGTTTCTGCGCTGCAATACCTGCTACCTGGTCAATCCAAAGTTTATCGTGCGGGTTAAGGGCTCCGAGGTGCAGGTGGGGGACCGCACCCTCCAGATCAGCCGCCCCCGGCGGGCCGCGTTTATGGAGGGGCTGACCAACTGGTATGCCGGGGCAGGAGGTGGAAGCCGTGGCTGAGGTCAACGTGATCTATCAAAAAATCATCCTGGAATTCCTGTTTGAGCTGTATGTGTTCTACGCCCTTACCACGCGAAAGCTGAACCGGGCTCCCCGGTTCTGGATACGGACTCTGGCCGGAGCCGGCGCGGTTTTGGCACTGGCCTATGGCGCGGCCTTCTTCTACCGCGCCGTGGGCGGGACGGCCCTGGGGCGCATCACCGTCTACGTGTTCCTGTTCGCCGCCGCCACGGCCCATCTCCGGCTGTGCTTTGATGAAACCTTCCCCACTGTCCTGTTCTGCGCCAGCGTGGCCTACGCCGCCCAGAATCTGTGCTATAAGCTGTATCTGATCCTTTGGTGCGGGGGGGAGGCCCTGCGCGGGTACGACGGCTGGGGTCCCAGATTTGATCTCTATTATCATGTGCTGTATTACGCCTTTTTTGCCCTGGCGGTTGCGGCGGTCTACTTCCTCTTTATCCGGGGGATGCTGCGGCATATGTCCGGCGGGCGGCTGGACCACCATATGCTGGCCATTGCCATCCTGGTGCTGAGTATCACCGTCATCCTGTGCTCGGTGGAGGATGTTTACTTCTCTCATCTGAGTGTGGGCCGGGAAAACCGATTCGAGCTGTGGGATCACTATGTTCTACGGCAGGCGGGTAATCTGTTCTCGGTGATGAGCTGCACGGTGGTGCTGCTGCTCACTTCCCGGACGGTGGAGCGGCGGGAGCTGCGTCAGGAGCTGGAATACCTCCAGCACGCCGTCCGTCAGAGCGAGCGGCAATACGAGATCTCCCGGGACACCATCGACTTGATCAATGTGAAGTGCCATGACATCCGCTATAAGCTGGGAGCCCTGGCGGTCCAGGGGGAACAGGTGCGCCCTGAGGCGGTGGCCGATCTCCAGAAAAGCATTTCCATCTACGACGCCAAGGTGGAGACGGGCAACCAGTTTTTAGACGTCCTGCTGACGGAAAAGAGCCTTTACTGCGAACAGAACGGCATCACGTTTTCCTGCATGGCGGACGGGGCCAGGCTTACCTTTATGGACGACGGCGACCTGTACTGCCTGTTCGGCAACATCATCGACAATGCCCTGGAAGCGGTCAAGGCTATTAAGGAGGAGCAGCGGCGGGTCATAAACCTGGTGGTGAAGGCGCGGGGCAATATGCTCGTGATCCAGTCGGACAACTACTTTGACGGGGAGCGCGCTTTTGAGGGCGGCCTGCCCGTCACCACCAAGGCAGACCGGAACTACCACGGGTTCGGGATGCGGAGCATTCGGATGATCGTCCACAAATATGAGGGGGAGCTGACGGCCTATGTGGCGGACGGGATTTTCCACCTGAATATTTTGTTCAGTCTTGCCACATAAAAGAACAATTTGGAAGAAAATTGCTCCGTGCTTGTGACCGGGCTGCAAAGTAAGTAAAAATTGCGCAGTTTAAGGAACGCCCGTTGCCAGCGGGCGTTCCCTTTATTATATTATTGCCAGAAAGAGCGATGCGCGGCGTGAATCCTTTGTAGCATACGTAAAAATCCAGGCCGGGTACGTCCGGTTTGAGCATACGGTCACAAAGCGCGGCGACGCGCTGTGAATAAAAAGTGAGAAGGAGAACCGAGCGATGAAAAAGAAGATTCTTGCAATGCTGCTGGCCTTGACCATGGCCGCAGCACTGGCGGCCTGCAGCCCCGCCGCCAATCAGCCCAGCAGCGCCCCCAGCTCCGATCCTACTTCCAATCCCACCCCCGGTGCTTCATCGGCCCCCTTTGAGGCCGCTATGCTGGCCGACTTTGCCAACGGCCCTGCGGCGGACGGCAGCGTCTTTGCCTCTGACGGCTGGTCCAACGGCAGCGTGTTCAACGTGTGGTGGAAAGGCGATATGGTTACTTATTCCGATGGCCAGCTCCATCTGGGCATCTCCGACGCCAACGGCGAGGTGGAGCAGGGCTACTATGGCGGCGAGGCCCGCACGGGGCTGTACTACGGCTATGGCGACTACATCGTAAAGATGAAGCCCTCCAAGGCGGAGGGCACCGCCAGCACCTTCTTCACCTGCACCGGTCCCTACGACATCAACGCGGAGGGCAACCCCAATCCCTGGGACGAAATCGACATTGAGTTCTTAGGCAAGGACACCACCGGCGTCCAGTTCAACTATTTTGTGGACGGTCAGGGCGGCCACGAGTACTGGTACGACCTGGGCTTTGACGCCTCCGAGGAGTTCCACGAGTACGGCTTCCGCTGGAGCGAGGACGCGATCACCTGGTATGTGGACGGCGAGGCTGTTTACACGGTAAATGCCAGCGTGGATACCCCGCTGCCTTCCGCCCCGGGCCGCATTCTGATGAACCACTGGTGCGGCACCCCCGACGCCGAGGGCTGGATGGGCAAATATGAGCTCAGCGACGCCACCGCCGACTACCAGTGGATCAAGACCACCGCCACCGGCATCAGCCTGGACGGCTGACAGCCTGCGATTTGTGTGCCCCGCCCCAAAGGGGCGGGGCACGGACGGAATGAATGAGTGTAGAATGATATGGGATATCTGACAGCTCTTGCCATTATTTTTATTTCCATCTGGTGCTGTTTCTTTCTCCTGCTGTTCCATTACGGCGTATTTGCCCTGATTGGCGTGTTCAAGCGAACGACCTATCCCAAGACAGGCCGCCTGCTGAAGTATGGCGTTGTCATTGCCGCCCGTAACGAGGAGGCGGTGATCGGCTCCCTGCTGGACAGCATCCGGGCTTGCGATTACCCGCAGGAAAAACTGGCGGTGTTTGTTGTGGCCCACAACTGTACCGACCGCACCGCTCAGATCGCCCGGGCGCACGGGGCCAACGTCTATGAGTATGACAACCCGGCGGAACGCACGGCGGGCTATGCCTACCGCTATCTGTTTGAACGGATCAACGCCGAGTGGGGAGACGCGGGGATGGACGGCTTCTTCATTATCAACGCCGACAATGTGCTTTCTCCCGGTTACATTTCCAAAATGAACGACGCCTTTGTGGCCACAGGCGGGGAACACGTCATCACCTCCTACCGCAACTCCCGCAACTTCGGCAGCAACTATATGTCCTGCCTGTACGGCATTTACTTCATCTCCGCCTGCCGCTTTGAGGCCCGGGGGCGCACGGTGTGCGGATGCAGCACCCGGGTGTCCGGCACCGGATACCTGTTTCCGCCCCGGCTGGTGGAACACGGCTGGGAGTATGTCACCCTCACCGAGGACTGGGAGTTCACCGCCGACCAGCTGGCCCGGGGGTGCAAGGTGCTCTACTGCGATGAGGCGGAGTTTTTCGACGAACAGCCCCTCACGATGAAGGTGATGCTCCGCCAGCGGCTGCGCTGGGCCCGGGGGCACATGATCGTCTTTTTTACCCGGTTCCGGACGCTGATGAAAAGCCTGTTTTCCAGAGGAAACGGGCTGGATGGGCGGCGGCGGTTTTCTGTGTTCGACATTTCCGCCAGCATCCTGCCCCTGGGGGTAATCAGCGTGGCCCTGCTGCTGGTCCAGCTGGGGTGTATTGCCCTGTGCCCCCTGTTTGGCTGCAACGCGGGACGGGTGTGGGCCTTTTACGGCTGGTTGTCCCTGGTGCTGTTCGTGCTGTCCTATTTGCTCACCGTGCTGGGCGCGCTGCTGCTGGTGCTTCTGGAGCGCGGGCGCATCCGACGCGTAGGTGCGGGAAAGCTGGCGGCAGCGGTGGCCCTGTGGCCCTTTTTCCTGCTGATCAACGTATTTCTGGACGTGGCCGCCCTGTTCCTCCGGGACCTGGAGTGGAAGGCGATTCCCCATGTGGGCACTCCGGCTTTGGGGCGGGCTCCGGCGGCGTCTATTGGCGAGATTCCAACAAAACTATGACTTAGGAGGGTTCCCTGTGGCAAAAGAAAAAAGCAACAAGAAAAAGCTGAGCGCGAAGGCGTTTACCGCTGTTGTCGCGCCCCTGCTGGCCGTTCTTCTGGCGTTTTCCATTGTGCTGTCCGTGGTGACCACCTCCCGGTTTGACCTGGTGCTCCGGGACATCTTCGGCGAAACGGATTTCAGCGGCGGCGGGCCGGATCATGGCGTTGACGCGGCCTACTACACCCGGGACATCGCCGACTCCAAAGAGCTTCAGGCCGCCGAGCAGGCCTACGCCCGCAAGGCGGGCGCGGAGGGCTTTGTGCTCCTCTACAACCGGGCGGAAGATGGCAAGGGCCTGCCCGTGGCGGCGGGCTCCAAGCTGAGCCTGTTCTCCACCTCCTCGGTGGATCTGCTGGCCGGCGGCACCGGCTCCGGCGTGTCCACCATCTCCAGCGATATGCGCACCGCCCTCACCGAGCAGGGCTTTGCGGTCAACGAGGCACTGTGGAAGTTCTACAGCGACAACCACGGGAGCTATACCCGGGGCGGCGGCTCCATCATGTACGGCGGCGCGGAGGACTGGACCATCAAGGAGGCCCCCGTCTCCGCCATCCCCGATGCCGCCAAGAGCGAGGCGGAGGGCACTATCCCCGTGTTTTTCCTGGCCCGAACCGGCGGCGAGGGCCGGGATCTGGGCCGCTACATGGGCGAGTGGACCAAAGTGGCCGGGGACAAGGAGAAGCATTACCTGGAGCCCAACTCTGTGGAGCTGGAGGTCATCCAGTACCTCAATGACACCTTTGACAACGTAATCCTGGTGGTCAACACCAATAACGCCTTCGAGCTGGGCTGGGTGGCGGACTATCCCAACATCACATCGGTGCTGTGGGCCCCCGGTGCCGGAGGCGACACCTGCCGTTCCATCGCCGATGTGCTCAGCGGGGCGGTGAACCCCTCCGGCCATCTGGTGGACACCTTCGCCTATGACGCCTTCTCCTCCCCCGCCATGCAGAACATGGGGGACATGATGCTGGTCAACGGCGGGCAGGACGTGGAGGCCGCCGTGTTCTACGATGAGGGCATCTACGTGGGCTATAAATACTATGAGACCCGCTACTTCGACAAGGCTTTGAACCAGGGCAATGCCGGGGACTACGACTATGCCGCCGCGGTGCAGTACCCCTTCGGCTACGGCATCTCCTACACCACCTTTGAGTGGTCTGACTTTAAGATGGGCCAGATGGACGCTGACGGCAATATTGAACTCAGCGTTACCGTGAAGAATACCGGCGCGGCCGCTGGCCGGGACGTGGTGCAGGTCTATCTCAACGCACCCTACACGGATTACGACAAGGCCAACCACATTGAGAAGTCCGCCGTCACCCTGGTGGGCTTTGAAAAGACCGGCGAGCTTCAGCCCGGCCAGTCTGAGACCGTCACCGTCACGGTCAACCGGAAGGATTTCATCTCCTACGACGACGTGAACGCCAAGACCTACATCCTGGAGGCGGGGGACTACCTCCTCACCGCGGCGGAGAACGCCCACGCCGCCGCCGACAACTTCCTGGCCTACGGCGGCCAGACCGTGGAGCCCCTGTTCGGTGGGGCGGATGCCTCCTTCGTGGGTAAGTGGACCTACGACTACAGCGGCAACGGCGGGGTGGATAATGTAACCTACGCCAAATCCCTCACCGGCGTGGACGTGACCAACCAGTTTGACCACGCGGTATACGACGAGCTCACCCCCCGGGACCAGTACCTGACCCGGCAGGACTGGACCGGCACCTTCCCCCAGACCCACGGGGATCAAGACAGCAAGCGGCAGAGCCCCTTCAGCGAAAAGAACGGCTTCACCTGGGAGGTGGAGGTGTCCGACGCCATCCGGGACGCCATCAAGGCCAAGGGCGTGGGCGCGTCCTTGAACCCCATGACCGAGGAGGAGGCCGCCGCCATGGCGGGCCAGTACGGGAAAAGGGGCGACCTGGAGCTTATCGACTTCCGGGGCCGGGATTATGACGAGGTGGAGGCCGAGGGCGGCTGGGATGCCCTCATCGACCAGATGGACACCAGTGAGCTGGAGGCCATCATCCGCAACGGCGGCTACCAGACTCTTGGCTCCGCCAACATCGCCAAGCCCCGCGCCATCGACTACGATGGACCCTCCGGGCTCAACGAGGGCGGCATTACCCACGAGCCATACTCCATCACCTACCCCTGCGCCACCAACCTGGCCGCCAGCTGGGACCGGCAGAATTCCTACCTCCATGGCTACTATGTGGGTGAGGACGCCCTGGCCGCTGACGGCAACTGGGGCAATCACCAGTATGTGGGGCTTATTACCGGCTGGGACGCCCCCGCCATGAACATCCACCGCACGCCGTTCGCCGGGCGCAACTTCGAGTACTATTCTGAGGACGGCTTCATTTCCGGCGAGTTTGCCCGGGAGGCGTCGGTGGCCTGTTCGGAAAAGGGCGTGTACGCTTACATTAAGCACTTTGCCTTAAACGACCAGGAGGACCACCGCAGCCATGTGGCCACCTTCTCCAACGAGCAGGCCATCCGGGAAATCTACCTCAAACCCTTCCAGACCTGCATTGAGGAGCGGGGAACCACCCCCATCAAGGTTCAGGAGTACGACGCGGCCTCCCAGTCCTACACCGAGAAAACGGTGGAGATTCCCGCTGTCATGGCGGTCATGTCCTCCTTCAACCGCATCGGCTGTACTTGGGCGGGGGGCAACTATAACCTGCTCACCGGGGTGCTGCGCAACGAGTGGGGCTTTGACGGCACCGTCATCACCGACTACGACGGCGGCGGCGTCATGGACACCGAGCAGTGCGTCCGGGCCGGGGGCGATCTGAAGCTGACCGGCTTTGAGGTGGACGCGCCCATCGATGTGAGCAATCCCGCCTCCCAGTACTTTGCCCGGCAGGCCATCAAGCACATCCTGTACACCACGGTGAACTCCAACGCCATGAACGGCATTGTTCACGGCACTTCCGTGGGTGAGCTGCCCTTTGCGAACTATTGGTTCATCCTGATCGGCGAGGGCGTGATCGCGGCGGGCCTCATCGCTTGGGGCACCATCGCGATCGTGCGGCACTGGAAAAAGGAAAAGGCCGGGAACTGACCGTGCCTATGGAACACAAAGAGAACGCCGGAATATCGGTGATTCTATAAATCCTCATTCAGCAGCAGCCGGGCTCCGAGAGGGGCCCGGCTGTTGCTTATCGAAAGGTCGGTAGAATTTTCCTGCTCCTTTTTTGTTTACAGCGGCGCAAAATTTGCGTGGGGCCGCTTGTATTTCGTGGGGCAGTAAGTAGGCAATCCGTGAGAAAAAAGACTGGCTTGGGGATGCTGTGCGGGCAGTAAAATGGGGCGGGAGGAATCGTACTCCGTTTGCACAAAAACAGGTGTAGAGAAATTTGTGTTAAGCCATGCGGCAACGCTGCGCCCTTATTTTCTCCAATAGGTTGAGGCCATTCCCCCATGACCCACAACCTGACCCACAACAGGAAACGAGCGGGCGGAGGCAATGGAGCGGAAAGCACGATTGCCTCCGCTTTTTTGGAACAAAAACGCCCCCAAAGCGCCGAATGGAGGCGTTCCGAGGGTGGGGTATCAGTTGGTAAGGATGAGGTCTCCAGTTCAAATCTGGATAGCAGCTCCAAGAAACTCCTGAAATCGGTGGATTTCGGGAGTTTTTGTTCTGTTTTTCCCTTATAAAATGTGGGTCAAAAAGTGGGTCAGGCAGGACGACCCACAACTTGACCCACACGGCGAAATGTGTGGAAAGATTTAGAGAGTACCGGGCAGAAAGGTTGGCTTCCTACCCGGTGTAATTCTTTTATATGCATTTTTATTAGCAACGAACCGAAAAAACATCGGGAACATTTTTGTAGTCACCAAGTAGAATAACATCCGGCGGTAATTTATCTGAGTGTAAGGCCCTGCGATGGACAGCGTAATGGTATAGGGTGTACGGAGCGCAGGTGTGCAGACAATCCTCGGAAACAATCACTTTATATGTGAAACCAATAGCTGCATGGTAGAAGAAACTTTCCCATTCTTTCTCGGAAGAAATAACCGGAATTCCAGTAGCATGGAGATTTATAACACCTTCTTTACTCAACATATGAAGTTTGCGAAGTTCGTGGAACTGATCATAAAATCCAATCCACATGGTTTTCCCCCATATGTTTGCATCCCACCATGAAATTCGGCGGATAGACAGAAGGTAATATGTCGTTTCTCCCATAGGAGGCCCCAATGGAATATTAGGAGCTATGGTTTCAAGTGCTTCCAGGAGATGTTGCTCCTCCAATATAAAAAGTTGTGCAAAAGGGATGGAAAATATTTCTGCCAGTTTTTCCGCTGTTTGCTTGTTGCTTGTCCAATTACTGGCCTCAAAACGGTTGACTGTTCTCTCGGAGCAAGGAATTAGACTTGCTAATTGCTCTACAGTCATTTTCCTTGCCTTTCGCAGAGCTTTTAAAGCTAATGATCCGTAATATACGTACATTTTCTTCATTGCAGTTTCAACTCCTTTCGACATTATCCTAACATATCTTGAGAGAAAATACTACGACAGGTTTTTAATTTTGAAAAATGCGGGGAACCACTGGGGCAATGTCATTAAGTTAAGGGTATCTTCCAAATTGTGGGGTGCCATAACGTTCTGTTATTACACTAAAACAATAGAGAGCATAAACTTTTTTGCAGAACAATTTTTGGAATTTGTGCTTAATTTAATGACATTGACCACTGGGGAGCAATCATTTCGGGGCTTTCCTGCCCGGTGTTTTTCTTATTTTTGAGTGCCCATTACATCATTTGCGACATGAAGTTTCCCATGGTTTCCGCCGCCTGATCCTGCATCTGGCGGGTAGCGTGGGTGTAGGTGCGCAGGGTGAAGCCCGCATCATAGTGCCCCAGCATACTGGAGACCGTCTTGATGTCCACGCCGTTCTGCAAGGCAAGGGTGGCGAAGGTGTGTCTCAGATCGTGAAATCTGATATGCTCCAGCCCGGCATCCCTTAGGATTTTCTCGTGGAGCTTCACCACCGAGTCGGGGTAGTACATCTCACCTGTGGTGGTGGAGGGGAACATATACGGGTTTTCCGGGTGCTTTTCGTGCTCCTGGATCAGCAGGTCTACCGCCTCCTGGGGGATGGACACCCGGCGCACTGAGGTCTCAGTCTTGGGCCGGGAGAGGGTGAGCTTGCCGCTGGGGTTTTTGATATACTGCTTGCTCACGGAAATCGTCCGGTTTTGGATGTCCAAGTCATCCCAGAGAAGGGCCACC
>OFHM01001184.1_pt1 | contig 17998 bp, 14 predicted proteins | sample 1521311 | NCBI WGS metagenome assembly OFHM01 (sample SAMEA3504083, study PRJEB24116) | mouse gut metagenome | biome: mouse gut; feature: mouse-associated habitat; material: faeces | place: Denmark | collected 2011 | reverse complement strand
CAGCGTAGTCTATGACGCAGTGAATGCGGCAAAGGCCAGAGGGGTGGATGTTCTGCTGATCGATACGGCAGGACGGCTGCACAACAAGAAAAATCTCATGGAAGAGCTGCGGAAGATGAACCGGATTGTGGACAGGGAATTTCCGGATGCCCACAGGGAAAATCTCATCGTTTTAGACGGTACGACCGGTCAGAATGCCATGGTACAGGCAAGGGAATTCGGCGAGGTTGCCGACTTGACAGGTATCATCCTGACCAAGATGGACGGTACGGCAAAAGGCGGCATCGCAGTGGCCATCCAGTCTGAGCTGAAGGTTCCGGTGAAATATATCGGGGTAGGAGAGACCATTGACGATCTGCAGAAGTTTGATTCCGACGAATTTGTAAATGCATTGTTTGATATCAATATAGAACCGGAGGAAACTTAAAATAAATATGGAGGTAAAACATGGCAAAAGAAATCCAGGTAAAGGAAGCGAAATGTAAGGAGGGTGAAGCAATGGAAGAGAGACAGGAACAATCCCTGAATGAGGCGGCAGAGGTTCTGCGGAAAGATCCTGTGCCGGAAGAAGGGCTGACGCTGGAAAAATTTGAGGAAGCCTCGGAAGTAGTGAAGAAGGTGACCCTGGAGACCAAGCTTGTCTTCAGCGAGTATCTCAGCGTCCAGACCGGGAATAAGGTTTATCTGAAACCGGAAAATATGCAGCTGACAGGCGCTTATAAGCTTCGCGGCGCATATTATAAGATCAGCACGCTCTCGGATGATGAACGGGCCAAGGGATTGATCACTGCGTCCGCAGGCAACCATGCCCAGGGCGTAGCTTATGCGGCAAAGGCATATGGGGCGAAGGCCGTCATCGTTATGCCTACTACGACCCCCTTGATGAAAGTCAACCGCACCAAGGGCTACGGGGCGGAAGTGGTGCTCTACGGCGATGTGTATGACGAAGCCTGTGCCAAAGCCTATGAGCTGGCAGATGAAAACGGCTATACATTTATTCATCCATTTGACGATCTGACCGTTGCTACGGGGCAGGGTACAATCGCCATGGAAATTGTCAAGGAACTCCCTCTGGTAGATTATATTCTGGTTCCCATCGGGGGCGGCGGACTGGCCACAGGTGTGGCGACTCTGGCGAAAATGTTAAATCCCAAGATAAAAGTGATTGGAGTGGAGCCTGCCGGGGCAAACTGTATGCAGACCTCTCTGGCCCAGGGGCATGTGGTTACACTGCCGAAGGTCACCACCATTGCGGACGGTACTGCCGTGAAGACACCCGGCAGTAAGCTGTTCCCCTATATCCAGAAGAATCTGGACGGGATTATCACAGTGGAGGATCACGAGCTGGTGGTTTCCTTCCTGGACATGGTGGAAAATCACAAGATTGTAGTAGAAAATTCCGGCCTGCTGACGGTTGCGGCCCTGAAGCATCTGGATGTGAAGGGCAAGAAAGTCGTATCCATCCTGAGCGGCGGAAATATGGACGTGACCACAATGTCTTCCGTGGTACAGCAGGGTCTGATTATGCGCGACAGGATCTTCACCGTATCCATCCTTCTGCCTGACAAGCCGGGTGAGCTGTACAGGGTATCGGGCATTATCGCCAAGGCAAACGGAAACGTGGTAGAGTTGGAGCACAATCAGTTCGTTACAACGAACCGGAATACGGCAGTGGAACTGCGGATTACAATGGAGGCTTTCGGTACGGAGCACAAGAACCAGATCATGAAGTCTCTGGAGGAAGCCGGTTACAAGCCCAGGCAGGTAAATGCGAATTTCTGATTGGGCGGATAAGGGAGCTGCAGCAGGCCGGAATAGGTCTCCAAAATGGAGGAAGGACATTCCAAAATGGAAAAAAGTCATTCCAAAATGGAAAAAAGTCATTCCAAAATGGAAAAATTCATTCCAAAATGGAAAAAAGTCATTCCATTGAAAGAAGGAAAGGAATAACAGGTTCTGATTATGGAGGAAAAAAAGACATTTCGGCAAAAATGCAGGGACTATCTGACTATCACGGCGGCAGCGGCGCTCTATGCCGTTGCCGTCAGCCTGTTTTTGGATCCCAATTCCCTGGCGCCGGGCGGAGTTACCGGTATTGCTATTATCATGAACCGGATGACGGGGCTGGAGACCGGTACCTGGATGTTTGTCATCAATTTGCCGATTCTGGCGCTTGGAATGTGGAAATTCGGATGGCACTTTATTCTCTCTACACTTTACTGTACATTGGCCATGTCTTATATGACCAATATGCTGGTTCCCATAGGGGCCCTGACCAGGGATCCGTTGCTGGCAGCGCTGGCGGGAGGCTCTTTGATGGCGGTGAGTCTGGGACTGGTCTTCAAGGCCGGCGCCACTTCCGGCGGGACAGATATCATCATTAAACTGCTCAGACTCAGGCTTCCCCATCTGAAGACCGGATTATTGTTTCTGCTGACAGATGCCGTGATTGTGACGGCGTCGGCTTTTGTGTTCCAGGATATCGATACGGCGCTTTACGCAGGGCTGGTAGTGTTTGTGAATTCCATCCTGCTGGATATGGTTTTGTATGGCAGAGACGGCGCAAAGATGTTCTTTATCATCAGCGACTGCCATGAGGCAATCGTGAGACGTCTGCTGGAAGAGCTGGACATCAGCGCTACCTACATCTCGGGTCAGGGCGCTTACACAAAAGCGGATAAAAATGTGATTCTCTGTGTAGTGAAGAAGCATCTGTCGCCGAAATTGGAAGAGATCGTCAAGCAGGAGGATCCAAAAGCCTTTACCATTATCACATCAGCCACAGAGATCTACGGAGAGGGCTATAAAAATATTTTCAGCCAGAAACTTTGACCAGATTTTGACTTTTGGATGATACTATGGAAGGAGAGCATTCCATGGAAGGAGAGCATTCCATGGAAGGAGAGTATTCCATATAAAAGCTATTCCGGGAGAAAATAATCATGTCACACAGGATATTAATTGTAGACGATGAAAAGATGATAATCGAACTTCTAACCGATCATCTGCAGGATTGCGGATATGACATACTGGCGGCTGACAGCGCAGCCAAGGCCATCGAATTGCTGCAGAGAGAGCCTGATCTGATCATATTGGATATCAATATGCCGGGAATGGACGGCCTGGAGCTTTGCAGGAGTATACGGGATCATACGGTCTGCCCCATCCTTTTTCTGACCGCCCGGATCACGGAACAGGACAAGATTAACGGGCTGCAGTACGGCGGAGACGATTATATTACCAAGCCCTTCAGCCTGACTGAACTGTCAGCCAGGGTAGCCGCCCATCTGCGCCGGGACGAAAGAGGAAAAATGCGCCCTTCTGTCCTGACCTCCCATGAGCTGATTATCAATCTTTCCAGGCGGACTGTCTCCTGGCACGGCAGTGAAATTCCTTTTTCCAAAACCGAGTTTGATCTGATTGAATTCCTGGTAACCAATGCCAACCAGGTATTTGACCGGGAACGCATCTATGAAAGCGTATGGGGCTATGATGCGGATGGGGACAGCGGCGTGATCAAGGAGCATATCCGAAAGATCCGCTCCAGGCTTCGGGAGGCGACAGGACGGGAATTTATCGAGACTGTCTGGGGTGTGGGCTATAAATGGAACCGCTGATCGAGGAGATCGGGAAGAAGGGAATTTTGAGAAATCAGGATAAGAATGTCAATAAAAAGAGCGCAAAGAGAAGCAGTTTACATAAAAGAAATGCCGGACGGGACCTTTCTCTCCGCAGTTTTTTTATGGCAACTGTTTTTTTCACTTTCTGCGGGGTGGTTTCCCTCTCGGGAATGGTCATCGCAGGTTGTGTGGCCTTTCGGAATTATCTGTTGCCGGATGCCAATGAGGCCTATCTTACCGTGGAACAGATGATGGATGACGGCAGTGTTTCCAGCAGCACACATTTGCTGACTTTCGGAGAGGAAACGAGACTGCCGCAGCTGTACCAGAAGGAAAAAGCGGGTGTAGAGACGGATCAGGACGGCAATGTTCTGGAAGAGTGGGGAATGTTTTCGGAGGACGGCGATGCCCTGCGGACGACCATCGTCCATGGAGCGGTGCTGGACGCCACATATTCTATCCAGAAAATCGAACGGAGCTATGATACTCTGACACCGAAACGAAAGCTGGCTTATCAGCTTAGCGGTGCGGCTATGGTAGCGGTTCCGGCAGTGCTTTCCATCGGCGGGATTTTGTTCTGCGGATTCTATTTTTATCGAAAGAGACTTTCCCTGCCGCTTCGGCTGCTGGAGGAGGCTACGGAGCAGATCGGAGCTCAGAATTTGGATTTTACGCTGGAGTATGACTGCGGAGACGAACTGGGCATGTTGTGCCGCTCCTTCGAGCTGATGCGAAAAGAACTGGCAGAGAATAATAAGGTCATGTGGAACCTGTTGGAACAACGCAAACTGATGCAGGCTTCCATCGCCCATGACCTGCGCAATCCCATTGCCATCATACGCGGTTATACGGAATATCTACAGATCAATCTGCCGGAAGGTAAAATCAGCCAGGAGAAGGCTGAACGCATCGCCGGTAATCTGAATCTGGCCGCAAAGCGGCTGGAACAGTATACAGAATCTGTGCGTACGCTGAATCAGCTGGAAGATATGGAAATCCGCAGAAAGAGAATTTCTGCCGCGGAATGGATAGCGGATATCAGAGAAGATCTGGAGATTATGGCTGCCCGGGCCGGGAAGATACTGCATCTTGGCGATGTACGGAAAGAGGAAACGCTGTTTGCCGACAGCACGGTATTGTACCGTATCCTGGAAAACATTTTCGAAAATGCCCTTCGTTATGCGAAAACTGCCGTGTCCGTCAGCTTTTTACTGGAGGAGGAAACACTGCAGATTACGGTTGCAGATGACGGGGAAGGTTTTCCGGAGGAATTTTTGAGCAAAGGAAATCTTGCTTTTCGGGTAAATATTCCCGCAGGGCATGGGCAGCGGGGAGGGCATCTGGGCATAGGGCTGGCAATCAGCCGGATCCTTTGCGAAAAACATGGCGGCTGCCTACAGATTGGAAATACGGCGCCTCATGGCGGAGTTGTAAAAATGTTTCTCACAGTTTGACACTATTTTGACTTTTTTGAAGTATGATCTCCTTAATGGTTCCGGAAGAGACAAGACAGGGAGCCGAAGGAGGTCATTTTTATGTATAAAAAAGCAATTGCACTTTTATTGTCTGCAGGTTTTATTGCAGCGCTGGGAGCCTGCAGCGGAGAAAATCAGGAAGATACCGGCGGACAGGCAAACGGTGAGCAAAAAACAGAAGGTATCGCCATCCAAAATCCGGGTGCGGAAGGGGAAGGAAGTATGGAAGGGACCGCAGCCGGAGGGGGAACGGGAAATGCAAGTGAGACAGGCGGATTGCGTCTGCTTACTTCTGAGAATGCGAAGGGATGTTATACAGAACAGGGCTACTATTATCTGACCTTTGATTCTGTGAAGCTTGCCGACGGCAATTACGCATCGCACCTGATGTATATGGATTTCGCCTCCATGCAGGAGATTTATCTGTGCAGCAATGCGGGCTGTAATCACGACACACAGGACTGTCCCTCGGTCATTTTGTGGGACGATATTCCTACGGCGAGTTCGCTTCCTTTTGTCTGGCAGGATGGGCTCTATATCTTGAGTAAGTATCCGGATAACGACGGTTCCATGAGTTTTTCGGCATTTATAGGAGGGGATGAGAGTAGTATAGCAGGTAGCGAGGGCAGCTGTGCCGTGCTGTACCGGGCGAATCTGGACGGTACGGACAGAAAGGCAGTTTATTCCTTTGAATCTTCTGCGGTGTTGGAAGATCTGGTGATGGGAGATGAGGAGCAGCTTTATCTGGTGATCAAGGAGATCAGCGCCGAAAAAGATGGCCAAAATACGTATTACAACTCTTCGGAGCGCAGACTGGTCAGCCTGGAGCCGTCTTCGGGAAAGCTTACGGATATCTGCTCCCTGGATTTTAATGATTCCATTTCCTGGCATATACAGGGCTGTTATGGAAGAACGCTGGTACTGGAAGGGACAGATTATGGAAGGCAGATCACCAATGAAGAGATGTTTGGAGACGATGACGTCTATGGGGAGATCTACGAAAACTCCCGGCAAGTGTTCGCAACTCTTGCTCTGGATAACCCGCAGCCTGTGATCCGATATCGCCAGGATAATAAAAACATAAATTCCTCCATTATTGACGGGAACATGCTCTATGTATCCGGTAACGGAGACGGCGCCGTGAGATGTGTAGATTTAAGTACAGGAGTGGAGCAGGTGATCTGCAGCCGTAATGGGGGGAGCTATTATCTATATCAGAAAATCGGAGATAAGCTGTGTTGTGAGGAGAATATAGGGGATTACGCCTTCAGCTATATAGATGTCAATACTGGCGAAGTACAGCGCTCGCCTCTGGTAAATAAAAGCCTGGGCTGGAGCCTGGATTTCCGGGCAGTTTTGAATTCGGATGTGCTGGTGATCTATGACTATGACGCTGTACCTTCCGGAGGCGGCTCTTATGAGATCAACCGCTATCAATATGGACTCATCTCTTATGATGATCTCTTTGCGGGCCGTGACAATTTCCGCAAGATCAATATGATCGGAAAGGGGGAATAAGCATGCTGGAACTTCGGGATGTTTCGAAGAAATACGGGGACAAGACTGCTCTGGATGGGATCAGCCTGTCCCTGGAGCCCGGCATCTACGGACTGTTGGGGCCTAACGGGGCAGGCAAATCCACATTGATGAACGTAATCACCGGAAATCTGCGGCCAACAACGGGGGAGGTTCGTTGGGACGGGACAGAAATCAGCTCTCTGGGAGCATCTTACAGGTCTCTTCTGGGCTATGCACCACAGCAGCAGGGACTTTACGATTCTTTTTCAGGTATTCGCTTTCTGTCCTATATGGCGGCTCTGAAAGGGATTCCCGGGAAAAAACAGACAGAAGAAATCCGGCGCGTACTGGAATTTGTGAATCTCACCCAGGCGGGGAGACGTCCGGTGCGCACCTATTCCGGCGGGATGAAGCAGAGGCTGCTGATCGCCCCGGCCGTATTGGGCGATCCGAAATGTATCGTCCTGGATGAGCCGACGGCAGGGTTAGATCCGAAGGAACGTGTGAGGGTTCGGCAGCAGATCCTTGCGCTTTCGGGAGACCGAATCATAATGGTCTCAACCCATGTCGTTTCGGATATTGAGCCTGTAGCCACTCAGATCCTGTTATTGAAAGCAGGAAAGCTGATAGATCAGGGCACCATGGAGGAGCTGTGCGGAAAATACAAGGCTGCCAGAGGACTGGAGGAGGTCTACCTCCGGATCTTCGGAGAGGAGGAGCATGATTTGTCTGACAGGAGCTGAACTAAGGAAAGTATGGGGAAAACGGGGATTTCTCCTATCCTGTATTGCCTTGTTGGCACTGGATTTGTTCCTGCTGTGGTATGCCGCCCTGCCTGGGGAAAACAGGCCGGGGCTTTCGGCCTGGCACCGCTTTCAGCAGACAATCAATGGAATGAGCGAGCAGGAAAAGGGAGAGTACATGCAGAAGCAAATGGCTGTCATGGATGGTATCCGCTTTGTGGAAGAGATTCTGATGCTGCAGAGCATACCGGGTGAGGCGGGAGAGACGATGGCAGCCCAGGCCAGAGAGAATCATCCCGGCATCTTTGAACAATATTATGAACTGTATCTGAGCGGAGACTATCTGGAATTGACGGATTCTCCCTGGCTGGAGCTGGAGCTGACGGAAATGCTGTACACACAATGGGAGAAGTGTGCAGGCTATGGGGAGTATCTTCTTTCCGTGCAGGAACAAGGCAGTACCCTGGGCAATATCGGCATTTTCGCAGGGAAGAATCAGGATACCTTTGCTTCCCGCAATGTACGCAAGAGCGCCCGGGATTACGGAAGGCTTTCTGCGGATGATATCTCCTGGATGCCGGACAGGGCAGTCACAGGAGCCATGGAGAACGTCTGGACAGATTTTCTCTTACTGTTATCCGTTTTTTCCTTTGTGGGAAATATGGTTTTGGAGGAGAAGGAGAAGCACCTGTTCTATATTATCCGCAGTACCAGGAGGGGAATGCTGGAAAATATGGTCTGCAGGCTGGCCGCATTGCTGTTGCATTGCGGCGTTATGACAATCCTCCTGTATGGGGCAAACCTGGCGTTTTTCGGCTCTCAGGTAGGATTCGGGGATCTGGGCGCCAGGCTTCAGTCCCTGGCGGCTTACAGGGAAAGTATATTATCCATAAGCATACGGGGATATATTCTGCTCTCCATGGCGACGAAAAGCATAGTGCTGTTTGGCTTCGGTGCGCTGCTGGGCGCCCTTTGCATTGCGGCAGAGCGGATTTATCTTCCCTATGGCGGGGGACTTTTGCTTGTGGGTGTCAGCTACATCCTGTATACCGTTATCCCGGCTGCTTGTGAAGGAAATATCCTGAAATATCTGAACCTGTTCGGCATTTTGAAGACAGAGAACCTGTATGGAAGATATCTGAATTTCAATTTCTTCGGATATCCGGTTTCCAGGCTTCTGCTAAGCTGGATTCTGATCTTGTTCCTGACCGGAATGGGAATCCTTCTTGGCATGTATTTTTATTGGAGAGGAGATACGCTTGTCTTTCACAGGATCGGGGGATTTTCCGTGTTCCGCCCTCATGGAAGTCTTCTTTTGCATGAATCCTTTAAACTGCTGATATCCAATAAAACTCTGGCGGTTTTGCTGCTGTTTGGCTTTCTGGCTGCCGGCCGGGAGTGGAATCATTCCTATGTTCCGTCTGTACAGGAGAGCTATTATCAGGATTTGATGCAGCAGCTGGAAGGAGATCTGACAGCCGAGAAAGAAGCACTGGTTTTGGCAGAACAAGATCGCTATCAGAAAGCTTTTGACCATATAAGTCAAATTGACCGGATGGTTTCCGACGGAAATCTCACCGAAAGAGCGGGGGAAGACCGGAAGATGGAGTTCTATGTTGTGACAGCCTTTTATCCGGCTTTCTTACGGGTATGGGAGCAATACCAGGAGATTGCCGCAAACGGCGGGCAATTTGTATATGATACAGGCTATCTGTACCTGTCGGGAAGAATGGGGGAGAGCATGTTGGCAGATCTGCTGATGCTCAGCTGCGGCATTACACTGGCGTTCTGTGGCGCCGGTGCGATGGAAGATGCCAAAGGAACCTGGTATCTGCTGGGCAGCACCAGGAAGGGAAGGAGGGCTGTATTACGGAGCAAACTGGCAATTTGCATTGCGTCTGCCTTTCTGCTTTCCATAATGCCTCTGGTGTGCAGGGGTATACGGGTATCCGAAGCCTTTCCTCTGATGGGATATGGGAGCAGTATAAGGAATATTCCTGCCCTGAGAGATTTCCGGCTGCCCATGCCGCTGTGGTGCTTTCCGTTGCTGCTCGGGCTGTCCCAGGGCCTTGTGGCGGCCGGGACAGCGGCAGTAGTATTCCTTTTGTCCTGCTGGCACAGGGATACGATTCAGGCGTGCCTTTTCGCGACATTGTTATTCATACTTCCGCTGGTTCTGGCCTTGCTGGGATTTACCGCGGCGGAGGGATTTTCCCTCTATCCGCTTTATTCCTGGCTTGCCAGGCTTTAAATTACTGCCCCAACACTTCTGCCTGGATTCTGTCAAATTCCGCCATGCATTCGTCCACGGTAGCGCCGCCCAAGAGTTGTCGCACCACCAGGCAGATATTGCCCCACTGTTCTACCTTCATATTGGCGTTGGAGCCCAGTACATAGAGGCCTTCGTTGATTTTGTCGTTCAGAGGTTTCAGAGCGTCGATACAGTCCACCTCCACGTTCCTGGAGGGGGAGATGACCTGATTATTGTCGGTGTACAGCTGCAGCATCTCGTCCGAAACTATGAAATCCAGGATGGCCATGGCGTCCTCCAGATGCTCTGCCTCTGCGCTTATGCCATAGCCGGTGAGGGAAACCACAGGCATCTGGCCCATGCTGCTGGGGAAGCCGATAACCTGCATGTTGAAGTCCGGTTTTCCGTAAGCCGTCTCCGAGATTGCCGCGCCCCAGTAAGCAATGACGATGGGGGTTTTCCCGGCCAGGAAATCGGGGCCTTCCGCCTCGATGGCTTCTGAGACAAGGGCCTTTTCGGCATCGATATAGCCTTTGTCCATCAACTCCTTCAGGAATAGGAAGCCGGGGCGCATATATTCGCTCATCTTGGTTTCCCCGTTGTTGAGTGCGGCGATATCCGCCTCTGTGTTGCCTCCGTTGTACAGTTCCGCATAGCCCTGAGCCAACACGAAGGTCTCCAGCCACCAGCGGTTGGCACCCACCGGAGTCTCGATACCGTTTTCCTTGAACACGCGGCAGCATTCCAGGAATTCCTCCGGGGTATTGGGCAGACCCAGCTGATATTGATCAAACATATCCTTGTTGACAAACAACCCGTAAGCCACTACCTCCTGGGGGATGCCTATGAGCTTTCCGTTCACTGTATTTGCAACCTTTACCACATCCCGCAGGTTTTTGGCACTTTCCAGACTGGACAGATCTGCCAGATGGCCTTCGCCATTCAGCAGCATGAGAGTATCCGGATTCATCAGGTAGATATCGTCCATATTGTTGCGGGCCCTGTCCACCAATACTTCGTCATAGGTTTTTTCCTGATAGTTTTCAGCGGTATAGGTCCGGTATTCCACCTGCAGCCCCAGCGCCTCTTCCGCGGCCATGACTGTCAGATCATGAGCAGTCCTTGCAGAGTTCTCCGCATTGGGATTGGCTTTTTCCATAGGCGTGAACATGTTGACCACCCTTTTGGCGCTGTCTGTATCCGTAATCAGGTTTGAGGCGGCGTCAGGCTCTTTCCCGCAGGCTGTCAGGCCCAGCAGCAACAGATTCAGCGTCAATAAAATCCCTTTGATTTGATTTCTTTTCTTTTTCATGTCTGCTCCTTTTTCCGATACTGTTTCAAATAGTTCCCCAATATTTTTTTGATGATTTCTATGTCAATGGGCTTTGCGATATGGTCATTCATACCGGCGTCCAGGGCGTTCTTCACATCCTCGGCGAAAGCGTTGGCAGTCATTGCGATAATAGGGATGGAGGCGGCATCGCTATGGTCTGAGGCACGGATTTCTCTGGTTGCGTCATAGCCGTTCATCACCGGCATCTGTACATCCATTAAAATAGCGTCATAGGTTCCCGGCTCTGCGGCGGCAAAGACATCTACAGCCTCCCGCCCATTCTCCGTCACCGTGCAGGAAGCCCCCTCGCCACCCAAAAGTTCCAACAGAATCTCGGAATTGATCTCGTTGTCCTCAGCCACCAGGAAATGCCGTCCTTTCAGAAAATTATCCGAAATTGTCTCCGCCGGTACTTTTTCGTCATCCACACTGGAACACAGCTCCAGGAGCTTTTCCTTCAAAGCTGACACGAAAAAGGGTTTGGACAGAAAACCGTCCACACCGATTCCTTCCGCCTTCTCCTTGATCCCCTCCCAGTCACATGCCGTGAGAAACAGGATACAGGGCCTCTCTCCGGCATATTCCCGAATCTGTCCGGCGGTCTCTATCCCGTCCATTCCCGGCATATTCCAGTCCATCAGAATCAAATCGTAAGTATAACCTTTCTCTCCCGCCTGCCTGATCTGCCGGAGCGCATCTTCGCCGTCGGAGGAAATATCTGTGATGACGCCGGTAGCTTTCATCAGGGTACGGATATTATCCAGAATATAGGGTTCATCGTCCACCGCCAGTATCCGGCGGATTCCCTTCTCCTTCCAAAATTTCCCGTCGGCTGTCTCATCCGGAATCCTCAGCTCCAGTTCTACCGTGAACAGAGTCCCTTCGTCTACCTGACTGGAGACATGTATGGTTCCTCCCATCATTTCCACGATGTTTTTGGTGATAGCCATACCCAGTCCGGTTCCCTGTACTTTATTCGTGGTACTGTTTTCTGCTCTGGTGAAGGCGTCGAATATGACTTTTAAGTATTCCGGGGTCATCCCGTAGCCATCGTCTTCCACTTCGATCTTCAGATGTTCAAACTGACTGGAACGCGGTTCCAAACCAAGGATGCGAAGCTGTATATGTCCTCCTTCCGGCGTATACTTGACAGAATTGGACAGAAGATTGATCAGTATCTGATTCATCCTGGTTTCATCCCCGATAAGCCGCTCGTGCTTAATCCCGCTGACTGTGACGTCAAATTTCTGGTGTTTACCTTTTGCCATAGGGCGGATAATGGCATCTATGGAAGAAATCATACTGTCCAGTGTGAATTCTCCCAAGGTTAGTACGGCTTTTCCGCTCTCAATCTTGGATACATCCAGCACGTCGTTGATCAGGCCTAAGAGATGCTGGCCGGAAGCGGTGATTTTCTTCGTGTATTCTCTGACCCTGGCAGGATTATCCGCCTCCCTGGCCAACAGGGTGGTAAAACCCAAAATGGCATTCATGGGGGTGCGGATGTCGTGGGACATATTGGAGAGGAACATGGTTTTGGAGCTGCTGGCAATCTGAGCGGCCTGAAGAGCCTGCGTCAGCTGCTGATTATGCAATTCCCGTTCCTGCTCCTGTTCTTTCCTGATGTGGCTTTTCTGACGTTCATTCAGGAAATACAGCATACAACAGATCAGGAAAGCGGCCAGCATCACCATAACCACGATGAAAATGTGCTGATTTACGGCTTTGCCCTCCTGCTGGATAGAATCGATGGGTACATAACCGATGAGATAGAGAGCACCGTCGTTCACTGACCACATGTAGATCAGGGATTCCCTCTTACGGACATCGTGATAGAACATCACATTGTCGCCCTCCTGAATGCTTTCGGATACCATGGCCTGCACGTCCGGCTCCAATATCCTGTTGGCATTGTAAAAATCCTGGAGATTGAGATGCCCCGCGGCCCGTTCCCCGATTCCTTTTGGTTTCAGCACAAACCGTTCGCTCCTGGCATCCATTACATACAGAGTTGCATTGTTATTATAAAATTTGGGGGGCAATGCCTCTTCAAGGGAATCATAGATATATTCTATATACAGAGTGGCAGTCTGTATCCCGTTTTTTATCACAGGACAGGAGATGGTGTAGGCCCATGTACCCATGTCATTTATGTAAGAACCGGACAAAGGCAGGCCGTCTATTTCCTTTCCGAAAGAAAAATCCAGTTCCTCCGCGGAAAAGACTTCTCCTGTATTGGAGATGCCGCTGTTTTCTCCCACAGGGATAATGGACATTTTGATCATTGTCTCATTGGTATGGTAAGAGCACACAAAGGCTTCTGGCTCTTCCAGCAGAGCAAGTTCCTGGGCAATGAGTTTCTGAAATTCAGCTTCCTTTTGCAGAACTGTCTGAATGGTTCCACGAAGCAGTCCAAGGCTTTCGCTTAAATTATCAATTGCGGATTGGGACATTTGGGACGAGACCTGTCCTGTGAGAAAATAGACCACGGCTCCAAATATGATAAATGTCAATATGATGGAGACAATCAGCGTACTTCCGCGGCCGGATTTGTTTTGCCTTTGTTTTCTTGCCATAACTACGTTCACCTTTGAAATGCAACAACCATTACAATATATATTTACTATAGCATCTTTTGGCCCCAAAGTCAAAAGAAAAACCTTTTGGAATAAAGAACTTTTGTGTTCCATATAATATATGCCCCGAAAGGCAGGAGGGTTACAAAACTGTCTGCAATGGCCGTGACTATACCGGACGCCTTGCCAGGCCGTCAGGTTGTAAAGAAAAAACACTTGACACCTGCTCCGATCTGTAGTAAGATAGCAAAGGTTGGTAGAGTTATGGACAAATTATATGAACAGACAATGCTTTTTGATTTTTATGGAGAACTGCTGACGGAGCATCAGCGCAGTGTATATCGGGAGGCGGTATATCTTGATCTGTCTCTGGGTGAGATCGCGCAGGAGCGGGGAATTAGCAGGCAGGGCGTCCACGATCTGATCAGGCGCTGCGACAGAATCCTCCAGGAATATGAGAATAAGCTTCATCTCGTAGAACGCTTCACAACGGCGAAGAAAATGGTGGAAGAGATTCAGCGGCTGACGGTTACGGCAGTGAATAAAGAAAACGAAGCGGCGCAGGATCCGGAAGGTATGCAGGAGCGCTTCCAGGCTATCCGGAAGCTGTCCCGGGAATTATTGGAATTACTTTAATTCAAAAAGGAGTCACAGGTGGCATTCGAAAGTTTAACAGATAAACTGCAAAATGTATTTAAAAATTTGAGAAGCAAGGGCCGATTGACCGAAGCCGATGTAAAAGCAGCCATGAAAGAAGTGAAGATGGCTCTGCTGGAGGCTGACGTGAATTTTAAGGTGGTCAGGCAATTTATCAAAACCGTGGAGGAGCGTGCCATCGGACAGGATGTGATGAATGGCCTGAATCCGGGGCAGATGGTGATCAAGATCGTAAATGAAGAGATGATCAATCTCATGGGAAGCGAGACCACGGAGATCGCCATGCAGCCCGGGAAGGCCATTACGGTAATCATGATGGCCGGCCTCCAGGGTGCAGGTAAGACTACGGCCACGGCCAAAATCGCCGGCAAGCTGAAGCTGAAGGGGAAGAAATCTCTGCTGGTTGCCTGTGATATCTATCGTCCGGCGGCCGTGGAACAGCTGCAGATCAACGGAAAAAAGCAGGAGGTGGACGTGTTTTCCATGGGAACGGAGCACAAACCGCCCGAAATTGCGGCAGAGGCTGTCAAATTTGCAGAGAAGAATGGCCACAATGTGGTGATTCTGGATACGGCAGGGCGCCTTCATATAGACGAAGAAATGATGACTGAACTGCAGGAGATAAAAAATACCGTTTCCGTCCACCAGACCCTGTTGGTGGTAGATGCCATGACAGGTCAGGACGCCGTGAATGTAGCCAGGGAATTCGATGAAAAGGTAGGTATAGACGGTGTGGTTCTGTCCAAGATGGACGGCGATACCCGGGGCGGGGCGGCACTTTCCGTCAAAGCGGTGACGGGGAAACCGATTTTATATGTAAGTATGGGAGAAAAGCTCTCCGACATGGAGCAGTTTTATCCGGACCGTATGGCCAATCGGATTCTGGGCATGGGAGATGTGCTTACCCTGATTGAAAAAGCCCAGGAGAGCATCGATCTGGACGAAGACAAAGGCCGTGAGATGGCCGGCCGGATGAAAAAGGGCAAGTTCGACTTCGAGGACTATCTGGAAAGCATGAAGCAGATGCGCAATATGGGCGGACTCTCCAGTATTTTAAGTATGCTGCCCGGATTGGGCATGAAGGGGGCGGATCTGGATTCGCTGATCGACGAGAAGCAGCTCAGACAGATGGAAGCAATCGTCCTGTCCATGACAAAGGAGGAACGCCACAATCCCAAGATACTGAATCCCAGAAGGAAACACAGGATCGCCAGAGGAGCCGGAGTGGATATCGCAATAGTGAACCGTTTTATCAAACAATTCGAACAAAGCCAGAAGATGATGAAGCAATTTGGCGGCGGGAAGAAGGGCCGGGGGAGATTCGGCGGTTTCCCGGGTATGGGAGGCAGATTCCCGTTTTAGAGCAGTATTACCGTGAATAAGGAGGAATGTCTCCTTTTCATAAATAAAACAATTTTAACAATACGCCCAGGCGGCAGAAAGAGGTAAGAAAATGGCAGTAAAGATCAGATTGAGAAGAATGGGACAGAAGAAAGCTCCTTTTTATAGAATCATTGTAGCTGATTCCCGTTCACCCAGAGATGGAAGATTTATCGAGGAGATCGGTACCTATGATCCCAGTACGGATCCCAGCACTTTCAAAATCAACGAGGAACTGGCTAAGAAATGGCTGGCGAACGGTGCACAGCCCACAGAAGTAGTAGGCAAGCTTTTCAAGGCAGCGGGAATCGAAAAATAAATTCTGGCTTCTGGGAGGTGGCTCATGATGGAAACAGTGCATTCCATGGAATTGGTGGAAGTGATTGCGAAATCACTTGTAGATAATCCGGAGGAAGTAACCGTCACAGAGAAGACGGAAGGGCGCAATACAATTCTGGAGCTTCATGTGGCTTCTTCGGATATGGGCAAGGTAATCGGAAAGCAGGGACGGATTGCAAAGGCAATTCGCTCCGTTGTGAAAGCGGCGGCATCCAGAGATAAGAAAAATGTGGATGTGGAGATCGTATAAGGTAAAGGCGAACACCGGGGAGGAACACGCATTGACGGTTCCTCCCTGCTTCACATACGTCCGGCGGTTGCGGAACCGAATCAACAACCGCGCTCACGGTACCCCGAAGGATTTTTGGACGCTTCTTTTCGCGGCCGGAAATCCTTCGCCCATAACCAGGGTACCGTGAGCGGGGTTGCGGAACTCAAATAGGAGGAAACAGATGGAAGCTTTTTTTCAGATCGGGATTATCACATCTGCTCACGGGGTTCACGGCGAAGTGAAAGTATACCCGACTACAGATGATGTCAAACGGTTTAAACGCCTGAAAGATGTGATTCTCTGGAAGGGGGATGCATCGGGCGAGAACTTTCCGGCAGAAAATCCGGAATCGGCCGGAGGCAAAACTTTTGAAATAGAGAGTGTGAAATTTCTGAAGAAATTAGTTGTTCTCAAGTTCAGAGGCATTGACAGTATGGAAGCGGCACAGAATCTCAGAAAGCATTCCCTGCTGGTTCCCAGAGCCAATGCGGTGCGTCTGCGCCGGGATGAGTATTTTATTGCTGATTTGATCGGTCTCATGGTGCAAAACGAGGACGGGACGGAAATCGGGACTCTCACGGATGTATTGGAGACAGGGGCAAACGATGTCTATGTGATTCAGCTTCACAGCGGGAAAGAGCTGCTCCTGCCTGCAATCAGGCAATGTGTTTTGGATGTCGATGTAGAGAGCGGATTTATCAGAATACACATTTTAGAAGGATTATTGGACGAGGCCAAATGAGCGAGATCAGTTTTCATATACTAACTTTATTCCCGGAGATGATATCAGGGGGGCTGCGCTGCGGCGTCATCGGCAGAGCGGCCTTGAAAGGTATTTTGTCATTCGATGCGGTCAATATCAGAGATTATACCTCTGACAAGCATGGAAAAGTGGATGATTATCCCTATGGAGGAGGCGCAGGCATGCTGATACAGGCCCAGCCTGTCTATGACGCATACCGTGCAGTGGCAGGGGGACGAAAGATACGGACGATCTATGTTACTCCCCAGGGAACTCCCTTTACGCAGCAGAAAGCCCGGGAGCTGGCAGCGGAGAAAGAACTGGTTTTCCTATGCGGCCATTATGAGGGCATCGACGAAAGGGTGTTGGAAGAAATCGTGACAGATAATATCTCCATCGGGGACTATGTTCTCACAGGAGGGGAGTTGCCTGCCATGGTGATGATCGATGCCATAGCAAGGCTGGTTCCCGGAGTTCTGGGAAACCATTCCTCCGCTGAGGAAGAAAGCTTTCACAATGATCTGCTGGAATATCCGCAGTATTCCCGTCCGGAAGAATGGCAGGGGAAAAAGGTTCCGGAGGTTCTCTTATCGGGAGATCACAGAAAAGTAGCCGCATGGAGGCTGCAGCAAGCCGAGACACGCACAGCCTTGCGGCGTCCGGATCTATATGAAAAATACAGCCAAAAACAGTGTTTGATCCGGCTGATGGCCCAAGATAAGCGGAACAAAATCCATATGACGGAAAGTCTCGCACGGGGATATGCCGAAATCCTGTATTCGGATATACGGGAAAAAGAAGTCTCGGCACTGCTGTATGACAGGGACCGTCAAACGGTTCTGGCATCTGCGGCGGACGAGGCATCTGGCAGAGAACTGGCAGATTATCTTCCCGAAGACACAAAACTTGCAGTGGTATCAGAGCCTTTTATGAAAGAGCTTCTGGAAAAAAGGCACTACAGAGTATTGGGCGTCTACAGTCAGGTACTGTATACGGGAAGAGAGTCCCTATCTGTAAAGCACAAGGATATCCGGCAGCTTTCCATGGAACATTATGTCTGGGTATGCCGCCGGTGTTGTGACGGATACGGCGG
>OFHM01001177.1_pt1 | contig 18074 bp, 27 predicted proteins | sample 1521311 | NCBI WGS metagenome assembly OFHM01 (sample SAMEA3504083, study PRJEB24116) | mouse gut metagenome | biome: mouse gut; feature: mouse-associated habitat; material: faeces | place: Denmark | collected 2011 | reverse complement strand
TTCTGGTACTGCTTATATACCTCCGGTTTCTCCGCTTTCAGACGCTTTTCATCAAGACGGTTACTACTGACTGCTTTCCAGGACACGCGGTACTGCGCATTCTCCGCTATCTCCGCCTCCCCAAGATACAGTTTCAATTCCTGCTCAATCAGTCGTTTCTCTGTCTCTAATTCAGCTACCAACCCAGCTAATTCCTGACGGCGGTTTAGCTTTTCATTGAACCCTGTCAGGAGGATCTTTTCCGGGACCGACTTCTTAAAATACTCCGCTATCACACTGTCCGCTAACTTCGAGCCATCCGGATCCGGCATCACACGGGCTAAAACATGGTTCTTCCAGAAATCTTCCTCTATCTGAATGAGATTGGCAAGCATTTCCTCGTCCCGCTCTAACCGATAGTATTTGAATTCCCTTCCATAGATCAGAACCGCGATATACCATGCGTCCGCATTGCAGACGGACATATAGTGGTAGCATTGTATCTGGTAAGACAACGGAATCTTGCCGTCCTCCCACTTATCCGCCATGTAAGGACTTGCTGTTTTACATTCCAGTCCCGCATTCTCGCCAACCACCATCCGGTCTACATCTGCAAGCATAAAGGGATGGGATTCATCATAGAACATGGCGTTGGCCCTGCGCACTTTCTTTCCGGTTGCCTCCGTAAATCGTCTGGCTACATAATCCTCAAATTCCCTGCCCTGGCGCATGGCTTCATTGTCAATCTCTTCCGTCTCATCCGTGATCTTATCCTGATAGACCTGCATAGCTGTGCGGTAGGGATTCAGTCCGCACACCGCTCCGGCATCTGATCCTCCAATGCCCTGTTTCCGGTATCTCAGCCATTCTTTCTTATCCAAATCTAACGTAGATACTAACTTCTTCATACTGCTTCCTCCATTCTCACATTCTTGTCCGGCAGGATGGTAAATGTATTCCGAATCGGTTCATCCGGTTCCCCCTCAAATTCATTGCCTGACGCCGAACAAAGATCCGGTCTGACACTGCCTAATGTAACGTCTTTCCACAAACGGTTAGATTGATCTCTATAAACCGGCCTGTCCCATGAATCTATGCCGATAAACTTCAATGTCAGAATATCTACTTCTTTTTCTGCTGTATTCATAGCGTTCGCCTCCAATTCATAACTCTTTTTACGTTTCTTCCATCTGCTTAAGCAGCACATACCATCTGATAGGCTTTGTCAATCATCGGATTCCCCTCTACCGTGCGGGCAAACAGATTTTCCTTATAATTCGCCGTCCTCCGCAACGGCTCTGCATGGGTGGCAAAATCTGACACTGCATTGATAAATCGGTACGCATTCTTTCCCAAATCCTTCAAATCAGGCGCATCAAAATACCTAAGCTTCATATCTTCCCTGAGCCGTCTGATATTTTTTCTCTGTATCGGGGTCGCATCCTCCTCTAACGGAAGCAGTATCTCAATATAATCCATCACCGCTTTGTCTGAAAGCTTCTTCATCTGCAGGGACTCAAACTCTTTCCCAAGGCTGTCCATGTATTTCTCTGCCATAAAGAGCGCGTCCTCCGCCTCCTGGATTTTCCCCCTGATATCCCCGGTATGTATCATGCTCCATCCCCTCTTTGCTGTCCGCAGGGCCAGGTTCAGGGTATTGTTGCATACTACCCGGACCGGGGTGACTGCCACCCTTACCGCCCCGGAGCCGTCATGGGTGTTGCTGAACACCAGGTAGGGGCTGATGCGCTCCCCTGCGATGATGTACTCCCTGGGGAGCCTGGCCAGAAGCCAGACCTTCCTGCCCTCCTGCAGGGAGCCTGCGGTCTCGTACCTCACCCCCCTGCCCAGCAACTCGTCCGTGAAGCTGAACGCCTCCACGTTCTGTACCACCTTGTAGCGGTCCGACACCACCCCAAGCACCTTCCTGTCGGTGCTGCGCACGTTGGCCCTGTAGCCGTCCACGGGCTTGCTGAAGTTCGTGTAGATGGGCTCCTGCACCACGGTCCAGTCCAGCCCTGCGAGCCTGATGGCGTCCGCGGACGTGGGTGCCTCCTTCACGATCGTCCCGAGCCCGTGCCATGGCTTCTCCCTTACTGAGAACATCGTCTCTACTAAAGCTGCCATTCCTTCATCTCCTTTGCTTTCTGCTATGGTCTTCCCTCTGGATGTCAGGAAAGGCCCTCCCATATGGGAAGGCCCTCCGTCTAAGCGTCCCTGTCCTCAAGGCTGCTGTCCAGCTGCAGCACCCTCTCCGCCTCGTCGATTGCCTTGGCCACGACCAGCACTGCGGTCAGCGCAAGGAACACGGCCTCGAATATCTGTCTCTTCGACATCTTGCATCGCCCCCTTTCCTTTATGATATAGGGAGAATATATCATCGGGATGGGGATGGATGCGATGGGCTCCTTTTAAAAGGCAGAGGCCTTGGCAGTGTTCCCTAGAAGGAAAGGGCTGTTGCTAAGAAGACTGATGAAGCTACAAAGCAGAAAAACCGAAAAAGAGAAGACTGATGACGATGTTATCATCAGCAGAATTCTTATGCCTGTTAGAGAAGCCAGGGAATATGCAGAACGGGAGACCGTATCGGGCAATGGCGTGGAGAGAAACTATGTCATCGAATCTTGGGAAAGGATTGGGCACTACAGGAGATTGCCCCATAGTGAAGAAAAGATCTATATCGAGGCCACAACATGTACACGTCATAAACAGTTAACCGATAAGGACATTGTCATTCGGTTGTAAAAAAGAAATGAGAAGAGGCGGTATTCCGCCTCTTCTTTTTTTTAATTTTCATCTACTCCGTGCATCAGATTTCTTTATATCTCCCATGGTAGTAGGCTTCCACATGTTCTTTGCACATATATACAACCTTAGTTCCTCCATTCAACATTGATACAAAATAATATTTCTTTGACTTAGATTTATTCCATTTTTCAACTTGTTTTTCTGCAATATATCTATTAGCAGATACCTCTAGTGGAACCTGGTGATAGATAAAATCATCGTGGATTCGTTTGCGATCTTTAACACTTATTCCAGGAAGGTTTCTATCTATAAAGTTATATATTTCCGCAGACCCATTCCATACCTTCTGAAGTGATTCACAATCGTTACCAGTTATCATTATTTTATTCTCCCTTCACATATGATAATTCTATGTTTTCAAGTTCGCTGACATCGATTTTGTACTCACTGCTGGTGCAATCTGCCAACGGTTCCTCAAGCGGAATCATTCCATGTGGAATTGTCCCATGTTCAAAGAAATTTTCAATCGCATCATCATCCCATCCCATGCTATTAGCTTCTGCCTCTGCTAATATGAGTTGCATCTCTATTAACTTTGCTAATTCTTCCTGTCGTGTCATAATTATACTCCTTTCAAACAAAGATATTATGGATAGGCGAGATATCTCGCCTATCCAATTTTAGTTTTTTTAAAGCTTCTTTCCTCCATGGTACAAATCCGGTTTATATTTCTTTACATTCTTCTCCCTGACAGGAAATGCTGTATCAATATAATTCAAATCGAAATTATACATAAATCTGATTGTCAAATCAAATGTAGATGAATATCCTTCGTATTCAACTACTCCCTTATTAACCAAGATGTCTCCATCTTCCGGATTTCTCTTGTCTGGCTCAGTGTGCATACGTCTTCCGCTTGTTTTTCTGGCGGTTTCATACGCTTCTTTTATGGCCTGCATTATCTGATAATGAGTCATATATACAGGGTAGTGGTCATTGTCTTTATCCAGTTTATCTATTTGACCGAGCAATCTTAATTCATTTGACGTATAATCCTGGTTTCCATATTTCTTATCATTGTCAGTAAGAAAAATTTCTGCACCATCTCTATTCTTATACTTGAACTTGGTCTTTATAGAAATAATCATTTCCGACAACTCGTCTCTATCTACACCAATTACTTCCATAATCTTGTTTCTGTTGGAATTTACCACAGTATCGATTCTGGAGTGAATAGAATGGTCCTTCAAGATATGTTGCATACATGCAGGCGGAATTGTATCTTCATTATATTCTCTACATGCTCTTCTATTCAGGTCGTTGGTTTCATATCCCAACTCTAAACATAGCTCGAAGTAGTTATAGAACCCTCCTCTCCATGCTGGTAGCCCATTTCCAACAGATTCAGTGAAATATTCCTCCCATGTCTTATCATGGTACCGAAATGATGCATCGGATTCTTTAATGACGATGCTCTCATTTCCATCATGATAATCAAATGGAAGCACCACATACTCATATCTCTTGTCGATACCACGATCGAATTCACGTATCTCTGTGACAATATAATTCTTAAAGTCATAATCAGATACAACATCTCCGACTTTGAACTTCGGTTCAAGCTTCGCCGAATCAGAAATCTTTCCTTCTGTGAAATACTTTTCCAGCATCTCATCGTGCCTTTGGAACACCAGGTCATATTCTTCGCACATACATACATCAGGATGGAAATTGTCGGCATATTCATCATTCACCAGCACCATCTGGTACTGATATACCGGATAGATTCCTCCGTCAATGACATTATCCACTCTTTTGCTTTCTTTGATGGCGTATTCAATTGGCCCCATGTCATTTCTTATGGTAACAACATCACCGGCAATGAACAATGGTTCTTTCGAAAGTATTTCCTGTGCTGCTTCGGTGTAGTATCCGGTTTTGTTCTTTTCATCTTCTGCATGATTTATCCAAGCGATGTCACGAACTGACATCATGTTGAATTTATCAGACCCTTCTGTCTGCACAATGAATCTGCTACCTTTTGGATCATCCTGTAGATTATCATTTAAGATTCTTTGAATGATTCCCTTCCGTCCTCTGATTGCCTCTGTTAGAACCATTACATTATCTCCTACTTCAAATCTTGCCATTTACCATTCTCCTTTTCTATAGCACTGTCCATGTCGCCATCCTGTCCCCACCTTGGAGATGCGGAAAAGCCAGCAGGCCTACATTTCCTTGGCCGCCGGCTCCTAATCCTGCAATCAACCCAATCCTCCAATCAATCAAATGCAACGCTCTCATTACCCCATCACACAGTATATTTCTCTTTCAATAGCATCCATGTCATATCTGCATTTCACCAATTTGCTGGCATGGAGCAGAACATTCCCAAATTCTTCGCTACCCTGCTGACCCATGGCATCCAGAAGCCGTCATGTCAGCCTTTCCGCTGGCATAGGGGTAGCCTCTGCAGACCAAGGTAGACGCTTTATCAGCCCTCCGTATTGTCTGGTGCTTTCTGCAGCAGCTCCCTTTGGAGCCGCTCGAATGTCTGGTATCCATTTTCCCTGCATGTAGGGCAGGGATTGACGAAGGTATGCACCAGGCCCAACGTGTAAGGGCACCTGGGGCATGGGGGCTTTATTCTGTAGGATAGGTTCTTTGTCTTCATATCATGGCTCCTCCTTCCATTCAGATTGATTAAACTGGTTGCTGTACGACAATGCCCAGGCACCCGTTATTTTGCTACTGTCCTGCCACAGCATGTTTTCCCTGTCAGGAGCCGTCGTCGCTCACCGCTCCCAAGCTGTCCTATCTCCTCATCCATATCCCTTGTTGTGCCTTTCTGTTCTGCCATCTAGGCCAAACCTATACCAGTCCTCGACGGGGTGGGCATTCCTCCCATATCTCCTCAGCACGGACAGAGCCGCCTGCCCATCAGGAACCGTACCGCTCTCCTTTACGGTGCAGATGTAGCCGATGCCCTCAATCCATCCATGGCCATGCACGGCTCTGTAGATGTTCTGCCGAGAATCCGCAAGGAATTCATTGCCAGAATTGTATCTAGCGGTCACCTCCGTCATCACACAGTCCCCTCTGGCCGTTCCATCCAATCCTGTCGGCTTTTCTTCCGTATGATGTGCATCAGGGAAGCTGCCATTGCCATATAGGCATTCTGCTATCCAGACAGTGTAGCACCCTACTGTCGATATCGATGCCGACAGTTCCCCTTCCAGCAGTTCCTCCTCTTCACCCCCCTGTCACTTTCTGCCTCTTTTTCTCGCTTATGGCTATCCCATAGGAGTAGCTTATCATCGGAACCAATATTTGTAGTATCATTGAGGTTCCAAAACCAATTACTCCTAACCATCTGCCTGTTTCTTCCAATAATGGACTTCCATTCTGATTGATATTAATAAAGAACATGTTTCTTTCTAAGGACTTCATACCTTAAAAATATATATCTGTAAAATCACTTTATATAATACTCACGACAACAAATGTACACTTAAGTTTTCACATACCAAGCATAAAAAATATCTACCTCAAGGCTTCCCTTTTTGGCAGACATTTTTTCGTTAATATCCAGATGTCAATTAATCATGGCACATAGCCCAACTAACAATTCTACTGATACACCTCTACTCAACTATACTTATGGATTTACTTAATAAAAAGGGCAACAAATATCCTTATCAGAAACCCTATTCCTGCCAGAACTAGCGCTATCCAAGATATATTTGTAAAAATGGGTAAAAAAACCCTCGCAGCCCCTCCCAGAATTCCTTCTGTAACTGCTAATGATTCCAATGGTATACACATTATTCTGATTTCTATAGCCAAAAATAGAGCTGTTACCCAAAACTTACTTAAAAGGTGCGTTACCCATCCAAGGCAGAAAGCCAATGCCTTAGCTATTATAGCCAGAAGAACAACATTGAATAGAAACATTGAAAGTACTTTCAACCCTAAAACCTGAAACACTATACCTGCAATGGCACAAAATAGAGCCGCCCTCATAAGTGGAAGTTTTGCTAACCGCTCTAAAAAAATATCAAATTTTGTTTCCTTTTCATTAATTACCACCAAACGACCAGCCTCCGTTCTTTAGTAAAGTCTAATATGCCCCATCAAAAATCCCAGCCAATACACTGCCACATGAAATCAAATCTCTCAAGCCATATACCTGCTATCAAGCTGGCAGAATGGGCTTTTGATAACCAAAAGCCCATTCAAAAACAGTCCAGTGCTAGACAATTTCTGTAGTACGTACCAATTTACAACAGAATTACTTACCCCAATAATTTCCACAATAATCGGCCTTATGCATCATTTTATTATGAAAATTACAATTACCAATAGATGAATAATATTTGCAGTTGTAGCAGCTTTTCCTTGTTTTATAAGCCTCGGGACTAGCTCCGCTTTTTTGCAGTTCCTTAATTACCTTTTTTACTTTCCTATTTGGATCAAACAGCGCCATGACAGACCTCCTTCTAATGTTACTTTTTATTCTTATATGCAATATAAATAACTCATGGATATAGGCTATATTTGGGAAAACATCTCTACCATTTAAACCTATTTCCATTCGCCAAAAATATTGTTGCATTTAGTACAGGCGTGTCACCCCTTATATATTCTGCGACACATGATGCGATACATCTTCTTTCCGTTATTTGCCAGAGGACTTCCTTCTTCATCGTCTGGGTAAATCCCTATCTTCTCATAGTCTTTTCTCAAATAACCAGGAATACCGCCCTTGTCTGATGAAGAAGAAAATAAAGAGTCTAAAAATCCTATCAAAACACCTCCCTGCTAGTAAATCACTAGAGCCATGAACGAGGCTCAACATATTCAGTACCAGCCATGAAATTCATGGCCAACCTCTTTGCTACTATAAAACTTAGATTTATAAATATCTCTTTTTTCCTAGTATACAGCAAATACCTCTTTTAGTCAATATATTTACCCCTTTTAGGCAATTCTTTATTTTATTCTCTCTTTATAAAATAAATGTAAAAAGAGGTGTGCGCATGGATTACAGTAAACTTGGCAAACGAATCCGGGAAGAGCGAAAGAAACTGAACCTTACACAGGCTCAGCTCGCAGAAGCTATCGACATATCCGATACCTACATGGGCGCAATAGAGCGAGGGGAGCGGAGCCTCACATTGGACACTTTGGTGAGGCTCGTTGAGCGGCTCGGTGTAACCGTGGATTACATGCTATCTGATTCCGTATCTGACAGCGACTCCAATATCATGAATCAGATTAAACAGGTAATCGATAATCAGCCATTAGAGCGCAAGCAGATGGCTGTCAACGTATTACGCACGATTTTCTCCTACTTTGAGGGAGACAGCTGAAGGGACTATTCCGTTCCCATTTTACCCGTCCGAAGCCCCCTTACAAAATCGACATCATCAAGCAGCCGTTTTACCGCCACATTAACCAGCAACTCCACTGAAACGGAATACTCAGCCGACAGCACATGCAGTCTGTCGTAAGCCATAGAATCCGTAACCCATACTAAATGTTCTTCTGGAGTGTTTTTTCTTTTCCCTCTTTCCTTAATGGCCATTTTTAAACCTCCCAAGTAATATTATTGATGTATCCTTGCATGCAAGGGTTGGACGGTAGCACAAGAAGAATATTTATATGAAAGAATGACCCATTTGACAAGGAATACATCCACTTCTTATTTGCCTTTTCCATGCTCATGTTGAATGCCCTCTGTCTGTGCTTTTCCCTCCAACAAAGACAGTCTGAATCAATCGGCAACTGTCCATCTACAGAAAGATTCCTTGGCTGCACATCTGCTACATCCTGTTGCATCCATGCAGCCATTTTCTGAGGATAGCCCTTCAAAATGCCCTGTCTGTAGCATATCAATTGCATCTGGCAGCACAAATGCAGCAGGCACCCGCCAAAGATGCCTCTGCATTGTTGCTGATATCTTATGTGCCATCGTCTTTGTGTCCCTATCCAATATAGTCAAGAATCCCCTGCAAATCCTCAGGCAGCTCACCACAGGCTTCCGGCAGTTCCAGGCCATCAGCCGCGCTCCCTGCCCGTGGCCCTGGAGCGCCTACGACCCCGATTCCGGCCAGGAGAGCACCCACCAGCTTCATGCCCTGTACCTGCATCTCCTCCCGGACGGCTGCCAGCATCTGGTCATGGAACTCCTGCCTGTCCGCAATCCTGATGTTCAAGGCGAAATGCTCCTCAAGCGCCCTCTTCATGTAAGCTGTTAAGGATACCGCGTCCCCTGCCCCTTCCGCCAGCTTCCGGTACAGCTCCCTGTCGGTCCTGTCGCCCATGTTGAACCGGATGGTCACAGCCCTCTGCTCCCCGGCCATCATGCCGCCCCCTTCCCTACAAGCTGTCTGGCAAGGAACTCGTACCCCTTCGCATTGGCGCACAGGTCGCAGTCATATGCGGCATGGCTCCGGTACCTGCCAGCATAGTCACGCGCTATCAGTGCGCCTCCTCCCACATAGATGATGTTGAGGTAGTCCATGCTGTATCCCCTCTCTGCAAGCTCCAGCTCCAGGGAGCGCATCCTCTCGCGCAGCATGCCGCGGATGAGCTCCGCATGGGCACCCGGAAGGTTGCTGCCCTCCTTCAGCGCGACCTTCATGACCTCGTCTTCCGGTATGTCCTTTCCGGTCTGGACCTTCATCTCCCTCTGGATCTCCTTCATCCACTTGACCATGGCCTTCTCGATGGTGATGGACCTGCTCTCTATGGGAAGCCCATCATGGACATACACCACATCCGTGGTCTTGCTGCCGATGTCCACGACCAGATAGTCGCCCTTCATGTTCCCGAGCCTTGCGGCGATGGCGGAATAGCATTGGGGGCAGACCACCACCTTCGCTATCCCCACTTCATAGTCGTCCCCTTCATAGGAGAATGCCAGGCTGCCATGCCGGGCATAATAGTCGGCCAGCCCCAGCTTCCCCCTGCCGTAGTCCGAGAAGGGCAGGCCCACCGCCAGCACCACCTCTGCCCTGCGTATCCCTGCACTGCCGAGCTCCATGGCAATGGCGGCCATGGTGCGGAGCATCGCCGCATCGCTGGAGACCTTGTCCTCCGTGATGGCTGCCCTGCCCTCTCCGACCTTGAAGTATTCCCCCTCATAGAACAGGGAGTTCTCCTTCAGCGTGGGCTCTACGCTCCCGAGCATGTGCACGCCGTTGTCGAATATGTAGTTCGCCGTCTTCCCAAGCTGGTACCCGTCATCGAAGCCAATCACGTACCTTCCGTCCCCTATCTTTACCATCTCAATCCCTCCCTTCTGAATCCTCATGGCACCTTTTCATCCGTGCCGCAAGGCCCTTGTCATGTCCCAATCCCATGTCCAGTCCCTCCTATGCCAATATGGTGCAGCCCAGCGTGTCGGTCCCATATGCCATGTCCAGCACCCTCGGGATGCAGTCCGCCGTGCTTTGGAACAGCTCCCTGAACATGCCCTCCAGGAGCACCTGCCCGCCGTCCACTACTGGCATGTCAATGCCAAGTTCATGCTGCTCATAATAGATGTAGTCCACATACCCATCCTCTTCATCCTCCCGGAGCAGGTTGTCCCCCGTCCCTTCGGCAATGCGTACTATCTGCCCTACCTCCGGAACGAATACGAACAGCTCCCCGTACCCTTCCGGTCCCTTCCCGGAACAAGTCCCTACATGCACTGTCCCATCCTGTTGTCCCATCACGCCTGCCCTTTCTTTCCGCATCCCCTCACTTTCCATCTCCATCCATCCCTCCTTCCTTTTCTTTGCCGTCCCGCCGGAACACCTCCACCTTTCGTGTGGCGTTGTCCCTCACGGTGACCTCCGGATATCTCTCCAGCAGTTCGTCCTTCTTCTTCAAGGCCTTCTCCATGCTGCCGCAGGAATAGCACCAGTCAAGGGCCTTTCCGTTTCCGTCAATTGCCCTCACGTCTGCCCCTTCCCATGTGAAGTCATCCAGGTTCCTGTTGACATACGATGTCGCTTCGATGATGAAGTCTGCCAGAAGGCCTGCCATTATGTGCATCGCCTCACCGCTGCTGTCAAGCGTCTTGAAGATCCCCAGGCCGCAGGTCTTCTTCTCCCCATCCTCAAATGATACCATCCACAAATCCAGGTATATCCCTTCGCTGCCCCCGTAGTCAAGATTGTTCTTCAGTTCAAAGTCACAGTTCTGGATGGAGACCGGCCTGTCTGTTGCCAGTCCGTAGTCCAGGATGTCTGGGAGCATGCCTTTCTCCTTCAGGATGTCCCTGATTTTGTTGAACAGTTCCCGTGTCGTCATTGGTCTTTCCATAGTATGAAGCCCTCCTTTGAAAGATATCGTCCCACGTCCCAAATGGTGTGGGCGCTGCCATAGTGTCATTATAAAAATATATATGTACCCATGTGCCTTATGCGATGGATGCAGTGGGCACTGCGGGCCTTTTGACTTAATGCCGGGAATCTGGTAAGATATGTGCATGGAGGATAATGCTATGGACAAAGAAATGAAAGAGATCCGGCTTGAAGACCTGGTTCCCTTTAAATGCCATTCCGGGCGGACATATGAAGGGGAACGCCTGCAGCTGCTGATGGACAGTATTGAAAATACAGGACTCATAAACCCCATCGTTGTCCGGCCTGTCAATCATGGAAAGTATGAGATTATATGCGGCCATAACCGTGTCAAGGCAGCAAAGGCATTGGACCATGACAAAATCAGGGCAGAAGTAAGATATGGGCTGACTGATGATAAGGCACTGAAACTGTTCTTCGACAGCAACCTGAACCAGCAGTCTTTCCCGGATTGGAACTATCGGCAAAAGTTTGAAGCGGTAAGCTACATTGAGACGCTGATTAAAGATGCTTCAAGGCAGGGAAGACGGACCGATTTAGAAAAAGATGCCGACACCGAGGATGGAACTTGTGTCCAAAGTAGACACAAGTTAGATAAAAGTGGTCAACGGGGGCACTATCCGGGACAGGATGTCCAAGTGGCTCGGCATCAGCACGGCGACCTTGAGCAAATACCGGCGCATCATAAAGCTGCCGGATAATCTGCTCCAGCCCATCGCGCGGCTGCTCGATGGGAAAAGGATCACGTTCGAGGCCGCATACAAAATTTCAAGCAAGAGGGATTGTGACATCAAGTATTTGATAGAAATGTTAAATAAATCTCCTGATACGATGATTGACATAGAAAGGCTAAAAAGCTTGCCCAATAAGAAAGATAAAAAGCCTGGGGAAATATATACAGTATCAAAAAAACAGGTTCTGGCAGTACTAATACGCCAACCGTCTTCCGATAATATAGCCACTGTCAGAAGGGCAAAGCCAACGATATAGCGCAAAGCATCCAGCGAGGGGCACAACTGACAGCGCCCCTCTTTTTCAGTCCCAGCGTCCTTATTTCTGCCCATTTGAGCCATGTGGGATTGCTCTGTCATGCCACTCAGGCTCCCTCTTCCTATCCCCTTATCCTCGCCAGCCTGCCATCAAGGTCTAAGCGGCTGTCCGCACATGTCCTCCTCCAGTGGCTGGCTTTCGTAGGATCGTCTGATTCAAAAACCTCAAAAATGTCATCCCCTTTTATTTCAATCCCGTCAAGCATATATCCCCCACTTTCCGAAATCCGGATCATGCCCTGATACATGACAGGCTTTTGAAGATAGTCCATCACCCATTTGAAATAATACAAATGGGTCATTAGCTCCCCCAATTCTTGATACCAAAAGATTTCATCCGGATCATTTCCATCATATCCTATTGGCAGCAAGTTGTCGTTTCCACGATAATCAGTTCCATATAAAATCATTTCGATTTTTCTGTTAAGTTCCGATAGCTTATCTTTCAGCACCCAAACGTCCATTTTACGCCTCCATGTCTCTTTATAGACATTATAGCCGAATATTCGGCAATATTCAATTGAAAAATATCCCTATATACTGAAATGGAAGAGGGGAGCTAAGATGTTCGATTACAGTCCGCTTTGGGAAACAATGCGAAGAAAAGGGATAACACAGTACCAGCTCATAACTGACCACAAGTTCTCGACAGGGACTTTGGATGCCTTGCGGAAAAACAAGAGCGTGACTGTCAATACAATTGATACATTATGTACGCTTTTGAATTGTACGCCAAACGATATCCTAAGAATCAAAAGAGGAAAGGAAGAATGATTGCTAATCATGTGTGCCACCAAGCATCTCCCTCCAACAGGACCTGCCTGAACCAGATATAGTTATATCTGTCCTCATCGTTTTCCATCTCTGCCTCCAGAAGCGCTTCTTCCGTCTTCGAATCTATTTCCATCCAAAACATGTCGTATCGTTTCCAGAAATATGCTGTCACGGCTTTTCTGATTGACTCAAATGATTTCAACATTTTCTAATTCACCCCCTTTCGTTTCAGACCTTATAACAGCATGTCCAATCCACGTTTTCTCTGTCTTCTGCTCATCCGTTATATCCTATAAAAAAGAATAGTGTGGACAGGACTGCCAAAACACCAACAGTCTTTTCGTGGTTCATTATTGTCTGAAAATAGACATTCCGTTAATACTCATTATAACGATAAACTTGTAGTAATACAAGAGCGAAAAGGGTTGGACATGTATAATTACGACAAGTTGTGGCAGACAATGAGCAGAAAAGGCATTTCCCAATATACGCTGATTAATGATTACGAGATATCTGAATCCCTGCTCTACAGATTGAGACACAATCAGTCGGTAAGCATGCACTCCATCAATAGGCTCTGTGATATCCTGGAATGTGATATTGGAGACATCGTGACGTATTACAGAGAATAGGTACATCTAATAAAAGAAATAGACAACAGCCCCTGTTCTTTCAGCAGGGGCTGTCTTCGTTTCTATATTCAGTTGTTTTCTGGTCAGCACAGTGCTGATTCCTCTTCCTTAGACTAATCAAATAATCACCAAATGATTGTAGACCTTGTGCATTCTCCCTGATTTTATTGGCTTTCTGGGGCTGAAATAAGGTTCAAATCTAGTATGCCCTATTGTTTAAGATAGTGCGAAATTCATAAAATCTTATGCCATTAGCTATAATAGAAATTTTACAATATTCAGATAAGAAAGCTCCTTTAACATCATACGTGCAAGAGCCCCCTTTCCTATATTTTAAAAAAGTAATCAAAGGTAATCAAAATAAAAGTTCCAAAATGCAGTAAATTCAAGGAAAATCAAGCTTTTCTTTCGGGTTCGAATCCCGTATGCTCCATTTTTTGGAAACAGCGGAATCCCATAGAATATGAGGTTCCGCTGTTTTTATATGTCTTTCATATCATTTCTTTTCCCCTTTGTCAACGCAAAATCCGTCACACACCTGTAACTTTTTTCTGCTATAATGTGTTCATGACACTCTAAAAGAAAAAGGCGGAACACGACTATGACCCACATCTACTATATAGAAGACGACCCCGACATCGCCGCTGCCGTGGCGGAATATCTGGAACAGAAAGGCTTCCGCGTCACCCTCTGCGCCACCCTGGCCCGGGCCAGAGCGGCGCTGGAGTCCCATCTGCCCACTCTGGTGCTGCTGGACTGGAACATGCCGGACGGCCACGGGGACAGGCTCTGCCGATGGATCCGGAGCAGGTGGAAGGATCTGCCCATCATCTTCCTCACCGTCCGCAGCGATGCCTCGGACATCGTCTCCGGCTTCCGGGACGGCGCCGACGATTATGTCGTCAAGCCCTTCCAGCTGGAGGTGCTGTACTCCCGCATCCTGGCGCTGCTGCGCAGGACGGGCAATGTGGCGGAGCAGTACCTCTCCTGCGGCGGCATCCGCATAGACCAGAACCGCCGGACAGTCACCTGCCATTCGGAGGAAGTCCTCTTAAGCGCGGCGGAATATCAGCTCCTCCTGTACCTGATGCAGCACAAGGGGAAGACCCTCACCAGGGAACAGATCCTTGCGCAGGTATGGGACGCGAACGGAAACTATGTGAACAACAACACCCTGACGGTCACCGTGAAGCGGCTGCGGGACAAGCTCGGCCAGCCCGCCTGCCTGAAGACCGTCAGGAGCGTGGGCTACCGCATGGAGGATACCCTATGAGCGGACGGAAGAACGTATTTGTCACTTTGGGCCTGACGTTGTCCGTAAGCCTCCTGGCCGCCGCCCTGGCCGTGCTGCTCTTTACCTTCCATTACGGGCATCTGCAGTTCGACCTGCTGAACGCGGTCTGCGGGGAGGTGGTGGAGCAGGATCCGCAGGCCCGAAGGATTATTGCCGCCGCCCTGAAGGAATACACAGGCGGGAACGCCGACGGCTCCGCATACGAAGACGTATTATCGTCATTAGGGTACCGGGCCAGCGACTTCTCCGTCCCCACCTACAGGCAGAGCCTCTGGTGCATCGGGGCCGGGTTCCTGGCAGGGAGCCTGCTCTTCGCCTGCACCTGGGCTTACCGCAACCGCAGGGAGGCCCTGCGGATCCTGGCCCTGGCAGCGTATCTGGAACAGAGGGGCACCAGCACCGCTCCTATCCTCCCCGCCTCCCCAAAAGCTGCCTCCGGGGAGGACGACTTCTCTAGGCTGGAGGATGAGATATACAAGACCGTGACCTTCCTCTATCAGACGAAGGAGGCGGCCATCCAGGCCAGGAACGGCTTCGCGGAGAACCTGTCCAACATCGCCCACCAGCTCAAGACCCCCATAACCGCCATCTCCCTGTCCGTCCAGATGATGGAGCACGACCTTGCTGCGAAGGCCTCCTGCGCCAGGGAAACAGCCATGCCCCCAATCTCCCCGGCTGTCACATCCGGCTGCTATCTGGAACAGATACAAAAACAGCTCCAACGTCTCACCCGCCTGGAGGAAGCGCTGCTTTTGCTGTCCCGCATCGATGCCGGGACTTTGGCTTTGGAGAAAGAGGAGGTGGATGTCTTTACCCTGCTGGTGCTGGCGGCGGACAATCTGCAGGAGCTGCTGGACGCATCCGGAACTTCCGTGGAAATCCCGGAGCAGGGCGGCATGATGGTCATGGCAGATCTGGACTGGACCATGGAGGCGGTGATGAACCTGATGAAGAACTGCCTGGAGCATGGGGGCGGTGGGAAAATCCTCTGTTCCTACGCCCAGAATCCTCTGTACACGGAAATCCTGATCTGGGATGAGGGCAGGGGCTTCGCCAAGGAGGACATCCCCCACCTCTTCCAGCGCTTCTACCGCGGCCGGAACGCTGCCAAAAACGGCATAGGCATCGGCCTGGCCCTGGCAAAGGAAATCATTGAACTCCAGAACGGCACCCTCCGGGCCAGGAACAGGCCGGGCGCAGGCGCTCTGTTTGAAATCCGCCTCTACAGTCACTGAGTTGTAAGTTTCGTCTGATATACTGTAACCTGTAAGGCAAAACTACAATAGGAGGATAATCAAAATGGAAATCTTAAAATGTCAGGGCATCCGAAAGATATACGGCACCGGCGACAATCAGGTGACTGCCCTGGACGGAATCAATCTGTCCGTGGACAAGGGAGAATTCGTGGCCATCGTGGGCTCGTCCGGCTCGGGCAAGTCCACCCTGCTGCACATCCTGGGCACCGTGGACAAGCCCACTGAGGGGTCGGTCATCATAGACGGCACAGACCTCTCCACGCTGACCCCGACCCAGGCCGCCATCTTCAGGCGCAGAAAGGTAGGGCTGGTGTACCAGTTTTACAACCTGATTCCGTCTATTGACGTGAGGCAGAACATTCTTCTTCCCATGCTTCTTGACGGACAGAAGCCGGATGAAAAAAGGTTTGAGGAGCTGACGGAGGTTTTGGGGCTGACGGAGCGTTTAAGCCACCTTCCCGGCCAGCTTTCCGGCGGCCAGCAGCAGAGAGCGGCCATTGCCAGAGCGCTGATATACCGCCCGGCGATTTTGCTGGCGGACGAGCCCACCGGTAATCTGGATAAAAGAAATTCGGAGGAAATTACAGCGCTTTTAAAGCTCTCCAACAAGAAGTATAAACAGACCGTTCTTCTGATAACCCACGACGAGAAAATCGCCCTTGAGGCGGACAGAATCATCACCATCGAGGACGGAAAAATCGTGTCCGACGAGGAGGTGGGGAAATGAAGAAAGATTATCGTCCAACCCATGGCGTAAGGATGCCGGGCCATCCGCTGTTTGGCTACACAATCAACACCATCAGACAAAACAAGTACACATCCCTTTCCGTCATGCTGGCCGTCACACTGGCTTCCACGCTGCTTTGCGCCATGTGTACCTATGGCTATACACAGATAAAATGGCAGGCGGAGGTTGAGGAATACGAGGCCGGAGACTGGCACGGGGAGCTTGGCGGGGATATTACCGCAGATAAGCTGTCTTTAGTGGAGAACAATCTGAACGTGGAGGAGGCTATGGTGAAAGGGCCTTTTTCCTGTCTGGAATTATCCGAAAACGCGAAACTTCCCTATCTGCTTCTGCGGGAGGCAGACGAAAATTACTGGAAGAATATGGGGGAGAAAAATTCCATTATAGAAGGACGCATTCCCGAAAAACCCGGAGAGATTGCGGTGAGCAAGTCTTTTTTTGAGCAGAATCCGGAGTATTGTCTGGGCGATACGGTTACCCTTAAGGAGGGCGAGAGACGGCTTTTGGAGGAGAAGAATCCGGAAGAGAATGCTCTGGAGGAGGTTCTGGATGCCGGTGCGGTCCGCCGGGAAGGGGAAAGCTTTTTCCGGACAGGGGAGCGGACGGTGACGCTGGTGGGAAAAATGGACGTGACAACCACCTCCACGATTCCGGGCTATTACGCTATGGGATTCATGGACCGAAGCGCTCTTACCGGGGAGGAAGAGCTGGTAATTTACGTGAAGCTTCGGGATGTGGGCAGAACCTATGAGGTAATGCCTCAGATTGCGGAGGCGCTGGGAATCGAAAAGGATGAGTACGGAGAGTATAAAAATAATTTCCGTTACCATACAAGGCTTCTGGCATACAACTTTGTCTTTCCGCCGCAAATGGGGTTTTCTCTGGAAAATTGGGGAGGTGTGATTGTCTATGGGGTTCTTCTGCTGCTTGCCGCGGGAGCTTTTGTGATGATAATCAGAGGGGCGTTTCAGGTATCCGTATCCGCAAGGATAAAACAGCTCGGTATGTTCCGTTCTGTGGGAGCGACGCCCGGGCAGATAGCGGCCCCCGTTTTAATGGAAGGAATGATTTTATCTGTGGTTCCCATTTTGCTCAGCCTGGGAATCGGTTACGGATTTACCGTGGCGGTTGTGGATATTTACAGCGGCATTGCGGGGGAGCTGCTTTATTTTCCCATTACTGTGCGCTTTTCTATCACCTACCCATAGCCAGCCAAGCTTAGGACCTACCTGAGTTG
>OFHM01001175.1_pt1 | contig 18085 bp, 15 predicted proteins | sample 1521311 | NCBI WGS metagenome assembly OFHM01 (sample SAMEA3504083, study PRJEB24116) | mouse gut metagenome | biome: mouse gut; feature: mouse-associated habitat; material: faeces | place: Denmark | collected 2011 | reverse complement strand
AAGACAAGGTATATGACGAAAATGGAAAACAGATAACAGATACTTATAAGCTGGTTATACCAAATAAGGAAGTAAAAACAATTTATGACAATATATTTATGAAATGGTTTGATGAGTATCAAAGAGTAAAAAGAAATACATTTATTAATGAACTGATTAATGGAAATGTTATAAATGCGATTGATTATTTATCAGATGTTTTGGAAAACAGTATCAGTTATTATGATAACTATGAAAGCTTTTATCATGGATTCATGATAGGGTTCTTAAAAGCAGATGGATATGAAGTCAAATCAAATAGAGAAAGTGGAAAAGGTAGATTTGATATAGAGCTTATACCAGCTAGAAAAACAAAAACATGCATAATTATAGAATGTAAACACAGTTTCCATGAAGATGATTTAATAGAAGATAGTCAAAAGGGGGCAAAACAAATAGAGACAAATGATTATTTAAAATCATTTGAAAGAAAAGGATATAGACAGGTATTAGGGTATGGAATATCATTTTATAAAAAGCAGTGTTATATTACAAAAGTATAATTGATTTAAGATAAAGTAAATGAAAAAGGAATTATTGTCGATAACAAATGTAATTTTGTTGGCCTTATATTTAATGAAGTATCAAAAAGAACTTACTTGTTTTACAATGAATCATATAGTCTATAAAACATTTTCTGCTGTTTTTAATTTTCAAAATGAAGGTTTGTAGATAAACGTTTTTAGCTAATACAAAAAGTAAATGGGAATAAAAGGTGAAATATTCAATTTCTGAAAAAGACTAATCATGATATATTATCAGTTTTAAAAAAACAGTTTAAGGAATTGATAATTTAATTTGTAAAAGAATTAACAATAAACTAGGATTTATGGAGATAATAAAATGGAATTTAGATTAGCAGTTTTGAATGATTTAGTGCAAATTAAAGATATGTATAGACAAATTGTGAAAAGTATGAATGAAAATAATATTCAAATCTGGGATGATATTTATCCTTGTGTTTTTTTTGAAAATGATATTAAAAATAATCAAATGTATCTTTTAATTGATAATAACGAAATTATTTCAGCATTTGTTTTATGCAATACAAATGCTGGAGAAAAGGAAGTTAGATGGAGTCATGATGCAGGTAAATCCATATATTTTGATAGATTAGGTGTAAATATCAAATATAGTAATAAAGGAATAGGGAGTTTGATGATAGATAAAGCAAAAGAAATTGCTAAATCATTAGGATGTGAGTATTTGCGTTTATTTGTTGTGGACATTAATATTCCAGCTATTAAGTTTTATATTAAAAATGGATTTGAAAAAGCTGATGGTATGTATGATGAAGTATTTGATGATGGTTTTGTTTTACATGAATATGGATATGAAATAAAAATTTAGATCGTAAGTATTATTTATTAACCAAACACAAAATATGGAATAACAGAAATTAGAATGAGGTAAATGATTATGGGAGCTTGGATTATTAAAGATTTTATTGAAATTTCAGATGAAACAAGAAAAGGAACAATATTAGAATGTTTTAGTTATAAAGAAATTGATGAAACCTTTATTTGTGATATTGTTGAAGATAATAAAATTAAAACGATTCAAATATCAAAAACTTTACCTGCTGAAGCTTATCAAATTATTGATTCTATTCTGGCAAGAAAACCGCAATTAAATTTTAGAGTTTACAATTTATATTTTTATAATCAATATGATATATCATTTTTAGAAAAGATGCCTCATTTAAGAAGACTTAGAATTGATTGTCATTTAAGAGATTGGAATAATATGATAGATTTTAATATACTTACTAAGTTGAATTTGAAAAGTTTATATTTAAATGTTTTTGAATTAAAAGATTATACTTTTATTAAAAACTTATCTAAAAATCTTGAAGAATTACTGATTTATGCAGATACAATGGGTAGTTCAATTTACTTTGATTGTAAGTGGTTATTACAATACAAAAAGATGCATACACTTTGGCTTGGTAAAAAAGCAAAAAAGAATATTGAATGTTTATCTGAAATGAAATCATTAAAGTCTTTATCTTTTAGAGGGATTAAATTATTAAGTTTTGATTTCTTGAGGGATTTGAATTTAGAAAAATTAGAATTGTTATGGAATTCAAATAATGATTTAAAAGAGTTAAAGGAATTGAAAACATTAAAACAAATAGGGTTATGGCGAATAAATAAATTAGATAATATTGATTTTATTAGTGAACTAGAGAATTTAGAAGTTATAAAATTACAAGATTTAAAGCATATTACTAAGTTGCCTGATTTAAGTCGTTTGAGTAATTTAAAAACGATTGTTTTAGATAATACTGGAATTCCAATTAATGACATAGAAGAGCCTTATAAATCAAAAGTTGAAAAATACTGGAGATGATTATTATTTAATTGTATGAATAGAATAAATTGATAATTTATTATAAAGATGAAATTTCAAGTGGTATTGATGTTAAAAAATTATGACTGTTACTATATTAATGATTAATGGCAGTACTTTTTAGTTATAGAAGATAATATGATATTTTCATTGTACTTTTATTAGGTATTATAAAAAGATATGAGATAAGGCTAAAATATGCTATGATGAAGTAGAAAATAATTAACTAATTATATGGAGGAATTCATGAACATAATAGAAGCAAGAGTTGAAGATGCAGAAGACATTTATAATTTATATTATGAGGTTATGAAATATGATTATCCAGTTGAAAAAATGAAAAAAATGATTAGCTTAGTTAGTATGGATAAGAATAACTATGTTTTTGTAGCGATTGATCATGATTGTGTAGTAGGTGTTGTAGAAGTAGTTATAAAATATAGTATTCATAAAGAACCTTATTTAATTATTAATACATTTGCTGTTTTAACAAAATATCAAGGCAAAGGGATTGGAAGTCAATTACTTGTATATGTTGAAGATTTTGCAAAAAAACAGAAGTTGGCTAGCATAACTTTGGGCTCACAATTTAAACGTGTTGAAGCGCATGAATTTTATAAAAAAAATGGATTTAAAATTATTAAGGAACATAAAATATTTAAAAAAAATATATCATACGGAGAAGATAATAAAAAATGATTGTTAAAAAACAGTAATATCTGGAGTTGTTTTTGAAAGTGAATTAGTTATGGTTATTTGTTATACAACATGGAAGTTTGTTGGATGGAAAATTTTTCATAGATTACTTAGTTGGGTATATGTTGTAAAATTAAACAGAAAGTTGGAAAGTAATTATGGGATTATTTGATAAATTTAAGAAGAAAGAAAATACAGAAATTGATATTCAAAAAGCATTTGAAGCTAATTTGAAATATATTTCTAATACTGATGTGAATATTAATGACATAAAAAGGCAGTTTGTTAAATCAAACACAAGATTTTATCTAACAATTGGAAAAATAAGTTGTCCAACTGGAAATATCATCGTTTCTGATCCACTTGCCTATTTACCATCTAATAAATTTTGTCCTATTTTAAGTATTCAAATTCCTTCTGGTGAATATCCTGTAGAAATTGCTATTTGTAGAAGTGATATAATTGGAATTCGTATGTGTACAGTCAAGTTAAAAATTAAAGAGACAGAGGCAGTAAGTTACAGCTTAGCTAAACCAACTAATGAAAGTGCTGCTTTTGTAGCGAAAGATGGGGTATTGAGTGGTTTTCCAGTTGATGCTGGTATGATTTCTATTTGTGATGAAAAGGTTGCAGAAGAATATCAGGATTTTATAGTTAATTGGTACAAAGATAATCCAAATGGAAATCATTATGATGATTATTTTGATAAGTTTTTTAAAGAAAGTGATGAAAAGTTTCCACAGTTTCAAAGACAAGGTGGAGATTTTATTGAGTGGGAAAATCCTAAAACAAAAAATAAGCTAGTGATGGTAGCAAGTGGATTTGGCGATGGTTTTTATCAAAGTTATTGGGGATATGATTCAAATAATGAAATATGCGAATTGATTGTTCCTTTAGTAAATCCAGATTTATTTGGGTTGTAATATAATTTTTGTAAATTTATTGATATGAAAGACAATTACTTTGATCAATGTCATTAAGTTAAGATGATAACATTCTTGCCAGAAACAATACCAAATGAGTATTGTTTTCTGGTTTTTAATTTGCTCAAGCTAAAAAAGTGTAGTATTGATACTTATATAATTGGTAACGACTAGTCATATCTATAGTTAAAGAACACGACCGTTTTTGCTTTAACGTATCGTGTATCTGTTCTACTGGGTCGAATTGGCAGAATCTCTTGGCCTATAGGTGGGGGTTTCCTACCTGTTTTTCTTAGAAAATGTCTTAGTATATGAAATGATCTTGTAAAATTGATTTGATATTCATACTTTCTATTATCTTTCTTTAGGTTTTTTATTTCTTGAACAATACGCTGACAGAAATTATAGAGTATCATATGTGCATATATTTCCTGTTGAATGAGTTTTCTTTTTTTGGAGTGCAGTGCATTTAATCCAATCGCATATTTCAGTTCTCTAAATGAATTTTTGATACCCTAGTGCTTACAATATAAATCCTTAATATCATTAATAGTGAATTCATCTTTATCAAGATTGGTAATAATGGATTCATATGTATCATCAGTTATTTTAAATCTTACAACTCTGCAATGAAATTCATACCATGGATTTTCTTTTGACATAAAGTCAAATCGCATATTTAAAGGTGTGAACTTATAAATTTGTGGACATACTTTAATCATTTTATTTTGTTTTCAAATCAGCATTCTAAAAACATCAATTGCTCCTATACCAACACTTTTTTAAAGAAATTCAAATAATTTTATTATCAAAAAAGTGGGATACATTATTATGTACTCCTCAACTGTCATTAAATCCTTAACTTAATGACATTGGTTACTTCAATTGTCTTTTTTTCAATGAAAACAATCCTTTTTAACTATTTTGTTTTTCAATTTCCCAACATAAATATCCCAAAAAGTTCCATGCCAGAACTGTAGAAAGGGAATAAACATAAAATACACCATAATCAAAAAAACCACCAATTACTTCACAACCAACAACTAAACAACATATTAATATACTAAAATAAGTATAATTATTATAATTTATTTTTAGTAATTTAAAGCATTTTTTAAAACATGAAATAAAGAAAATAATAAAAATTGTACCACCAATTATTCCAGTTGTGACAAATGATTCAATAAATTCATTATGACTATGAACGACCTGTATTGCTTGAATAGTAGTACCATTAGTTTTATCCATACCCATTTTTTTAAAATTATTAGCACCAATACCAATTATGGGACTAAATTTCCATACTTCTATTGATGTATTTAGTAATTCGATTCGTCCACTGCTGATTTGATCAATTAAATTAATTGCTTTTGAAGGATCACCACTAATAAGTAATTTAGATGCTTCAATTATTTTACTTAATTGAAAACGACTTTCTTCTTGGATTACATCTTGATTATTAAAGATTGCTGAAATTCCTTTATCTATTAATAAACTGTTAAAAGTAATTAATATAAAGATAATGCATAATATAAAAATCTTTTTTATTTTACCATGATTTTTCTTTTTAATAAAATAATAATAGATTAAAGCAGTAGAGATAATTGCTAAAATGATTAATGCACTACGACACTTGGTTAGAAGAATATAGATAAATTGTATACCAATATTCAAGTAATATAATTTTTTATATTGGTAATTATACTTAATCGCTAATAGTGCTAATAAAATAGTAATACAAGCCAAAAAGGCTGCTGGGTTACAATTAAAGTATACACCAAATAAACGGTTTCCTGATACACCAACTATCCAACCATTTTTAGTATCATAGAAATTAAATGAATACATAATCAATGATATTCCACTAGCAAGACCCACTAATATATTAGTAAGAGGAATTATTAGTTTGATTTCCTTTTTTATATCTATAAGAGTTGTATTTTTTTTATTGCTAAAGATCAAGATGAAAATTATCATTTGCATAAAAGCAATTAAATAGGATTTATAGTCACTATATTTTTGATTGTAAAGAGTTGCTAAAAATAATATAATGCCATAGCTATTTATAAGGACAAAATCTTTATTAATAGCTATTTCTTTATGGATTATATCATGGATTAAAAGAACCAAAGCCCAAATCAAGGTAATTATTACCAAGAGATTATTTTCAATTCCTAAATACCCTAAAGCTAAAGTATTAACAAAAATACATAAAATATATATAAACTTGAAATGTTTTCTTGAAAAGATAATTTTTTGTATAGAATTCATTAAAATGAATGATTAGCTATTTTTTTAACATTATTAATAGCGTATGTGTTTTTTATATATTTTAAATATTTTGTTTTAATACTACTAAATGACTGATTAGAAATAGGAATAATTTCTTGGTTTTGCATAACAAAAGTATGATTATTTGTTATTTTTTGAACGTAATCCATATTAACTAGATAAGATTTATGAGGTGAAATAAAAGATTCATATTCTAATAATGGTTCCATCCATATTTTAAATGATGTTCTTATGGTAGAGCTTTTGATGGTTGAACCATCTTTAGTATGAATCAGTAAATAATGGTTTTCGTATTCTACAAATGTAATTAGGCGGCGATCAATAGTGATGATACCGTCTTTTGTTTTGATTTCTAAAAGACTTAAATCAGCATTTTTAAGTAATTTAAGCATAATTGAAAGTATAGAAAAAAGCTGTTCTTTTACTATTGGTTTGGGTAAGATTGCAAAAGGAAGAATCTTTAAATATTCTGATTTGTAAGTACTGATATTACTTATGTAGATAATAAAAGCATATGGATTGAGCTGGCGAATAGCTTTTCCAATATTTAAGCTATTTTCAATATTTTTGTTAGAAAGATTGAGAAAATAAATATCAGCTTTCCCTTCATTTTCATTAAATATATTTAATTCTAAAGTAGAATTAAATTTTAAAATCTTGAAATGAATCTCTGATAAAGCAGGTAAATATTCTTTAAAGATATTAGTAATAGTATCAAATATATCTTTTTCATCACTATATAAAACAATTTTATACATAGTTCATAATCCCCCTCCATGAAATATGTTAATAATTATTAATTGTATATCTTTTAACAGTCTACCATATACTTTATGATATTTCTATAAGATTTATTGTGTTGTTTAGAATTATTTTTAGTAGTTTTTTTAGAATGAGTAAAATGTTTATAATTTTAATGATTTTTTATGTGATTTTATTGATGTAACTAGCTTTTTATTAGTTGATAATTATTAGATTATAAGATTATTTGATGAAAATACTACTTAAAAAAGGACATCTAGTTAAAATTAGGATTTATAATCGAAAAAAGTTGTATTTTAAAGTGTAATTAATTTATTTTTAAGAAAAAACAGTAGCTGAGTAGTTAAAAAATGTTATTATAATAATGGTTAATTAAAATTAATATTGGCTTACTATAGGAAAGTTTTTGTCATAATTAATAATTAATTGACTAGGTTTTTATCAATACAATTATTTACTTGTAATTGAAATATAAAAAGAAAGGAGGGAGAGAATGAATAAGGTAAAACGATCGCTACTCCTTTTGATGATTGTAACTCTGTTGTTTTCATTCGTTATAGTTTTACCATCTGCTGATGTCACTATCCCAAATGGCCCAATAGACAGTGTGGATAGAGATAATGGTATTAACCAGATAATGCAGGCAGGGGTAGAAGATAAAAGTTTTGCGACAGCGATTTACGATTCCTTTGCTGCTAGTAATTATTTTGGTGATGAAAGTAAAAATGTTAGAGAAATATTAACGTTATATAGTGGGAAAATATTAGCAAATAATCGTGGTATAAAGAGTATTGAAGGTATTGAATGGTTAAAAGGCTCGAGATTAATTGACATAAGTAATCATTATTATTCTACTGAAATAAAGAATCAAATAACTAATTTGACACCTCTTTCAAAGATTAATATAAGTAAGGTAGGAAATATTTCAGTTGATGATGCTTTAATGTGGTTTGAACCAATTGATAAATCAGAAGGTAATAATACTATAATTGATTTGACAGGGAATCCTATCACTACATATGATGAATTAGGTGGATGGCTTACTTTAAGAATTAGTGGGGAATTACCAAGAATTGATACAGAGCAATTAAATGCGATAAAACTAGGTGGCAATCCTGATTGGTCAATTACAAAAAAAATTGAGTTACCAACTATTATGAAAGATGGGCACATAGTTAAGTTTTCAAGTTTTGAAGATAATCCTCATGAACCCAATAATCCATACATTACTTATATTGAAAGTACAACTACTAATAGTGATATTACTATTGATTATAGTGCACTCGATAATGGGATTTTACAAATAGATAATCTTAAGTATGGTGGGAGAATTGATGCAAGAGCTGGAATTAAATTAAGTGATGGGATTGATTTTTGGAAATTTCAATATAATAGTTCTACTCAAAATCCTGGTTCTCAAAAAGATGGGATATCATTTTCATATGTAACTAATTTTATACTACGAATTTATATGCCTGTTTATACTGAAAAAGAAGTAAAAACTAAATTTAAAGTGACAAAATCAGCAACATGTGACTATAGTGGTAAAAAGGTTGTTGGCGCAAAATATTATTTATATGATGCAAAAACTAATCAAAAAGTTTCTGATAAAGAATATATTACTGATGTAAATGGTGAGATATTGATTGATGAATATCTGCCTGTTGGTGAATATTATCTATTAGAATTTGAGGCTCCTGAAGGATTTTTACTAAATGAAAGTAAAATCAGTTTTAGTGTTATTGCTGATCAATGTAATGTTAGTGTATCTGGTGGAGATAAGGATTTAAATATTAATGCTGGTGATGTTGAAGAAGATCCAAATACAGTTTATATTGATCGAAATTCAAAGGATGTTGAGGTTAGTATAAATGATGATCCAAATTATAAATTTGATCATCTTGAAATAAATTATTATGATTTAGAAAGCCAAACTTTTAAAAATCTTTCCTTTGCTGGTCCAAGTGATGGAACTGTGTTTGCTTCAGCTGAGGAAGCTGCTTCTTTTGCGACAAACTGGATTAATACAAATAAAGGAAATGCTGAAACATCGGGTATTATTGATGGTAAAGTCACTGTTAAAGCATACTTTTTACACAGTAAAGAATTACTAACATCAGATCCAAGACCAGTTATGAATGTTGAATTTACTAAAAACAGCAGTGGTTTTGATAATAATTTCGATGTGGTCGAAACACCATTGGCAGGTGCAACATTTAAATTAGAGTGTACTCACAAACACACTGATGAATGTGTTGATTCTAATGGCAATTATAGTATAGATCATTGTATTGATCCTCATACTGACTGTGGAGATTATTACACAGATGATGGATGTAGTTGGAGTGACGAGGTCACAAGTGGTGAAGATGGCAAAGTTGTATTTGAAAATATTAATACTGGTATTTATAAAATGACTGAAACTGTTGTACCAGATGGCTATTTACAGCCAAACACTACATGGATCATACAAGTTGATGCTTCAAAGTTAACTTATACTATAAAAGAAAACAAAAATGACAATGAAAATGTTAATAGTATAATCAGAGGAGATCAAAAAAGGGGTTATACCATAGTTAATTCATCTTTTAATGTAAAAGTTAAAAAGATTGACAGTAAAAGTGGAGAAGTTTTACAGGGGGCTGTATTTGAACTGTTTAAGCTTGAGATGAAGGATGATGTAAAACAATGGGTTAGTAAAGGTACTGGTACTGGCGCTACAGGTGAAAATGGTTTAGCTTATTTTGAAAAACTTACAGAAGGTCAATATATGATCAAAGAAATTGAGGCTCCCCCTGGATATGAACTGATAACTGATGTTATTGAGTTTAACGTACCGTTTGAGTATACTAGTACTGATAAAAATGGTATTGAAAGTGATTTTGCTTCTGATACTAAAACTGTAACTTTTACAGTTTCAGATAAAGTTGGTGTAAGTCTTCCTAATACTGGGGCAACATTAACAGCAAGAATTGCAACATTAGGAATTGTAATTATGGGAGTTATGATTTTATTAATAAAAAAGACAGAAAAACATAAAATAATTAGGGAAGAAAAATATAGAAAATTGTGAGGAGAGGAAAGTATGAAAAATAATATAAAAAAACTATTTAGTACAATTATTGTTTTCTTAATGGCAGTAGCTTTAGTAATGCCAGTAGGAGCAAGTGATAAAGTAGATCCTAAAGATAATCCTGAAATTGATGTAACTAAGACAACTGGTTCTATTACAATGAAGAAAAAGGGATCTCAATTTAGTGTTTACAAAGTTTTAGATGCAACAGCAAAAGCTGGGCAGAAAGTATTTACTTATAGTAAAAATAGCGCTTTTGAAAGTTTCTTTGAAAATGAAGCTTATGGAAATTTTACTATTGAAAAGATTGCTGAATTACCAAATGAATTAAATATTAGAAATGAAGATGGTACAATTACTGATCCAATTAAGGAAACAGTTAAATTAACAACTCCATTACAAAAATTTATCGAAGATAATGGAGTACAGCCAGTAGCTACGATTACTTGTCCAAATGATGGAACTGCAGTTACAGTAGATAATCTAGGAATTGGATTCTATTTAATCGTTGAAACTGCTACACACAGTGATTCTGCAAGTGTGGCATCTAAATCAATGTTAGTGCCATTACCAATTGTTGAGGGTAATAAACCTAACTATTCATGGAATTATAATTTAAATATTACTCCTAAAGATGAGCCTGTACCATTAGATAAAAACATTCGTAAACAAAATGGTGAAAAATTTGAATTAGTTAGTTCAAGTACAAATAATATTGGGGATATTCTTGAGTATCAGGTAGATACAGCAATTCCTCATTATGATGATAAAACTGATATAAAATCTATTAAGTATATAATTACTGATACATTAAGTGCTGGATTAGATTTTGTAAATCAAGATAAACTTAATATTGTTGTAGCTGATTTTAGTGGTAATAATAAAACATTAGTTAAAGATGTAGATTATACTATAGAATATAATGGTAGAACTATGACAATTAACTTTGTTTATCCAAATATTATGGCTTATAACACTTTACAATTGAGATATAATGTTGTAATAAATGAAAATGCAATTGTTGGTGGTGGGGCAAACCCAAATAAAGTTGAATTAGAATATACTAATAACCCTAATACTGGGACTACTTCTAAACCTTGGGATGAAACAAAAACTTATACATATGGTATTCAAATCCTAAAACATGATGTTAGTGATGAAAACGTAAGATTAGCTGGTGCGGCTTTTGAATTACAAGATGAAGAAGGAAATGTAATTGCTGCTTATGAATATGATAAAGAAGGAAAGTTAATTATTGCAGGTGATGGTAACGTTGAAACTGATGAAGAAGGTTTAGCATATTTTGTTGGATTAGAAGCTGGTACTTATTACCTTAAAGAAACTAAAGCACCTGAAGGATATCAGATTTTAGATGGTAGAGCTACATTAGTAATTGAAGCTGATTTAGAAACTGGTAATGCTGTATATACATTAAATGGTACTGTGATTGCTGAGACAACTGCTATTGAAAATGGTGGTTCAGCTAGTAAAGTTGTTGTAACAAAATTCGCTAACACTAAAGGATTTAACTTACCAAAAACTGGTGGAGCTGGTACTTGGATGTTCACTGTTGGTGGTATATTGATTATGGCAAGTATGGTTACAGTATTTGTTAAGTTAAGAAAAAAAGAAAATTAATTAAATAAAGAACTACTTTAGTAGTTCTTTATTTACATAAAGGATGTTAGTGTGAAGAAAAAAGTAGTTAAAGTAGTCTTAATAGTTGGATTTATAATTGGTTTGGTAATTAGTTTATATCCATTGATAAGTAATATGCATGCTAAAAAAAGTCAAATGAGTGTTATAACTAATTATCAAAAAGAAATTGATAATAGTAATGAACAAAGAATTGTTCAAGAAAAAGATCTAGCAAATACTTATAATCGAAAACTTAATCAAACAGTTATTTTATCTGATCCTTTTGATCCTAATGCTATTAGCATGGCTGATGAAAAATATTATGAAATATTAAATTTTACTGATGATAATGTTATGGCTTATATTAAAATACCAAGAATTAATGTAAATTTACCAATTTATCATGGTACAGATAGTGAGCATATGTTAAAAGGGGTAGGACATCTTGTAGGAACTTCTCTTCCGATTGGTGGAAATGATACTCATTCTGTTTTATCGGCTCATTCTGGTCTTTCTTCTGCGGATTTATTTACAAATTTAGCTAATTTAGATAATGGAGATTTATTTTATATTTATGTTTTAGATGAAATTTTAGCATATGAAGTGGATAATATAAAAGTAGTTAAACCTACTGAAACTGATGATCTAAGAATTGTTAAGGGAGAAGATTATATAACCTTAGTGACATGTACGCCTTTTGGAATTAATAGTCATCGTTTGTTAGTTAGAGGACATCGGGTTGAATATAATCCAGATAAAGAAAAACAAGAAGCTAAAAAAGGTAATGAAGATGTGTGGTTTAATGAATATATTAAATCAATTATTAGTGGGGTAGGAATAATTATTACAATTTTGGTTATTGGTGTAGTTACAAAAAAAATTAAAATAGCTGTTTGGAGGAAAAAAGAATGATAAGGAAATTTATAGTTGCATTGACAATTATAGGTTTTTTGATTGGATTAGGCATTTTCTTGTATCCACATATTTCTTCTTGGATGATAAATAATGAGGTTAGAGATGCAATTGAGGAATTTAAAACCAATAGTAGTTTAGCCTATTCAAAGCAAAAAGATGCATTATATCAAGCGATGATGGCTTATAATGAAACTTTATATTTATCAGGACAATCTGAGATTAGTGATGCATGGACCTTTAAACAGGAAGAGTTTAAATTCAATGATTATGATTATAAGAATAATGCTGTAGCAACTATTACAATTCCTAAAATGGAACTTGAAATGCCGATTTATCTTGGTGCTACTAAGGAAAATATGAGTAGAGGAATTGTTAATTTAGGTAATACATCACTTCCAATCGGCGGTAAGAATACTAACTGTGTTTTAGCTGGACATCGGGGTTATCGTGGAGCAGCTTTTTTTAGAAATATCGAAGATTTGCAAATAGGTGATGAAATTATTATCGATAATTATTGGGAACAGTTAAAATATAACGTTTATGAGATAAAAGTTATATATCCAACTGAAAGTGAACAGGTGTTGATTCAAGAGGGAAAGGATATGTTAACTTTGATTACATGCCACCCTTATCGTAATAATTATCAAAGATATGTTGTTTATTGTAGACGTAGTAATGAATTTGATGATAGTATTATGATGCCTAGTAAAGATAATGGTATTATATCTTCCAAAAGGGATATTGCAGTAGAACAAAATCTACCATATATAATGTTAGCGGTTTTGGGAATAGGAATTATTGTTGTTTATCTATATAAAAGAAGAACAAAATAAAAATATCGCTTAAAAGCGATATTTTACTTTTATAAAAGCTTTGATTTGTATAATAATTAGTTGCTATTAAAATCACAGTAGATATAAGGAAAGTATACTATGATATTTATAAATAACATTTTATATAAGACAAATAATATATAAAGCTCTTATCAATACAATAAAATTGGTAAATATCATACATCTTTATTATATTATTGATAAAATACTATTAGTGGCCCATACTCTTAGTATTTATAAAATATTTTTGGATTTTCACGTATTGGAGAATTAGTTGTAAAATATTGCTTCCAAAAATAATCAATAAAGTAATCAATGCGATTTTAAACACAATTGTTTAGTAAATATAGTGATTTTGCAGCCATCTCTATATTACCTTTTATAAATTTCTCCATTTTATAACGTGATTTGTATGTGGTTTAACATACAAGATTATTCTATCATAATATTGATATTGGAGAATTGCTAGTTTTGCACGATTAGTGCCAATTTTGTTTAAAAAATCATTCATGATTAAGTGATTTATTTAAAAATCTTATGGTTTGAAGTTGGCGGTATAAGAATTGATGAATGGATGTACTTTAGTTAAGAATGGACTAAAAAAATATTCTTTAATAAATCTAATATAGAGATTGTAAAAAATAATGTTAATAAATTTATTAATAGTACAAATTTATAAAAGACAAAAAATGACTAGAAATATAACGATTTCTAGTCATTTTAAACATAATATGCTTGATCTATAAAATACTCCTCCTTAGCTAAACTATATATAATTTCATTGGTCATATATATCTTTATCATGATTTGTTTCAAATTAACATTAAGTAATTTACATAACTGTTAGTATTTTTACTTTAAAAATAGTATTTGCTTCAATAGAATATTCAAATACAGCATCCCACTTTTTAGCATATGCTTTTACACTTCGTAAACCATAACCATGTCCTGCACCGTTTTTCGAGATTGGAAGACCAGTGATAGGAGAAATTTTACAATTTCCATTAAATGTATTAGATATATCTAATAATAACTGATTTTTTATTGGATAAAGTTTGAGCCAAATTTTACTTTCATTAATAGGGAGTTTTATTGTGGCATTAATTGCATTTTCTAAAAGGTTTGATAATACAGTGGCTAATTCAAATTCATTGATTTTATCTAAGTTTTTGGGTACATCGACAGTGATGTTAAAATCAATTTGATTTTCTTTTGCTTTTAAGATTGAACTAGAAATAATACTGTTTAAGACAACATTCTCACAATATATTTTAGGTTTAGTTTCATCCAGAGTATGATTCACTTCGTCTAACAACTCATATATTTGATCAATTTGATTAGCTTTTAAATAAGATATAATTAAATTATTAGTATGTCTAATATCATGTCTGAGGATAGCATATTTTTCTTCTGCTGTTCTAGTTAACTCTATTTCACGACGTAAACTAGATGAATATGTTTCTAAAAATTCATTATTTCTTTCAAGAATATCATTTTTTCGCTGCTGATAGAATAACTTTCCTAAAATTATATATGAAACAATGGTGATAGATAGTGAAAAGATAATTGCTAGACTATTTTTTGGTGTATTTTTAATATCTCCAGGCCATACAACTAGTGAGTAAACTGTAGTATAAAAAAGAGAAGGAATCAAACATAATGAGAGCCATCCCTTTTTGTGATTCTCTAATTCAAAATGATATCGTTTTTTTAAAAAAAGTATTGTAAAAATTAAAAGTAAGATATTAATAGCACTTTGAATTATAAGCGTATAAAAATAATTAGGATTATATATCCAAATAATTAAAGAAACTATATTTCCAACTAGAATATACGCAACAGCAGTTATTCCTATAAATAATGCTCTAAAGTCTCGATAATATGATAATAATAAGTTAGTTCCTTGAACAATTATAATGCTCAAAATTGTTGCTATTAATGAATATTTATTTTTGATTAAAATAATGAATTGAAAATATTCAACTACACCACTTATAATGAAACTAAGTACTAAAATAATCACAGTTGTACTTTTTTTATAACGTAAAGGTAAAAAAATATATATAAAAAGCAATAAGAAGACCATTGAAATTCGACATTTTAGAAACATGAATTCATTTTGTGTCATACTAATTGTCCTCTTTTAGTAATAAAGTTTAAATATTTAGCTCTAACAGTGGAAAGATGTTTTCTACTGATAGGAATTTTTTTATTATCATCCATTGTAATTGTATTAGAATGTAATGCACTGACATATTTTAAGTTAATGAAGAATGATTTATGTGTTTGAATGAAATAAGGAACTTTTAAAAGTGGTCCAAGAGATTCTTCAAATGAACCATTACGACGTACGCTTATAATCTGTTTATTGTTATTTAAAGTATAAACAGTATTGCGAACATTATTTTCTATATACATAATATCATCAATAACTACACTAGTAACAGAATTAATCCCTTTTATCAAAATCGTACTAATAGGTCTGTTGCAGAAAAATATATATGCAAAATCAAGGGCTGACCATAGTTCTTTGTTATTTATTGGCTTTGTTATATATCTAAGGGCATGAATTCCATAGGCGTCTAAAGCAAATTCTGGATATGAAGTAATATAGATGATTGGAATATCATAATATTTTTTACGGATTATTCGGCCAAGTTCGATACCATTAGTTTCTGGCATCATGATATCTAATAAATAGAGATCAAAATGCTTTCCTTTATTGATTGTATCTATTAGTTCATCAGCTTGTAAAAATTGGGTTACTTTCCAATCAATATTTTTATGTTGCTTAATCCAGGATTCTACACTCTGCAATATTAGTGATAAATCTAATCTATCATTATCACAAACTGCAATTGAAAACATTCTTTATTCCTCCTTCAATAATGTCAATATAATAAATGACTTTATTAAAAGTGAATATAGAGAAACAAAATATTTTTGTTATATTTTGTGTTTGGCTGCTTTCATAATTATGCCAAATTTTGTTTTAAAAATCAATTAAGTTTAACATATTTTCATTAAAGGTAAATAAAAACGGTTTAACAAGTTGTGTTAAACCATTTTTTCATTATTTATTGTTTATTTTACCTTGGTAACAAGAACTTCCAACTAGATCATCTTCAATCTTTAAAAGACGATTATATTTACAGATTCGTTCACTTCTTGACATTGAACCAGTTTTAATTTGTCCAACATTTAAAGCTACTGCTAAATCAGCAATAAATGTATCTTCACTTTCACCTGAACGGTGTGAAATAATAGGGGCAATATTATTTTTGCGTGCTAATTCAATACAATCCATAGTTTCACTTAGTGTACCAATCTGATTTAATTTGATTAAAATACTATTACTATAATGTTCATTTATACCAGCTTGTAATCTCTTAGTATTTGTAACAAATAAATCATCACCAACTAATTGGATTTTATTTCCTAATTTAATTGTAAGTTTTTTCCATCCCTCATAGTCTTCTTGATCTAACCCATCTTCAATTGATATAATAGGATAATTGTTAACTAAGTGTTCATAATATTTAATCAATTCATCACTAGTATAATCATGGCCATTTATTGTATAGATACCATCATGGTATAATTCGCTTGCAGCGACATCTAAGGCAATGGCAATATCTTTACCCGGTTCTAAATTACATTCTTTAATTGCTTTGATGATTAGGTCTAAAGCATCATCATTATTTTCTAAGTTAGGTGCAAAGCCACCTTCATCACCAACTGATGTTGCTAGACCATTCTTTTTAAGAATAGATTTTAAAGTGTGAAAAACATTAGTTGCCATTTCCATCGCTTGATAAAACGAATTGGCACTGATAGGCATGATCATGAATTCTTGAAAATCTAGGGAGTTAGTAGCGTGACTACCACCATTTACAATATTAATCATTGGGGTTGGTAAAATTTTTGCGTTACAGCCTCCTAGATAACGATATAAAGGAATATCTAAATAATTAGCAGCACAATTAGCTACTGCTAAGGATACTGCTAACATCGCATTAGCACCTAATTTAGATTTATTTTCCGTATTGTCATAGCGAATCATTGCTAAATCTATTTCACGTTGAGCTAAAACACATTTTTGTTTTAAAAGCTTGTTAATAGTTTCATTAACATTATTGACGGCTTTAAAAACACTTTTTCCTTGATAACGCATTTCATCATTATCACGTAATTCCAATGCTTCATATTTACCAGTTGAAGCACCGCTAGGAACAATGGCACTACCATGAAAACCACTTTCAGTTGTAACTTCAACTTGAATAGTGGGAAATCCTCTTGAATCTAATACTTGTCTTGCATATATATCACTAATATATGGCATAATCTTATCACTCCTTCGGATTTATTATGAACGTTTTTAAAATGCTTTAATCAAATATTTAAGAAGATAGAATTATTAAAATAATTGTTATTACAAGTCAAAATAGTTCATCACTGGAATAATTACCTGATCCTCTAAAGATATTAGATGTATTATCATTATTTATATCAACAGATGAATAAGCTTTAACCCATCTATGAAGAGAACTCACTGAAACACC
>OFHM01001163.1_pt1 | contig 18199 bp, 18 predicted proteins | sample 1521311 | NCBI WGS metagenome assembly OFHM01 (sample SAMEA3504083, study PRJEB24116) | mouse gut metagenome | biome: mouse gut; feature: mouse-associated habitat; material: faeces | place: Denmark | collected 2011 | reverse complement strand
TTTGTGTCATTCCATGCTTTTTTGTCTGCTCATTAAAAACTTTGCAGAAAATGATGTACTGATTGATGATGTCATTTGCATCGCTTTCATAGATAATATTTGCTTTTACTTCAATATCAATATCCGCACCATCAAAAAATTCTTTAGACAAAGATATTCTGTCAGGTTTTCGCCCTTTGTTTCCTGTAAATATCACATAAAGTTCAGGCTTCGGCATTTTCACTTTCTTGCTTTTATAATAGTTTTGGCTGGTGCTCTGAAAATATTCGTGATAGCTTTGCGCCAAATACAGCAAAACTCTTACTAAAATATTCATCGTCCATGTAGACTGTGCTTCTATAAGAATCATCAGCTTATTATTGACAATAAACCCCAGGTCATTATACAAATTGTCGGTCAACACATTTTCTATCGTCACATCTGTCAGTGAGTCCTCTGTCGCTGTTATGTCCTCCGGGTGGAGCGTTTTATACAGCTTTAGCAGATAACTCTTATTTTGAAAAAGGTCAAGGAATACACTGTTTTTTGCGGTACGCTTTGCTATGTGACATGTCACATCGACCTCCTGACTCTGCTTTATATTGTCCTGCACTTTATCACCTCGATTTCTAAAAATCTGTGGCAAAGGATACGATATAGCTTCCTCTTTCCGCACCTCAATTATACAAAAAAACGCCTGTCTTTACAATAGAATTCACATAAAAGTTTTCCGCTGGTATCTGCTTTACAAAGAACATATAGGTTGGTTTCTGTATGTCCTGTCACTGTGCTGCCATTCTGTTGTGGCTAAACAAAATAGTTAAGTTGCCCGGGCACATTTCTGGCTCAAAGCCGAATAGACCTTTCCTCAAAACAAGATTTAAAGAATTATTGCTCCCTCTTCTCCCATCTGGCCAGAAATGCCCAGCCCGCCTCACTCTATCTCATAAATATACCACTCGTTTTCCGTAGGCCGAAAGCCTATGGACTGGAACATCCTCTGGCTCTGCTTATTGAATGCGTAGATATTGGCTTTGACCTGGCGCATTCCTTTTTCCTTTGCCAGCTCAATCATGTTCAATACACATTTGCGGCCGATATGGCGATTCTGATACTCCCTGCAGACGACAATGGCGATTTCGGAATTGTCCCGGAGCGAAACGTCTCCCACAAGCTTTCCCTGATACTGAATATAAAAGCACTGGCCATGGGCGCTCAGGAAATCGTACATGGCTCTGAGCCTGTCCAGGGAATACACATGGTCAATATTATCGACCTGTCTGCACACTTCCTTATCCTGATACCATTCCAGCGCCACGCTTTCGTTTGGATAGTACGGTTCCAGCAGAATGTCGTCGTCAACTCTTCGCTGACACTTGCCAATGGACATAATGTAGACCTGGCACGGATTCGCCTCATCCCAAAGCGCAGGGAAGACCTCCAGTTCCCGGAACCCCAGCGAAAGGTAGAACCTGTTGGTGTCATCGTAGATATCGTATCGGCCCATCTGGACGGTCTTGACCTGGATGAAAGAATATCCCATCTGCCCGGCTTTTTCCCTTGCCTGCTCCAAGAGGCTCCGGCCAATGCCCTGCCTGTGGCATTCCCTGGCCACGCCCATGACCGCCACTTCAACGGTATACCGCCCGGTTTCTTTCAGATAGAGGAATCCCACAGGCCTTTCGGCGTCAAATGCGCAAAAGAAAGGCTTTCCCCTGCTGCCTGCAATGTATTCCTCCCGGGCCTGGGGGATGCCGAACCAGTCCGGGAGCGCCTCCAATATGGTCCTTGTAATATTTCCTTTCTCCGCGTCGCTGTCAATCTGTTTTATTAGCATAATACTCCCCCTTGGTTCCTCAGCCCTGCCTGTCTCCTTTTATCATCACATAATTCGTAAGAAGAATCCCCTGCCGCTCTACCTGTTGTTCCTTTACGACTTTATACCCTCTTTTTTCAAAAAACGGCCTTGCGGTAATAGAGGCATGGGTGAGGATATCCCCCTGAGCCGCCTGTTCCAGCCGGTTACAGATTTCAGTGGCGACACCTCTTCCCTGATAATCCGCGTGGACATATAAGCGGTCCAGATAGCCTGTCCTGTCTATATCCCCAAAGCCAACGACAGCATTATCTTCAACCACGACGACGCTGTAGTGCTCTTTCAGGGTCTGGTTCCATTTCTCCAGGTCTACCTGCCCTGTTGCCCAGACATCCAGCTGCTCCTTTGTATAGTCCCTGGCATTCACCCTGTGAACCGTATCATAGAAGAGCTCCGCCAATTCCTTACAATCTGACGATTGATATTCTCTTATAAGCATTCCGTTTCCAAGCCTTTCTCTTCACCGGGGAACCCTACTGTAGCATCAATTAAGGCAGAACACTGAAATGTCCTGCCTATGAATCATAAGTGAAAATCATTCTGCTTCTTTTAAATATGTTCTTGCCTGTTCTTCTGTTAAGTCGAACTTCGCCCGTAGTCTCATTATAATTTCTTCCTCTGAAAGGCGTAGGTCTCTGTAAACAGAAATTGCTCCAAAAATCTTGCCTATTTCTTTCCCTATCTTCTGGTTTTCCCTGTCGCGCATCAGCAATGTCATATATTCCCGCCTCCATTTCCGATTCTTCTTTGCCTTCTCCACAGCACTTTCCAGCTTCTTTACAAATGCATCTTCCGACGGTCTGCCTGCCACATAGTCTAAGAACGCTTTCAGCTCCTCGCTTATATCCCCCTTTTTGCCATCTGCATTTAGGAAAATCTTTTTTGCCCCATCATTTAACATGACCTCCATGTCTTCCTTGCAGATATTTTCAAAGGAATACCTATAGCGGCCCTTTCCAAACAAGTCTGACAGGCAGATGAAGATGATGTAACTATCGTTCAACGTATCGTAGTCCTGGCCCTTCTCGACCAACTGCAAATCTATCATGCTTTGGTAGTATCTGGTCCTTCTCGGCAGATATTTGGATGTGACAGCCTGCATCTCTATATCATAGACAGTGCCTTTCCCATCATTTACATACGCATCCAGACGGACACCCTTTGCTTCAAAGTCCTCCTTAATCGTCTTTTGGAGTTCCGGATACTCCACATGGTCAATATCCAGCTCCGGCAGGATTCGCTGCAACAGCTCTTTACAAAGCTCTGCGTCCTGCATGACCTTTCCGAACAGGAAATCATTGGATATGCTTAAGTCTTCCCATTTTGCCTCCGGTTGCTTTGCAAGAGCCGCCGCTTCCATGCTCTTCGCCTGTTCCGTTTCTGCTTTCTTTCTTTTTTTCATGTTTACCTGCTTTCCGTCACCTTCTCCGATGGAAAGACCTGTGCCCTTGCTGTCTTTGCAGCCCTTCCCTGCCTTTATTATACACAGCCTTATGGCATATTACAAGAAAAGAAAAAGCTTTGACAGCGCAACGAAACTATTCGACTGTGTGAAGGGCTACCTGCAGGAACCATCGCCGGATGACATTCCCTGTTTTCCCGCATGAGGTTTTGCAATGAGCGTCCTGTGCCATGGGGATGCGTGTTGAGACTCGCATCCGTCCCGCAGTTCAACACGCTCTATAAGGCATTGTTCCTTTTAGCAGGGTTTATATTCGAGCAAGTCTGAAGTCGAGCAATCCAGGGTGTCACATATTCTTGCCAGCACCTCAATGTCTAAGCAGGTAATCGTATTGTTGAGATAACTGTCAAGTTGTGACCGCTGCAGTTCCGCTCTCTGGCAGAACTTATTTTTGCTTAGTCCTGATTCCTGAAGCAATTCTTTCAGATGAATTTCGATAGTACCCCGTGCTTCGCTCAAGACAGTCACCTCCTTACACTTTTCAACGCCATTCCGTAAGTTATCAAGCGTAATACTGTTTCCCGTTCTCCTGTCCCCAGAAGGGCAGGGGCAAAAACGCCCCGATGCCGTTCCAGGGAAGTTCAGGCCTTTTCAGACCGTCCCCCTGCCCAACTGTTCCCTTACCGCTTTCCCGGCCGTCTCCGACATCCACAGCCCGCCGTCGCGCCGGAAGATGGCGCCCTCTTTCTTCCGTCTTTTCAGCCAGTCCTCCACAAAGCCCGGGGCATAACCGCCGGTGGAGAAGTCGCCGTCGCAGGTAAGCATAAGGGGATACTCTTTCAGATACGCCTGTTCCGCCACACCGGGATGGGCGTTCGTATAAAGCCAGAACTGGATGTCATAGAGCCGGTAGGAGTCCTCGTCTGCGTGGAGCGCAAAATATCCTTTTTCCTCCACGATCCGAACCGCCAGCGCCCGAATCAGCCCCTCCACCGCCTCTGGGGCGCCGCTCTGCCCGCAAAGCCGCGCCAGCAGGGGAGAGAAAGCCCCAGTCCTGACCTTTTCCAGCTCCTCCGCCTTTTCCTCCTCCGGATCCGGCTCGTAGTCCTCCTCGTTCACCAGGCCGCGGATGAAGTCCTCGAAGGTGTCCGCCAAAGGGGTTATCTCATAGTCATATTCCTGGTCTATATGGACTACCTTCGGCTCCCCTTCCGGCCCGCATTCCCGGTAATCCAGGAAAATCATGTCGTGCCCTGCGCTGGGGCAGTTGCAGATGGCCACGCCGATGTCAGGGTACTCCCACTCCTCGATCATGAACCGGCTGCCCAGCCCGCCGCAAAGGGAGTACGTCTTTTTCCTGCCGATCCCCATGATGCCGGTGATAGCCACATGATCCTCCGCCCAACTGGTGGGCTCTTCCGTGGGGAAACAGGTGTTCACCGGAATGCCGCCGTTGTGCCGCTTCATCAGCCAGATATAGGAAGCGGGCAGCTTGTAGCCCAGCTCCTGCTCCACGCTGGCAATCAGTTCGTCGCTGGGAGCCTCCTCGGTATATTTCTCTTTCGCATAGCCGCTGTCCTCCCAGAAATCCGTGAAATCAAAGTCCTCGAAATAGTTTGCCATAGATATCCTCCCGTCTGTTCCTTTTGTATTCTCTGCCGGAAACGCCCCCGCAGCCCCCGTCATCCGCGACACGGCCGAAATCCGCCGGAGCCATGCTGTTCCAGGCATGCTGCTTCGTCCTTTCTTGTCCGGCACTTCCATTATCCCGCATCTTCCCGGGAAATGGAATATCTTTTAGAAATATTTCGGAATCGTGCAGAGAGGTTCCATATAAGCCAGTTTATTTTGAGGAGTCCACCACATTCCCGCATAGCATGCATACTCCCCTTGTCCATCCGCGATTATGACGCCAAGCTCCGCCGTACTGTGAGGAGCCGTCTGTATCAGGTAATTGGCCTGTTCATGCTGATGATTCCATGGCTCCTCTGTTTCCTCATGGTCAAAGCCTTTCCAACAGCACTTGCCTATTTTGTCCATGTCATATTCTTCCGGCTTCACAAAATGAAAGCCCTCCGGCAGCGGGTAGTCCAATCCCTCCTCAAAATCCAATTGCATATCGAACCGCTCATAAACCTGGCGGTATCCCAGCTTCTCTGCGGCACTTATGAGAGCAGTCTGCCCGCCGAAAAGAATCAACTGCTGTTCCCCGGCCTTTATGGGCATCTGTTCATCCGCATAGGCCACCATCTCCGGGGCAAGTTCTTCATAACCCGGCTTCAGGCCGAAATAGATATCCGTCACGGGGTTTTCATAAAAGCAGAACGGCAAAATCATGCCGACGTGGTAGAAAAGATGGAAAAGCTGAAGGAAAAGGGCAAGACGAAAAGCGCCACCTACCGCCAGCTTATGGGAACGAAAATGAATTATCAGAATATGCTGTCCCTGTATAAGATATACGGGCTGATTGAAGACTGAACCGCAATCGTCATCCGTCATCTGTCTTGGCTCTTTTACTGCCTTGCAGGAAAGCGCCGCTGCAAGGCATCCTCCACAATGCCATATGTTTCCGCATCATACACTTTCATGCCCCTGCCCTGCCCATGGAAAATAACTGCTGCATTTCCCTTTGATTGCAGGGCTCGCGAAGGGGGTCACAGGCAATTCCTTATATCGTCTGATACATCCCAAAGAACAGCAATGCCAATGCCGCCCCCACAGAGTAAAGCACCTTATAATACAGGCTATCCTTACCTATAGGCCGTATCTTCCGATGCTCTGCCATGCCCTGGACGGCCAGCAGGTGCATTTCCCAGTATTGCTTTGCATATCTGAAAACCTCATCCGCTCCCCCGTCATTTCTGTTGATGGCACAGCATCCCCCGTCCAGAAAAGAAAGCTTGCGCACCCATCCCTTTTTAGGATCCGACACCCAATTGCCGTCTATCTTTTCCAGCGCATCCAACGCAAAGACCTCCAGCATCCCCCGCTCGTCTGCCAGATAATGTCTGGTGAGGGTAAAATCTTTGGTCTTTAACACCGGTTCCTCCAGAAAGTATTCCCGGCAGAACCTGTCCAACCCTTCTTTTCTGTCCCCCCACTGGGCAAAACGCGCCATATCATCTGCCAGGGGGCGCACAGCAAGCAGCAGACAAAGGGCAAAGCCCAGCACACACATCAGCGGAAAAGACATCCTCATCTCAGGGATATCATCCGCCGCAACAGCCACCCAGGCAGCAAAACCCAGCATCGGTACGCCGAATACCAACACGCCCCTCACCCTGGCATTCTGGCACAGGGCTCCATATAGCAGAAAGCTTGCCGCGGGATGTCTGCCCTCCCCATAAGGAAAACGGGAAATCCGAACCGTACAGAGCCGCGTAAGGCCTGCCAGGAAAAGAAATGCCATTTTTAGGCACAGTATACCTATCCCAAATAAAAACAGGTATAAGAACAGATTAAAGCCCAGCCCCGATACCAGCCTGCCTGCAAGGACGGGCAAATCCGTTCCCCCTGTCAGCCCCAGGCATCCCGCCACGGCCAGCAGCGCTACCATGATGAGATCCAGGCTGTAAGAAAAGATCCATTGGGCAATCAACACGCCCTTCCCCTGCCTTTTTCTCCAAAGCTTCCATGCCATGACCCAGAAAACGGCATACAGGGCTGCCAGGCACAGCAGCTCCGCCCACAATCCAGGGGATACAGCCTTTGTCCACACACTTTCCAGGCAGGCATCTGCAGGGATCTCCAGGCATATGGGAAGCATCAGTGTAGCCGTCGCTATGACGGAGCCCGGCAGAATCATGATCAGCAAAGTCTCCTCCGGCGTCTTTTTCTTTACCAAAGCATACAGATCCATGATAAAAAGGACGCTATAGAGGAACATCAATAGTATTACCAGCCAAAAAGCCGTCACGTTTATGTCCACGTCCACTGACAGTTCCTTGATTTCCTGAAATAATTTAATTACTTGCATCTCATCCCCCATCAGTATCTGAGCAGCATGAAATTCACGGTCAGCCCAGCGGCTGTGCCCATCAGCAGGATCAGGTCTCCTCTGCCCACGCTTCCCTCTCTTATGGCTTCGCACAGCGCATAGGGCACAGATGCCGAGACCAGGTTGCCGTATTGGGGCACCCGGTGGACGTAAGTCCCTTCCTGAAATCCCAGCCGGGGCATGATGATCCCCAGCGCTTTGCTGGCCTGGTGGGGGATCGCCAGGCGGATCTCCTCTCTCCGGATTCCCGCTTCCTGCAGGCATCCCTCTATGAATCCGGGCAGTTTCCTGGCGCAGAGCCGCAGAATCTTGACGCCTTTCATGTCAAAATAGTAATCCGCCCGGTTCCCCTCATGCATGGAAAACACGGGGAGCAGCCCGCCACCGCCCCTGATTTCCGTGTCATGGGCGCCCTCAGACCAGGTCTTCTGGGAGCTGTAGAGGATTTCCGACCGCTCCCCCGGCCCCGCTTTGGTGAGGACGCAGGCCGCCGCCCCATCGGAGAACAGTTCGTAGCTTTCCTGTTGTGCCGGGTTCAGGGCTGCCGAAGCGGTGTCGCCGGATATGATCAGCACCTTTTCATACCGTCCGGCGGCCATCATGCAGGACATGACATCCAATGCGCTGATGAAGCTGGTGCAGGTGGTATTGATGTCCATGGCCGGGATGTCCAGCCCCTTGGCCATGCGTTCGTGAACCAGCGCCGCGTTGCAGGGAATGGCCTGCAGGGGCGTGGCCATGGCGCACACGATGCAGTCCATCCCTCCGATCTCCTCCCCCGCTTCCTCCAGTGCCCTTTCTGCCGCAAGGCACGCCAGGTCAAGCAGGGACTCCCCGGGGCGGAGCCGGTATCTCTTCTCCCCTCCGAAAACAAGCTGGCTGCCCCCCAGGGCATTTCCCATTCCCGCCAGCTTCACGCTGCGGTTTATCTTTCCGTTTGTCATGGATGTCTTCTCCCAGTATAGCTATAGGAACTGTCGGAAAATAACTGCTGCAATTTCTGTAGGAAAAAGCCTTGAAACACAAGAAGAACAGCTTTCAACACGCAGCAGTTATTTGTAGACAATTCCATATCCTCTCGGAATCTCCAAGGCGCATATCGCGCGGCCTCACAGAACTCCGTCAAGCCGGTTCCCCCACGATTGTCCGTCTGGAGGATCCATATCATGCCCTCATGCTTCAGCGGGCTTTTCCAAAAACCATTCTTCCAGCTGAGCTGCATTGACGTTTACCGCTTTTTCTATGGCATCCTTTTTTAATCCCATAGCACGAAGCGCAAAAGCGGTTTCCCTCGCCTGCTCCATTTTTCCTTCTTTTATGCCTTCTTCTATCCCTTGCCTCAAAATTGTCTTGGCCTCATATTCCAGCACTCTGCCACCCATAACAGACTTCACTCCTTCCCTGACATTCTCAAACTTCTTGGCAATATTCTCTACAACCTTCCCTGCCATTTCCAATATGGCTTTTTTCGTATATGCGCTGAGCTGTCCTTTCCTTTGCAAGGCATCGAGACGATCCACAATATCCCCGTACTCGTTTTTAAGGGTCTCCAATTTCGCTTCATCTGCATCATATTCCGCAAACCTGCTTTCATGTGAAAAGATATAGAACGGAATCAAAAACAGTAATCCCTTGTCAAAAATGTCATCTATGGAATACCTCTGTGCCTTTAATACCATAACATCAAAGCAAACTGTCCCTCCGGGCGTCTTCATCTCAATCACCATATTGTCCGGCGTTGAGCGATTGCTCCGCAAGAATAAGACAGCGGAACGGGGTATCTCCACTTTGAGGACATTCCCAACAATCTCTCCCTGATCCAGCGCTATCTGCGTTGAATATTCAAAAATCCTGACCAGCATGCTGCTGTCCGGGGTACTCTGGCATTCACAGAGGAACCGCTTCTCCTCTTTTCCCCTAATGATAAAGCTCCCGTCCGTTATCCTCTTGACTTCGTCCCCATCCTGCTGGTTGATATAATGTGTCTCAGGGGAAAGAATCACCTCTTCTTCACCGGTATACTGTTCTGAAAACACTTCATTGATGACAGGTATAATCAGGCTGCTGCAATCATTCAGCATTGTCCGGAACACGTCATCATATGGAGTGTTGACCGCACTGCTTTTATATTGCGGCTCCATTTATGGTTCCCTCCTTTCCCCAAATAAAACAATAATTTGGCGTAAAGCCTTTCTTTGTCTATTCATGATTCTACCATAAAAATCCGTCCATAGCAAGAAATCCATTCCTTTGCAGTACCTCTAATATGAGCGGGTTCCCGGCTTACAGTACCATGTTGCGCTCTATTTTGGTTATCCCATAATTCTGCCTGGCAAAAATCTCCGGTTTCATGGGTGAGTGTACGCTGTATCCTTCCCATGTCCCCTTGCTCCTAAAATATATTTGACCAGAGCCGTTGCTGCCTATTGTTTCCATATATATCGGCTTTGGCCGCAATCTGCTTGTGAGCCTCTTCAATGGCGGCATAATTCTTTGCGGTGGTATTAATGTCCTCATGACCCAGGAGATTTGCAACAAGGCGGATGTCGCCGGTTTCCTGATAAAGGGCGGTTCCCTAGGCGCTGCGGGGTTTATGGGGGGTGATATGCGTCTGCACTGCTGCGGCTTTCGTCAGCTTCTTTCGCGCTCTACGCGCTTGAGCTTCTTCCCCGTCTCTCTGTAATATGGGGCAAAACCAATCTCCGGGAGGACAAAATTCCTGTCCTGGGCCAGTTTCCGGAACTCCGCCAGCACCTGCGCCTTCTCCTCCGCCCCGAAGTCCGCGTAAACCGTGATGCTGCCATCCCGCTTCTGTACAATACGGTATTCCGCATGGTTTCTGTCTTGTTTTCGTCCATGGTTCCTGTCACATTTTTCCGCAGAGTCCCCGTCTCGTTTTACCGCAGCCACCTCGTTCCCTTTTCCCGCAGCGCCCTCGCTCCTTTTTCCCGCAGAGCCTTCAATTCTTTTTTCCGTAAAGCCCTCAATCCCTTTTTCCCCAGCGTCCTCGTCCCTTTCCTCCTCCACGAACAGAACGCACCGGCGGATGAAGTCCGGGAACACCGTCTTCTTCTGCCCTTTTTCGTCATGGAAGACGAATATGTCATCCTCTCTGCCCTCTATCTTCTCCAGCGCCAGGAAAGGGCTCCCGCAGCCGCAGGGACTCTCTTTTTCCACCAGGATGTCGTTGAGGCGGTAGCGGATGATGGGCTGCGCCTTCCGCTGGAAATCCGTCACGATGGGGACGAACCGGTTCCTGTCCAGGTATTCCCGCTCAATCCGCACGATGTCCTCATTCAGATGGAGCGTCCCCCGGGCGCAGGTGGATGCCAGGCACCCTTCCGTGCACTGGTAGACCTGGTGGATCACCTCCAGGCAGAATGCTTTTTTCAGGTAAAGTTCATCCTCCCGCTCCAGCACCTCGGCGATGGAGATCACGGTTCCCGGGGAAATGTGCAGGTCTCCCTGCTCCCTCTCCCGGGCCAGCATGAGGAGCAGGGACGGCTGCCCGGCCAGAATCGCGGGCTTCGTCCTTTCCAGCCGCTCCTTGTGCTCCTCCATGTCCCGGTAGATGTCGAAGAAGTGGAACCGGATGTTCCTGGAGCTCACCGCCTGGTACAGGTTGCTGTCAGCCCGCATGAAAAAGGCGATGTCCAGGGAATCCAGGATGCTCCCCGGCAGGAATCTGGCCAGTATGTAGCCCGCCCAGCGGTTCTTCTCCCCATCGGACACCAGGAAGATGCCCCGGCGCCCGGAAGTGCCGGAACTCAAGCCCACGGTGACCCCCCTGAGCTTCGGAGCGAAATCCCTCTCCCGTTCCGCCCGGAGGGCAAAGGCTTCCGCTTCCGCCCGCCGGATGCCCACTGTGTTCAGTGTGTCAAAATGCTCCATCAGGAAGGCCTTGTCCATGATCGGATAGTCCTGGAGCTGCCTCTTCCCGCTATAGAGCCCGACATGCGCCGCCACATAGTCCAGATGCTTTTTCAGCTTCTTTTCCTGCCATTTTTCCAAAGCTTTCCTGTCTGTAAAGGGGCGGCGGTATTTATAATAAAGGTAATAGAGCAGCACTTTCAATCGGTCAGCCACAGTCCACTCACGCTCCCTTCTGATGGCTGAAGACTACCCTGATTTGGGGATAGTCCCTTTTCATGCGGCAGATTCTCTTAAGGCTGTCCTCATAGGCGGCGAAGTCCTTCTGCAGCAGCCTGGGCAGAAGCCGCATCCGCCGGGTGGCCTTTACCAAGTCGCTGCCCCAGCAGGCGTCCGCCGCCAGGAAAAGGCTCACATCCGGAATCCAAAGTCCCATCTGTCCCCTGGTGTGCCCCTCCAGCCTGACAGCGATGGCACTGCCGTCCCCGAAGAGGTCATACGCCTGGCCGAAGTATCTGTTCAGGAAATGGTTCTCCAGAGGGTTCCCGGGGGTGTTCCGTTTTTCGATGCAGCCTTTCGGCGGCAGGAGGTTTCGGAACACCAGGTTACGGACGCGGGGGCGCTCCAGCGCCTCCAGGGTCTCCCCAAAGGCCACCAGCCGGCAGCCGGGGAACCGGGACAGGCCTCCTATGTGATCCGGGTGGGCGTGGGATAACAGAATCGTCTTCACGTTTTCCGGCGGGATGCCGTCTTTTTTCAGCCTTTCGCAGATGCCCTCTTCCTTCCCCAGTCTCACGGGATTCAGCAGACGGTACAGCCACAGTCCTGGCCCGCCCCGGAAAATCTCCTCTGAATAGCCGGTGTCGTACAGGATGTCGCCCAGCTCCCGGTGGCGGATGAGGGCGGCTCTGGCGGGGAACTCCCTCTTTTCCCATCTCATCCCCCGGAACATGATGCCTAAGCGGTTGGTGCAGGAGCCGCAGGGGTAGATTTTTACCTCCTCCACCTTGCCTGGGGGCGCCGGGAGGTGGGGCTGGTCTGGCTGCGTTGGGTTATGGGCACCAGGCCTTCTCCCCGCTTCTGCCCTCCGGCCTGGCTGCGTCGAATCATGGGCACCAGGCCTTCTCCCCGCTTCTGCCCCACAATCCGGACTGGCGGGATATGTCCTGGTTCTTTTTGAACTGCTTTTCTCTTCTCCCTTGGGAGAGCCTGTCCCATGGTTCGCTTTCCACCAGGCGCCGTATTCCCGGATGGATTCCGCCAGGGTCTTCTCCGGCACATAGCCTAGGATCTCCCTGGCGGAACTGATGTCCATGGTCTGGGCATAGCCCAGGGTGCAGACGGTATAGCGGGTCAGGGGCGGCTCCCCGGCATGCCTCAGGGTGCGGTACAGCCACTCCAGCCCTCCCGCCAGGGCGTACACCAGGCCGAAGGGAAGGCGCCTGTAACGGGGCTCCTCCCCTATGGCTCTCAGGAACTGCTCCAGAATGTTCCGGAATTCCATGGGCTCCCCGTTGGTGATGTTGAAGGCCCTGCCAGGGGCTTTCTCCGCGGTCAGGGACAGTTCACAGGCCAGCGCCACGTTCTCCACGCTGGTTAGATCCACCAGGTTGCGGCCTTCCCGGAAGAGGGGGATTCCCGTTTTGGCGTTGGCGGTGAGGATCCTGGGCACCAGGCTGGTGTCCCCGATGCCAATCAGCCCCCGAGGTCTGAGAATCACTGTCTCCAGGCCTTTTTTCTCCCATTTCCGGAGGATTGCCTCCGCCATGAGTTTGGATTTGATGTAATAATTCAGGTTGTTTTGCTCCGGCGCCTGGTCTTCCCGGATGTGATACCGGTCTTCCTTTCCCGTGTAGATGCTGGGGGAGGACAGATAGACCAGTCTCTTTACGCCATTCTCCCGGCACAGCGCCGCCACCAGCTCTGTGCCCAGCACATTGGTGCGATAAAAATCTTCCCATTCTCCCCACACGGTGGACAGCGCTCCGGCATGGATCACATAGTCCACGCCCTGGAAGTACCGGGCGCAGCTTTCCCGCCTGGTGAAATCCCCCGGGCAGAATACCGCGCCCTGTTCCTCCAGTCGCTTTCCTTTCTCCCGGTTCCTCCCCAGCGCCAGAACCCTGTATCGCTTGGTCAGGCGTTGGGTCAGGTATTCGCCCAGGAACCCGGTGGCGCCTGTCACCAGGACTGTCTTCTTGTGGAAGGGTTCCATGCTTTTCTCCTCCTTGTTGTCCTTTTTTCTTTCGGATTTCTTTGGGGATTTACTTTCCGTACATAAATCGGAACTTATCCGCCATAGTACGAGGTTGTGCCTGTTACACCATCAAGCGTACCGGATTTTAATATGCAAACCATAAATCCTTCATCTCCCCACTTTTTTCTGTTTTCATGGTATATTCCATATTTACTGGACGGTTCAAATCCATATCGTGCATAAAGTTTAGGGTTTCCCCCCAGAAACACCGCTCCGTAACCCATTTTTTTGGCTTTATCTAAAGCATATTCGACAAGCATTCTCATAATTCCCTGCATTCTATATTGGGGTAAAACAGCACATTGTGATAGAACTAATTGTGTGTGTTTGCCAGTTTCTGTAATAATGTCTGTTTCATGGAGCGCTACTTCCCCAATGATTGTTCCATCATCTAATACAGCAACAAGAGAGAGTTCGGGAACAAAAGTTTCTTTCTGCCTTTCTTTCTTAAAATGTTCCATCATAAATTTACCAGTTTCTATCCCGTGCTGTTCGGCAAAAGCCTCATAAATAATTTCATTCACTTCTTCATATTCAGATTGATTTTCTGTTCTTATTGTAACTTTTTTATTGTCAATTACCATAATTTACCTCATTAAAAATACCGATATATATAATTGTAAAACCTAAATAAAAGGAATCCTTTTGCTCCCTGTCTGAGCATAAAAGGGGCATTATGCCCATATATTCTATGTCGCTATCAACAGAATCTGCGGTATACTTTTTCCCTGCAAAACAGACCGATATCCTGGAAAAAAAGATTGCTGCCTTTTTGATAGGGCTCCTCTTTCAGCAGGGAGACAATCTTCTCCAGCTCCGGGTATTCCAGCGCAAGGAATATTCTGATTTCCCCTACCTTTCCGTTCCGCATCCTCGTTAAATCTCTATGTAAATGAATATTCACACGCCGCCTGTCCTTTGTGATAGGTACACTCCATTATTTCACCAGGACTCATTTTTTCAATATAAGTCAGGCACCTGAAAACCATCCCATGTCCAACAAAAATGACCTTATCATAGTCTGAATATTTATCTGCCACGCGTATCATTCTTTTTCGCATATGGCTAAGCGATTCCCATCTGCATTTTTCCCTGGCGGGTATTCACCGTTAAATTCAGTAAATTCTCTGGCAAATGCAAAGCTTTCTTCCGATGTTTCATACTGATTGTCCTCATCAGGTATCCATTCATGCAAATCGATATCAACTTCGACTCGTATTCCTGTTTCCCTTGAAATAATCTGAGCTGTCTGCAATGCTCTTGTGTAGGGAGAAGACACAATAAGTTCTGCCTGTTTAAGACGAGCATCTTTTGCCGTTATTTCTGCCTGTTGTCTTCCTTTTTCGGATAAAGGAGCAAAATCCCTGCCAAATCCCCAAAATCCATTTTCAAGCATATTATCGTAATTTGCTTCTCCATGTCTGACAAGGTAGAATAATGCCATTTTATGGAATCCTCCTTCTTAAAATTGCGGTTTTGATATTTGAGCATAAATATTTGCCTGATGCCCATAATATCATATATACGCTTCTGTTTACCGGATACACAATTCTGAAATGGGAGTATATTTATCATTGCTATATGAAGCATCTAATCGCCTAGCTTTTCTCAAATCAATCTCTTCTCTATCTATTTTATGACTGGCTTCTGATAAGCAATCTTATCTTCCGGACACGACTACAGTGCTTAATACTTTCCCGTTCTATTTCGCTTATACAGTCTGGTTTTGCGGCATCTAGTTCTGATATTTCCTCCACACAATCACCTTCCTCCATTGTCAACCTCTACATATGCTCTAGTCTTTAATTCTACAGGAAACCATTTGTTACTTCCATACGTTGATTCTTCAATTTCCCAACTATATCGCTCTGTTTTTTCAGGTTCTATTTTCTGGAAATCTTCTTTTGTATATGTTTCGTATACTCCAACCTCAAGTCGGTACTCACTTTCCTGAACATAGTCCGCATAAAAATCATTTGCGATTACCTCCACTTTATTGTACAGTTCATTTTCGCTCAATCCTAATTCCGGTGGACAGATGATATAAATACTAAAGCCTGGAGGTAACGTTATGCTCTCTATTGCATCCTTAATCTCACTATCTGCATTTATGTCTTCTCCAAACCTAATATCTGAACGTGTATATATAACAATCTTTGTGTCTTCTCCCGTAACCTCTCTCCACTTTGCGCCAATCTCTTCTTTTATTTTACTGCTGACAAATTTCCAGCAGTAATTATCCTTAATCTCTGCTATTCTTTTATCCTCTAATGACACCGGATATACTTCTGTCCAAAAAGCATAACCATCTTCCTCATTTTCATATGCCACATATTTATAGGTAATATAGTCCTCCGAGGCAAAAGGGATTGGGCTTCCGCCCCTCCCCTGCGTTTTGGATTCACGCAGAATTCACACCCATACCTTTCTTCCAGATAAGCCTTCACCTCTTCCGGATAAGCTGCTACAAGTTCTTCATTCCGCCTGTCCTGTTCCTTCCGGCTCATGCAGCCAGACATCATACAGATTGCTATCATAATAGCCAGACATGCCAGGATTCTGATTTTGATTCTTACCCTCATTGTTTCTCCCTATCCTCCATCACTTCCCGTTTCCCTCAGCCCTACAATATTATACATACCATTTACACAATGGTCAACGCATTTATACACGCCTTTTACACCCTTTTACACAATACCATTCCTATAGTACGCCCCATCACCAGATTTCAGCTTCGCCACTACTTCAATTTAGAAATAACTGACCACAGTTTTGTCATCCTGGATGTTATACTGCAGACCGCCAGGATCTACAGTGGTGTCCCCGGGAAAGTACCTGGCTGGCGGTCTGCAGTCGGGTCGCACTGCAAATTTAACCGGTGCGCAGTATAATTGAGGGGTGCAATATGTCTTTTCACATAACATTTCACAAGATGAGCATCCGGAATCAGATGAAGACTATCGTGATTTTGATGCTGGCCCTGTTCGTCCTGGTATGCGCCCTAATCAGCGTATCCATAAGGGCGCTGATACGCAGGAGCGAGGACGAGCATATGCAGGTAGCCACCCAGCGGCTGATTGACCAGATGGATCTGATGTACGGTAAAATGGAGAATTTCTGTATCAACATCGGCGAGGACGATGCGATACAGGCGCTTCTGGCAAGCGACTATGCCCAGATGTCCCCGCTGCGCCGCCCCGCCATGGAATGCCTGGCCAGACACAAGGTTTTGGAGCCTACCATAGAGGATATCTCTCTGGTCAATGACAAAATCCACTATTCCAATGTGCTGCGCGGAGAGGATTTGGACAGGATACGGGCGATGGTGAACGGAAGGCCTTTTCGGTGGATTGGCTTCTGCAGCCACAGCTTCACCAGTGAAGCCGAGAAGCCGGACATGATGGTGTATGCGGGGGATGTCATCGTCGGGACGCAGAACCTGGGGACCATTGTCATATCGCTGAATGCCGCGGATTTCCTGGCGGAGAACGACGGCGAGGAAAACCAGATGTACTTCCTCACTGACAGGGAGGGCGTTCTGTTCTCCATCGATCAGTCGGCGGAGGAGGTCTATGAGGTGTATCGGCTCTGGCAGGAAGGGGATTATCTGGAGCACCTTGCAGAGGGCGGACATTATGACATCCGCAGCTATTACTTTGAGGACATGGACTGTTACCTGGTGGGAGCGCTGGATGTGCGGGACATGGGCAGGGGCATGATGCAGATACAGCTTCTGATCTGGGGCTGCGTGATGGCGGCAGGGGTGTTCTGTGCCATGTTTTTCCTCCTGGTGTCCAGGGGAGTGGTGAGACCTCTGCACCAGTTCCACGCCACGATTCGGCAGATCAGGCAGTCCAGCCAGAGAGGGCTGGAGACGGATCTGAACCTGAGGGGATGTTCGGAAATCGAGGAGCTTGGACATGAGTTTTCCGGCATGTTGGAGGACATAGAGAGCCTGAACCGGAAAATCTTCCAGTCCGCTACGGATTTGTATGAGCTGAAGGTACAGAAGCAGGAGGCGGAGCTGGCGTATCTGCGCAGCCAGGTGGATCCCCATTTCCTGTACAATACCCTGGAGGTCATCCGAAAGATGGCCCTGGAGAAGGACGCGCCGGAGATTGCCCAGATGACTCTGGACATGGGCCATATCTTCCGCTACAGCGCCAAGGGCGAGGACGAGGTAACCCTGGAGGAGGAAATCTCCATTATCAAGTCCTATAGCCGGATCCAGCAGATGCGCTTCGAGGGGAAGATTTCCGTGTATTATTTCGTTTCTGAAGACGTGTTGGAGCTGAAGGTGATGAAGATGCTGCTGCAGCCCATTGTGGAGAATTCCATCTTCCACGGGCTGGAGCCCAAGAGCGGCAAGGGCAGCCTCTACATTGGGGCCAGGGTGGAGGAGGACGATCTGATCATAACGGTAAAGGACGATGGTGTGGGCATCGGGGAGGCGGAGCTGGCAGAGCTGCAGGGCATGCTGCGGGAGAAGAGCGCGGACACCAGGAAGCATGTGGGGACGCTGAACACCAACGCCAGGATTCGGCTCCAGTACGGGGAGCGATACGGTGTCCAGATAGAGAGCCTGCCGGAGGACGGCACCACGGTCACCCTCCGGCTGCCTGCAAAAGAGTGAAAAGAGCGTGAGAAGAATTTGTGAGTATTTGAAAGGAGAGGGATGGCAGATGTTCCGGGTATTGATAGCAGATGATGAAAATTCCGTAATACAATCTCTGGTGGGCTCCGTGCCCTGGGTTGAGCTTGGTCTGGTGGTGGCAGCCACGGCATCTGACGGCAGGGAGGCGCTTGCCTATCTGGAAA
>OFHM01001159.1_pt1 | contig 18235 bp, 20 predicted proteins | sample 1521311 | NCBI WGS metagenome assembly OFHM01 (sample SAMEA3504083, study PRJEB24116) | mouse gut metagenome | biome: mouse gut; feature: mouse-associated habitat; material: faeces | place: Denmark | collected 2011 | reverse complement strand
ACAGCCGGATACCGGATATCGGAAAAGTCTGCTGTCTTATTTTGTGACAGACCCATTTACGCTGTGGGGGCGGAAGGGAGTGCCGTATATGGCGGGCGGTGGGTGAAAATATGGAATTGTGTTGGGGGTAAAAAGGGATTATAATGAAATTGCTAAAATATGTGATAAGGTGTATGATGAGTTAGGAGCAGGTCTGCGGATTGCAGCGGCAAGGCTTCGGTTCAGCGAGAAACCGGCTGTAAGCTATGAGCTTGCCATGCCAAAGGGGGTGCACTGAAAATGCTTATGACTTTTGATTTTATAGCACTGGCACAGCATAACACACAGTTTATGGTGCGGTTAAAGGATGCCGTTTCCAATCATTCCGATGATGCGGTTACCATGAAGCCATACAAGCTGAGCTTTGATGCACACAAACAAATAATAACCGTTTGTCCATATTCCGAAACAAGCGAATTTTCTGCGAAAATAGTACCCAAAGAAATTACCTATCAGGCATTGGTGAAGATGCTGAATAATGATTGGGAGATTCCTATGCGGAAATAGAAACCGCTTCAGGTGGGAAATAAATGTATTTTCTTATATTCTGAAACCGGCAGTGAACCTCAGAAATGAAAGGCAGGTTCAACATGAAAGATCGAGACAAAATCGCAGGCGGACTGTATGGCCTGCTCATAGGTGACGCACTGGGAGTACCCTATGAATTTTACAAGCCGGAGGCTTTGCCGTCCTATGATCAGATAGAAATGACGCCGCCCCCGGGCTTTCGGAAAACATACCCCCAGGTAGAGGCGGGAACCTGGTCGGACGACGGAGCGCAGGCGCTCTGCCTGCTTGACAGCCTTTTGGCACAGGATGCATTTTCCCTGGAGCATTTCTCTGACCTGCTCTTGTCCTGGTATGAGAAGGGGCTATGGGCGGTAGAAAATAAAGTCTTTGACGTAGGTGTTCAGACTGGCCGGGCGCTTCACGCCTATAAAAACGGCCTGCCTCCTGAAAAGTGTGGTCTTTTAAACCCGGAGGGCAAGGGAAACGGAGCCCTTATGCGGGTTCTTCCTCTTGCTCTCTGGCATCATGATGCGAAGAGCCTGGTTCTGGATGCGCACCGTCAATGCCTTATTACCCACGGCCATCCTTGCAATCAAGTCTGCTGTGCCCTGTACTGCCTTACGGCCAAAGCCTTATTGGAAGATGCGCCGGCTTCGGAGGCCATAAAAAGGAGCATTGCGGAGCTTCGTGAAATATACCGGGATATGCCGGAGCACGAACGGGAACTGGAATGGAGCATACGCCCGGATCAGCCCTGGGAGGGACAAGGCAGCGGATATGTAGCAGACAGCCTGCGAAGCGCCTTTATGCTACTTTTACAGACTTCCGGTTTTGAAGACTCCGTAAAACGCGCCATTCTCTTGGGAAATGACACCGACACAACGGCCTGCATCACAGGCGGCCTCACCGGAATCCGTTACGGTCTTTCAGGAATCCCACAGAGATGGCTTAGGAAGCTGAAAGAAAGAGAAAAAGCGCAGGAGCTTCTGGAAATGCTCTTAACTAGTACAATGCTGTACTAGGCAGGAGAATGTTTAAAAGGAGAATATCATGTACAAATGCCCTAATTGCGCCGGAAGCCTTACCTTTGACATAGCCAGTCAGATGCTGCACTGCATTTATTGCGAAACCAGGATAGATCCATACGGCTACAGCAGGGAAAAAGATGCGGAAGAAAAGGAATCCCCGTCGGGCGAGTACGAGGCGACGATTTTCACCTGCCCCCAGTGCGGCGCCGAACTTATCAGCGAGGACACCACAGCGGCTACCTTCTGCAGCTTCTGCGGCGCGTCCACCATATTAGACAGCCGTGTGAGCAGGGAGCGCCGTCCCGGTTCCATCATTCCGTTTACCAAGACAAAGGAGGATTGCCGGGCCGCCTATGGAAAAATGCTGCGCCGGGCCTGGTTCGCCCCAAAAGAATTGAAGGATGAAGCCCTTATTGAAAAGTTCAGAGGCATCTACATGCCTTACTGGGTCTATTCCTTTGAAAAGAAGGAGCATATTATATTCCCGGGAAGGCGGACTCACCGGAAAGGAGATTACCGTATCACGGATCACTACCAATTGAATTGCCAGATAGATGCCGAGTACGGCGGCCTGGCCTATGACGCCTCCTCTGCCTTCTCCGACGATTTGAGCGGCGCTATTGCTCCCTTTGATCTGAAACAGAAAAAGGTATTTACCCCTTCCTTTTTGAGCGGCTTCTATGCCGACACCAGTGATGTGGAGGAAGAGGTCTATCTAAGTGACGCAGAGGAGTTTGTTCTTAAAGATGCATGTGATACATTGGCCAGGGAATCGGTATGCAGAGATTGCGGCGCAGGCCGCAAAGAGACGGAGGATGCTCTTAAAAATGCCCTGCGTCCCTCACAGAGCAGCGCCGAGCTTGCCATGCTGCCGGTCTGGTTTTTGTCTTACCGAAACGGCGGCAGGGTCAGCTATGCGGTGGTAAACGGCCAGACGGGAAAGGCGGCGGCCGATTTGCCCGTAGATAAAAAGCGGTATCTGTTCGGCTCCCTGCTTCTGGCCGTTCCGCTGTTTTTCTGGCTGAATCTCAATTTTACCATAATCCCGGGAAGGCTTCTGCTGATGTCGATTGCCCTGGCCCTTTTCTGTGTTTACATTTCCAATCTTCAGCTTACCTATATTTTGGAAAGGGAGTCGGGGGAGAATGACAAGGGATTGGCCTTCAAAAACCAGGCAGGGAAAAGGCCGCTTCCGGAATGGGCACAAAAGAGACGCAAAAAGAACTTCTGGCAGTCCTTTCCGGGATCAGGCTTGTATGTGGTACTGGGCTTGCTTGTTTTGCAATTGTTGGGCATTGTTGGAGCCGCCATATGGGAGGAGCTTATCATGCTTATCATATTTGGTATGCTTGCTGACGGGATTTTGGGTGTGATAAGGGGAACTTCTCAAAGAAAACGGCAGAAGAAAAAGGTCTTTACAGGAGAGCATTTCAGGGAAAAATGGCCTACGCTTATCAAGCCCCTGTCCGGCATCCTGTTTGCCGTTGTAATACTGGTACTGAATCCGGTGTCCGACTGGTTTTACTACATAGGAGCCTTCGTGTGTATGGGAACGGTGCTCTGGGCGATTATGGATATCATCAGGCAGCATAATCTTCTGACTACCCGTAAGCTTATACAGCTTGGCAGACGGGGAGGTGATGAGGTTGGATAGGAAGTTTGGCAAAAAGAAAAGGAAAGGAAGATTTTTTACGCTGCGTATATTTGCGGGCCTCCTTGTGTTCTTGGGCGGAATTTTGCTTATTGGTATGCCAAAATGCTATGGTAAGGAGCATCAAGATTTTGAGGAAGGGCTGCCAAATGTTTACGAAAATCCCGATACGGGCTACCGGGCTTTGATAGAAGATCAGGCAGAGCTTCTTACGGAAGGAGACTGTCAGAGCCTTTTGGAATCCATGAAAAAAATCACAGCCTATGGGAACACGGCATTTCTTACTACGAACACAAACAGCGGTTCCACCGAGAAGTTTGCCAGGGACAATTACCGAAGACTGTTCGGCGCTGACAGCGGCACCGTATTTGTCATTGATATGGATAACCGCAATATCTGGATTTTCAGCGACGGTGCGGTTTATAAAGTCATTACAAAAGCCTATGCCAATACCATAACGGACAATGTATACCGCTACGCCTCCAAGGAAGACTATTACTACTGTGCGGCGGAAGCATTTTATGAAATCAATAAATTGCTTGAGGGCCAGAAGATAGGCCGGCCTATGAAATACATCAGCAACGCTCTTTTGGCTATGATCCTGTCCCTGCTTGCCAATTTCGGCCTTATTATTGTCTTTACCAGACTGAGAAAACCGAGGGAGGACGTCATTCTCGCCCATATTCACAGAAAGCTTGTGTATTCCAATATCGTCGGGACTTATTCTTATCAGACAAAGATTTATGACCCGGTATCTCACGGAAGCAGCGGAGGCGGCGGTGGGAGAAGCGGAGGCGGAAGCAGCGGCGGCGGTGGAGGGCACGGTTTTTAAGAGTTTAACCGTTTAAAGGAGAGCCTATGAAAAAAGACTTGTACTGTATGGAAATGTATACAAGCAGAGCGGCGGAAAGCGAGAAGGTATTGGTATACAAACGTTATATAGACAGAAGATTGTACCGCTTGGAGGTATATTATAAGTAAAGCGCAACGGAAAAACACTTGCGTTTGATTATGGATACCGGGTAATGGTGAAAGGGAAACAATTTACTGGTTATGAAGGGAATGATGAAGAATTTAAAAAAGAAATGGAATCTTTTTCCAGGGCTGCTTTGCAAAAGGTATTGGAATATCGTCAATTTGAGGATATTCCAATACCTTTTGCAAAGAAACGGCTTATAGAGAAATTACAGAAAACTTCAGAAGATTCATGTTTTTGGGAGCCTTATCATCTGGCAATGCTGTGCTTTTTAAAAGGTGATTTTGAAGAAGGGAAAAATTATTTTGACATTTTTATGTGTATTTTGAAGGAGTCCTTTTATAATGGGGATTTTTACATTGAATGGCATGAAGAATTTTATAATCATTGTACGGAAACGATACTGCCTGCCATAACCGCGAAAGAATCCGCACAAGACATGGTTTTAAAAATGATAAAAAGACGGCGGGACTATTTTAACAGTAAACATTCTTATAAGAAAATGAATAAGGCGGATTTTATGTATTCTTAGTACAACCTTGTGCAAATAACAGTGAATTCAACACTCGCTATCTGCGCCAGTTGTACACCTGTAAACTATGAGGTTGCATACTTATGTTTTGACAGGCAGGACAGAATGATTCTGACATACCATAGCATTACAGAAAATATGGAGTTTGATACGGCTTTTTTGCTGTGCAGAAGGAAGACTTGTCTTTAAAAGTCTGGGACTGGAAAACCGGATTGCCTATGAGCTTGAGGAGGAAATAATAAAAGGTATTTTTCCGGATACCTTGCCTGGATTTTTGATCGGGAAAGGTTATGTGTGGCTCGGTCAGGGGACACAGCTTTTAAGGAAAATCTGCGAAGACAAGGTGTGTTTAAAGGGAACGCTCACTCCAAAGAAAGCGCCCCCCGATGTCGTGCCGCCTGATAGGCCGTATATTTCAGCATCAGGATTTCCGCAATAAGAAGCATACCGGCGGAGCTGTGGAAGGAAAGTCCATGTGAATCAATGTCGATTTTCTGTGTAAAAAACGGAAGACAGAAGTGACACAGCTTGGACAGCTCGTTCGCCCCGTCCTGGCAGATTGCCGTAAGGTACATGCCGCTGTCTTTCAGCTTTCTGGCGTATTCGTTCATGGCCGAATTATTGCCCGACAGGGAGAAGAGAAATACAACGTCGCCCTCGGACATCTGCTGCATGGCCATTATGCGCTCTTCGGCGCCCTCAATCACATGAAGCAGCTTTTTTGCCAAAAGCAGATAGCCCTTCATAGCCTTTGCCGCAGATTTTTGGACAGCGCCGCTTCCATAGGCATAAATCCCCCGGGCATGCTCCATCCGGTAAAATAATTCCGAGCAGTCGGCCTGCTGAATGGAGGAAATGGTCCGGTTGAGATTGAAGCTGTTTTCCTCAATGCTGCGCTCGTTAAATACAGGCGGACGAAAGCTGTCCCATTTGAGAAATGCCTTGAAATCATTGTATCCGTCCATGCCAATTAGCTGCAGGAAGCGGGATACCGTGGTATGGGAAACCTCGCAGGCATCCGCAAGCTCATGAAGGGTCATTTTTCTGCATTCTTCTTTGTGGCGGCAGATGTACTGCCAGACGCGGCGGTCACTGGCGCTCATGCGTTCGTAATGCTCCTGTACCAAGTCGTCAAGCCTCATGGTCAGCCTCCTTTCGCTGATGATACTCCAGATATTTGAAAAACAGAATGTCAATGAGAATAAAATAGGCCGTTGTGGACTCATACTGCCAGTGTGTGGGCGTTTCAAACAGGCTGCTTTCGTCCACATACAGATTAAAATCACATAAATGGGACAATGTATTTTCACGGTTTTTGGTGATGGACATAAGGGTAACTCCGGCGATGCGGAGCTTTTCGGCAGTCTCCACCATCTTTTTGTTCTGGCCGGATACGGAAACCAGGATGCAGAAATCATTGCTTCCGATAAGGTGGAGGAGATTGTAGATTTCCTCGCCGCTTGGAACGTCATAAAACATGTGGCCGGCGCTCATAAAGATACGTTTAAATTCCTTTTTGATGGAAGCCTGAACCATGCCCTCCCCAAAGATATAGAGCTGTCTGGCTGTGCCCATAGCATCAAAAATGGGATCGCAGTTCTTTTCGCACATGCTGTCCATAACCTTCTGGTAGAGAGAGCAGATGTACTTGAGTTCGCTGTGAGGCCGCATCTTCTGTCCATCCATTTTCAGGTAGAGTTTAAGCTCCGCAAAGCCCTGGAAGCCTAATCTTTGGGCAAAGCGCATCACGGCAGAGTGGGAGACGCAGCACTTCTGGGCAAGCTTTTTGATGGCAATGTTTTCACATTCCGCCCGGTGTTCGGAAAGATACTTCCAGACCGCCCGGTCGCTTTCGCTGAAAGCTTTATACTTTTCATTTACAAGCGCTTCAAGACTCATAATGATATTCTCCCCCTGCCTTTTTATGAGAATATCATAGCATAAATTTTTTGGTAAAGTCCACCTATTCCGAAAAAATATACCAAATATCTCCGGTTTTTTGGTATACCCTTTCGCAACAGGCGGACTTTTCAGGATTACGGGCAGGATGAATGTGCCTTACATAGTTTTACGCTTTCAAAAACAAAGATGTTATCGTCCTTACATGCCAAGACGGAGAGAAACGAACAGACAAAATATGCCGAACACAATGAGTACGATACAGCCGGAGAGCTCCCGGAAGAAGTGCTCTTTCCATTTCTTACCCAGTGCGGCGAAAGGCGACATTCCTGTCTGCCGGTATACCAGAAACATCAGGCAGGCGACAATGAAGATGTACATTCCGTTGCGAAGCAGCAGCTCGGCCGCCAAGAGCAAAGACAGGTAAGACATCATATAGGCGGCGTCCCCTTCATAGTAGTGCTTTTGTGCAAAGCTCAGAAGATAAGCGGTAAAGGGTCCGGCCATAGCTATCAGGAAGGTCAGCGTAATCTGCGGATTCTGTTGGAGCATCAGAGAAATGTTGCTGCTCATGGTAAACAGATTCAGGTAAGCAAGTGCAACGAACGGCGCCAGTACGAGAAGTACCTTTGCGATGGTAAAACATTTATCATATTTGTGATAGTCCGTGGGGGCATATATCTGTGCTGCATTCATGTTTGAATCTCCTTCCCGGTTTTTATTCCTGCAGGTAATGAGCCAAGGGGCCTGCCTGCATATCTATTTCGTATATCTATTTGGCCCGGATGCCGTAAAAGAGTTCCTTTTACGGTATCCGGGTTGTCTTGCCTATAACATTAATTTTGAAAACAGAGTTATTTCAGTTCCGGCCAATATCCCTTGTTTGCCTCAATCAGATCGTCGAGAATCAGCTTGGCAACACGTGCGCTGGGTACGGTCTTGGACAGTGTCAGCGCCTGCCACATTTTCTGGTAGCTGCCCCTGGAGAAGCTTCCACAGCCAGCTTTTCTACGCTGACCTGCTGCTCCATCAAGCCCTTCTGAAACTGGGGGATAGCGCCCTGGCAGATGCGCTCATAGCCGTTGGAGCCTACGATACAGGGAATCTCTACCATAGCGGTCCGGTCAAAGTTCTCAACTGCTCCTTCATTGGGAACAATCAGAAGGAAACGCTCCTGGGTATTTTCAGCGATGGCGCATGCAAGGTCTACAATGTAGGTAGCATGTGCATCCGCCTCAAAGCCGCAGTCCTTGGCGGTTCCCTTTTCAATAATTTCCCGGCAGGCGCCGAACACGGTTTTTTCACGGCCGTCCATAACCTCATTTGCACGGGTGTACTCAGGATTGGAGTGCTCAACTACGTAATCCGGGTACAGGTAGTACTTAAGGTAAGTGTTGGGAATGGTAGAGGGGTCTACCGCATATACATCCTTCGCTTTGGCAAAGGTTTCCTTCCAGCTGTCGTCCACATGCTGATTTGTCTTTGCAAGACCGTCCGCAAAGCCGTTGGCGGCCATATGCTTTTTGATCTCCGGCATCAGATCGTTGCCGTCCTTGTCATGGATCTTGTGCCACCAGCCGAAATGATTGAGTCCGTAGTAACCTACGCGCATTTCCTTCCGGGATTTCAGACCTACCATGTTGGCCATTTTTTCCTCCAGGTCAATGGGCATATCGCAGATATTTAAGATCTTGGAGTTGGGGCGCAGACGGCGTGTTGCCTCCGCTACAATGGCAGCCGGGTTGGAGTAGTTCAGCATCCAGGCGTTGGGAGAGTACTTCTCCATGTAGTCCAGAATTTCCAGAACACCGCCGATGGAGCGCATTCCGTAGGAGAGTCCTCCCGGTCCGCAGGTTTCCTGGCCGAGAACGCCGTACTTTAAGGGGATCTTCTCATCCTTCTCGCGCATTGCATATTTTCCTACACGGATATGGGCAAGGACAAAGTCGATTCCGGTAAATGCGGTTTCGGGGTCTGTGGTGTAGCCAAATTCAATATCCGGTGCATTTTCCTTCAGGTAGATTTCACATGCCTTTGCTACGATCTCCTGACGCTCTGCGTCGTTGTCGTAGAACATAATCTTGTGGATGGGGAAACGGTCCCGCTCGGCAAGCAGCATAAGGGCAATTCCGGGTGTGAAGGTGCTTCCGCCTCCGGCAACAGTTACGGCAAATGATTTTTTAGACATAATATACTCCTCCTTATTTATAGTTCCGTAATATCCTTCCCAGTACACTTAGCCTAAATCAATTTCCAGTCACAAGAGCATGTGTCTGTAATTTAATTTGTGCACAGCGAGGGGTATTACTGTTTTATGGGTATTAAATATTACTTACGATAGGTTATGACAGTAGTTTCTCCGGCCTTGGCAGCCTTATTCGGCATCAGCTTTACATCTGCGCACTCATCGCCGTTGGTCAGAAGGATGGGGGTGTGAGTGGGGTAGCCTTTTTTCTTCATCAGTTCCATATCAACCTCGCAGAGAAGCTGGCCGGCCTTTACCTCGTCCCCTTCTTTTACCTTGGGGGTAAAGCCTTCGCCGCCTAACTCCACGGTGTTGATGCCGATGTGAACCAGAAGCTCCAGTCCGTCCGCCGTGGTGATGCCGAAGGCGTGAAGTGTCTCCGCAATCATGGAAATCTTGCCGTCGGCCGGGGCATAAACCTTGCCGTCCGTCACAATCACAGCCACACCGTCGCCAAGAGCTTTGGAGGCAAATACGTCATCGGGTACGTCGCTGACCGGAATAGCCACGCCGTCCGCTACGGCCTTAAGCTCATGCAAAGTCAGATTTGCTTCATCTGCAACAGCTTTTTCGGTCTGGCCGGAAGCTTCCTGCTGATTTCCCGGTTCTGCCATATCCAGCGCATAAGCGGAAGGATTGGCCAGAATGGTTTCAAATCTTTCACGGACACTTGCTACGGTCATGCCTACAATGACCTGCATGGACTTGCCGTTTTTGGAAATGCCGTGTGTACCGACGCCCTTAAAGTAAGCGTCGTCCTTTACAAGCGTCTCGTCCTTGACATTGACACGGAGGCGGGTTGCACAGTTGGTCACGTCCACAATGTTGTCGGCGCCGCCAAGGCCCTCCAGGATAAGAGCGGCCAGCATAGTCTTTTTGTCCATTTCCGTGCCGCCGGCCTGCTTTGCACGGAACTCCGCTTTGGAGTAGAATTTCGTTTCATCCGTATCCTCACGTCCCGGTGTCTTAAAGTTGAACTTGACAATCAGGAACCGGAATACCACAAACCAGATGCCCGTATAGATTAGACCGATGACCAGAAGAAGCAGGTATTGCTTCCAGTGAGCTGTCATCAGGGGGATGAAGTTCAGGGAACTCATCTCAATCAGTCCGCCGGAAAATACGCCTACGATGCCGAACAGATTCATGGTAGTGGACAGGCAGGCTGCCAGTATGGCATGGACTACGAAGAGAACCGGCGCCATAAACAGGAAGGTGAACTCAATCGGCTCCGTAACACCGCAGACAATGGCTGTCAGCACGATGGGAACGAGAAGTCCTTTGAGCTGCTTCTTCTTCTCCGGCTTTGCGGTGGAGTAGAAGGCAAGGGCGATACCCGGACATCCGAAGAGCTTGGAAAAGCCTGTTGCGGTAAATGCGGCCTCGGGACATAAGCTCTTTAAGGATGCCGTGGAAGCTGCCAGTGTGGGAAGCTGTGTAGCCCAGTAGGAGTAAATACCGCCGGGACATACCAGGTTATCATAATAAAACGGGCTGTACAGAATATGGTGCAGGCCGAAAGGGATAAGCAAACGCTCCAGGAGAATGAATACCCACACGCCGGCCGCTCCTCCGTTCATAACAAAGTCCTGGAAAAGCTGCATTCCGCGCTGAATGTTCGGCCAGATAAGGGCGGATGCCAGCGCAGCCGGAAGCATCACGAAGAAGCCAATCATAAAGATGAAGGTGGAGCCGTTAAAGGAGCCGAGCCATTCGGGCAGCTCTGTGTCAAAGTATTTGTTATGTAGCCAGATTACAATGCCGGATACCAGGAGGGCGCCGAACATACCCATGTCCAGGGTCTTGATATTGGCAATCATGGCAAGGCCGCTGGTGCCTCCAACCTATGCGGCGAAGTCTACGCCGAATACATTTCCCCACTGGGAGAGGATGGTGCTTAAGAAATAATGGAAGGTAAGGTATAGTACCAGAGCTTCCATACAGCAGCGGGCCGCCTGCTTTTTGGCAAGGCCGATGGGGAGTCCGATTACGAACAGGAGCGGCAATTGGTTAAATACACACCAGGCGCCTTGGAGAATCACATTCCAGATTAAATACCACATGCTGGTCGGGGCGGCTAAGGAGCCGAGAACTGCTTCCGTGGTGCACAGAGTGCCGATTCCGACCATGATACCTGCAAAGGAGAACAATAGTACCGGGGTGAACATGGCGCCGCCGAACTTTTGGATCTTTTGCATCATTGTTACAACACTTCCCTTCTTTTTTGTTTTGGTGCTTTTGCCTAATATCATTCTCCCGGGATGATGTACTTGAATGATATCTTGTGGTGAAATTATCGTATCAGGTTGGGGCGGGAAATGCAATATGATGGGGGGATTCCGGTATGGGGGGCTTGAGGTTGGCAATTGTAACAAAAGGTGTGAATCGTCACAGAGGGGGGACGGCGACTGCCGCAGCGTAAGCCGGAAGGCTTTTCCATATCCTGTGTTCGGACGGTTCGCGTACATCCTGTCTGCTCTTGTCGGACTAACGCTTTTTTTGGTGTGACAGGCTGCGCCTGATTGGAGGTGTTGGGCGTTAGTTCGCCAATTTCAGACAGGATGTACGCGAACAGCCGGACACCGGATATAGGAAAAGCCTTCCGGCTTACACAGCGGCAGCGCCTGGGGTTGGGGGAGAATTTGTGTTTTGGGGTGGGGGATGATGGAACAGGATGTTGGTGATATTCTTCGATGTGTATAAATCAATTTATAGGTATATGTATTTGTGACTGGGGGGGATTTTAGGTGGTGTGGTGGAGAGTGAGGGTATGATGGAATGGGATATTAGATATCGGAAGCGTCTGCCGGCTTGTTTTGTGATATCATGGAAGGGAATGTTCATGTGATGGGGAAAGGATAATGAGAATGGCCTTTTTTAATATAGTTTACCATATAGTTTGACTTTTACTATTGCGTGTGGTATATTTATAACAAAAAGAGTGAAATGCACCACATATGTAAGGAGGAAGTTTATGAAACATAGGATTAATTACTTAGGATTTTTATCTCTGTTGGCATTGATAGCGATTTTGGGGTGGCGGACAGAGAATAAAGATTTATATGGCTTTTTTGGATTTGCCTATTATTTTCGATATTTTTGGGTAATACCGGATGAATTTTTCCGGCTTAATGTGCAAAAGGCTGCTACATTTGCATTTATGTCGGAAATGATTTTGCTTGTTCCTTTTATGTTTGTCTGTACCTTTATTTATGGTGCTGCGGAAGCTGTTCCTGTTGCTTTTGCTCTAAGTTTTGCGGTAACTGTTTTGGCGTTTACGACTGCTCTTGTTTTTTTAGAGTGGAGAGAACGAAAGGGAGCGGAGAATGATTAAAAATCGGATAAAGGAATATCGGGCTAAATATGATATGAAACAGGAAGATTTGGCTAAACTTGTAGGAGTCCGAAGAGAAACTATTGGAAATCTTGAAAAGGGTAAATACAATCCCTCATTGGTTTTGGCTTGGAATATTGCAAAGGTTTTTCATGTTTCAATTGAAGAAGTTTTTACGGTTGAGGAGCAGAGTTAGCAGCCTGTGTAATAATTATTTTCCATCCGCAGAACATTCCGTCCGGGGAGAGGAGACGGGTATGGAAAAATAGAAGACAACGCCGTTAGGCCGGTTTTTTGCGCCGTAAGGGATCTGCTGCATGGATAGGATCTGCGCCACAATGGAAAGCCCGAGGCCCGATCCGGAGTAGGAAGCATCTTTGGCCCGGTAAAATTTTGTCCAGATATGGGGCAGACTTTCTTGGGGGATAGGACGGCCATTGTTAAAAAGAGAAAAGTGTAGAAAGCCGTCTTTTTCGATGAGGGACAGCTTTATTATTCCATCGGGGCGTACATTTTTTCGGGCATTGAGCATGAGATTTTCCAAAACCTGTTCCATGCGCGCTTTGTCGGACCGGACATAGACCTTCTGCTCGGGAAGCTCGTATTCCAGGGAAAAGTTTGTGTCAGGGGCATCAAAAAGAAGCCGGCCGGCTGTCTGCTCTGCCAGCTCTACTAGGTCAAAACGGGTGATGGTAAGCTGTGCGGCTCCGTTTTCCAGGGCGGACAGATCAAGGAGGGCATGTATCAGTTGATTCATGCGTTCGGTTTCGGAGAGAATGACTTCTGTGTATTTTTGTTTTTTCTCCTCGGAGTCCGCATCCTGGAGGCCCTCGGCGTAAGCCTGGATAATGCCGAGGGGCGTTTTCATTTCGTGGGACAGCTGGTCAATCAGATCTTTGCGTTCGGCCATGAGCTTTCGTTCCTTTGCCACCTCCTCCTCAAGCCGGGCATTGGCGTCTGTCAGATCCAGAAGGGCTGTTTTCAGATTTTCCGAGAGGGTGTTAAGGCTTTGGGACAGCTCTCCAAATTCGTCCCTGGCGGCAATGGCGCAGGGAGCGGAAAAATCGAGGGCTGCCATACGTTTTGCGGATTCATTCAGCCGGGAAACGGGCTTTGTGATAAAATGGCCCATGAGAAAATCAATGAGCAGTACCAAAAGAAGCACAAATATAAACCAGAGACAGAAAGAAAGGTTTTCTTCTAAGGGCAGGGCGGAAAAAAGTCCGTAGGATAAGAGCAGAGCCAGACCGGCCAGTTTGGAGAGCATTAATATTTTTTTTCGCACGGTGCGAAGGGAAAGAGCGTTTTTTAAGTTCATGGGGCTACCTCGAATTTGTACCCGGAGCGGATGAGGGTGACGATGTGACGACATTCTCCTCCAAGCTTCTGACGCAGAGTTTTGATATGGGTGTCTACGGTGCGGCTTGTTCCCTCGAAGTCGTATCCCCAGACGCGGTTTAAAAGCTGCTCCCGGCTGAATATCTGCTCGGGGTTTGTCATTAGGAAATGGAGCAGCTCGTATTCTTTATGAGTTAGGGTAACCTCCCTGCCATCTGCGTAGACCTTGTGGGAGGCGGGAAGCAGCATAAGGTTTCCGGCCCGGAGGGTATCTCCGGGGACAGAGGAAGAGCGGCGCAGCAGGGCATTTACCTTGGCAAGCAGGACTCTGGGGCTGAAGGGCTTAGTAACATAATCGTCCGCGCCGCAGTCATAGCCTTTTAGCTTATCCTCCTCCTGGCTTTTGGCAGTGAGCAGGATAATGGGCATATTGCTTAGGCTCCGGGCGGTCCGGCAGACGGAGAAGCCGTCCAGATGGGGCATTTGGATGTCCAGGATCATCAGGTCCATAGGGGTGCTTTTCAGAATCACCAGGGCGTCGATGCCGTCGTCGGCGGTATAGCAGGTGTGGCCGCCCTTTTTCATATATTCCGTCAGGATTTCCTGCATGGGGGCTTCGTCCTCTACGATTAAAATATTAGCCATGATGCTTCTCCTTTGCTGGTATTGCCGTGGGTTTTCATATTAAACAGCATTTTAAATGGCTGCGTGGGGAGTTGTCAATGGAAAAATACAAATCGGGAATATCAATAAAGACTGTTTGCTGTTAAGTTGCTGCGGTATTGTTAAGAAAGAAAATTTTGAAGCAAGATTTTAAGTCTTGAAATCTATTTTCAATATGATTAAAATAGAGAGAGGTTTTGCAGATACAAAACAAAACCGGAATAAGGAAACTGGAAATAGGAGAAAAATGATGAGCAAAATTGATGAAATCCGCGCAGAAATGATGAAAGCCATGAAAAATAAGGAAAAGGACCGGAAAGAAACCCTGTCTATGCTTCTGGCGGCTCTGAAAAACAAAGCCATTGACAAGCGCGCAGACCTCACCCCGGAGGAAGAGTATGAGGTTATTAAAAAAGAAATAAAGCAGACAAAGGAAACAATGGATTTGGCGCCGGCAGACCGCACCGATATCATTGAACAGTGCAAGGCACGTCTGGCCGTTCTCTCCGAATTTGCGCCGGAGGAAATGAGCGAGGAAGCTATCCGCGCCGTTATAAAAGAAGTAATCGAAACCCTGGGCATAGCAGAGCCTTCCGGCAAAGACAAGGGGAAGATTATGAAAGAGCTGATGCCGAAGGTAAAGGGAAAAGCGGACGGTTCCCTGGTAAATAAGTTAGTAGGAGAGATTCTTGCGTAGACGGATACTCCTGCCCTGTCTGATTCTTTCAGCCGTATTGTACGGCTGCGGCGGGGAAGGAGACAAAACAGGAGAGGTGACCGTCCCCGAAGTACAGCAGGCGGATCAGACAGAACAGGCAGAAGAGAGCGGCGGTGAAAACGGCGGGGCAGAAGAACAGCCGGCCCCGGTTATTGTGGGAACCGAACCAGGAACCGTGCTGGGTGAGGAAGAAGTGATTCTCATGCAGGAGGGAGAGTCGGTCAGCGTTCCCTATAACAGAATCCAGGGAATGGATGGATTTACCATAGCTTATGACCCGGAAACCTTTTCGCTGGAGGCGTCGGAGAAAGAGCTGTGTTTTTATGCATATTCTTATGGGGCAGATTCGGAAACGCCGGTATTTGTAAAAATTTCGGAGACAGACGGAGATTCTGCGGAGAGTTTGGCGGATCAGTATGTGGCTGACAGCAATGAGGAGTGTCTGGTGGAAGAAGTAACTATAGGCGAGGGCGAGTATCCGGCTACTTGGATCAGCTATTCCGAAGGGACGGACAATAACAGCCGGACTTGTGATCTTTATATTTTCCGGTATAATGAGAAATTGTATACGGTGCAGATGGATTGCTTTGTAGAAGCTTATGAAGGAATGGGGGCTAAACAGGAGAGTATTTTGTCTGCGTTGAGGTTTGATGAAGGGTAGAGGGTGGATTATTTTTATGTGATGGTTAACGGTAGAGGGTGGATTATTTTTATGTGATGATTAACGGTAGAGGTGTGTCATTTTGGGGGTACGGCAGGCGGTGAAGGCTGCGGGCAAGAACCGCCACCCCTGATCGGGGCGGCCCTCCTCCCCTCCGCCGGGACGGTTGCGAGTATTAGCGAGCTGGTATAGCTTGGAAGGCGTTTTGCTTTCAGGTTGATGTTTTAGCTATATAAAAATAAGCTTTGGTATGAGGCGTAGGATTGTATATTCAGGGAGTTGTGAATGATGATCCGGAAGTTTCGATTTTTGAATTAGTCAGAAAAAATGTGAAAATTAGGAAAGAACTAAAATAGAAAAGAATTAAAATAGTACAAGGAATTAACTGATATGAACTCACGACAGATAAGACAATCCTTTATATTATTATTGACTGCTGTCATCTGGGGGGTGGCTTTTGTAGCTCAGAGCGTAGGCATGGACTATGTTGGGCCTTTTACATTTATCTGTGTCCGCTCCCTTATCGGCGGGTTGGTGCTGCTTCCGTGCATTACTTTGTTGGACCGCTTAAATGGACGGCAGGACGGAACTGCTTCGGCAGGCGGAAGAAGGAGTAAGGAAGGGAACAATGGTGTAGATGGTAAAAGTATGGGGGACAGCAGGGTTATGCAAAAAAAAGCGGATGCGAAAAGGCTGCTCCTTGGCGGGATTTGCTGCGGTTTGGCTCTTTGTACCGCAAGCTGCTTTCAGCAGTTCGGTATTCTATACACCAGTGTGGGAAAGGCCGGATTCCTTACGGCCTTTTATATTATTATTGTTCCCATTTTGGGACTCTTTTTTGGCAAAAAATGCGGACCCTTTGTGTGGATAGGCGTGGTTTTAGCGCTGGCGGGGCTTTATTTCCTTTGCATGACGGAAAGTCTGCGCCTTGGGACCGGCGATATTTTGGTATTTATTTGCGCCTGTCTTTTTTCCATACATATCTTGGTGATTGATTATTTTACCCAGTATGTAGATGGTGTAAAGATGTCCTGTATTCAGTTTTTTGTGTGCGGAGCGGTATCGGGTATAGCTATGCTTATTTTCGAAAGGCCGGAACTGACACAGCTTCTTGCTGCCTGGAAACCTGTTCTTTATGCGGGCGTGCTTTCCAGCGGAGCCGGCTATACCTTGCAGATCGTAGGGCAGAAGGATATGAATCCCACTGTGGCCTCTCTTATCCTGAGCTTGGAATCTGTGGTATCGGTACTGGCGGGGATGCTGTTTTTAAATCAGCATCTGTCGAGCCGGGAGCTTTTTGGCTGCGTCCTTATGTTTGCGGCAATTATTCTGGCTCAGCTTCCGCAGAAGAAGAAAACTATAGGCCGGACCCAAAATACTTAGCAGTAAGCCGTAAGACATTTGCTCTTTGTGGCAGAGTCAGATAAAGTGCGGCAGGTCGTCGTTACCAGTTTTAATCAAAGAACTATGATTTATGAAGCGGTTTATTCCTTATGCAGTCAGACAATAAGGCCGAAAAGAATCATTTTAGTGGATGACGGCTCCACAGATCAGGTATCCTTACAAATTTTTAAACGGATATTTCACCCGGATATCCATCCGGACCGCCTTTCCCGCCTGATCTCCAGTCTGCTCGGTATGGAGGTAAAGGTGGTACATATTCTTCCCAATGAGGATAGCATGATGGATGGAGACACGCTTCTGATTATGGATATGCTTGGAGAACCGGAGGACGGCTCACTCATAAATGTAGAGATCCGGAAACAAAGCTACGCATTTCCGGCAGAAAGAATCACCTGTTATTCCTCCGACTTGGTTATGCGCCAGTATGTCAGAGTAAAAGGATACAAAGGGAACACTTTTACCTACCGCGATATCAAAAAGGTATATGTAATCGTAATCTTTGAGCAGAGCATGGGAATATTCCACAAAATGGGAGAGCACTACATCCATCACGGAGAAACCAAATTTGATACGGGGCTTCCCCTGGAGCTGCTGCAGGAATTTTACCTGGTAGCCCTTGACGTATTCCGGAAAATCCCATATCATAGAGACAGAAGCGAATGTACCGCATGGCTGTCTTTATTAACCACAGAGCATTTGGAAGATGCGGAAGCTCTGGTCAGAGAATACCCCTGGCTGGAGGAAATCTACGAGGAAGCAGCCATGCTGAGACAACATCCGGAGGAGGTGCTGGGGATGTTTTCAGAGGCATTGCAGATATTAGATGAAAATACAGTGAAATACATGATAGAAGAACTGCAGAAGAAGGTAGAGGAAAAAGAAGCAGCGATAAATGAAAAAGACACCATAATAAATGAACAAAGCTCTGCCCTCCACAGAATAAGCACAGAAAACGAGGCATTAAAAAGGCAATTAGAAGAGCTGTCACAGAATACATCCTTATAAAAATATTTTTAGCAGCCTCATAACGCTTTACAAGAAAACAACCATTCAACAAATAAATTCAGCTAAGAAATATCAAGTGTTTTTGAGAAATATTTCTTGGATGTTCCGCTGGATGGTAAAGTCGCAAAGGCGCACAAGAGGAACTTTCATGAGTGTCCTTTCGAATGAAAGTTCCTCTCATTACAGGTGTGCCGAAGCGACTTTACCCTTTAGTGCCGTCGCGCAGCGACTT
>OFHM01001154.1_pt1 | contig 18303 bp, 20 predicted proteins | sample 1521311 | NCBI WGS metagenome assembly OFHM01 (sample SAMEA3504083, study PRJEB24116) | mouse gut metagenome | biome: mouse gut; feature: mouse-associated habitat; material: faeces | place: Denmark | collected 2011 | reverse complement strand
TTCCGGGCTTTTGCCTGAAGCAATTGCAGCAGTTATTTTCCGACAATTCCTAAAGTGAAAAATGGGAAGAATAAGCAAGGTGAAAATCTGGTGTATGTAGATAGCCCTCATAAAATAAACATGGTAAAATCTTAGAAGAAACGAGGTAAATCAATATGGAAAAACAGGTTTATATCACAGAGGAAGAACGGGCAAAATGCAAAAAGGTGGCTGAAGCGTTTACGGAGCTGTACGAAATGGCGGACATTGTAGTGGTTGATGTCGGCAGATACGGTTTTGTGATGCTGAAATACTATATGCCGCCGCAGGGTTTTGAGGAAGATGAAACTTATACAGACAGCAGGGCATTATTTGAGGGATTGTGGCAGGAATGGCTTGACATGAAGCTGTATCTTATCGCAAAGGGTACTCCATTGCTGGAAAAAGGGTATAAGGGTGTATTTGAGAGCCTGTCAGAAGAAAAACAGTCGGAACTTATCGGGCGAAAAGCTGCTTTTGTAAAAGCGGCACAGACTGTAGACAAAGTACTATATTTATGACCGCCTTTCTGATATAATGGAAGATATCAGGAAGGCGGTGTTTTTTATGATGACAAAAAAGATAGATAAGAAAAGGGACCAGATGATGGTGTTCTGTATGGATGATATGGTCCCCCAAGACCATCTGCTCCGGCTGATCGACAGGGCCATCGACTGGAGTTTTATCTATGACCTTGTGGAAGAGAGATACTGCCATGACAATGGACGGCCAAGTATGGACCCGGTCATGCTGATCAAGATCCCGTTCATACAATACCTCTATGGGATCCGGAGCATGCGCCAGACCATCCGCGAGATCGAGGTAAATGTTGCCTACCGTTGGTTTTTAGGGCTGGACATGATGGATCCAGTCCCGCATTTTTCTACCTTTGGTAAAAACTACACCCGCCGTTTTAAGGATACAGACCTCTTTGAGCAGATCTTTTCCCATGTCCTGGGACAATGTATGCAGGCTGGCTTGATAGATACTAGCCATATATTTGTGGATGCTACCCATGTAAAGGCCTGTGCGAACAGCAAGAAGATGCGGGGACAGACCGTGCAGGAGGAGGCCTTATGGTATGAGGAGGAGCTAAAAAAGGAGATCGCACAGGACCGGGAACACCACGGGAAAAAACCGTTAAAGGATAAAGACCGCAATGACCCGCCATCTGGTGGGAGCGCCGACGGGGATAGGGCAAAGACCCGTAAGTGCAGCACAACTGACCCAGAGAGCGGCTGGTTTAGGAAAGGGGAACACAAACACGTCTTTGCCTATGCCGTGGAGACCGCCTGTGACAAGAATGGATGGATCCTAGGGTATACTGTCCATCCCGGGAACGAACATGACAGCCGCACCTTTAAACCTTTATATGATAAGATAAAGGGATATGCTCCAGAGATGGTCATAATGGACGCTGGATACCGAACGCCTGCGATCGCACATGAGCTGCTCACAGATGGCGTCCTGCCGCTGCTGCCTTACAAGAGACCGATGACAAAAGATAGTTTTTTTAAGAAGTATGAGTATGTATATGATGAGTACTACGACTGTTATATCTGTCCGGAGGACCACATCCTGACATACCGGACAACAGACAGGGCTGGGTATAGGGAGTATAAGAGTTGTGGGACCCACTGTGCCCACTGTCCGAGCCTTGAGAGATGCACCCACAGCAAGGGCCATGTCAAGACAGTCACTAGGCATGTATGGGAAGGACATATGGAGATAGTGGAGGATATCCGTCATACCCGTGGGAACAAGGATATCTACGCCCGGAGAAAGGAGACCATAGAGAGGATCTTTGGGACAGCGAAAGAACACCACGGGTTTCGTTATACGCAATACATAGGGAAGGCGCGGATGGAGATGAAAGCCGGGCTTACCTTTGCATGCATGAACTTGAAGAAACTAGCGAGGATCCTTGTCAGGAAAGAGAAAGGAGGACCGCTGTTCCAGGATCCTCCATATACTTTAAAGAAGATATATCTCAAGATAAAAGAGAGGTGTTGGAGTTTGACTCCGATACCTCTCTTTGTCTACAGTCTGAAATAATTTTATTGATTTTGCATATGGACTGTCAGAACATTTTGTAATAAGGCAGATTGTTGGTATTTTTATATTTTCATTCTTTATGTTTTGGCACATTAAGATTAGCCTGAAAAAAACCTTTGTGTTAACTATGCTATATGATGCTTTGTTATTGGCCATGGATTATTTGATTTATTCAGTTAACAGATGGTTTTCTTTGAGTAGTGGGTTACTGGGAAAGCAGTATCAAGTTGAACGGGTTTTGCTTGCGCTACTTGCAAAAATCATTTTATATCTTCTTATTCTCATCATAAGAAAATGGTTGGGGAAAAAAACAATCGAAATGATGTCAGATACAGAGTGGTTAAGGTTTCTGTTCTTTCCTTTATTTACTGTAGTAACTATTTCTGCAATATTGTCTGTTTTTGGATATGTACAAACAGTAGAACAGGCGAATTTATTGTTTTTTATTGCATTTGGAATGGTGGGAATAAATTTTGTAGTTTTTTATCTCATTAACGATGTTGTGGAAAGAGAAGCACAGATGCATGAAAACAAGATTTTTCAAATTCAGGCGAAAAATCAGTTGGAAATGTATCAGTCTATCTCTGAAAGTTTTGATAACCAAAAAAGAAAAACACACGAATATAAAAATCAGATTTCATGTATAGAATCCCTGTTGGATAAAAAGCAATATGCCAAATTAGAGGAATATGTAAAAAAGATCAGCGGTTCTTTGAGTCATGAACCGGATGTCATTAATACTAACAATGTAATAGTAAATGCCATCCTTAACACAAAGTATCAGGAGGCAGAGTCAAAGGGGATTGTTTTTGTGTTCAGGGTAAATGATCTTTCGGGGCTGAAAATAAAAGATGAGGATGTGGTTACTGTCCTTTCAAACCTTCTAAATAATGCTATTGAAGCGTGTGAGTCATGTACCGATAAGAAGGTAATTAAGTTCAAGTTTGTTAAAGAAGATGACAGGATGATCATAGCTGTAAAAAATACATTTAATAATAATGTTGTTTATAAAAATGGCGAGATAAAATCAACGAAAACAATGGGCATAGATGAACATGGTGTCGGAATTAAGAATGTGTTAAAGATTATTGAGAAATATGGTGGTTCGTATGTCATTGAACATAAGAAAAAAGAATTTTACTTTTCCATTATTATTCCGGCATGAAAGTAATGCTGGATGAGATGATCCTAAACATTGTTTTGCCTTTTTCTGCTCTAATATGTCCATTTTCTGCAATTTGCATTGATTTTTTCCTATAAATCATACTTAATAATTAATAACCAGGAGGCATGTATATGAATGTATATTGAATAAGAAAACTAAGTATAGGAAAAAGCCTTTTAGAATGGTACGGTGCACTTGAAGGGTTTTTTGTGACATTTTTAGAGTATACCTGATAACATATAGCTGTTATCAGGTATATATTTTTTCAGCAAGAGAAATTTGACAGCAAATTCCATATGCGTGATTCATTTAGGAAGACTATTTTTTCAGCGCTTTATTTGGTAAAACTCGTTCTATTTCTGTCACCTGGAGGAATATGCCCAGCTTCTGTCTGATCCCGGCAACGGTAACCCGGTAAACTCCGTAGATCAGTATGCTAAGCGCCGCCTCGATTCCCAGGCACGCCCCCAGCGATACGATCTCGCTGTACACGAGCTGCCCGTCATTGCCATACAGCAGCAGGATAAAAAACAGGTAGACAGCGATCAGCGCCACCACAGCCGGCACTTTAAAGACACTGCCGCACTGGCTTCTCACTTCCCTGTCCAGGAAGCCGGGAGATGCTCCCAGTTTCTTTAGATCGTCGAAGATGTAGCGGTTGTTTAAGGCGATGGTCTGACAGCGGGTATAACAGATGATCAGAACCGTCAGGATGCATACGATGAAAATAAACAGGAACATCATCAAAAATACGGACGTGGACAGCAGGAAATCGTTCATGCTTAAAATACGGAACCGGGGGATATATTCCCAGTTCTGGCGAAAGGTGAGGGAATCTGCTTCTGCCGGGTCAATACGCATCATGGGATCGGACGCCTGCCAGTCTGCGATACCCTGTTCTTCGGCCCTGATGGTGGTGATCCGATCGTGGTACACGGCAGTAAAGCAATTTTCATCAAAGCACGAAACCATGCGGTGAAAAAGGGCGTCGGCGAAGGGATAGCTGTCTTTGCCGTCCACATTAAAGGATACGATCCTGCCTTTCCAGTCGTCGGTCAGGCCTTCCGAGAGCAGTGCGTAATCCGTATTGTCCAATACACAATAGCCGCGCATGTCCGTCATCAGGTCGTAATGGAGAAGGCCCGCATATTGGGTGGAGATCTGTGTGCGTGTGACCATATTGGTGATGTGTTTCGCGCTGCTGATTATGGAGAGGGCTGTTTCCTCCTGATTGGTGATACACAGGTAAGTGCCGGGGAGGACATCTATATTCTCGCCGGTGAGCGTGTTCCACGTGTCTTCGGAGATGACTCTTTTTTCTATGCATATGGGGATGTATTCATCATGCCAGTGTTTGCCGTCTTCCTCCATTATGCTGGAGAAGGCTCCGAATGCCAGCGTGATATAGTCGAATTCGCCCCAGTCTTTTAAGGACAGGCCGTATTCCTCGGCGAGCGTTTTTATGGCTGCCCTGTCCGGCAGGGTCTGGTCGGCCCGGTAGTGATAGAAATAATCGTAGGGCTGGGCATGATATTCCATGATCGTGCCGATGGACAGGATGGGGACATAGAAGATGCCGAAACAGGCGCTGGCAATCAGCAGCGTAACGACAATCATATTGTTTACGGTCTGTTTTCCCTGAAATTTCATCATGCTTCGGGCAATAATATTCTTGTAGGGGGCATGTTTACGGCGTCCAAACCCGTGGACCACGGCATGGAGCATGATCATATAAAGCCCTGCAAATGCCGGCGCATAGAGGAGGTTCATCCATACAGGCGGCAGAGCTTGAACCTTGTAAAGATAGAAAATGGGCGTGCAGTATCCAAGAAGAACCCCGGCGGCAAGAAGGATACAACCCGCCGGCGCGCACCATTTTCCGAGCTCCTTTACGGGTTCGTTGATGTGCTCCTCCCGGATGACATCCATGATATTGGTTCTGCGCAGATAGTGCCAGGCGAGGATACAGGAAAAAGCGGCCACCGCCAGCAGAAATGCAAAGGAGATCAGCAGGCATACGGGATCAAAGGAAAGTCTCATATCCGAGCTGTCAATGAGGAGCAGCCGGAAGAGTGACCAGATGATCCAGATAAAAGGAAATCCGGCCAGAATGCCCGCCGTGCAGGAGAAGCCGCTTAAGAACAGGACTTCCCGGAATAAACCGGGCATCAGCCTCTTCCTGGAAGCGCCCAGCGCCATCAGGATGCCCAGCTGTCTTGATTTATGCCGGAAAAAGAGGCCGGCGGCATAGATGGTAAACACAACACAGCCGATCAATGTCAGTATAAAGATAGCGTTCATCTGCTTGCGGCTGTCCCCGCCCGGCGGAAAAGTGGTCTGTACCGTCGGCGACAGCATCATGCCCGAGTAGGCGGAAATGATCATCAATGCGGTAAAATTACAGAACAGATACAGATGCGCGTGCTTCCGGTCCGCCCGCTGCAGCCTCTGCTCCATTTTTTTCATCGTTAAAGTCTGTGACATATCAATACCTCCGAATTATTCAGTCATCTCTTTGATCGCAATAAGCAGCTGGTCCTGAAACTGTCCGCGCTCACCCTGCCGCTCCAGCTGGCGGTAGATGGAACCGTCTTTTAAAAGGATCACGCGGTCGCAGAAGGAAGCCGCAAAGCTGTCGTGGGTTACCATAAAGATCGTAGCGTCCATGCGTTTCTTTACCTCCCCGAAGCTTTCGATCACGGCGCGGCTGGACTTGGAATCCAGATTGCCGGTAGGTTCGTCCGCAAGGATGATCAGGGGATTGTTGATCAGGCTGCGCGCCACGGCCGCTCGTTGTTTCTCGCCGCCGGAGATCTCGGCCGGGTATTTGGCTGCGATATGCTGGATGCCGAAAAGAGCCGTCAGCCTGTCGGTAAGCTCCTCCGCGTCCCCGGACACTTCGCCCTGTACGATCCGCGGCACCAGAATATTTTCACGGATGGTCAGACCGTCTAAGAGCATGAAATCCTGAAAGACAAAACCGAGCTGCGTATTCCGAAAGTGCGCCAGTCCGGCATCGTCAAGGCCCGCCAGATTAGTGCCGCCAATGGTGATCTCTCCCTTATCGAAGGGGATATAGCAGGAAATACAGTTGAGAAGAGTAGTTTTTCCAGAACCAGAAGGCCCCATCACGGCCACAAATTCTCCCTTTTCTACACAGAAATCAACACCGTTTAACACTTGATATTTGTTTTTTCCGGTCTGATAGGATTTGTAGAGATTTTTGACATATAACATATAGATACCTCGCTTTCTTTTACTCTGCTAAAAGAATAGCACGCGGCATACCGGTCCGGTCTGCAGGGTGTCAAAAACGGTGGGCCTGATTGTCATTTTTGGAGAGCGGAAGCAGGTTTTGTAAAGTTTGGCGGTATTCTCTGTAAAGTTTGGAGCAGAGGAAAAGAGTGGACGTGTACTTTGGGGATTGGGTTATGGTAAGATGTAGACACGGGAAATGGTTCCCCTGGTGATGCTATATGACGTGACGGGAACAGGGACTTGCCTGGACGTGGCAAATCCCGGATTGTTACAGAACGATATGACTGACCGGATCTTCATGGAAGAGGGAGGAGAATTGCATGTTACGGATCGCGATATGTGACGATGAGGCGGATGCGAGAGACGCGCTGCGTTTTCAGCTGGAAAAGGCACTTATGGAGAAGTCGGAAGAGATCGTATATGAGTTTTCCGCCGGAAGTAATGCCGTATCGTGGCTTGGAAAGCATCCGGGAGAGGTGGATTTACTTTTTCTGGATATTGAGATGAAGGGTTTAAACGGCATGGAGACAGCAAAGCAGATCAGGACATTTGATGAGCAGATCATGATCGTTTTTCTGACGGGCTACAGCGAGTTTGTATTTGAGGGCTACAGTGTGGGTGCGCTGGATTACATGCTCAAACCGGTCACGGCGCAGAAGCTGATGGAAGTGCTTTGCCGGGTGCGGACGCGATTGGAGCAGGAGGAAGATAAGGCTTTTTCCTTCAAAAATGCGGACGGAACGTGGCGGTTTTTGCTGCAGGATATCCTCTGTTTCTGTTCCGATAAACGTATAGTCACGCTGGTCACGGAGCAGGGGGAATATTATTTCTATGCGAAACTGGACGAGATCGAAGCGCGGCTGGGCGGCCGGTTTGTGCGGATCCATCAACGTTATCTGGTGAATCCGGCCCGGGTGGATCATCTGGGCAGCGATGCGGTCATGGTGGGCGGGCGGCAGCTGCCGTGCAGCAGAAACCACAGGGAAGAGGCCATGAAGAAGATTGCCAGATCCATGCTGGGAGGCTGTTAGGACAGCGCATAGAGAGGAATGGACAGAAGGAACGGGAAATGATTATAAATTGTTTTTTTATCATAACAAATGGAGCGGCGGCTTATCTGCTGCTGCAGGGAATGAAGAAATTGATCGTCGTACCGAAGAAGCGGTGGAAGCAGGCTGTCCTGTGGGGAAGCTGCTGGCTGCTATTGGCGATGATTATTTATATGGGGGACTGGGCAAATATTCTGCCGACAGTTCTTTTCTTTCTGCTTGTGATCAGGGCTGTCTGTGAGGGAAGTATCTGGAAGAAAGCGGCCATCGGGCTGATGTATTCCAGTACCATTCTGTCTTTTAATGTGCTGCGGGATAATTTTGTCTTAACGGTTTACGTCAGGCATGATCATCCGGTAGTATGCATGATCATCGCGGGGTTTTTGTCGCTGTTTGCTGCCCTGTGTCTGTATCTGGCAATCGGAAAATATGCGCCGGACAGAGAGTATCATCTTTCCGACAGTCTGTGGAAACTGCTTTTACTGCTGAATGCTACGCCTTTTGGGATTGTCCTCAGTGTGGTTCTGCTGACGACGACGGAGGAGGAAAGGATTTGGATGGAGATGCCGGATGGTTTTAAAGGGTATAATATTCTTGGACTGCTCCTGCTGTCACTGCTGTCTTTCATCGGTCTGTTCCAGGCGGTCATCGTGCTGGCGCGGCAGCAGCAGCTGGAAGAACAGAATATGCTGGCAGAGGTGAACCAGAGTTATTATGCGGCCATGGAACAGCAGCATTTCGCCATAAGGCGGCTGAAGCATGATCTGGCCAATCATCTGGCGGTGGCGGTCACACTGCCGGAAGCGCAGCGGGAAGACTATATCAAAAGCCTGATGGAGGACAGCGCATTTGGCCGTTCCCTGCAGTACTGTGCGGATCCGGTCGTCAATGCGGTGCTCACGGTCAAGGAAGAGCAGATGAGCCGCTATGGGATCCGGCTGGAGGCCAGGATTGATATTCCAAAAGAGCTTCCCTTTGAGAAGACGGATATCTGCGCGCTTTTTTCCAATGCGCTGGACAATGCGGGGGAGGCCTGCAGACGGCTGCCGGAAACGGAAAGAGAAGTCAGTGTGAAAAGCCGGGCACAGAAAGGGTTGTTCTGCCTGGAAGTCACCAATCCGACAGTGGGTGCGCAGAAGAACCTGCTTCTGCAAACCTCCAAGGCGGATAAGGAAAATCATGGTTTTGGTCTGAGGAGCATGAAGGAGGTCGTGGAGCGGAATCACGGAGCGATGGAGATCAGGGCGGAAGGGGAGCGCTTTGAGGTGTTTCTGTATATGCCGCTGGAGATTTGAGAAATATTATATCCATTTATCACATTTGGGCGTACTGATAAGTTGAAATATTATTAAGTTCATCCATGATCTGCATTTTCGTATTTCTAATATCAATATCATCCTGAAGATCAAGAAAATATCTGTCAGATACGCCAAAAAATTTTGCAAGCCTTATTGATGTATCTGCTGTTATTTTCCGTCTGTTGTGCAGGATATCCTGAATCCTTGATACTGGAACATGAATTTCCTGTGCCAGTCTGTAGGCCGACAAACCATATGGTGCCATAAATTCTTCAAATAAAATTTCACTCACTCGGGGAGTTTCAATATAATTCTTCATAATAACCTCCTGTTCAATGGTAATCCACTATTTCAACATCATAAAAGTTATGTCCATCCACTCTAAAACATATTCTGTATTGATCGTTGATTCTAATACTATATTGTCCGCTTCGGTTACCTTCTAATTTTTCTAAATGATTAGCCGGCGGCACCCTCAAATCATCCAAACTCTGCGCATTATCAATCATAATTAACTTACGTAAAGCAATCTTCTGTATTGATTGTGGCAATTTTTTTGAGAATGTCTGATGATATATCTTTTCTGTTTCTCTGTCTATAAATGCTTTTATCATATTTCCATTGTACCTGTATGACGGGTATATGTCAAATATTTTGGCGTTAGATTTGATATCAGTGACCCGAAATCGTTGAATCCTTCTGAAACAATATTATACAGCATGATATTCTCCCAGGACAAGCCGGCAGGAACCAAAATTCTTATTTTGGCTGAAAGTCTGATATAAATGAGGACAGGCTTAAGAGCCTGTCCTCTGATCGTAATACACCTGGTGGCGCATTCTTTTAGTTGAAGTTGTCGATGCAGGGCTGGAACATATCCTTGGTTACGCCGCAAAGAGGGCAGCACCAGTCAGCCGGCAGATCTTCGAATGCTGTGCCGGGCTTAATGCCGTGCTCCGGATCACCTTTTTCAGGATCATATGTATAGCCGCAGGGATTGCAGAAATATTTTTTCATGAGTAGTATCCTCCATTTTATGTTGTAGTCTGTGTGTATCTGTCTGTAATTTTGTCAATGTAACTGTGCATCTGATCATTCGGTCAAACGTAAATGGCAGTTAACATGGCAGTTATTATAGAAGTGAGCAGACAGTCATTGAGACTTACCGGAACAATAACTGCCTGCTGTTCCTGCCTGATGATTAGCCGAAGTATCTCTTTAAGAGACCTGCAAAAGCCTTACCATGGCGAGCCTCGTCGCGTGCCATCTCGTGAACTGTATCATGGATCGCATCAAGGTTAGCAGCTTTAGCGCGCTTAGCCAGATCGAACTTACCTGCAGTAGCGCCGTTCTCTGCTTCTACTCTCATCTCCAGATTCTTCTTGGTGGAATCTGTCACAACTTCACCGAGCAGCTCTGCAAACTTGGCAGCGTGCTCAGCCTCTTCCCATGCAGCCTTCTCCCAGTACAGACCGATCTCAGGATAGCCTTCTCTGTGTGCAACTCTTGCCATTGCAAGATACATACCTACCTCTGTGCACTCGCCGTTAAAGTTAGCGCGAAGGTCAGCCATGATGTCTTCGCTGACACCCTTGGCAACGCCTACAACGTGCTCAGCAGCCCATTCCATCTCGCCGCCCTGTGCTGTGAACTTCTCAGCAGGTGCATTACATACCGGACATTTCTCCGGAGCAGCGTCTCCCTCGTGTACATAGCCACATACCTGACATACAAATTTCATAATCATGTTCTCCTTTTCTTTTTGAAATATATTGTAAGACATTACATAGAAAATATGCCTGTCTTAGTTCGCAATCTTATAATTTATATAGGACCTGGCAGGAGGTTAGCCATAAGTCAATTTGCCCTGCAAATTAACTTTCCCTGCAGTCACCGCAGATCCCGTGGAAATAAGTGACATGTCCCCGGATCTCTCCGTCAAAACTTCGGCCTGCCAGATCCATGATATGATCGAGGCTGTCCATTTTCAAGTCGATGATCCGTCCGCACTGGGTACAGACAAAATGGTAATGCGCGGAAGTATCCGCATCAAAATGATCAACACCGTCATCGAAACGCAGACGCTGTATCTCGCCGATATCCGCAAGTAAAGAAAGGTTGCGGTATACAGTGCCGAGGCTGATATTAGGATATTCATTTCGGACATTCATATACACCGTATCGGCAGTCGGATGATCTTTGCGAGTCATCAGGAAGTCCTTGATCACTTGTCTTTGTCTGCTGTATTTGAGTGCCATTTTAACTCCTTAAAATTAGGAATCATTACTATTATGGATAAATATATCAAATATGGAAGAATCTGTCAACTCTCAATTTTACCTTTCACATTCTTTCAAGAATCTTTTCAACGGATTTTTTCACAATGCAAACCACAGATCCGGCTCATATTTTATAAATTTTTTATAAGATTATAGGATATGTTTTATTCCTATCCGCAGAAAATATGGTATATTATTTATTAAGTGTACAAAATACACCTGTGGCAACAGCTCTGCGTCCCGATGCGCCGGAAATGAGCGGGACGACAATGGTAAATAGAAAAGAGGGACATCGCGTTGAAGTTTAAAACAAGACTTATGGTCACATCGGTGGTTATCGTGCTGCTGCCGCTTTTGCTGACGTGTGCCGCCTTTCTTCTGGTGGGCAGCCATATCGAGGATGCAGAAGGGGAGCTGGGGCTTTTGGATATGAATAAGGTCCCTTTTACCTATACGATCGAGAATTACAGCCGGATTTCGGAGGATCTGCTGCATGAGGTGAAGAAACAGATCGCCAGCGATCCGGTCAGGCTCGAAGATCAAAACTATCTCGATGGGATCAGCGCACATCTGAACAGCAAATTTTCCTATATTATTGTGAGAAAAGAGGACGGCATCTACTATACGAGCAATCTCAATGCCGCAAAGAAGATTTTCGATACGCTTCCCGAATATGGAATCGAGATGCCGGATATGGAGACAGGCTATTATTATAACGATATGAAGAAACTTGTCAAACAGGCCGACTTTACTTTTGCGGACGGCGGCCGGGGCAGCTTCTTTATCGTGTCGGGCGTGAGTTCCCTGATCTCCAGGAAGGTACTGCGGAATATGATCATTGCCTTTATTCTGGTACTTGTTTTTACCAGTCTGGTGCTGACGCAGTGGATCCAGAAAGGGATCTTTACGCCGATCAACCAGCTGGATATCGCGATGCAGAATATCGCCGAAGGCAATCTGGAATATATGCTGACGACGGAGGAGAAGGGCGAGATCGGTGAGCTTTACCGCAACTATGAGGACATGCGGCTGCGCCTCAAGGAATCGACGGACGAGAAGTTTGAGCACGAGCAGAAGAACAAGGAGCTTGTCAGCAATATCTCCCATGACTTGAAGACGCCGATCACGGCGATCAAGGGCTACGTGGAGGGCATCATGGACGGCGTGGCGGATACGCCGGAGAAGATGAACAAATACATCAGGACGATCTATGATAAAGCCAATGACATGGACCGGCTGATCAATGAGCTGACCACGTACTCCGGCATTGACAATAACAGGATCCCGTATACGTTCCGCAGGATCAACGTGGCGGATTATTTCGGGGACTGTGTGGAGGAGGTGGGACTGGATCTGGAATCCAAGAACATTCAGCTCAATTATGACGATCTGGTGGAACCTTCCACCCAGATCATTGCGGATCCGGAGCAGCTTAAGCGGGTCATCAATAATATCATCGGCAACAGTGTAAAGTATATGGATAAGGAACAGGGTGTTATCGACATCCGCATTCTTGACGAGGTTGACTCCATCCGGGTGGAGATCGAGGACAACGGCATGGGGATCGCGGCCAAGGATCTGCCCAGCGTGTTTGAGCGGTTTTACCGCACGGATGCCTCGCGTAATTCTTCCAAGGGCGGAAGCGGCATAGGCTTATCCATTGTGAAGAAGATCATAGAGGATCACGGCGGGTATATCTGGGCCACCAGCAGGGAGAAGGAGGGCACCTGTATGCATTTCGTGATCCGAAAGTACCAGGCTCCGCCGGAACAGTAAACGCAGGGCGCCGGCAGTATGAGGCCTGTAGGGCGAAGAGATGAAAAAGTATGCATCATGCGGAAATATGACGGGAAATGTGCAGGATGAAAACAAGATGAAAACAGAAAGAATAAACGGAGAAAGGGTGAAAGTCATGAGTAAAATTTTAATCGTGGAGGACGAGGAAGCAATCGCCGATCTGGAGAAAGATTATCTTGAGTTGAGTGATTTCGAAGTCACGATCGAAAATACCGGTGATAAAGGGCTGGAGACGGCGATGGCTGGAGAGTTTGATCTGGTGATCCTGGATCTGATGCTGCCCGGTATGGACGGATTCGAGGTATGCAGGAAAATACGCGAGGAGAAGAATATTCCGATCATCATGGTGTCTGCCAAAAAGGACGATATCGACAAGATCAGAGGGCTGGGACTCGGCGCCGACGATTACATGACGAAACCTTTCAGCCCTTCGGAGCTGGTGGCCAGGGTCAAGGCCCATATGGCGCGTTATGACAGGCTGGTGGGCAGCAGCCAGAAGGTCAACGACATCATCGAGATCAGGGGTCTTAAGATTGATAAGACAGCCAGACGGGTTTACGTGGACGGCGAGGAGCGGATCTTTACCACGAAGGAATTTGATCTGCTGACATTCCTTGCGGAGAATCCCAATCATGTGTATTCCAAGGAAGAACTGTTCCGGGAGATCTGGGATATGGATTCCATCGGCGATATCGCCACGGTGACGGTGCACATTAAGAAGATTCGGGAAAAGATTGAATATGAGACCGCCAAGCCTCAGTATATCGAGACCATCTGGGGCGTCGGCTATCGGTTTAAGGTTTGATTTATGGCGGCAAAACTGCGGGATCATGAGCAGGAAGCCGTTAGAATGCAGGGAAGCAGGAAAGCAGAGATCATATGAATCAGAAGAGGATTCTGTACGAGGATCAGGATATCATAGTGTGTCACAAGGCGGCCGGGATCGCCACGCAGACTGCCAGGGTCGGACAGGCGGACATGGTGAGTGAGATCGCCAATTATCTGTCGCGGGCAGGGAAGAATGCTGCGCGAAATGTACATGGCAGCAGGGGGACGCAGCCCTACGTCGGGGTTATCCACCGTCTTGACCAGCCTGTGGAAGGGGTGCTGGTTCTGGCGAAGCATAAGAAAGCTGCCGCCATGCTGAGCAGACAGATCGCGGAGGATGAGACGGAGAAATATTATTACGCCATAGTCTGTGGCCAGGGATATGAGAAGCAGGGCGATCTGGAAGACTATCTTTTGAAAGACGGCAGAACCAACACTTCGTCTGTGGTGTCGCCGGAAATAAAGGATGCGCGGCTGGCACGGCTGCATTATGAGATTTTGGTTGAACAGGACGTGCCGGCAGCCGGAGGGGCCGCGGAAGATGTCGAAGGATACCATGACCATGAAGGGCAGAGAAGCGGAGACGGCATTGCAGGTTCTGAGGAAAGCGGAACCGGGGGCAGGAAACTGGCGCTTGCCAGAATCCGCCTGTATACTGGCAGACATCACCAGATCCGCGTGCAGATGCGCTATGCGGGTATGAGCCTGTTAGGGGACTATAAATATGCCGATGCACAGACGATCAGGATTTCAAAGCAGCTGCAGGTAAAAGAAGTGGCGCTGTGCGCCTACCGGCTTTCCTTTTTTCATCCGGAGAGCGGAAGAAGGATGGATTTTCGGATCAGGCCGGAAGGGAAGAGCTTTCAGGTGGAAGAATTTGTGCCGTATTATGATAATGATGAAAATTGAGGGATTTATATGTGTCAAATAGCGATCGACATACCAAATGAAGTTTTATATGATACAAAAATGAACAGAGAAGAAGCAAATCGATTTGCAAGATGCGCCGTAGCACTTGGATATTATACACAAAGCGGTGTGTCGATAGGGTACTACGCGCAGATAGCGGGACTGACGGAAGAAGAATTTATACAATATCTTGGGAAAAATCAGGTTTCCATTTTTCACTTTGACAATAGAGAGGAATTTTTGGAGGAGTTAAATAATGCGTAAGGTGGTTGTTAATTCAACGCCACTTATTATACTTTGTAAAATTGGGCGCTTGGATATTTTACAAAAATTGTATCATGAAATTTTCATCCCGACTGCTGTATACCGTGAAGTTACAGTAGTGGAAGATTCAGCCTGTATACAAATTAAGAATGCTTTGGAATGGGTGCATGTGGAATCCATTCGAGAGTATACGGATAAGAAGATGTATAAGGCGAAGCTGCACGATGGCGAGGTTGAAGTGATGATACTTGCACAGGAGCAGAAGGCGGATTTGGTGATCATTGATGATAATGCTGCGAAGAAAACAGCAAAATATCTTGGCCTTACTGTTACCGGAACACTTGGTGTTCTAATAAAAGCTAAGCGACAGGGAATTATAGATAGTCTGTATCCATTTTTGGCAGAAATGAAACAAAACGGTTTTTATATTGATCCCATGTTGGAAGAGATGGTACTGCAACAGGCAGGCGAGCGGTAAAAGGCATAAAAAAGAAAACCGTCGCTTTAGATTTATAATATAATATTGCATCATATGCAGTATAATGCCCGCAAAATGAAACATAATAAAAGAAAGAAAATTACAAGATCAGGAGAAGCAGAGACAGTAAATTTCTGCTTCTTTTTCAATGCATTCAATACTGAAAATGTTTGTTGAGAAAGGTACATGGCGGGATGATCAAGAAGAGCAATCTATTATGGGACAATAAGCTGATCCGGATGAGTGTGATCTGTGTCGGCGTGTGGTTTTTCTTCCGCTTTCTTTTTACGCTGGTGGCTCCCTTTATCCTGGCCTTTCTGCTGATCACGCTGTGCTATCCGCTGCTGGAACGTATCCAGAAGCGGATCCCCGTCAAAAAGAAATTTCTCGCGCTTGGCATTATCCTTCCGCTTTTTCTGCTGGTAGTGGCGGTATTGTGGATCGTGGTGCTGTTCGGCGGCAGGCAGCTGGAAGGGCTGCCGGCTTTCTGTACGCAGGTGGGACAGCAGCTGGAGTTCTTCTTTCACAGATGCTGCGGCGGACTGGACGGGAAGTTCGGCTGGGACGGGCAGCAGATCGAGACGTATCTGATCGAGCAGATGACGGTGGTCATGGAAAACGTGCAGATACAGGTGGTGCCGCAGATTTTATCCTCCTCTTACAGCTGCTTCAAGGGAATCTTTGCGGCAGTGGGGTTTCTGGCGATCACGTGCATCGCGGTATTTTTGATGGAAAAGGAATATGCGGGGCTGGTGGAACAGCTCAAGAGATCCCCGGAACTGAGTCTCGTCTGGTCCGTGGTGGAAGGGGTCCTGTCTTATATCATTACTTTTATCAAGGCGCAGGGAGTGATCCTGCTTATTATCAGCATTCTGTGCGGCACCGTGCTGGGCATTGCCGGGATTCCCGGCGGCATTCTGTTTGGGCTGCTGGCGGGATTTCTGGATATGCTGCCCTTTATCGGTACGGGAATCGTGCTGGTGCCGTTGTCTGTCTGGCAGCTGCTGAACGGGGAATATGTGCGGATGGTGGTATGTCTGATTCTGTACGGCGTGTGCATTGTGACCAGAGAACTGCTGGAGCCGAAGCTGATCGGTAAGAGGATCGGTATCGCGCCGGTCTTTATGCTGCTTGCCGTCTATGCCGGGGTGAAGCTGTTTGGTGTGGGCGGGATTGTCAAGGGCCCGCTGGCGCTGATCGTAATTTATGAGATATGGAAAACGGAACTGCCGGCTTAAGTGCCGGACATTGCTTTACGGTGGCCTGTACTCCGTTACGGGGCATCCGTCCGATCAAGCCGAGGTAACGATATCGAACCGTTATACGTGGCAGGAAAGACATCCGGATTTGACGAAACGAAGACGTTCGATTATGATAAGATATAGCAAACGAAATTTCCAATGTCGTTTACTATTGTTATGCTACTTGCAGCAGGGTTGTTGACTTGCTGCGCAAAACCGGGATTGCCGGCAGCAGGGTACGAAGGAGGAATTTTATGTGTGAGCATATCGGTTGTATTTTACGGGAGATTTTTCCCTCGTCGGAGATGGCGTCCTACTTGACAAACTGCACGCTCCGTCGGGAAGCTGTACGGGACGCGGTCGCCTATGCGGCAATCCCACTGGAGCGAAAAAGGGATATATTTTTGCGTCTGGCGTCAGGAAAAAACAGGCACTACTTCCACCAGCAGGCGGGCCTCGTTGAAGGGGCCATCCGGGAAATGCAGACAAGGCCCGGAGAGTTTTTCTATTTGCGAGGCTGCTGTTATTCTGATGAAGATCGTATGAGTACAAAGGAGGAGTGTCTGGAACCGTACCTTATATGGGAACATGTCTTGGAACGTATCCGGGAATATCTTGGATATTTCGAGGCAGACGAAAAAGAACTGGTCTGGTTTCAGGTGGAAAAATGGTCGCCTGACGGGAGCGGAAGATTGAAGAATGAATATAATTTCATGGTTTTAGGTACAAAAGTCTGCTATTTTAATCACGATGCGGTTTCCTGTTCAGAGCGGCATGAGTTTTCAATATATCGCGACTTGAACCTGCCCGTTCCCTTCCATGCGGGCGATATCGTGACCGTAGATTGCCGCCCTTTTGCACCGGTGGGCCACGCGGTCATTTTGGAGGTCGGTGATAATCGGGATTGCTGCTGTCTCCAGGCCCTGTTCCGAAAAAGTGACGGGATTTGGGATATTGGTGCGGTCAAACATGGTCATATCGTCCCGAGCTTTTCACAAATTTCCCCGCTTTATCGCCTGGCCTCTTTTCATGGGCAGCTTACAGAAAAAGAACATTTGCTGGAAAAGGTAAGTCGATACGTGAATGCGAATGAAGAGCGTGGGGCTGCCTTATGGAACCATATTTATCATTTCTATGGTGAAAGCAGAGAGGAGCGGTCAGTAACGGAGGAGCAGATCCTTTCTTGCATAGAGAATGGCAATGAATAGGGAGCGGGCAGGTTTTGCGGCATACAGCGGTTGCAGTGAAACCAATACATCAATAACGATATGACAAGGGGCGATTTATCGATTCTGGCAAGAATGTGTGAGTCTCTTAAGCCGCAGGTGCTTTGCATAAAAATCATTTTAGGATTCGATTAACTACAGGCAGAGCCATTTGATACAGTGTCAGGCTGTATTGGATGGCTCTTTTTTTCGTTTTGTTTTCAGAAATATTCTTGATTCCGACTATTTTTCCCATAAGGACAGGAACAGTCTATGAACAAGGTGATTTAGTGAAACAGTCAACAAAGAAAAAAGTGGTGTACTATGTCGACACCGTAGGGAAGAACACAGCTGCGATCAAAGCGTATATACAAAATCAGCTGAAGGAAGATTTAGAATATGATCAGATGTCATTAGTAGAGTATATCGACCCGTTTACGGGTGAGCCGGTGAAGAAAC
>OFHM01001153.1_pt1 | contig 18319 bp, 18 predicted proteins | sample 1521311 | NCBI WGS metagenome assembly OFHM01 (sample SAMEA3504083, study PRJEB24116) | mouse gut metagenome | biome: mouse gut; feature: mouse-associated habitat; material: faeces | place: Denmark | collected 2011 | reverse complement strand
AAAAAAAAGCCCCCCCAGCCGCTCATAGATGCCGATGCCCTCATAATCCAAATCGCCGAAATACAGTATCTCATTGTTCGGATGATTGATATGGGGTTCCACACAGAACTGAAAATCCTCAAAGGAGCGGAGGATGCCTTTTCCCGCGCCGTAGATGACCGTTCCGATTTCCCTGCCGAAAATCTTTCCGGGGGAACTGGCAGCATCCACGCTTTCTTCTTTTCCGCCGTCTTCGCCGGATAAGGCGAATCCACCCATCAGCCATCTGCGCATGGTATAGAACGTATCCTTATTCTCCAGAATCAAAACCGTCTGGGGCACGCGCCGGGTACCGGAATAATAGGCCAGCGGCTCCGTAGTCTGATAGACGCGCAGCTCCTCCATGCCGATTCCGCAGTGGGCCAGAATCTTCCTCCCCTGCTCCCTCTGTAGAAACTTCTCCCGCCCCCATATCTGAAAGCTCCTCTCGTTCAAAGAGACACAGGCCGGCCCCTCCCCGCCCGCTCCCCTCTGCTCCAGGAAAAAGCGGTTCAAAAGCCGCACCCACTTCCGCTCTTCCCGGTACACATCCAGGTGCTTCAGATAATAATCCGTCCGAATCCCAGGCACTGTCCGAAACTGCAGCTCCTCCGTCTCCTCCCCGTAATCCGGCTTCTCTTCCACAAGCCAGTAGCTCGTATGGAGGGCGGGCTTCTTCCCGTTCAGCGGAGAACTTTTCACCGGCATGATCCTTCCGCTTTCCATCCGGCCGCAGATATAGCGGTACTGTTCCGGATAAGAATCCGTCCGGCTCTCCCTCTGCAGTTCCTCCAGCGAAATCTTCTTCATGCCCTCTGCCCTTCCAGTATATATCACGTTTTTTCCACTATACCACAGGAAAGAAAAAACAGCAACACATCTATCCAATGTCGCTGGATAAAAGCATGCTCCGGATTTCTATGGTCTCCCGAAAAGCTGCCTGTTACAGCAAGCTGTTGACATCAACTCCATTCACCTTCATTCCATCAAGGCGGCAATCATATATTTCCAGATTGCTCAGATTACAGTCAAATATCTTCCCTTCTGCCAGATTGGCGTCCGATATCTCCACTCCATACAGATTCACATCCCGAAAAACCGTTCCGCCCATGTCGCAGTGCTCTATTTTTCTGGTTTCAGAGGTTTCTTCCTCTCCCCAATCCTCCCACTCCCCAATGAAATCAGCCACCTCGTCCACCGGCTTTCTCTTCGGCACGGAAGGTTCAAATCCCGCATACCCCACAGCCACTATGGCGACCGGAACCCTCCCGCCGTTCATCCGAAAAATTTCCTGCAGGCCTGACTTATCAAAATCACCGCACCAGCATGACCCAAGCCCCATATCCGTGGCGGACAGCAATATATTCTGCACTGCCGCTGCCGTATCCTGGATGTCATACAAAGTTTTGCCCCGTTCCCCGTAACGGCCTGCGCTTTCATCCCGGTCGATGCACACAATGATCAGTACCGGTGCCTCTGTGAGAAATCCCTGCCTGCAAGCCTCCTCATACACCCTTTTTCTTATCCCGGAGTCCTTCACCACATAAAAATGCCACGGCTGACAGTTTCCGGCACTTGGCGCATAAATGGCAGCTTTTATCAGCTCCCGTATCTTGTCATCCGGAACCTTGCCCGGCAGAAAGTTCCGCACGCTCCTCCTTGTCAAAATCGCTTTGGAAAGTTCCATGTTTTTTGCCCTCCTTGATCGGTATCCATATCTCAGTCAAATAATCATCGGCATCCAAATCGCCATCGGAATACCATTCAACCTCCACGCCGCCGGAATGCTCATATCCGGATCCAGGAAACCACTCGCCATAAATCCTTTTCCATACAGGCTGAATGTTTTTTCTCCCATGACATGGGAAAATCACCCACAGCCCCTCCTCCACATACAGCTCCACCATATCATCCGGAACGGCCTCATCGCTGGTTGCAACGATATAATAATCAACCGTATCCTGTGTGTAGTTTGCCAGAGCCCCCATCACGCCCCAGAGTCTTCCGTCCGACAGCTTGAAAATGTCCTCAATCATCCCATTTTCACGCGCTTCCTGCCACATTCTGGGGACGCGGATAAAATTATTGACGCCATCATTATAAACCGTTTCTTTTATTCCCACAAACCGGAAACCCTGTTTTTTCTCAATGCGGTAATTTAATTCTCCCCGCCCGTTTACAGCAATCTCAAATGAGAGTTTCGGATACGCCTTCAAGGAAACTCCGGCTTTCTTCGCCTGTCTGGGCGTCACTCCGTGGAATTTGAAAAATGCCCGGGTAAAGGCCGTGGGGGACTCATATCCATATTTCAATGCGGTCTCGATGACAGAAACTCCGCTGTCTTGCAGTTCGTAAGCCGCCATCGTCAGCCTGCGTTTTCGGATGTACTCTCCCAAGGTGATCTCAGCGACCAGAGAGAACATTCTCTGATAATGGTAGGGCGAACAGCCTGCTATCCGGCTGATTGTGTGCATGTCGATTGTCTTATCCAGATTGCTCTCGATGTATTCCATGGACTGGTTTAATTGCTCGATCCAATTCACGTCTGCGCTCCTTTGATGCTCCTTAAATATATCATTGTCCTGTGTCTATTTCCTCACCATTTTCATATCAAAAAAGAGAGTTTTACGCATGTTTCAGTCCACCCTGCCGTTGGGCCGCCCAATCAGCGCCCCTGTAGAGCATAATACCTCCATTTCGTCCCCTCCGCTGTCTTCCATTTCCCATATCTTACCACTTTCCGGCATGGCTTTCAATTCCGATTTCCAACCAAAAGTAGTCCTGTTCCCCACAGGCAGTCTATGGTTCTGCCGGGAGTCTTCCTGTATAATACATTACAGAACCGGTTCATCAGAAAAAATCTGAATGGGAGAAGAAAAATGAAATATGAAAACTTTGGAAGCACCTTAAAAGAACTCAGAAAAAAGCGCGGCCTGACCCAGGAACAATTGGCGGAATACCTGGGGATATCCTCACAGGCCGTGAGCAAATGGAAAAACAACATCTCCTACCCCGATGTATCGCTTCTTCCCGTCCTGGCCAATTATTTTCAAGTCAGCACGGATGAGCTGCTGGGGGTGGACACCGCCAAAAGAACGGAAACCATCCAGAAACTGTGCCTTGCCGCAGACGGCATGATAGCGGAGGGAAGATACGCGGAAGCAGTGGCAAAGCTCCGGCTGGACCTTGTGCAATATCCCGTCAACGATCAGCTGCTGTACCGTCTTGCCTGGGCGCTGACCGGAACCATACGGGAACATCCCCAGAACCTGGACGAAGCCATCCTGATTTATCTGAAGATTCTCGAGACCAGCTCTGACGGGACGTTAAAGCTGAAAGCCATGCGCTACCTGATATACCGGTATTATACAAAGGGCGAGGATGCCTTTGCGCTGCATTACGCGGAACAGCTGCCGGCTTTTGAACTTTGCAGGGAATATAACCTGGGCAGAAGCAATCTGCTGAGCGGAAGAGAGCTGGCCGAGTACCTGAAGGAAAATATCCGGCTCTTCGGGAATGCCATGCTGGAATGCCTGGAATACTTTACCGATTCCAGAATCCTGACCCCGGAAGACGTCGACGGCTACAGTGCGGAAGCCGCGGAAGAAAAAATCTCCCTGTTGAAAAGGGTATTGGACATCCGCAGATGACGGCGCAGTCCTGTAGGAATCCGTAATCTCAGAAAGCAGCAGTCCCGGCATAGATTCCATTTGCCAGGGCTGCTGTATCTGTCTCTTGAACTGTCAGATGCAATTCCTCAGGGATTGCCGGAAAATAAACGCTGCAATTTGTTTAGGAAAAAGCCCGGAAATACAATAAAATTTGCTCCAACCTCATTCTTCTGTCTTCTCCATCTCTCTGAAATCTATGGTGATCTTCGCCGCGAATTGGTAATTGTAGTCCCCCCGCTCCTCTGTAGTCTCATACAATAAGTCAATATCCGGCGTCACCGTCATCTCGGTGCTGTTGCCGTCAGGCGTGTTCACCGTGATGGGCGCGAACAGATCCAGCATGTCATTGCTCAGCAGAAATGTCACATTGCCGGGCACGGTGCATTGCTCCACATTGATGGAGTTGGTCTCTCTGTCATAGGAGGCGACCACCATCCCCTTCGTATGCCTTCTGTCGGCCTGAAGCCAGTAGAAGCTGGCCCCCTGCCGCTGGTCCGCCCGCTGGGTAAGGTCCCACACCACCCGCTCCGGAAGCGGGTTGCGCACATGCTGTTCCAGGTACCTGACCGCGTTGGCATCCACTTCGACGGCTGCGCCCTCGCCGGTATCCAGCCACCCCTGGATATCCTCTATCACTTTCTGGTCTGCCGTTCCATTGTCGACGAAATTATGTCCCTTTCCCTGGTGGATATAAGTATCATGTTCATATCCGCCTCCCATGGTCTCGTTGTACTCATCCAGCAACAGGCCATACTGGGCATCTATGACGTTCCGGTCATAGGCATCGTCAAGCTCGCCCACCTGGATCAGCAGAGGCATGTTGTATAGATTCCACAGCGGAAGGCCGTTGGGATGTCCCGCCGACATGTTAGCCGCCGCGAACCGGTCTGCCATCTTGGACGTGACGCCATAGACCCCGTCCCCGCCAGCGGAGAATCCCATCAGGTAGACCCGGTTGGGATCCACGTCATAGAAGGCAATCAGGTTCTCTATCAGCCTGTCATAGAGGGGATAGGACTCCGGGTTGAAATGGCAGTCCCAGGTATCCCGCACGCCCCTGGGATTCACATAGATGCCGTTCTCCACGCTTGTCTGATAATAGGTCATCATCTGCTGCCACTGATCGTTGTTCAGGTCGGGTGTGTCGCTCCCGCCGCCTCCGTGAAGGGCAATGTACAGGGGATAGCCGTTCTCGTCTGGCTCCCCCTTGACAAAGAAGCCGTATTTCATGGTGGCCTCGCCGAACGTCATTGCGTGTTCTTCCAGCTCTGCCGCTCTGGCCTCATCGTTCCTGGCCTGGTTCAGATATTCTTCCCAGATGTAGTTCCTGGCAGCTACGATATCCTCCTGGCTTTCCAGGGAGTCCGGCATCGTATAGGGATTCACCCACGCCTCTTCCTCCCCGGCTTCCTCTGTGCCCGTCTCAGCCGATGAATCGCTTTCCCCTGCCCCTTCCTCAGAAGGCGCCCCGCTGTCGGAACTATCTTCCCCGGTTTCCTCCCCGGCCTCTTCTCCGGATTCCGACACCGACGAAGGGCTGCCCTCCCCCGGGTCCGCCTCTCCACATGCCGCCAACTGCAGCACACAGGCCGCAATCATCGCTGCCGCCACTCCTTTTTTCATCCACATAGACTTCATTTCCCTTCACCTCAAATCGATATTTATCCTGGCTGACACCTCCGCATAGCCGCCTCGGCATCAGCCAGGATATTTTTATGATGTCAGGGCCAAAAGGGTATCAGTGACGAACGATTTTCGTACAGTTGACACAATTCGTGCCCGCATATGGTTTTGACCCCGGCATCTTTTTTATAAGAATATTATGTCATCAACCTACCCCCTTGTCAATGGAAAAACGCATTTTGCTCAACCACCCATCGGAAATTCCCCCGAATCCTGTCCTCGGAAAGCCCCCATTCTGTCCATACCTCACTCCTCCTGTCCCTGGCTGCTTTCCCGGTCGTAGCCGCCGAAGGAACGGCCAAGCTCTCTGGTCCGCCTGTCGTATTCCGCGTCCCCTTCATGCACAGCCGTGACGGCGGTAATCTCTCCCATCCGATCCCTTTGGACAACGATGTCTACAGTCCCGTCTTCTCTGGTCTGATAGAAGCCCAGCATCTCATCCCGGTAAGTGCGCACCTGTTCTCCCTGGTAGCGCAAGGTGCCGTTGTCCAGGCACTCGATTCCCCATGGGGCGTACTGGGCATCCACTGTCTCCGAATCCAGGCACAGGCTCAACGCCACGTCAAAAGCGCCTCTCTCTACGCCGAACTCCCGGGCCAGCGACGCCTGAATGGCCTCCCGGATGATGTCAGGATCCTCCGATGTATCCTCGTCCAGCACGGAGAACACCGCGTCCTCCGCCCGTTTCTGCGGCTGTTCCCCCAGGGCGATGTCCCGGGCGATTTCCACCCGCACGCCCCATCTGGAGCTTGAGCTGGCACAATAGCTGGTCAGATACCGGGAAAAAGGGGCCTGTCCCCCGGTGGCAAAGGCAACCGTACCTCCCGCCAGCAGCAGGACGGAAAACAGCAGCGCCAGGGCGGTGGCTTTCCGGAATGCCAGAATGCCCTTCACCCGTCTCTCCACCTCCGTCCTGGAGAAGGCGCTGTACAGCAGCGTGCCGCGGCTTGCGCTGACGGCCATGGCCAACAGGCTGTATGCGTATCCCTTCCTCTCCTCCTCGCCCCACCGGCTCAGCACCGCCGCGTCACAGGCAGCCTCCAGGTCGGAGGCAAGGCATTTCGCCATCAGCCATACCAGCGGGTTGTACCAGTTCAGCACCAGCGCAGCCAGCATGACGGCCTTCACGAAATTGTCCCTGCGCCTGATATGCATGGTCTCATGGGCCAGCACATGGCGCAGCAGCACGGTATTTCCGAAATCCATCCTGGTGGGCAGATAGATGCGGGGACTGATCAGTCCGCACACCAGGGGCGAGGCGATCTCGTCATTGGAGAACACCAGCACATGCCCCATGCCCATACCCCGCAGCAGTTCATTCACGGTCTCATTGTGTTCCATCAGCAGACCCCTTCGCAGCTTTTTCCCATACAGATACTTCTGCAGGCCCAGAATCCCCGCCGTGACGGCAAGCCCCAGCAGATACAGCACGGGCAATGCCTTTGACAAAGCCCTCGAAGAAAAGAAAGCTTCGGAATCCATGACACCATAGGGAATGGCCCGCTCAGAAAAGCCGTGTGTCACCTCCTCCGCCACGGTCTGCCCTATATTTTCCACGCCTGTGCTGTCTTCCTCCCCAAAGTTCAGGTCGGACGATACCGGACCGGAAGTTCCCGGCACAAGGGACTGGAACTGCGTGGCATCCTCCACCACCACCCCTGTCCCCTCCTCTCCCAGAGAAAATCCGGACAGGCCAGACAGAACCCCCGGCACAGGCAGACTCAAAGGGCTGCTGATGGAAAAAGGCACCAGCAGGCGCAGGAGCACCACGCCCCAGAGCACGGGAAACACGAATTTCGGCAGCCTGTTCTTCAGCGCTGCCCGCAGCGCAAGCACGATCGCTATCATGACGCTTCCATAAAAAGCCATCAGGAAAAATGGCATATTCATCCTAAAATGCAGCATTTATTTCGCCTCCTCTATCATACGGGCAAGCCGAAGGGCATCCGCCTCCGAAATCCCCTGGTCTCTCAGAAATGATGAAAAAAACAGTTCGCTGGAGCCGCCGAACATCTTGTCGATCAGCTGTTCGGTCTCGCTGCGCGCCACCTCTTCCCTGGTGACAAGAGGCGTGCACAGGAAGCCGGGCTCGCTGCGCTGGACGGCCCCTTTCTCCATGCATTTCTTGATGACGGTGTAGGTGGTGTTCTTGTTCCAGCCGATTCGCCGGGACAGTACGTCCACGATATCCTTCGCATAGCTGGGGCCCTGCTCCCACAGAACCTCCATGACCTTCAGTTCCGAATCAAAAAGCTTTCCGTCCATGGAACCTCCTTTCCGGTGCCTTGTGTTCTTTGTTCTGATTTTTGATTGGTGACTTGTCTGTGTCTTAATCTAAATAAATACAAAATGGACTATTGCAATAGTCTGAGCTCATTTACAGACTATCACAATAGTCCAGCCTTGTCAACAGGAAAATACTGTTCGGATTCCAACAGGCAATCAGATTCATTTGCCGTTTCCCTCAAAAGCGCCCTCCTCGCATGCCGCATTTGATGCAGTCAAATGCCCGGCTGGCAAAATTTGTTCTGTCACTATATAGATTCCCGGGGGAACGAAAAAGTTTCAAAAAAATGAAGCGGCATGGATTACGCCGGCAAAATCTTCTTTTCCCTAAACTCAAAAATGAAATCCGACAGTTCCTCCATATCACCGGATATATGGCTGGTCAGCAGAATAAGCCTGTCCGGAGCCTTCAAATCCAAAAGCAATCGCTTTATCCGCGCTGCACCCTGTTGATCTAAGCCGTTAAACGGCTCGTCTAAAATGATAATCTTTTGATTCTCCATCATGGCCTGGGCTATCGCCAGTCTCTGACGCATGCCTAAAGAGAAATTCTTCACTTTTTCAGGATTGCCGGGCTCCAGGCCCACCAACTCCAATGCAGCCCTTATGTCCTCGTCATTGATGACATTGTTTATTTGTGCCAGATATTTTAAATTCTGAAATTGTGTGTAATTTTCCATAAAGCCCGGCTTTTCAATGAGAACACCCAATTCCGGCAAAAAATCAATATCCTTTCCGATCACTTTGCCATCCAAGGCGACTGTTCCTCCATCGGCTTTCAAAAAACCGCAGATTGTTTTGAAAAACACCGATTTCCCGGAACCGTTTGCGCCTATAAACCCATAAATATTTCCAAACTCCAGCTCTAAATTAATCTCCTCAAAAATCACTTTTTTCTTGAACTTTTTTGTTAAATTCGTTATTTTTAACATATGTTCACTCTCCTTTTTTTAATGAGCACATAATAAAAACATGCCACAGTCAAGTCCATGCCTGCCAGCAACAGGAACAGCGGAACGGCTGCAATCTGGCTTTTCAGGGCGATGAACCGCGCCGTGGACATCGCAAATAAAATGGGAACCGGTAGAACTGTGTTTACCATATAAACAATTTCCGCCCTGCCAGAGAATACTGGCGCTTTCCCCGTTCAGCTGAATCCCGGTAAAGTTTGCATATATCAAATCCACCAAGGCCAAGAGTAAAATGGATCTAAAAATATCCCGCCTAAACTCTCTTATGGTCATTTTAAAGAGCGCAAACAGTTTCATTTTCCATAAACTCCCATCTCTTAGAGAGACATCCTACGGTTATCCCTATATATAACACCAGGTACCCAACCAGATGAATATTGTAAAAGAAAATATCCCTCCATAAAACAGCGCCATCCATCGCAAAACCAGAATATGCACCCGCCGAGAAGTCTAAAAACAGCATGTACTGTCCTTTTATTCTCAAAAGCTCCATCGGAGACGTGAAAACAAAGTAAAGAAGAAATGGCAGTACGCATATACTTCCTCCCTTTTTTTGAAAATCTGGGAAAGCAAACAGGATGGAATAAATGATAGATTGCATCAAAACCCCAAGCAAAATATATCGCATCAACAAAAAGAAAAATGCAGAAAGCTCTTCCTGACTTGCCAAAGCTGCGCCCTTGATTGCTAAGAAAACCAGCGGAACAGATAATACGATGCATGTGGATATACAGGTAGAAACCGCCAATGTCATATAATCCACAAGAACCATTCTGCGTTTACAGCAGACTCTTGAGATGCAACTGTAATACGTGGAAAAGATGCTCACCTTATGCTGAACCACCATAACAGGAATGCAGATAAACCACAAAAAAAGATCCTTCTTCAGAAGAATAAAATAACCGGATACAGCAGTGATTTTATAAGCATATAGGTAAAGCACCAAAAAGGAAACCTGAAGAAACATCATCCAATATAGTAACGATGCTCCATAAATCAGCCTTAACTTATTTTTCAGCAACCGCAATTGTTTCATAGGAATGTCCCTCTTTTCAGATACCATTTCTCTGATACCATCAACAGGACAGATCCAGCAATAACATATATGCCAATTAGGACAACATATCCACCGATACGAAATCCCTCCCGATATGGCTGCATGGCCACATTCGGCTGCAATGCTGTGGGCAATATCGTATCCAATACTGCCGCTATGATGAAAGGCACCACTATGACAGCTATCTTGTTATTTAAAAATGATGTGATTCCCAGAGAAAAAATCATGAAACAGAAATAGTATATCACATGGGAAATGTAAATCAAAACAAAATACAGCAGCGGATTGTCCAGAAAAAAATCTTCCTTAAAAGACACAATTCCCTGTATGAATTCTATTGAAATATCATGCTGTGTCAACAAGCCGGTAATCACCGCAAACAGCATCTCGGAAAAGGCTAATACCGCTGTACCTGATAAAGCAATCGCCAATCCTTTTTGCATGATATATTTCAGATTTCCTTTTCTGCTGACACAAAAAAACCTGAAACGATTCGCCTTCTCCGATAGATAGGAATTCAGATAGGGAGCAGCAAGTATCACTGGCGCCAATGCCTGAATCATATAATAGGAATCCTTCCATACCCTGTACATGTTGCCGTGATATTTTTTATAGAATATAACATCCTCAATGTTCCGGATATCTTGTGCAGAATCTATTTTCAGAGCTGTTCTCCAGCCGCCATAATATGCATTTATGATCATCAGACTGACAACAGAAATCATAAGAACAATATTTGATTTTTTGAACAAAGCTCTTCTTAATTCACTTTTCATAATATCCCACCGCTTCTATTCTGAAAATATTTCGCTTTATCGGTTTCTTCACCATCACTATCTTATCATAAATACGCGGACATTTTCATTAAGGTTCGTTTAAGCTTCCTTTAAAGTTCGTTTAAGGTTCCTTTGTCGTATTCTTTGAATCCACCCTCTGCCTTTGCTTTCCCTCTGCTCTGTGCTGGCCACTCTCGCTTTAAGGGTGCTGGACACGATGCTTGCAATTTATGAGAGGAAACCGGAGGAGCGAAAGGATACTGTCCTACAGTTGTCGGATATGATCTCCGCAAACTGGATGGATTATATCATGCAATCTGGTGCTGTTATCATACTTCCAGTCTATCGGGCAAATGAAAGACCAAAACAGGGCGGCGGGACAAATGTCGGCATCCCGCCGCCCTGCCTTAGAAACTGGCAGAAGCTATGATTTTCTCCCCCGTCCGGCAGATTCAAACGAAATCTATGCCGCCGCTACACTGCGCCTGATCTGTACCAGCAGAAGCACCATGCTGGCCCCCAGCAGCATATGTCCGATTCCGGCGATGCCGGATATTGCCGCGTCCATACCGGCGGAAAGCGCGGGCATCCGCACCTGGGCCACGCCCCGCACCAAAAACATGACAGCGGTCAGGTTCAGGCCCATATGATAAGCCGCCAGTATCCGTCCGGTTTTCGCGCCTGTGAAAGAAAAGCTCTTTTCCAACAGAAGCAGCAGCAGAAAAAACACCATGCCCAACAGAAAATAATGGGCATGGACGATTGATAGCGTCGTTTTAGATGTAAAACCGTTGAACTTGGTGAACTCCCGGTAAAAAACACCGCCAGCCATGGCCAAGACGGCGTACACCAGAGCCGTATTCATGTATCGTTTCATAGTAATTCCTCCTTATCTGCATTCCTGTTTCATAGCAAAATATCCAATGAGCACCGTCCACACATAAGCACAGGTTTTGGGAATCATCAGCATCCCAATCATGGGCATGGTGTCCGCCCACAGCACCACCGGGATGTAAAAGCCGAAGCTCAGCACGATGGTCAGCCACATCCAGCGGAACGCCTTATCCCCCTGGGCCTTTGCGCTGCCATAGAACAGCACGATTACCAGAAGCCCCAGCAAGGCAAAAGGGATGTTGCGGTAAATCCCCCAGGACAGTGGCGCCTCGGCACTGAGCCACTGGTTCTGCGGCATCATGCACAGCCCGATTCTCACACCGGCCAGGCCGTACACGGCGGCGGTAAGGCCGCCCCGGCCGCTGATCTGGTACCGCTGCCGCCAGACATAATAGAGCAGCACATAGAAAATCGTCATGGTAACAGAAGTGATCCATTTTCCAATGCCCAGCGGAACAGTGTAGTTCTCCAGGCCGGTGGTGCACAGGGCAAGGGCCCGGGGAACCAGATGGAATGAGTCTCCCGCCCCCAACACCACCGCCATCCATCCGAACAAAAGGAATTGGCGGTTTCCTTTGCTGCCCCTGATTGTCAAAATCCCGATGGCAATGACGGAAATCAGATAGACAGCATCAAACAGGGTTTCTACGATTGCTTGCATGCTTTCTTCTCCTTTATGATTTTATGGTTTATTTTAAACTGTGGCAGCGGCAGATACTGCTCTGCCTTTGGTGAACACCGTTCAATTTGAGGGATAAAAAATGCCACCGTCCAGTGGATTTTTAGTAAAGAATCCTCCTGACCATCTCCAGCACGGCAGTAGGATCATAGTCCTGCCGCAGCAACGCGGATAGCATCAGGGAAAATAAGATGTCCGCAAACCTTTCGGCTGTGAACTGCTCCGTGAACGCACCGGCCCTGATTCCGGCATCCTGCTTTAGGACGGAACAAAGCCCATCCAGGATATGCTGCCAGGTCTGCTGCATCCTTCGCTTCCCGTCAGATTTCTCCTCCTGCATAAAACCCAGAGAATGCAGCGTAAAAAATCCGGGATACTGTCTGCAGCCGTACTTCATCCTCTCATACATCCAGACAATACAGGCCTGGGTGTCCCGAAACACGGCGCTGTCCTCCGGACGATGGAAAATCTCGCACCAGACGCTTTCCACTGTGGCGCACACCAGCGCAGCTTTCGAATCAAAATAATTGTAAATGGATCCCACCGATACCCCGCAGGCCCCGGCGACAGAGCGGATATTGACCGCAGACCATCCCTGCTGCTGAATCAATTCCCGGCTGGTCTTCAAAATTTCCTCTTTTGATGTGACTATTGTATTCATCCAATCACCTCATTGTGAACAATGTTCATTATAGCGGTTCACATTGTTCCTGTCAAGTAGATTCCGCAAAATGGTTTCGTATGTCTTCCGCATCAATCACCTTTATGCCCACCGCTTTCAGCATTTCCGCAAATACGCCTTGCCCCTCTATGAGTTTTCCCCTAAAAGTCCCGTCATAAATCTGATTGACCCCGCAGCTGGGGCTTCTCGACTGCAGGACAGCTATATCTACTTTCTCATCCAAAGCCTGCCTGAATGCCAGGGCAGCCCCCTCGCGGAATTCTTTATCTACGCTTATCCCCTCTTCTGTCATAACCACTCCGTCTACTATTTCAGCAGGCTTTCTGGGCACATGGAGGCCGCCTAATACTTCCGGGCAGACTGCTGTCACTTCGCATCCCCTGATAAACTCAATCACCTCATCATTATAATTGTTCGTTCCGTTATATTTACAGTTTTCCCCTAAAAGACACGCGCTTACAAGCACTTTCATAGAACACTCCTTCTACAGATTGGATTCCGTCCAATGCCCCGAACGGAACCGGCTTTCCAATCTCCCACTTTTGATCAGCTTTCCTTGCGGCATCCAAGAACGCCCGAGGATATGCCCGCTGCTCCATGGTATATCCCGCCGCCAATCGGTCATCTTTCTTCGTCTTTCCTTTCTTCATCTTTCCATTCTTCGTCTTTGTATACAGTTTGCAGTTCATATCTGTTCGTCTTATCGCACATCCGTTCAGGACGCCGTTTTCCCGCAGAAATTCTTTCCTGGTCTGCTCATACATCTCCTAGCTGCGGGCGAACCACTGCTAACCGCGGGCGAACCACTCCTTCATCACACCCAGCACCTGCACCAGCTCTTCCTCCCCAATCACATAGGGCACCATGGCATACAGATAATTCAGGAACGGCCTGCTGAACACGCCCCTCTCATAGGCGAACTGCTGATACCCCTACAGAGCCGCTCCGTCTTTCACTTCCACGCAGACGCATCCTCCCATGACGCGCACCTCCCGAATCTGCTCATGCTCCAGGCCTGCCATCTCCCGCTTTGTGATTTCCTCGATGCGGCGGATTCTGGAAAGGTAGTCCCCCTCCTGGAACAGCTCTATGGACTTCAGCGCCACGCTGCAGGCCAGGGCGTTGCCCATGAAAGTGGGCCCGTGCATCAGAGCCTTCTCCGGGTCGTCCCCGTAGAAGCCTTCGTAGACCTTGCGGTTGGCGATGGTGGCGGCATGTCCGATATAGCCGCCGGTCAGCGCCTTGCCCAGCACCAGGATGTCCGGCAGCACCAGGTCTGCCACGAAGCGGTTCCCCGTCCGCCCGAAGCCGGTGGCCACTTCGTCGAAGACAAGCAGGACGCCGTATTGGTCGCACAGCTCCCTGGCCCGGCGAAGGAAGGATATGTCTGTCTCCCGGCTTCCCTCTGTCTCCGCTTCGGATTGACCCTGCCGTCTTTCACGGCCGTCTCAACAGCCGGACTGAATTTCAGGCTGTAATAATTTTTGAGGATAAACTCCCACACCTCATAGTCCCTGGGTTCACTCCCGAAGACCACCCGGCACACCGAAAGTTTCCCGTCCTCAATCCTCTCAAATACGCCTACCCAGAACGGCCCCTCAAAAAATACCGTCAAACCTGCCTTTCCTCTGTCCATAACGAAACCCTCCTTAAATGTGTTATGAACAAAGAACGGACAACCCAGGAGGGCAGGTTACTTACCCTGATACCATCAGGACGGCCGGGCTACCTACCGGCTCTGGCACATCAAAAAGATGCACGTTGCGTTTTTATCTTTGCTTTTTGTATTTCCAGCAGGATAAACTCCCGCTAAAAACCGTAGTCAAATAACATTATTCACTCTTAAAAACTCTTCTACTTTCTCAAATTTTTTACTTTTATAAGGAATTTCCAAAAGCGTCAAGCCATGCTCTGCCGCATATTTTCGCTTCAATTCATCATTTTTCTTCTGCATTTCAAACTGAACTTCACCTCCAAATTCATCCACAGGTTTATAATGTTGTTCTCCTTGACATTCAATCAAACACTTTATCGTCCCATCTTCGTTCAGAACAGAAAAATCATATCTAAGAAGATTTGTATTACCTACTCCATATAAATTTGGAAACGATACCTCAACACGATATGATATATCATTCTCCTTTAAAATTTTATTTACAATCCATTGAAAAGAAGATATCTTATGGCAATCGCAATATGCCCCGCTGTAATATCCGTTATATGCTGTATATCCATAATCCGTAGGTGGATTGATAAAAAACTGCGAACAATTTACCTCCTTCTCCTTCCCGCAAAGATAACATCTGCATTTATATAATTTATAAACTGTATAAGTCCCGCCGCCTTTTTTTCGTTTATCATACCAACTTGTCAGCTTCTCATAATGCTCATCAATACATTCAAGCACTTCTAAAGATTCATGAAATGTATGTGTAAAATCAATATCATAATTCTTATCGGGAACTCTTTTGTACGAATCCAGCAAATTTTCTTTCTGTCTAATTTTTAATCCACATTCCGCCATTGTAGGATAGGCTGCTGATTGATATACAAAATTGTGATTGGCTGCTTTTGTACAATATCTATGCTTTTTCTCTAAAAAGTGAAACTCATCAATAAACTGTACCAGCCCACATTTGCATTTACACTGATAGTATTTTCTCTTTTTATAATCCTCAATCCAATGGTCATAAAAATCAACAGAATCTACATTTGAGTTTGGATTCCTTTTTCCTTCCAAAAACTCTTCTCTTTCTTTTTCAAACTTAGCAATTTTATCCTCTGCGACTTCCTTCTCATATACACTGTAATCACCTATAATAGTCAGGCATCCATATTTTGTTCCTACTGGCAAAACTGCCATTTCCGCATTGCAAATAGGACACGTTTTTCCAAACAACGTTCTTGCAACAATAGGACCACTCCATTCATGACCCTCTTTACATTTCCAATACGCAGACAATGGAGTATTATACTCAATTTTTTCAGGAAACATTGATAATCTCATCTTACTATTTCTTACTTCATCCCATTCGTAAAGTAATTCTTTTCTATCATTTTCCTTACACCACATTTCAAGGCTTTTTGTCCTATGTGCCATAATGCCTCCCCATTTAAAATTTGAACCTATCCAACCTGATAAATCACTATTTCCCCTTTACATTATACAAGACATCCCGCCAAAAATCATCCTCTATTTCCTTAAAATTCTTTCAGCGTAAACGACACCTTCCACAGTCCCTTATAGGACGTATCCTTCACCAGCACCGCCTTATACCCCTCAACAAACATCTCCGTCCGCTTCATCTCCAACGTCTCCGTATCAAAATACTCCACGGAAATCTTCTCCTTCTGCTTAAACCCCGTCAGCACTTTCAGCCACTTCGGGGAAACCGAAAAACTCACCGGGATAGACACCACCCCCAGCCTTACCACGTCCCTCTGGGTAGTCCCGGCCTCTGTCTCCCCGCCGGAATCCGCTTCCACGTCATCCATCTGCACCTCATAAGAATCCGGCAGAGGGAGCGGAACACCATCAAACACCAGATACTGCACAAACGCCATCCCTATCTCCCTCCTGACCTCAGATTCTGCCTCGCCTGCGCGTCCACCACCACTTCGTCCAGCAGCGTGCCGCCCACATACACCGGAATACAGATCGTCCCCATCCCGTCTCCGCCCTGCATCCCCGCAAACATCTCCCGCAGGCCGGAAACCATCTGCCGCACAGCCTCCACGGAAGCCCCCTGCGCCTGGACCGCCTGCATATCCGCCAGCTTCGGGCTGACCACCATATCCCCGGCCACACCCTCCACAGCCTTCCTCACCAGCCCCCGGCTCTTCTCAATCCCTCTCGCCAGACCGCCCATAAAATCCGGCATCCAGCTCTCATAATCCGTCAGAGGCCCCTCGTCCGGCACAGAAAAATGCAGGAAAGAACGTATCTTATCCGCCACGTCAGACACCGCACTCACCACATTCCCAACAGCACTCCGGATACCCTCCGCAATCCCGTTGATAAAATCCATCCCCCACTGCAAAGCCCGCCCCGGCAGGGATGTGATAAACCCAATGGCCGACCGGAACCCGTCCTGCACCACGCTCCCCAAAGAACCCAGCGCCGAACCGATCCCCGACACCATCGCCCGGAAAGCCTCCACCGCCGACTGCTTCAAATTCGATGCCGTGGACACCACCAGATTTTTCAGCCCGTTCCAGGCCGAAACCGCCGCAGAGGACACCGCAGACCACAGGTTCCCCATAAAATCCCGCAGCCCCGACAGCAGGATAGAAACATGCTCCACCAGCCCCTGCACCGCAGAACCCACCATCTGCTGAATGCCGGACCAGATCGTAGAAGCCGCCTGCTGAATATTCGTCCAGATATGCAGCGCGTCCTCTTTCAGCTTCGTAAAATTCCCCGTCACCAAATCAATCAGCAGAAGCACCGGCCCCAGAATCACATTCTTAATCAACTCCCAGGCACCCGAAGCCGCAGTCTGAATCCCAGACCAAATCCCCTGCAAAGCAGCAGAAAGATTCTCCCAAAGAGACCGTATCATATCCACAATCCCAGCCAGCACCGGATTCTCCATCATGCCCGTCCAGACATTCCCGAAGAAATCCCCCACCGACTGCCAAAGCCCCGACCACCAGGCCGGAATCCCCTCAAAAAACGAAACCAGCGCCTCCCAGGCCACCGGTATGGTCTCCGTGAAAAACGAACAGATAACCTCCCAGGCAGAGACAAAAAAGTCCCTCACCTGCGCCCAGACCGCATTCACCGCGTCCCGGAACCACTCGCACTTATTATAAAGCAGCACAACAACCCCGATCACCGCGGCAATGGCTATGGGAACCCACCCGATAGCCGCCACAACAGCCGAAAGCGCCGGGATCACCGTCCCCGACACAAACCCGGCCACGCCGGAAACCGCCCCCGCAATCTTCGGGACCACCGTCAGGATCGTCCCCACGGCGCCTACCACTTTACCAACCACGATCAGCACCGGCCCCAGGGCCGCAGCCACCAGAGCCACCGTCACAATGACCTTCTTCGTCCCCTCGTCCAGCCCGTTCAGCCAGTCCACAAGCCCCTGAATCCACCCCACGATCTGCCGGATGGACGGCATCAGAATCTCCCCTATGGAAATCGCCAGCTCCTCCAACTGGCTCTTCAAAATCGTAAGCTGCCCCGCCAGATTGTCCTGCATGGTCTCGGCCATCCGCTCCGCCGTGCCATCACAGTTATTGATAGCATTGTTCAGCTTCTCAATATCCCCAGGAGCCGCGTTCATCACCGCCAGGAACCCGCTCATGGCGTTCTTCCCCACCAGGTCCTCCGCATTGGCCGCCCGCTCCGCCTCCGACATCTGCGCGAACGCCGCCCGGCAGTCCCCCAGGATATCCCCCAGGCTCCGCATACTCCCGTCCGCATTGACCGTCTGCACCGTCAGCTCCCCGAACGCATCCCCAACGAAAGTCACTTCCCCCGTCAGGCTGGTCAACATGGTCCGCATAGCCGTACCCGCCTGGGAAGACTTAATCCCCGCATTCGCCATCAGCCCGATGGCCTCCGCCGTATCCTCCGCCGTGAACCCCA
>OFHM01001146.1_pt1 | contig 18429 bp, 15 predicted proteins | sample 1521311 | NCBI WGS metagenome assembly OFHM01 (sample SAMEA3504083, study PRJEB24116) | mouse gut metagenome | biome: mouse gut; feature: mouse-associated habitat; material: faeces | place: Denmark | collected 2011 | reverse complement strand
GTCCTCGAGTCAGTGCCAATACCAACAGAAAAAGAAGAGCCTTTGTGGGTGGGCAATGAAGATGAGATAGCCCGCCGCTGTGGGTTAAGGTAACTGATAATGCTCATCTTTTTGAGTTAAAACGTTGAATTACTCAGCATTCCTATAAATGATTAGCATTATGGAATGCTGAGTATAATGCTTCAAATGCTAATGTATCCATTTGAAGCCGAAAGCGGCGCAGACAGGGAAGCACAGCTTCTGCATGGCGATACCGATCAATACGGCATTTATCAATTAAAAGACAATCCGGAGCTTCGGGATTTTCATTTTGCGGGTACAGAGGAACTTTTGAAAAGAGGTATCCTTTCGGACGATTTCGGGGAAATCCAGCCGGGAAACTATAACCTTGTCTATGCAGGGGAGCTTTCAGGCATACACGGACAGTCGCAAAGGGAGAAGCTCAACGCAGTTTTTGAGAAATTCAACATAGACCACCCGGCAGATTATAAAGGGCATTCCCTATCTGTCAGTGACGTTGTAGTGCTGCATGAGAACGGGGAGAACAGCGCACACTTTGTAGATTCTTTCGGCTTTACAAGACTTCCTGGGTTTATGAGGGCTTTAGAGGGTGTAAAAGAGCAGGATACTCAAAAAGCGGAACCGGAAGAAAGACAGGAAACTTCTGGACATGATGTCCAGAAGCCGGAAGCTGGACAAACAGAACAGGAAACCTATCCGGCTTTCTATGGGCATACTTTGAGTTATGCAGCCGAGCATGGGGAAGTGGACAGATATATGAAATCCCACAAATTTGACAGGGAACGCAAGGAAGCGGTTGAGGAAACAATCCGGCAGAATTTTGACGGTATGCACTTAAAGCATGATATTGTAAAGCCGCTGGCGGAAAAGTACGGTGCGGAGCGCATGGCGTTTATCCTTGCCAACACGCTCCAGCAGGAATCATGGGATGGACGTTTTTCAAGGGATAACAAAGCGTGGGCGTCAGAGTTTTATATTCCTGAAAATATCGTGCATGGAACAGATATGAACCGTGAACTGATCGTGAGCAGCCACCCGGCAGTTTTGGACGGCTTTATCGGTATGTTCCGCAGGGAAGTCCTGGAACTGGAAAAAGAAATGTCTGCCGGACAGGATGCGCAGAAGCCGGAAACAGGGCGGCCAGAGACGGAACAGACACAGAAGGAGCAGGCGGAAACAGAAAGGCTTAAACCACAGGCGGAGCAGACCGGGCCGGGAAGATTGGCCAAGACACCGGAATTAGAGGATTTGGACGAGGGTGACGAGATCATTGACCTTGGAGATGAAAAGGATAAGGTTCTTGCGGAAATGAAGCAGTCTTTAGGGGGCAGACAGGAAACTCCCGGACACGATGTCAACCAATCTGCAAAGCAGAATGATTTGAAGCCGGAACAGACAGAACCAGCGGAAACAGAGCTTGCCTTTCAGATAGCAGACCGCTACATCAGCATCCAGGAAACAGAGGGCGGCTATGACTATTCCATTATGGGCTTGGATTATAAGGAAATAGACGGCGGCGTATATGACAATCCCGGTATCGGTATCAAAGAAGCGATTAACGAAATCGTGGAGGATTTGAAAATAATTCCTTTTGATAATGGCGCAAGGGGAAATATCCGTGACGGTGATAAGCTGATACCGATTGATTATGATGGATTGATGGAGAAGGCGGAGGCGGCAAATGCTGTCATGCCGCAGAGCGATGTGGTGGCAGATTTCAAGGCAAAGACAAATGAGCTGTTCCATGAGATCAGCGAAATGAACCCGGCAGAGATAGAGGAAACTGTAAAATGCCATGTTCAGGCACAGTTAGATGAATCCGGCATAGACGCTGTGATTGTGGATGCGGCAGTAGCCGGGAGCCGATGCCGGGGTCTGGAGCAGGAAGGCTCTGACCTTGATGTGGTGGTGGAGCTTTCCACGAATGAACGGGAAGATGCGCTGTTTGATATGCTCAATGAAAGCGGGCTTCATATCGGCGGTGTAAAAGTGGATATTAACCCAATCACGGCGCAGAGGACGGGGAGCCTGGAAACGTATCTCCCGCAGGTGGAGGACTATCTGGAGGGAGTGCGTGAAGCCAGAGAGAAAAACCCAGTGGGCATTTCCGGAGGGGAAGAACAAAAAGAAATGAAAGAAAGCCTGTTCCCGGAGCAGGCAGAAACGGAAGTGACGCTGACGGTTGCGGAGTGCGGCGAGTTCCACAATTTAGGCGAGTTTTATGAGAATATCCCTACGGTGGAGGAAGCTGTCGTAATCTGGAAACAGATACCGCCGGAGCGTATGCACGGTATCCCCGCAATCGGCGTCAATATCCATACACCGGGAACGGAGGCGTTTGAGGATGTGGGGATTGACATTTTAACCGGGAAACGGATTGACCTTGATATTTTAGAGTATATCCCGGATATAAAGGGCAACCCGCAGGCAATGGAAGTGATTGCGGAGCTTGCGGCAAAGCTGCCGGAAATGGAGATAGACGGACGTATGAGCGAGGAATTTGAAGCGAAGGTATGGGAGAAGCGTATGCCCGATCTGACGCCTGCAGAACAGCTTGCGGTGGAGCTTGACCGCTTTACATATGATTATGATACCGCCCTTTACCGTGACAGCAGCCAGAGCATGACGGAGAACGTGTCGGAGATTGCGGAAGCCTTAAAGCAGAGGGATACCCACGATATTGCATTGTGGCTTGCCGATATAGCTGCGGACGGAACAGTGCCGGAGGAAAGAAAGAGGGCTATGGAACTGCTTGAAAAGCTGGCGGAGTACAAACCGCTTGCGAAGATTGAGGAAATGGAAGAACAGAATTACAACATGGTGGATAATGTGCTGAATAACGGCGCAGGGGAGAAAGCGCAGAAAGAGGAAAACAAAAAGAAACAGGACAGGCCAGCAGCAAAACCGTCCTTAAAAGCCCGCCTTGCGGAGAAAAAGGCGCAGGTGGCAGGACAGGGCAGAGAGCAGGAAGAAAACATAAAAAATAAGCAGAGGGAGATGTAAGTATATGGATACAAGATTTACCGTGGAAGAAAGTAATTTAATCTGCATTTTTGCAGGGGAGAGCAGGAGTGATGTCATAAAGGATATTGAGAGGGCTTTGCCGTATCTGGAGGATACGGATATGCTGGAGCTGTCCGGCAGGGTGATCGGAAAACTGCGGGATATGGCAGATGAAGAATTTGAACGGCTTGAATTGACAGAAGCAGAATAAAGCAAAGAAAGAACAGGTTTTCCTTACCCGGTTTCCATACGGGCAGGGGGAACCTGATTTTATTCATGACAATTGTATGCGTCAACCGGGGCAGCATATCCGGCATAAAGAATTTCTAAGATAACCCACAGCTATCTTTGAAGTTTTGGCGGTTCGTTGTATAATAGGTGCAGGAACGGAGGAATCTGCGATGTCAAAGAAGAAAAACCGCCCGCATGGGCATTACTGTAAAATATGCGGCGAATACAAGGCAAATGAGAAGTTTTCCGGGAAAGGCCACGCAGCCCATATTTGCAAAGCCTGTTCCCGTTTAAGTGCTGCGGAGAAAGCGGCGGCAATGGATATAAACAGGCTGATGAATTTCCCGATGCGTCGGCTTTCAGAGGGCGAGAAGAAATGGCTGAAAGCCAAAATGAAAGATGACTGCCCGGAAGTGGCGGACACGGCCAGGGAGATTTATAATGTATGCTTTCCCCATGCGGAGCGCAATGCCATGAAAAAGCAGCTTGTCATCAATACATTGTCTTTTGAAGTACATACAGAGGTTTATGATGGATACGGCGATATGGAGCTGGCGGATCGGCGTTTTACCATTGACCGGAAAAGCCGTGTGCTTACCATGACGGATTTTCAAGCAGAGGGTGAGGGGCAGTCTGTCACGCTGGAGGGCGGGCAGATGGCGAAGCTGCTGCGGTACATCGTGCATACACTGGAAATTTTTATGTGGGAGCAGGATTATTGCCTGAACCCTGATGAGGAAGATTATGACCCGTTTCTTGAGGGGGAAGAAGGCTTTTTCATGGAAGATTTGGAGGACAGACTGGAAATTCAGCCCCCAAAAGAGCCGGAGGGCAGTCCGTCATGGCGGGTGCAGGTGGAATACACAAACCATACAGAACAGGATATTTGTAGTTATAATGATTGTCTGTCAGATCGTCCGGAAGAATTATATTTTTTCCTGTTAGAATATTTTGAGTTAGAGGATGAGGGATTCAATGGTTAGACGGTGAAAAGACAAAGGTAATAATATTTTTGCGTGTTTAGTAGGAGAAAAAGCTATTCGATTTTGTTGAAATAAACATGATCCTCATTTAAAATAGAAAGACGGAGGTGCAGCAGTGGAAAGTGTATTGAAAAGATCATCATTTCATGACATCTATTTTCGTGATGGTAAAGACAACATATCTTCTGTGGTTCGTGAGGAAACAGAAACGGGAGAGGGAGAAATGGTGTGTTATGATGTGGCTCATGGTATCCAGATCACATATAATGAGCTTAACATGGGGAGCTGTTACCGCCCCATTATTCCGGAACATGACTTCCTTCAAATAGACCATTGCCTGGAAGGATGCTATGAATGTGAATCAGCAGATGGTACAGTTACTTTTTTAGGAGAAGGAGATTTATCAGTCGGGAGCTTGTATGAAGGGAAACAGACGATTATTGGCTCCAATATTCCGCTAAAAAAATATAAAGGAATTACCGTATTATTTGAAATAGAAAAGGCACAAAAAGCAATATCTGAAAATTTTGGACAAGCAGACATCAATGTGAAGAAAATCCGAGATACACTATGCAGTAATGGTACGCTGCTATTGGTGAAGTCAAAACGTGAGATAGACCATATTTTTGGAGAGCTGTATTCTGTTGATAAGCGGATACAGTCACCATATTTTTGGATTAAGACAATCGAGCTGCTTTTATTTTTGAGTTTGCTGGATGGAACTGCCATGCAGAAACCGCAGCATTTTTCAGAAGATATATCCAAAAGAACCCAAAAAGTATATCAATACATCATTGAAAATCCTTTTGATATAAAAACCATTGCTGACTTATCGGAAGAATTTGGAATTGCTGAATCCAGCTTGAAAAGGTGTTTCAAATCCATAGCAGGAAAATCTATTGGAACATTTATTAAAGTGAAACGGATTGAAGCTGCGGCAGAAATGCTGATAACAGAACCGCACCTGAATATAGGGGAAATTGCTTATGCCGCTGGTTATGAAAATCAAAGCAAGTTTTCAGCAGCTTTTAAGTCTGTCATGGGGATAACGCCGCAGGCTTACAGATATAAATATGCGTGACCTGATTGGATTAAAATTTGTCTGATAGGTTATAGATAGTTCCAACTAACTACGCTATAATGATTTGCGTGCTGGAAGTTGGTGCGTCTTTAAAGGGAAGTCGCTACACTGCGGCTTCTTTTTTGGACTAAAGGTTAGGATATGCTAACTAAAGTAAGGAGTGATTGGATGTATGTCTGATATTAAGATTATGGCAGGCAGGATATTAAAACGTATCCTGAATTTTGTTCTTGTGATATGGGGTGTTGTAACATTAAGTTTTTGCCTGCAATTATTCACAGGAACAGATCCCGCAGAAATGATTGTCAGGAAAAACAATCTTTTTGCAACGGAAGAACAGATACAGGCTGTGAGGGTAGAGCTTGGATTGGATGCTCCGTTTGGGGAACGGTATTTCGAGTACATAAAGGGTGTTCTGTGTGGCGATTTAGGCACCGCAATCACAAACAGGAAGCCGGTAATACAGAACATCATGGATGCGCTTCCGATTACTTGCATGATGATCATTATGGCGATGGTCTGGATTATCCTATTGACAATTCTTGTTGCGGCGGTTTCTGTCATAAGGAAGAATGGCGTTTTTGATAATGTGGCAAGAATACTCTGTATTGTGGGAATCTGTGTGCCGAGTTTCTGGCTGGCATTGGTGTTGTTATCTGTCTTTGCTGTGAAAATACCGATTTTCAACGTAATTGCAGACGGAAGCCTGAAATCACTTATACTGCCTTCTGTTTCGATGGCGGTGCCGATTGTATGTATTGCGACAAGGGTTCTGCGGGCATCTATACTGAATGAATTAAAAAGCGATTATGTGCTATATGCAAAAGCAAGGGGGTTTTCCAATACGCAGATTATATTTGGAGAGGTATTGAGAAATGCCCTGCCTGCGGCAATCACATTATTCGCTCAATATTGTGCGGCGTTGTTTGGAACATCATCATTGGTGGAAAGTGTTTTTTCGATTGATGGTTTAGGAAGTTATTTAATGAAATCTTGTGAAGGAATGGATATATATGGAATATCAGGAGCAATCTTAGTGTGCGCTGTCCTGTTTGTGTTCTTCAATACGGTTGCTGATATTCTTTCAAGCATAATATGTCCTGCATATAGGAGGAACCGGATATGAGAAGGAAATGGCAGATAATCATTGGAATCATTTTGATTGCTTTTTTTATCCTGATTGCATTTGCCGCACCTATGCTGGCACCAAATGATCCAAATGCAACAAACCTTGCAATGAAAAATGCGGAGCCTTCCGCAGAATATCCGTTAGGATGTGACCAAATGGGGCGTTGTGAATTGTCAAGGCTTTTATATGGGGCAAGGTATTCATTAGGACTTTCTATTCCTGTATTGATAGTATTAGCGGTAATTGCTTTATTCGCAGGAAGTTTTTCATGCTACATAGGCGGAATGATAGATGAAATAGTAAGGGTGCTATGTGATATATTGATGGCATTTCCTTTGTTGGTTATTGCAATGGCTCTGGTTACTTCATTTGAAAATCCGACAGTCTGTATTATTGTTGCGATTAGCATATCCATGACAGCATGGTTTTTGAGGATGGTGCGCTCTTATGCAAAAACAGAGTGCAGCAAAGAGTATATAGAGGCAGCAAGGATTTCGGGAGCTTCCAGTATCCGCATTGTTGTTATGCACTTGATACCAAATGTACTGCCACAATTCATTGTATATTTTACAACGGGGATTGCATCAGTCATTATTTCTATTTCTGGATTTGCTTTTTTGGGTGTAGGTCTGGTAAAGGGTACATCAGAGTGGGGCGCAATGTTAAATGAAGCCCGCAACAGCTTATATTCAAATCCTAACTTGATTATTTATCCAGGAATTTGTCTGCTTGTATGCTGTGCAGGGTTTAATTTGTTAGGAGAAGGACTGAGGGATTCTATTGGGAAGGAGGATGATATAAGTGGCACTTGATGTTAGAAACTTAAAAATATCATTATCCTCTGGAGAAATGATTGTAAATGATGTTTCTTTTGAGATCAGTCATGGTCAGATGCTTTCACTGGTTGGAGGTTCAGGGGCAGGAAAAACAACAGTTTGCAGGGCGGTTATGGGATTGCTTTCTGATAATTACATAATCGAAGGTTCTATAAATTTTGGGGGCAGAGATTTACGAAAATTAAATAAAAAGCAGTTAAGTGGAGTTTATGGAAAAGAAATCTGTTTTATCATGCAAAATCCAATGACTGCTTTTAATCCGTCTATCCGGATTGGAAAACAGTTGGAAAGGTCTTATCTGCGTCACCACCTAAAAGCTGAGAAAAAAGAAACAAGAAAAAAATATGAAACGATTTTAAATGGATTAGGTTTAGATGATACAGAAAGAATTTTGAAGAATTATCCTTTTGAATTATCAGGCGGTATGTTGCAGAGGATTATGATAGCAGCAGCTATCATTCAGGAGCCTAAACTGTTAGTGGCAGATGAAGCAACGACAGCAATTGATGCTTGTAATAGGATGGAGTTAATGCAGCAAATGAAAAAATTATGCGGTCAGGGTATGTCTGTCCTGTTTGTAACACATGATCTGAAAGCGGCTTCCGTATCTGACTGGATTATGATAATGAATCATGGCAGGGTTGTTGAAACAGGGCAGACAGATATGGTCATGAACAGCCCCAGGAATGAATTTACAAAAGAATTGGTAAGCGCCTGTGAACTAAGGAGGGATGCGTATGATAGAACTAAATGACGTATGCTGCAGGTTTCGGAAAAGAAAGTTTGGGGATAAGGATTTTGTGGCGGTGGCTCCGGTTTCGCTCTCCTTTCAGGACGGCGGCAGATATGCGATTGTAGGAGAATCCGGTTCGGGGAAAACAACACTGGCAAGAATGATTGCCGGATTACAATTTCCTTCTGGCGGAAATATCCTTGTAGATGGGCATGGCATATATAAGAATCGGAAAACGGTAAGGGGACATTACAAGTCGGTGCAATTAATCCAGCAAAATTCAGCGTCGGCACTTGATCCTAAAATGACAGTTGGGAAGTCTGTTGAAGAACCGCTGCGCTGTTTTTTCCATATGGAGAAGCAGGAGCGAAAAAAGAAGTGTCTGGAATTATTTAGTCTATGCAATCTTCCGGCATCCTATTATGCAAGACTGCCTTCGGAGTTATCCGGTGGGGAACAGAAAAGGGTTGCAATCGCAAGGGCTTTAGCGGCAGAACCGAAATGCCTGATTTTTGATGAAGCAACAAATGGGTTTGACTTGCCACTTAGGAAGAAGATTATAGAAGAAATCATTGTTTTGCAAAAACAGTTGGGGTTTACCCTTATCTTTATTACCCATGACATGGAACTTGCAGTGGTGATTGCAGATGAAATTCTGGTAATGAAGGAGTCTGTTTTGATGGAGCAGGTTGCATTTACTGGTGATACGACAGTATTCTCTAATGAGTATAGCAAAATTCTGTTGAGAGCCAGCGGGCTGTTATAACCTGTGGCCATTTCAAAATAAGAAAAATAATAAAAAGAAGAAAGGAATATTTATCATGAAATTTAAACGTTTAGCAGCAGGATTGCTGTCTGTGGTTATGGCTTTCGGTCTCGTAGCCTGCAGCAGTAACAATGGAGCAAGTGAGGCAAATGGAACAAACAATGCGAACGAAGTAAACAATACGCAGGAAACAGGGCAGGAGCCAGTACATCTGAATTTAGCGGAAAGCTGGGGGTTTGAATATTTTTATACGGTAATTACACCGGACGTGACCTCAAGCGGCTATGACCTGACTTATTGGCTTCCCTCTTTTTATGATACGCTGGTGGAATATGATTCCAATGGGGAATTGTCCGGCGTATTAGCGGAAAGCTGGAGCATGAGTGAGGACGGCTGTACCTATACATTTAAGATACGGCAGGGGATTCAGTTTTCGGACGGTTCAGATTTGACAGCAGAGGATGTGGCAAAGTCATTGTTGGCGGTTCCGGTAAATCTCGGACAGTATAATGGAGGTTATGGAAAACTGTCCACCATAGTTAAGGATGCGGTTGCGGTTGATGAATATACGGTTGAGTTTCAGTTGGAACAGCCATATTACGGTACAATGCGTGAGTTGTGCCTTGCAAATCCCTGGGGAATTGTTTCAAGCGAGCAGCTCAATGAGGATTTGACAGCGAAAGATACATTTAAGAGCGCAACTTACGGTACAGGCCCCTATATGTACTCCGGAGACAACAATGGGCAGGTATTCAACTTTGAGTATAATACAAACTATTGGGGCGAAAAACCGGATGTTGACAGTTTTTCTGTAAAGAACATTCCGGATAACGATGCAAAATTATTGGCATTAAAAAACGGGGAGGTTGATTTTTACACAGGCATTACCAAGATTTCAGCAGAAAACTTTGAAGAAATGAGTGCAACAGATGGATTTTCGGCAAAAGCGGATGGAAATGCCTTGCAGACATATTATATGGGCTATAACCTGAATGACCCGATATTTGGAGATCAGGTGGTCAGAGAGGCGATTGCGACAGCAGTTGATAAAGATTCAATTACCCAAAATATTTTTGGAGGATTGTATGAAGCAGCCGATACCTTCTTTTCAAGAAGCCTTCCATATTGTGATGTAGACCAGAAAGTTTATGAATACAACATGGAAGCTGCAAATAAATTACTGGACGACGCCGGGTATGTAGATACGGACAACGATGGAATACGTGAAAAGGACGGAGTAAAGCTGTCAGCGGAATTTGTATATCAGACGGGTTCGGCATCAGACGATGATACCGTGGTATATATATGTGACCAGCTAAAGCAGATAGGCATAGAATTGACACCTAGTTCTGCCGCAATGATGGATTGGTTTGCTATGGTTTCCGGTGGGCAGTATGGAGTAACAATTTTTAAAACGCAGGGCGGATATTATGACCCGACGGTTGTTATAGGAGGGCTTGATCCGAAAACGTCAACTGATCCCATTTTATCACAGGTAAATGCATACTTGCCGGAGGGATCGCTTGATGAATTAAACGCTGCAACGGAAGAAGAAAAAATACAGGAGATTTACAATACCATTTTAACTACAATGTCAGACGAGTGTCTGGTAACGCCATTATATTACACGCATCAGTTATCTGTATATAACAGTAATGTATCAGATTATGAATATTCTGGCGATACGAGCTTTACATCAGTACAGAATATAAAAGTAAAATAGTGCGGAGTGTTGTGCTTGGGAAGAAAGGCGGTAATGGCAGAAAAAATCATTACCGCCTTTACTATAAAAATGACTGTGACCTGATTGGAGTAAAGATATACCTATTAAGTCATAGATAAAAGGGTTGTTTGTCTATATAATGAATATGGTTAGTTAAAACTAATTAAAGGAGGTACTGTTTCAATGAAACAAAAGTCGAATGAAATCAAGCGGTTGTTTCAGTTTATGGGAAAACACCGTACATTGCTGAATGTATCCCGGTTCTTATCGGGAATCAGCGCATTGTTCATTATGTGTCCGTTTTTGTGTGTCTATTTTGCTGCAAGAGATTTGGTATCCATATTTGCCGGAAAGCCAATAGACACAGGCAGTTTAGTAAAGTGGGGCGTGGCGGCGCTTGTATTGGAACTGGTTGGGTTGCTGCTTTACTTCATAGCACTGCTGTGTTCCCATGTGGTGGCGTTCCACACAGAGAAAAACCTGAAAATGGCAGCATTAAAGGCGCTTTCAAAAATGCCTATGGGGTATTTTGATGTAAACCCAAGCGGAAAGCTCAGGAAGATTATTGATGAAAACAGTTTCCAGACAGAAACATTTATCGCACATCAGCTTCCCGATCTTGTAGGCGCACAGGTTACAATGATTGCAAGCGTAATCCTTATGCTTGTTTTTGATTTGAGGATAGGCATTCCTCTGATATTGCTATATGGCATAGGCTTTTTCCTGCAAGGGGCGTTAATGGGGAAAGAAAGCAGGGAATTTATGATGCAGTATCAGGATTCGTTAGAGAAGATGAATCACGAAGCTGTGGAATACGTCAGAGGCATATCAGTAGTAAAGGTATTCGGACAGACGGTCAGGTCATTTTCAAAATTTAATGCAACAATCAATGATTACAGAAAACAGGCACTTGCATATACGATGTCATGCAGGAAAGGCATGGTAGCATTTAATTCAGTTATCAACTCGAATTATCTGGTTCTTGTTCCGGCAGCAATTATTATTGCTTTGGTTTCAGATAATCTGATCGGATTTATGCAGAGCTTTTTATTCTATCTGATTTTTTCTCCGGCCTGTGCGGTCATGCTGAATAAAATCATGTATATGACAAGTTATAAAATGCAGGCAGAGGAAGCCATGCGCAGGATTGATACAATATTGACTGCTACACCGCAGCCGGAAACAAACAATCCTAAAACAACAGATAAAAATGATGTGGTCTTTGAGGGAGTGACCTTTGCTTATGAAAATACGGAGCATCCAGCAGTCTTGAATTTAAGTTTTGTTGCTAAGTCGGGAACAACGACAGCATTGGTAGGACATTCAGGATCGGGAAAAAGTACAACAGCCAGTCTGATACCACGTTTTTATGACGTGCAGAGTGGACGGATTAAGATTGGAAATGTGGATATTAGAGAGATTGCTCACGCTGATTTAATGAAAAAGGTAGCCTTTGTTTTCCAGAATCCCCAATTATTTAAAGACAGCCTTTTAGAGAACATCAGGGCGGGCAGACCATCGGCTTCAAGAGAGGAAGTCTTAAAAGCAGCTCATCTGGCGCAATGTGATGATATTATCGCAAAATTCCCAAGCGGAATTGATACGGTGGTAGGGAGCAAAGGCGTTTACTTATCAGGGGGAGAAACGCAGCGTATTGCGATTGCAAGGGCGATTTTAAAGGATGCTCCAATTATAGTCCTGGATGAAGCCACGGCATTTGCTGATCCGGAAAATGAGCAGCAGATTCAAAAGGCATTTGAAGGTCTGCTTTCCGGCAAAACCGTTATTATGATTGCACACCGTCTTTCGGCAGTACAGGATGCTGACCAGATTCTTGTAATGAAACAAGGTGAGATTGTGGAAAAGGGTACGCATAAGGAATTGGTGCAGTTAAACAAAGAGTATGCCCGTATGTGGGATAATTACATGAAAACAACAAACTGGCACATAGGAAATGAGGTGGAAGTATGTTAAAGAAAATGTTTGCGTTAAGCGATAAGGGAGCAAGGGATTTGAGGGGCGGCATTATTGCAACCGCAGTCAGCCATATCAGTTTACTGCTTCCTGTCAGTCTGCTTATGATGATTGTCCTTGATATTTTGAATGTTATATCAGGGAACACACAAAAACTGGAACATAATATATGGGTGTATATCGGGCTGACAGCCGCTATGTTTATCCTTGTGTTTATTATGCATTGGATACAGTACAACAAAACCTATACGGTAGCTTATTCGGAAAGTGCGTCACGGCGAATCACGCTTGCTGAAAAACTCAGGAAACTGCCGCTTTCCTTTTTTGGACAGAGGGATTTATCAGATTTAACTTCCACCATTATGGGAGATTGCACGGCATTGGAGCGTGTTTTCTCCAATGCGGTTCCGCAATTTTTTGGAACAATGATTATGTTTATCATAACCGCCATAAGTTTATTAATCATAGACTGGAGAATGGGTTTGTGCATTGTGTTACCGATTCCTGTTGCTGCCCTGATTGTTTTCACGGCGAGAAAAGCGCAGACGAAAGCAGAAACAGCAAATTTCAATGCAAAGAGAGCAGCATATGATGGGGTGCAGGAATATCTGGACACAATTCAGGAATTAAAATCATGCGCAAAGGAGCAGGATTATCTGAATGGTCTGGAAAAGAAACTGGATTATGTCGTGAGGTGTTCTTTTAAGAATGAGTTGGCACCAGGGGCTGCGACAACAGTTGCACAGTTTGTGCTTCGTTTAGGATTGGTGGCGGTATTGCTTGTTGGCAGTGTTCTGGTTATAGATGGTTCGCTGTCTGTTCCTATGTTTATTTTGTTTCTGATCTTTGCGGGAAGAATTTATGACCCATTTACCACTTGCTTTATGATGATGGCAGAACTCTTTTCCTCACAGGTCAGCGCTAAGAGAATGAAAGAAATTGAAAATACGGCAGAGCAGACGGGAAGTAATGTATGCAATAATCGTGGATATGATATTGCATTTAACAATGTCAGATTTTCTTATAACGAAGAACCTGTGTTAAAGGGAGTGTCTTTTGTGGCAAAGCAGGGGGAGGTAACGGCGCTTGTCGGCCCTTCCGGAAGCGGGAAATCCACAGCGTCAAAACTTGCGGCAAGATTTTGGGATGCAGATTCCGGAAGCATTACGCTTGGCGGCGTTGATGTAAAAACCGTTGAGCCGGAAACCCTGTTTAAAAATTTTGCGGTGGTATTTCAGGACGTTTTATTGTTTGATGATACGGTAATGGAAAATATACGTTTAGGCAGGAACGGAGCGACAGATGAAGAAGTGAAGCAGGCGGCAAAGGCAGCACAGTGCGAAGAATTTATAAACCGTCTGCCGGAAGGCTATCAGACGAATATCGGGGAAAATGGCAGCGCACTTTCGGGAGGGGAACGGCAGCGTATTTCCATTGCCCGTGCATTACTGAAAAATGCCCCTGTGGTGCTTCTTGATGAAGCTACTGCTTCAATGGACGCTGAAAGTGAAACATTAGTTCAGGATGCGCTTTCCGTATTATTGAAAAATAAAACCGTAATGGTAATTGCGCATCGTATGAGGACAGTTGCCAATGCGGATAAGGTTGTTGTTTTGGATGACGGGAAAGTAAGTGAAATGGGTACTCCGTCTGAATTGATGGCTGCGAATGGCTTGTATGCACATCTTGTGGCATTGCAGCAGAAATAAAAGGAGATAAATACAATGAAACTTTATGAGTCGGGCGAGGATTATCTGGAAGCTATTTTGATGCTGCAAAAGCGAATGGGTGAAAGTGCGGTGCGCTCCGTTGACCTTGCCCGGCACATGGGGTTCAGCAAGCCAAGTATCAGCCATGCGGTGGGTGTGTTAAGGGATGGCGGACTTCTCACAATGGATAAGGACGGCTTTCTCCATTTGACAGTGGAAGGGCGGAAAGTTGCGGAGAAAATCTATGAACGCCACTGCTTTTTCACTCAATGGCTGATTGAGGCAGGAATAGATCCGGAAACAGCCGAACAGGATGCCTGCCGTATGGAACACACCATCAGTCAGAAATCCTTTGAGCATATACGGGATTCATATCAAATAAAGAAAAAAGAATGATTTGTTTGGTACGATTCACTGCGCCTAAGCTTCGGCAAAAATTTATCACATCACACAATAAAAGGAGGGTGCAATCATGGCACAAAAAACAGATACCCGTACAAAACTGCTGACGGCTTCGCCGTTTCAGCTCATGCTATCTCTAAGCATACCAGCTATTATTGGTATGATAGTTGTCGGGTTATACAACTTTATGGACAGGGTTTTCGTTGGACAGCTTATCAATGAGGTGGCGATGGGGGCGGTTTCCGTTTCCTATCCCTTTACCTTGATTAACACGGGAGTATCTACGTTGATCGGCGTTGGCTCTGCCTCGGTTCTTTCAAGAGCAGTGGGAAAAAAGGATCAGGACACGATTGACCGGATTATGGGAAACCTGATCGCATTAAATTTAATCTTTGGCATTGTCATTACCATTCTTGGAATGATATTTACACGCCAGCTCTTAACATTGAGTGGTGCGGAGGGAGAAATCCTGAACAATGCGGAGAGTTACCTGCGGATCATCTTTGCTGGTTCGTTGTTCGTGAATTTCGGACAGTCTGCAAATATGATTATGCGTGGCGAAGGGATTTTGAAAAAGGCAATGCTGATTACCGGCACTGGCGCTGTCCTCAACATCATTCTTGACCCGATTATGATTACCATTATGAAGAATCAGGGGCAGGGCGTGGAGGGCGCTGCTTACGCAACGGTTATTTCTCAGATTGTTACTGCTGTCATTACTTTATGGTATTTCCTGAAAAAGAGTAAGCTGGTTCGTATCCATAAAATCCGGGTGGAAAGTTCCCTGATTCCTGAAATTTTTGGTGTGGGATTTTCCGCTATGCTAATGCAGGTTATGACATTAGTTCAGCAGACAACACTTTACAATGTGGCGGCAAAGCATGGAGGGGAAACATGGCAGATTATCTTAGGAGCTGCGCTTAGTATTCAGTCATTTACCCTGATTCCCATGTGGGGAGCAAGTCAGGGATTCCAGCCAGCGGCAGGGACAAACTTCGGAGCAAAGCAGTATGACCGGGTGAAACAGGTCACAAGGGCGTTTATTATTGGCGCAACGGTACTTGGCTTGATTTTTTACATACCGATTCAACTGGCTCCGGGAACAATACTCTCATGGTTTATCAAAGATGCCAGCATTGTAAGTCAGGGCGTAACAGATTTCCGTATTCTGTTCAGCACTTATATTTTTCTGGGGTTTGTACTTATGGTGATTACGCTTATGCAGTCTTTGGGGAAAGCGTCAAAAGCAAGTATTTTAGTTATGATGCGGCAGATCATTCTCTTTGTTCCGCTTGCAATCTTTCTTCCGAAAGTTGGCGGTCTGGGCATAGATGGTGTATTTTTGGCTCCTGCGGTGACAGACTTGATTGTTTTAGTTTTATCCATTGTGATGCTTGCAGGGGAGTTTCGCAATATCTCCCGGCTGTCGGCACAGGAAAAGTAGTGTAACAAAAGGATTTCTTTAAATGATGCAAAGTGATTAAAAGAAGCAAAAAATAAGTTTATTAAATAAAAGAAAGTATTTGGACAGTAAAGGAAAGCCAGTAGTTTCTTTGCGGATTCTGCTGGCTTTTCCTATCAGACGGCTTTGTTAATTTTTGCGCAATAAATCAAGCATATACCGGGCCGCAGGCAGCAAAGCATCGGCTTCCGATTCTGTGCAGTCTTTTAACACAGCCAGAAGTTTTTGGAGATTTGGCTGATCGGCTTCGTTTCCTGGATAGAAAACCGTATCGGCTGGTATCTTCAGGTATGTAATCATGGGAAACAAAACTTCATATTTGGGGTTTCCCCGTCCGGCTTCAATGTTAAGTATGGTACGGGTATCCAAGCCTAAATTTTCAGCCAGCTTTTCCTGTGAAAGTCCGAGTTCTGTCCGGGCGGTTCTTACTGCGTTGGCAAGAGCCTGTTTCATATCCTGCATCGTGATTCACCTCCTTTGTAGTTTACAATACACATTGTCAGGCGTGAATTGCATCGGAATACAGTTTAGAAGTGAAGTGGAGTACATGAAAGAACGATATAAGATAGTACATGATATAGAATATGAAAAAAGACAGATGATAGGAATTGCCACACACATTAGGGTGTATCGCAATGAAGGTTAAAACCTCGTTGTGATACACCCTTTTTCAATGTCGAATTTAGAGAGTGTGTTGGCTTTTATCGGGCTTTCTGTCGGCGGTTTCCTGCTGCGCCGGATTCCGGTCAAGGTATTGATTCAGGTTGTCCAGCTTCCGGGTGAGGGTGGCAGCGTCCTTTTCGGCAGACTGGCAGGTTTTCCGCAGGGCTTCCTTTTTGGAATAGAGCGTATTGTAATCGTTGCGGAGCTTTTCAACATCAAGGTTTCTGGTGTCAATGCCGAAGCGTTTCAGCATATTTTCAGCGCCGTCATGGAGCAGAAGCTCGGTTTCGTGCTGGCGCAGGTATCTGTCCTTATCCTTTGATTTCTGGTAGCGGATATGGTAGATACGGTTGGTTTTATACTGTTCGGCATACTTTAGGATCTGCCCTAAATCCTTTAGCTGATGCTCCGTTTCCACAAGGCTTGTCCGTGCGGTTTTCGCAAGTGCGGACTTGGCGGCGATCTGTTTTTCAAGCTCGGAAATGGAGCCTGCCTGACTGTAACTTGCGGCGGCAATCTTGAGGTTTTGGATGTCAGCCCAATGTTTCAGGCCGGGGCTGTTGGCAAACTTGTCCTCGGTGGTGTCAATAAGGTTTTTCTTTGAATAATCTTTGACAATGGGCTTTTTCCGGGTGGGGAACGGCACACGTTTTTTATCCTTTGCAAGAGCCTTTTCCTCGATACGTTCCTTTATCCGTTCTTTGGTGTATTCGGCTCCCAAAGACTTTGTGCTGCCACGGACAAAACGCTCTCTTTCCAGAGGACGGAAGGAGATAAATTTATGTGCTTTTTCCCCATTGGAATCGCCTGCGGTTACAATGCCCTCGCCCTTGATTTCATAGCCTTTTGCCCGGATCAGCTCAATGCAGTCCTCGTAAGTTGTGGCAGTTTTTATGGCTTCGTCAATGTCGGACTTTAACTGCTCTTTCCATGCAGAGCTGTTTTTGCCAGCCTGCCATTCCTTGTAGGTTTTTCCCCGCTTTTCCCCCGGAGTAATGACAGAAAGTTCATGCTCCCGGCAGAGGTCATCACTCAGGTTGCGGATGTTGTAATAGGTCTTTTTGCAGTCATGATATTTCTGATGATTGATGTTATCGGCGGCACAGAAAATCACATGGTTGTGGACGTGTCCTTTATCTATATGGGTGCTGACAACATACGAGTATTTTCCCTCTAAAAGCCTGTCGGCAAGCTCCACGCCTATCTGGTGGGCTTCCTTATAAGTAACTTCACCGGGAAGAAAGGACTGTATCAAATGGTAGGCTTTGTTTGGGTCGGACTGGCTGGTTTTTGACAGGGCAAATTTGAAATCATAAGCGGCAGTTTCGGGGCTGCAGCCGTAGGAAGAAATCAGTATGCCCTCATCGGTTTTGGCAGGGTTGCAGATGTAGTCTACTGCCTTACTGACGGTTGCCGTGATAGCATGGATTTTTGTGTATGCCATACCTGTTTCATCAGCTCCTTTACTTCATTTACATCGGCTTTGTATACATTGCCCGTGGCATTCATGCGCTTTGCGATCTGGTTTAGATTGTTTCCGATTTTTGCAAGTGCAGAGTTGTATTCCCGTAGCTCTGAATAGTCAATGTCATAGACATAGCCGTACAGGATCAGATGCCGGAGGAAAGCGGATTTGTCTTTCATGTTGGAGGCTTTGCATTTCTGCTCCAGTATGTAAAGTTCATCATCGCTCAGACGTAAGGTCATGCGGTT
>OFHM01001139.1_pt1 | contig 18510 bp, 16 predicted proteins | sample 1521311 | NCBI WGS metagenome assembly OFHM01 (sample SAMEA3504083, study PRJEB24116) | mouse gut metagenome | biome: mouse gut; feature: mouse-associated habitat; material: faeces | place: Denmark | collected 2011 | reverse complement strand
TTTTAGAGGAAAACCTGGGAGAAAGTATGGATGTGGCTGTGGGGATTTCACCCAAGAGCCAGATTAGTAATTTAAAGGATAAGGTGAACCTGTTTCTTGCAGATGCAAAGGCAGAGGGGACTTTGGATGATATGTACGATCGCTGGGTTAGCAGGGCGGAGAAAACCATGCCGGAAATACCTGTGCCCCAGGCGCCGGATTGTAAGATTAAAGTTGGAACTACAGGGACGGTTCAGCCTTTTAGTTACTATGAGGGGACGGAGCTTACGGGATATGATGTGGAGCTGATCTACCGTTTTGGCGCATGGTTAAATGCGGAAGTAGAAATTAAAATTTATGACTATGATGGGATTATTGCGGCAGCCGAGGCTGGTGACATAGACTGTATTATGGCGAACTTAAACGCCACCGAAGAAAGACGGAAGCATATTGAATTTTCAGATTGCGTGTATCCTTCAGAAACTGCCGTTATGGTACGGTCAGGTCAGGAAGGGCAGAACAGAGAAACATATAAGGAACTTTCTGATTTTGCCGGGGCGAGGTTTGCCGCATTAAGCGGAGGGGTTTACGATAAGCTCCTGCAGGAAGTGATTGCAGATGCAGAGGATTTTTCTTATTACAATTCGGTTCCTGATATCGTTGCGGCTCTCAAAGCAGGCCGTGTGGATGCAGGGACGCTGGATGAGCCGCTGGCACAGCTTGCGGTGGCGAAGAATGAGGGTTTGAAAATCTTTGAGGAACCGGTTGTCCTGGATGAATATGGATATGCTTTGCCGAAAGGAAGCCCTTTGCGGGAACAGTTTAATGCAGCCATCAAAAAGTTTAAAGAAGATGGGACCATTGCATCTTTGAAGGAAAAATGGCTTGGGGCAGATGAGAGCGTGAAAGAATTAACAGGGCAGGACTGGCCAGGGGAGAAAGGAACCATCCGATATTACTATGACAGTACCCATGAACCTATGACGTATGTTGGAAGCGGCGGTGAGCCTTTGGGGCTTGAGATAGATCTGATGCTTTTGATTGCCCGTGAGCTGGATATGAAGGTAGAGATGACAACATGTGAATTTGCTTCGTTAATCGCTGCCCTGGAGAGCGGGAAGGCAGATGTGGCCAGCGGAAGTATGTCTATTACGGAAGAGAGAAAGAAGCGGATAGATTTTGCGGATACCCACTATGAGTCAGCTATGGTGCTTTTGGTGCGTGACCTGGATGGTGAAGTGCAAAAGGAAGGTTTCTGGTCGGGTTTGAAGGACAGCTTCCGAAGCACCTTTATCGTGGAGGGACGATGGCGGCTGATTTTACAGGGGCTTGGCGTCACCATACTGATTTCTGTTTTGTCGGGAATTTTCGGCCTGTGCCTTGGCTTTTTAATATGTATGCTGCGGAGGACAGGTTATAAGTCAGTTCAGTTAGCCGGGGCGGTTTTTGTCCGTGTGGTTCAGGGGATGCCCATTGTAGTTTTTCTGATGATTTTATATTATGGGATTTTCGGTTCGGTGGACATTTCCGAAATTCTGGTTGCAGTGATTGGTTTTTCTATTAATTTTGCAGCTTATTCATCAGAAATGATGCGGACGGGAATAGAAACGGTGGATAAAGGACAGAGCGAGGCAGCTCTTGCCATGGGTTATACGAAAAGCCAGACATTTTTTAAGATTGTATTTCCACAGGCGGCCAGGAATTTTATACCTGTACTGAAAGGTGAATTTATTTCCATGGTAAAAATGACTTCTGTGGTAGGGTATATTGCCGTACAGGATTTGACGAAAGTATCAGATATTATCCGTTCACGGACTATGGAGGCGTTCTTCCCGTTAATAATGACGGCAGTGATATATTTTGCCGTTGCAAATATAATGACGATGGCTCTGTCCCTGGCAGAGAGAAAAGCAGCGCCAAAGCGGAATAAACGCAGGATAAAGGGGGTGTGCATGTAATGGCAGATATATATGAGAATCAGAAGGTTTATCCTGGAGATGGTATGGAAACAAGTATGATATCTATCCGGCACCTGTGCAAGGAGTATCCAAATGTAGTCCCCCTGCGGGATGTAAGTGTGGAGATTAAAAGAGGTGAGGTGATTTCCATTATAGGGCCTTCCGGTACTGGGAAATCAACTTTGCTGCGCTGCATGAACCTTTTGGAGAAACCGACAAAAGGCGAGATTACAGTTGACGGGGTGGTAATAACAGATAAGAAATGTAAGGTAAATCTGGTAAGGCAGAAGATGGGCATGGTGTTTCAGTCTTTTAACCTGTTTGCCCATAAAACCATTATTGAAAATATCATGATGGGACAGACTGACCTTCTTGGAAGAAGCCGCCAGGAAGCCTATGACAGAGGAATGGAACTGCTTCGTACCATAGGGCTTGCAGATAAAGCCCTTGCTTACCCGGATGAACTTTCAGGGGGACAGAAACAGCGTGCGGCCATTGCCAGGACGGTGGCCATGGAGCCGGAAATCATTCTCTTTGATGAACCAACGTCTGCGTTAGACCCTACCATGGTAGGAGAAGTTCTTTCGGTTATCCGCAGGCTGGCCAGCCAGGGCATGACCATGATGATTGTGACTCATGAAATGAAGTTTGCAAAGGACGTATCCACAAGGATATTTTATATGGATCAGGGGGAAATCTACGAGGATGGGACGCCGGAACAGATTTTTGAACATCCGAAGAGGGAGAGGACCCGAATATTTGTCCGGCAGCTTAAAGTGCTCCATGTGGATAAAATCTCATGCGATTTTGACTTTCCGGCCTTTATCACTCAGCTTGAGGAATTTGGGCGGAAACAGCAGCTTTCCCAGAAACAGATTTATGCTATGCAGCTGGTGGCAGAGGAATTGCTGATGATGAAACTCCTGCCTGCAACAGAAAAAGAAGGCAAAGCGGATATTTCTCTGGATGTGGAATACAGCGAGCGGGAGAATCTGGTACAGATGCGGTTTTCTTATAGCGGGCCTTCCTTTTATCCTTTTGACAGTGAGGAAGATTTGTCCTGCAGGATGATAAAAGGGGTATCTAAAGGGATGGAGCACAAGTTTGAGGATGGGGTAAATCATTTTATGATAAGTATATAAAAAAGGAGCAGAAATTAAATGGAGAAGGCAACAATGCTGAAATTTCATGCAGACGATATTATTATGAAAGAGAACGAAATTTATGAGGAAATGTACAAAATTATATCTGGCTCTGTGGCGGTATATATTCGGTATGGAGAAAAAGAAGAGTATTTGATTGGGATTTATTCCAGCCCAAAATGTTTCGGTGAGTCAAATGTGCTTTCCAGCCAGCCCGGTATTTATACAGTTGTTGCTTATGACGATGTATTATTGATGCGTATTACAAAGGATTCCCTGGAAGAGTTCATCAGAAGTAATCCCAGAAATGCAATTGATATTATGGAGAATATGGTACATAGCAATATGCTGATGCAGAAAAATATTGACTTACTGCTGGATGATATTTATGAAAAGCAGGATATCAATAAGAGAAGAACAGAAGAAATAAAAAACAAGATTAAGCGGTACAGTATAAACGGTTTTAATTTGTATTAACAGTTAAATATCGAATAAAGACAAGCCTGCGGCTCATAAAGTGCCGTAAGGCTTTTTTATTCTATAGGAAGGTCTGGCATTCCAATGATAAATACCGGAAGGTGGTCTGGCGGCTCCCTGGGAACATTTCAGGGGCTTTTGTACCGATATCGGTCAGAAGCCCTGCAACCTCCCGGTAAGGCATGGTATACCGCTGAGACAGATACCGCATGGAGGCGGAAAGTTCCCCGTCAGGTCCGCCGAACTGGCTGATGATTACCTGAGCAATCTGGGGATTGGTCTGAGTGATGTTTACCGGATACTGTAATCTTTTTTCATAATTCCACATTTAACAACAGCCTCCTTCCCAGGGCATGGGCTGCATTGCCCACAGCCATTTCTGATCTGGTTTTGCAGTGTCGATGGTAAGAGGCCCATAACAGTCTTCATATTCTTTCAGCGCGTTCATACGCACTTCACGGAAATGGTTAAAGTAAGCGATTGCCTCCTGGTCCATTGGATGAGTGTCAAGGTAGAGGACAATATCGTTTACCGCGAAACTTACCATATTAATCCACTGAAATAACTTCATCTGTTCCATCTGATTTCCTTTCATTTCGGGCAGCCTCCTTTCCCGCAGAATGGTTTGCTCAGTTCAGGGAAAATGGTCCCGCACTGCAGGGCTTTGTCAGGTTCAAAGGTCTCATGGAAAAACTGCCAGGGAACATAGGCCATGGCAACAGGCATGCCAGCCAGCGGATCAGCTTTATGAGGGCAGATTCCGGTCATGGGCGGGCAGTCTGTGTTCGGGCAGGCAGGTACGTCCGCCGGACATGGTTTTGGCATCATGGGGCGTCCAGGCATATCCGCCGGGCATGGTCTGTGCATCATCTGGCGTCCGGACATATCAGCCGGACATGGTTTTGGCACCATAGGGCGTCCATTCATGTTTGCCGGACATGGTTTTGGCATCATCTGGCGTCCGGACATATCCGCCGGGCATGGTCTGTGCATCATCTGGCGTCCGCTCATGTCAGCCGGACACGGTTTTTCCGGCACAGGCTGTCTGGGACGGTTCTGACTGCAGCCGCAGTCGGGTGCTGTATGATAATTAGCCATAATGGTAATCCTTTCTTTTTTACAAAATTGCTTTTTAATACAATATGAAAAAGAGGGGAAATGGTGCAGTGATTGGAATATTGCTTTATGATACAGGAAATGTTATACTTCTGTTATATATTGGCAGTAATGAAGAGAGTGAAAAAGCTGTACAATACTGTCTTTTTCCTTCACTTCTCCTGTTTTACAGACAGAAAGGAAGAAAATGAAGAATTTACGAAAAATAGCAGGGATTTCCATTTTATTAATACTTTTTTTTATGGTACTTGCGTTGTTTCGATTCCAGAGTGATGGAGAGTCATCAGCGCTGCCCTATCAGTTTAAATATAATTTTGATGAAGACTGGGAGGCGGCTGTGCTGAACAGCCAGGCGGCAGCCGGAGAGGACAGGCTGGAAATGCTCAGAAAAGATCTGGCAGAGAAGAAGTGGCAGAAAGTGACTTTGCCCTTTACAGGAAACAGCCGTGACGGAAATACTGTTGTATTAAAAAATACACTGCCGGAGGATTACGCGGGAATGACTGTAAATTTTTCCACTGCGGGCGCCGCTGTGGAAGTATTCCTGGACGATGAGTTAATATATCAGTACGGTGGAGAAAAAGAGGATGATGTGTCTGGAACCATGGAGCACTATGCGGATGTTCCGAATGCTTTTCATGCGGGAGAACTCTGGGTTGTACTTACTTCTCCTGATCCGGATACAGCGGCAGAGCTCAGAAGCATGAAGGTGGAAACACGAAGTACCGTGGTTATTGGCCTGGTGGGAAATAATATTGCAGATATCGGCTGCTGTCTGCTGATTATACTGATGTCCATTATCATGTTTGTTCTGGCAATGATACGTCTCTATACCCGGCAGCCTGCCCGTGGAGAACTGTTTCTTGGACTGACCGGACTGGCGGCCGGAATTTACTGTTTTATCAGAACAGATACGCTGAGTATTTTTTATAATGTGCAGGAAGCCTACGAGATGCAGGAATATCTGGTGCTGCTGATGCCTCTGTTTCTGGCGATGTACTTTGAATGGAACCTGCACAGCATATATCCTTACCGGTTTTCCATACTGATTTTGTTCACCGTTATCAATGCGGTGATACAGATTTCCCTGGAACTTCTGGGTATCCAAAATCTTGCGGAAATGGTCAATATTACCGCAGCCATTATCGGGGCTGTCTGTATAATTGCCATTGTGAGTCTGATACAGTTTGACTTCAGAAACAGACATTATCAGGCCCTGCTTTCCGTGCTGTCCATGCTGGTGCTGTTGTCCGGAGGCATTGCAAATGTGATGATCAATACTTTTTTTCAGGAGTTGTATGGAAATACGGCCGGTCAGTACAGTATGGTACTGTTCAGCATAATGATGGCAGCCATGCACACACTGCAGATATCAAGGGAATACCGGGCAAATGCAGAGGAAAGTGCACGTCTTCTGAGTGAAGAAGTGAAGGCGGCAGAGCAGCAGAATATACAGCTGGCCCAGGCAAAACAGGATGCGGAGGCTGCCAGACAGGAGGCTCTGGCGGCAAATGAGGCAAAAGGCAAGTTTCTGGCCCACATGTCCCATGAAATACGGACACCTATCAATGCGGTGCTGGGTATGGATGAAATGATACTGCGGGAATCCACAGAGCCCCAGATTCGGGATTATGCCATGGATATCTATATGGCAGGCCAGACATTGCTGTCCCTGATCAATGATATTCTGGATTTTTCCAAAATTGACTCCGGAAAAATGGAAATTGTGCCGGTAGAATATGATGTAAGCAGTCTGATTCATGACCTGACCAATATGGCTTCCCAGAGGGCCAGAGAGAAGGGAATCCGGTTTGAGGTGGAAGTGGACCAGGGAATTCCTTCCCGGCTGTGGGGAGATGACGTTAGAATCCGGCAGGTAATTACCAATATTCTTACCAATGCGGTAAAATACACGCCGGAAGGGACGGTCTGGCTGCGGATGCGGAGTCTGGAATCGGAAGGCCCGGCAGTGCTGTGGGTAGAAGTGGAAGATACAGGGATAGGAATAAAAGAAGAAGATTTGCCCAAACTTTCCGCGGAATTTGAAAGGATTGAGGAGGACCGGAACCGCAATATTGAGGGAACCGGACTTGGCATGAGCATTACGATCCAGCTTCTTAATCTGATGGGCAGCAAACTGCAGATGAAAAGTGATTACGGGAAGGGATCAAAATTCTATTTTCAGCTGGAGCAGGAAATTGTGGACGCCACTCCCATTGGAGATTTTGAATCCAGGGTACGTCAGATTTCGGAGAATTACAGCCACGGCACCGGATTTCTGGCGCCGGAGGCAAAGGTGCTGGTGGTGGATGATAATGCGGTCAACCGCAAAGTATTCCGTAATCTTCTGAAAGAGACACAGATACTGGTAACGGACGCCGGCGGCGGGGCAGAATGTCTGGAACTGGTTCAGAAAGAACATTATGATTTGATATTTCTTGACCACATGATGCCGGAAATGGATGGAATGGAAACGTTCCGGCGCATGAAAGGCCTGTCAGATTATCCCTGTCAGGATACACCGATTATTGTACTGACCGCCAATGCGGTATCAGGAGCAAAGGAAAAGTATCTGGCGGAAGGGTTTGATGATTTTCTGTCCAAGCCCATTGTACCGGAAAAACTGGAGGATATGATAAGGAGGATGCTGCCGGAGGAACTGGTTCGGGAAACAGCGGATCATGCAGGAGATTCTTCTCCCCGGCAGACGGAGTATTCTCTGGAAGAACTTCCTCAGGTGGACGGGCTGGACTGGAATTATGCATGGCTTCATCTGCCGGACGAGGAACTGCTGGAATATACGGTTAAGGAATTTTACAGCCAGATTGATACTGCTGCGGACACGCTGGAAGCATCTTACAGCCAGATTGACAGCCCCGGCCAGTCAGATGCTTACCGGATACAGGTACATGCCATGAAGAGCCTTGCGGCAACTATTGGAATCGTACCCCTTGCGGGACTGGCAAAACTGCTGGAATATGCGGCCAGAGACGGCAGAACAGATTTAATAAAAAACATGACGGAACCCTTTCTGGAAGAATGGCGCAGTTATCGTCAGAAGCTGCAGGGAGTGTTCGGTCTGGAAGATGGTCCCGGAATGGAAGTAACAGATTATTCTGTGCTGCAGGCTCTGGTGGAAATGGTGCGGGTAAGTATGCAGGAAATGGATATTGACCAGGCGGATCAGTTCATGGGTCAGTTGCAGTCCTATGATTATCCGGAAGAGCTGAACCGGAATATCCGGAAACTGGCGGAGGCAGTGACAAATCTGGATGGAGAGGAAGCAGACCGTTTTGGGGCATTGCTGATTGAACAGATGGGAAGGCAGATTGGAGGAGAAACAGAGAAATGAGAAAAATATTACTGATTGGGAAACTGAATAGTGTGGTAAAAGAAACAAATGCCTTTTTGTCACAGTTTTTCCATGTACAGCTTTGTTCAGAAAATGCAGGCGTTCTGGAAGGGATGATGAAAATCGTAAACCCGGATCTGGTGATTGTCAGCCTGATTGGCGCATACGATATTGACACGTCCATGTTTTTCCTGTTAAGCGACCAGTACGCCCATATTCCGGTTCTGACCATCGGCACAAAGGAAGAGTGCAGTTCATTTCTGAAATATTATGAAGAAAGCCAGTTTGAAAATCTTGTCCGTCCGGTGGAAAATACAGTGATTATGAATGCGGTCTGCCGCAGGCTGGGTCTGGATAAACTGAAAGTGGAACAGGAAGCGGCAGCAGAGAAGAAAACAGAAATCGGCAATAAAAAAAGGATTCTGGTGGTGGATGACAATGGGACCACACTTCGAACCATGAAAGCCATGCTGGAAGACCATTATGAGGTGGCCATTGCCATATCCGGCGCCCAGGCTATGACTTCCATCGGCAAAAAACGTCCGGATCTGATTCTTCTGGATTATGAAATGCCGGTCTGCGACGGCAGAATGACGCTGGAAATGATACGGGCCGATGAGGAAATGAAAGATATCCCCGTGGTTTTTCTGACTGCGGTGAACGACCGGGCAAACATTGAGGCGGTGCTGAAATTAAAGCCGGCAGGATATTTTCTGAAACCGGCGGTAAAAGACAAACTGATTGCAGAAATTGAAAAAATACTGAATCCTGTATGACAGAAGAAGCAAGGAGCAGCCTTATGAAATATTATCTTGCCCCTCTGGAGGGCATTACCACTTATATTTACCGTAATGCATATCACCGTATTTTTACTCCGGCAGATAAATATTTCACCCCTTTTCTTGTGCCCAGGCAGAAAAAGAGTTTCAGCAGCCGGGAACGAAATGATATTCTGCCGGAGCACAATCCGGGGCTTTATACGGTACCTCAGCTTCTGACCAGCCGGGCAGAAGATTTTATCCGGGCAGCCAGGACACTGACGGAATATGGATATGAAGAAATCAATCTGAATCTGGGCTGTCCTTCCGGTACTGTGGTTTCCAAAGGAAAAGGCGCCGGATTTCTGGCGCATCCTCAGGAACTGAACCGGTTTCTGGAAGAAGTGTTCGCAAATCTTTCTCTGCGTATTTCCATTAAGACAAGAATCGGGATGGAAGAACCGGAGGAATTTGGAGAGCTTCTGGAAATATTTAATCAGTACCCGCTGGAAGAGCTGATTATCCATCCAAGGGTTCGGGAGGATTATTACAGAAATCCGCTCCGTCTTTCAGCATTTGCCGCGGCCATGAAAGAGAGCCGGAATCCGGTCTGTTATAACGGGAATATATTCAGTCCGCAGGATTTTGAAGGATTGAAGGAAAAATTTCCGAATCTTTCCGCTGTAATGTTAGGGCGCGGAATCATTGCAAATCCGAACCTGCTGGGTGAATGTAAGGAAAGGGTTCCTGCCCGGCAGGGAGACACCGGACAGGACGGGAAAACGGAACGGGAACCGGAGAAAAAGAAGAAACAGCAGTTTCAGCAGTTCCATGCACTGGTTTATGAGGATTATCAGGAAATTTTAAGCGGCGAACGCAGCGTACTTTATAAAATGAAAGAATTCTGGTCTTATATGATACAGTCTTTTTCCGGCTATGAGCCCTATGCAAAACAAATCAGAAAAGCAGAATCTCTGCGGAAGTATGAAACAGTGGTTCAATCGCTGTTTCGGGAACAGGAGGTTACAAATCATGGAAGATTTTCGTTTTAAAGTGAATCTGGGCGGAATGATTGAAATTTTATCCGACCATCTTTACAGCAGCCCGGATGTCTATATCCGGGAGCTGCTGCAGAATGCTGCCGACGCCATTACGGGAAGGCGGAAACTGCAGGGGACAGAGACGGAAGGGGAAATCACCCTGGAAATCACAGAAGGAAAGCAGCTGATATTTACCGATAACGGACAGGGGCTGACAGAAGCAGAAATTCATCAGTTTCTGGCCATTATCGGAGAATCTTCCAAACGGGAACTGGAAAATAAGGATTTGCGTACAGATTATATCGGACGATTCGGTATCGGCCTCCTTTCCTGTTTTATGGTTTCCGATGAAATCTGTATGGTGACAAAATCCTGCCGGAGTGAGGACGCCCCAGTGCTTGAGTGGAACGGAAAGCCGGATGGAACTTATACCATACAAAATCTTAAGGAGGAAGAAGCGGGACAGGGGAGAAAAGAGTCCCAGGTAAAACAGATGACGTCTCCCGGAACAAAAGTAATACTGAATGCAAAAGAAGGGATGGAGCAATATTTTACCGGAGAAACCATTGAGGAACTTCTGACTTATTATGGCCTGCTGCTGCCTTTTCCCATTCTGGTCCGCCGGCAGGGAGAGGAAAAACAGATCAATCCCACTTACCTGCCCTGGGAAGGGCGTACCACCAACAAACAGGAACTTCTGCTGTTTGGGCAGATGCTGTTCGGAGAACCGTTTTTTGACTGTGTGACGTTTCGCTCAGAAGAGGGGAATGTGTCAGGGGTGGCCTATATCGTGAATTATACCGTATTGCCTTCTGCAAAATCCTTTCACCGGATTTATTTAAAGCATATGATGCTGACAGAAAAAGGAGATAATCTGATACCGGACTGGGCAGTGTTTACCAAATGCATTGTACACGCCACAGATCTGAGGCCTACCGCCTCCAGAGAAGGGTTTTATGTGGATGAAACACTGGAATCTGCCAGGGAAGTTATCGAGGACAGCCTGATTCGTTATATTGACACGCTGGCAGAAGAAGAACCGGAGCGGTTTGTGCGGTTTTTCCAGATTCATCACCTTACGCTGATGTCGCTGGCGCTGACAACGCCAAAACTGTTTGTGCGCCTGATTGATTATTTTGAATTTGAGACAACCAGAGGAACCATGACCGGATATGATTTGCGGATGTGTCCGGAGCCTCTGGTCTATGCCCCTACCAGAGAGAAATACAAGCAGCTGTCTCAGCTGTTTTTCTCCCAGGATCAGCTGCTGATTAATGTTTCCTATGTACATGCGCTGGATCTTCTGGTACAGCTTGGCAGGGTATTTGAGAAAAAAGTCAGCCCTGTGGAAGAATGGGATATTGAGGATTTGATGGAAGAGCTGTCTCTGGCAGATCAGGACGAAGGCTTTGATTTCCTGAAAGCGGCAAACCGTATTCTGAAAAATCACGACTGCCGGGCGGAACTGAAATATTTTTCTCCGGTTCATCAGCCCACTTTTTACCTGATAGATGAAAATACCATGTTAAGCAGGCAGATTGCAGCTTCCAGAGCTCAGGCGGACTCTATGTTTTTTAATATGCTGGACGCTTTTGCGGCGGAACTTCCCAATGATACGGCAGCCACACTGTATTTTAATTACCAAAATCCCATTGTGAAAAAAATGGTGGAAATCGAAGAAGAGTCTGTGCTGAAGATATTTATAGAAATTTTATATGTGCAGGCTCTGCAGATTGGAGGGTTTCCCCTTCACAACAACGAAATGGCCATGCAGAACCGCAATATTCTGGCTTTGATGGAGAGGGGGCTGTCCGATGGCTGACTGGCTGGAAAATTATGATCCGGAATGGATTATGGATGAGCTTCTGGAAAAAACAGAACATGGAAAACCCGCCATGGAAGTGCTGCGCCAGGCCATTCAGGAAGCAGACTGCCATCAGGATGTGCCCTGGATGTTTCTGTTCCGCATTCAGTTCTGCCGGGAATCCACTTTTTACGGAGACGGTCTGGAACTTCTGGTGACTTTTCCGGAACTTCTGGCCCTTTCAGATAAATATCCGCAGCAGCCGGGAAATTTTCGCTTTGTCTTTGATACCGAAGCAGAACATGTGATGTGGGTCTATAAATGGATTCTGGACAACTGCGAGGATTTCTATCAGATTTCCATGGAGGACTGCCGGAAATTCTTTGAGGATTACCGGAACCGCTGCGTCAGTATGGGACTGAGCCTGCGGAATTACTATGCTGCCATGTATGGATTTTACTGGCAGATTGACGAGGAATTTGCAGAGGAATGTTTTCATAAATACGAAAAACAGCCCAGGGACGCACACAGCGACTGCAAAGCCTGTGAGCGGAATATGGAAATCCGGTTTTATCTGGACAGGGATAATCTGGAAAAAGCAGAACAGCTGTCAAAGGATATTGAGAATTTCCGGCTGACCTGCGGCAGCAATGAGAAGCGGAGCGCCTGGCTTCGGATGAAAATTGCATATATGAATTATTATATGGATCATGGAGATTATGAAAAGGCTCAGAGTTATGCCAGGCTGGTGGAACGTTATATGAACGGGGAGACAGAGTATGAATGCTGGAGTGATTTTCTGGTGTGCCATGCACATACCAATATAGGCAAAGCCCTGAAAATCTATAAGGAGCACTGGAAGGAATGGCTGAATCTCCGCTGTCCCATGGATACCTGCGATACGGAAAAAAGTATCTGCATTTTTCTGAAACAGCTGAAAAAAGCCAGAAAGGGAGATACGGTAAAAATCAGCTATGACCCTGCATTTCCTCTGTACCGGGAGGACTGCCAGTACAAAATTATGGATCTGTATGAATTTTATTATGCAAGAGCGAAACAGACTGCCCAAAAGTTTGACCGTCGCAACGGAACCGATTATTATATAAAGAAGTTGGAGGATAGCCTGCATGAGGATGTATGATCTCATCAATCAGAAGAAAAAGGGAAATGCTCTGTCACCGGAAGAAATCCGGTTTATGGTGGAAGGCTATACGAAAGGAACAATTCCCGACTACCAGATGTCTGCCATGATGATGGCAATCTGTTTTCAGGGCATGAATGAGGAAGAAACCCTGGCTTTGACCCTGGCCATGCGGGACAGCGGGGAAGTGCTGGATTTATCCCGGATTGACGGAATAAAGGCAGATAAACACAGTACCGGCGGCGTTGGTGATAAAACTTCTCTGGTGCTGGCTCCCATGGTGGCGGCTCTTGGGATACCTGTTGCCAAAATGTCAGGCCGGGGGCTGGGACATACGGGAGGGACCATCGACAAGCTGGAGTGCTTTCCGGGATTTACCACAGGGCTTTCCAGAGAACAGTTTTACCAGAATGTAAATCAGGTTAAAATGGCCATTATGGGACAGACCGCGGAACTTGCTCCGGCCGATAAGAAGCTGTACGCATTGCGGGATGTGACCGCTACCGTGGACCAGCTTTCCCTGATTGCTTCCAGCATTATGAGCAAGAAACTGGCGTCGGGAGCAGACGCCATTGTACTGGATGTGAAAACAGGCAGCGGTGCGTTTATGAAAACAGAAAATGATGCGTTTGCCCTTGCACGGGAAATGGTACAGATTGGAAAAAATGCCGGAAAGAAGATTTCCGCTGTGGTGACGGATATGGACCAGCCTCTGGGCAATGCAGTGGGCAATTCTCTGGAAGTGAAGGAAGCAGTTCTTTCGCTGAACGGTCTCGGCCCCGCTGATTTTATGGAAGTGGTGTATGCCCTTGGCACAGAAATGGTGCTGGCGGCAGGAAAAGCAGACGATCCTTTAGAGGCAGAAGCCATGCTGAAAGAAACCATTCAGAAGAAAACTGCACTGGATAAATTTGCAGAATTTGTGGAAGCCCAGGGAGGGGAAAAGCGTTTTGTATACCAGCCGGAACTTCTGCCTGCTGCCGGAATTCAGCTTCAGGTAATGAATACGGAACACGGATTTGTGGGCGGAATCCAGGCGGAGGAAATTGGTCTGGCCAATCTGATTCTGGGCGGAGGCCGGACGGCGAAAGACAGCGTGATTGATTTGTCCGTGGGAATTCTGCTTCATAAAAAACGCGGGGATGCTCTTATGCCTGGTGAAATCCTGGCAACGGTATATGCCGCTGATATGGAACAGGCCAAAGAGGCCTATGGGAAAATTGTACGGGCTTACCGGATACAGCCTGACCGGCCGGAAACAGTTCCCATGATAAAGGGAATTATCCGATAGAAAGATACAGGCAAGCCAGTCCTGCGGCTGCCGGAGGTGCAAAAATCCGGGTGTTCGTCAGACAGCATGATAATAAGGCTGTTTTACCCGGCGCCTGCGGGAATAAACCGGCGGTGTTCTTCATATATTGCAGTATGGGAAGAGAAAAACGAACGAAATTAAGCCGGGTAAAGGAAAATGTAAAATCAAATATTGTGGAGTCTCTGGAACTGCCTGTGGATATTATGTATGGGGCAGTGATTCTTACCGCCATGGGCCGCAATCAGGTTCTGGTGGAAAATTATAAGGGAATCATTGAATATACCCAGGAAAAAATCCGTCTGCAGACCAAAACCTGCCAGGTGACCATTCAGGGAAAGCGTCTGCTGGTAGAATATTACACCAATGAGGAAATGAAAATTACCGGTTACATTCAGGGAATATTATATGACTCATAAGGGGTAAAAAATTGTTGATTGATAAATTGAAATATTTGCAGGGGTATGTTAAAATTAAACTTTCAGGGTATGCACCGGAGCGTTTTCTGAATCTGTGCAGCAATCACAATATTCTGATATGGAATCTGGAGTATGAGGAGGACCACTATGTATTCTGCATCAGTGTTCAGGGCTTAAAAAGGCTGAAACCCATACTGAAAAAAACGGGGACAAAGTTTGTGATACTGGAACGCACCGGACTTCCCTTTCTGATGCGCCGCTACCGGAAACGAAAACTGTTTTTTGCGGGAATTTTCCTCTGTTTTGGGATTTTGTATACCATGTCCCTGTTTGTGTGGAAAATTGAGGTGCATGGAAACCTCCATGAGACAGACAGCAATATTCTGAAATTTCTGGAAGAAAATCAGGTATATCACGGACTGTTAAAAAGCAAAATAAACTGTGAGGAAATCGAGGAAAAGCTCCGGGCAGGTTACGGGGATATTATCTGGGCTTCCGCAAAGCTGGAAGGCACCATGCTGATTATTGACGTGCAGGAAAACCTGGCCACCAACCAGCAGGCACAGGACCGGACGCAGGAAGACGGAACGCCCAGGGATCTGGTGGCGGAGAAAGAGGCTGTTATTTACAGCATACTGACCCGTCAGGGAACGCCGAAGGTGGAAAAAGGAGCAGAGGTTCATCCCGGCGACATTCTGGTGGAAGGAAAAAATCCTGTTATGAATGACAGTGAAGAAATTGTTTCCTATCAGTATTGCGTTTCCGACGCGGATATTCTGGGAGTTACGGAATACCCTTACGAAGATCATTTTTCCATGTGGTACGAGGAGAAGCATTTTACAGGCAGAACCAGTCAGTCATATGGACTGCGGCTGTTTGGACTGCGGATGAAACTGCCCCATATTTCCCGGAAATTTTCAGATTACGACACTGTTACCGATGAATATGATGTAAAGCTGGGAGAAAGTTTTTATCTGCCGTTTAGTGTTACGAAAGAGGTTTACCGGGAGTATCAGAGGGAGAAAAAGCAATATACAAAGCCGGAGGCCGAACAGACGGCAAAAGAGAAATTGAACGAATTTTGTGAAGAATTAACACAAAAAGGGGTTCAAATTATAGAAAATAATGTTATGATAGTAACGGATGGGAAAAACTGTACAGCTTCCGGTACCATAAAAGTAATAGAACCCATTGGTACGCCAAAGGAAACTGTATTAACAGACATACCGCAGGAAGGGCTGATAGAAGATGAGTCTGATGGAAACAGTAATTGATATTCCCGCAGAACACATGTCCAATGTTTTCGGGCAGTTTGATGCATATATGAAAAAAATAGAGCGTGCGTTTGGTGTTACGGTGGTAATGCGGGATAATAAAATGAAACTTCTGGGGAACGAGGGTGACGTGAAGAAAGCCTCCAGAGTTTTTACGCAGCTTTTTGAACTGTCCAGACGGGGCAGTCAGATTACAGAGCAGAACGTGGATTATGCCATTTCTCTGACTTTTGAGGAAAAGGAATCCACAATCCTGGAAATTGATAAGGAATTAATCTGCCATACGGTGAACGGGAAACCGGTGAAGCCCAAAACCCTGGGGCAGAAAAAGTATGTGGATGAAATCCGCGATAAAATGATTGTGTTCGGCACAGGGCCTGCAGGAACCGGGAAAACCTATCTTGCCATGGCCATGGCAGTCACAGCTTTTAAGAAAGAGGAAGTGAACCGGATTATCCTGACCCGGCCTGCCATTGAAGCAGGAGAGAAGCTGGGGTTTCTGCCAGGAGATCTGCAGAGCAAGATAGATCCGTATCTGCGGCCTTTGTATGATGCCCTGTATCAGATTATGGGAGCGGACAGCTTCCAGAGGAATATGGAAAAGGGCCTGATTGAAGTGGCGCCGCTGGCCTATATGAGAGGAAGAACGCTGGACAATGCCTTTATCATTCTGGATGAAGCCCAGAATACCACGCCGGCCCAGATGAAAATGTTCCTGACCCGTATCGGGTTTGGCTCCAAAGTGGTGGTTACGGGGGACGCTACCCAGAAAGACCTGGCGCCGGGAGCGGTATCCGGACTGGATGTGGCGCTGCGGGTACTGAAGCCGGTGGAGGACATAGGAATCTGTACACTGACCAGCAGTGATGTGGTGCGCCATCCGCTGGTACAAAAAATAGTAAAGGCTTATGAAGAGTATGAGAAACATGAGAGAAAAGGAAGCGGAAACAACAGCAGAGAACGGAGCAGAAGTAAAAAAGTTCGGCGTCCTGAAAGACACTGAGCGGTCAGGCAGGAATTTTATGCTGGGCAGTATGGCAGGAGCCGGTATTCTGGAATGTGTGCTGTCCGGGATTCTGAGCCATCAGAAAACAGACCGGATGGTAATACTGGTCCTTTTTGGCATTCTGTATTCGGTGGTGTTTTTTGCGGGAATGGAACTCTATCGCCTGCAGAAAGACTGGTTTTATGAAAAAGCGGCGAATTACAGAAGTATTGCCCGATGGTACTGGATTTTCTGCGGAGCCGGAGTATTGTTTGGATTTCTTCCGGAATTTGCCAGGCCGGTGCTGCTTTTGTCCCTGGGTATGACAGTTGTTACCAGCAATTTTTTCGGACTGGCAGCGGGTATTTTTCATGCGGCGGTATTCTGTCTGTGCGGACAGGCAAATGTCCATGTGCTTCTGTGCGACATTTTTCTGCTGATTGCAGGCTGTATGGCGGCCTCTGTTTTGCAGGACATCAAAGAACAGAGCCATGAAATTGTATTTCTGTTTCTCTACACTTTTGGCAGTGTTTTGATTTTTTCCTTTGCACGGACTGGCCAACTGGAGTGGGATGTGTTAATCTATGGAGTGTGCAACGGTATTTTTTCCTCTGTGGGCGCTGGCATTTTATACCGGAAAGTATATTCCTATCCTCAGAATTCCAGAAAACAGGAACTGGAGCGGATTGTGCGGGATGATTTTGGTCTGGTGCAGGAAGTACAGAAATTTTCCAAAATGGATTATAACCATGCCATTAAAGTCTCCATCATTTCAGAGAACTGTGCTAAAATTGCAGGGGCCGACCCGGATCTGGCAGCGGCAGCGGGATTTTATTACCGGCTGGGCAGGATGGCCGGGGAGCCTTATGTGGAAAATGGAGTGGCCCTTGCGAAAAGCAACCGTCTGCCCATGGAAGTCATTGAAATACTGCGGGAATATAATGGAGAACAGGCATTGCCTTCCACACTGGAATCTGCCATCGTGCATATTGTGGACAGTGTGGTGGCAAAGTTTGACGTGCTGGATAAAACCACCCTTTCCAGCTCCTGGAATCAGGATATTCTGGTGTATCAGACATTGAATGAAAATTCAGCTTCCGGACTTTATGACAAATCCGGATTCAGCATGAATATGTTTTTGAAAATCAGGGATTATCTTATAAAGGAGGCTAATCTGTTTTGACTGTGAGTATCGAAGAAGAAGTGGAAGTGAACTTCCCTTTTGATTACAGGACACTGGCAGAGGCAGTGATACGAAAGGCAGCAGAGGCGGAAGCATTTCCCTTTGAGGCGGAAGTAAACCTGCTTCTTGTTTCTGCGGAGGAAATCCGCAGGGTGAACCGGGAATTCCGTCAGATTGACGCGCCCACAGATGTACTTTCCTTTCCCATGATACAGTATGAGAGACCGGGAGATTTTTCCGAATTGGAGCAGGATGAGGATAATTTCAATCCGGATACGGGAGAGGCGCTGCTGGGTGATATTGTGCTGTGTGTGGACCGGGTCACGGAACAGGCTCAGGAATTCGGCCACAGTGAAAGGCGGGAATATGCATTCCTGATTCTGCACAGTATGCTGCATTTATTTGGATATGACCATATGACGAAGGAGGAAGCTGCGGTAATGGAAGAGAAGCAGAGACAGCTCCTGAATCAGATGGATATTTTAAGATAAATTTATTTCAGCAGTCCCGAAGGGCTGCATATCACAGAAAACCTGGAGGAATGAATCATGAAGAAACGTATGGTATGGCTGG
>OFHM01001138.1_pt1 | contig 18510 bp, 25 predicted proteins | sample 1521311 | NCBI WGS metagenome assembly OFHM01 (sample SAMEA3504083, study PRJEB24116) | mouse gut metagenome | biome: mouse gut; feature: mouse-associated habitat; material: faeces | place: Denmark | collected 2011 | reverse complement strand
TATTCTCCCTTCCTGCCCGGTATCTGTCCCGGACACTGGCAAAAGAATAAGGACAGCCGAAACATCATGCCCGACTGCCCTTATTCGCTCTTTGTTCTTCCCGTGATATACTATTTTTCAGACCAAAAGGTTAAAAATCGTTTCCTGTCTATGCCGCTTTTACAAGCTGGTATGCCCTGTCGATCAACGGGTTGCCGTCAACCGTCCTCGCAAACAGGTTCTCGTTATAATTTGCCGTCCTCCTCAAAGGGCTGCTGTGCGTTGCAAAATCCGACACCGCATTGATAAAGCGGTACGCATTGTTTCCTACTTTCTGCAGATCGGGAGCTTCATAATACCTCTGTTTCATATCCATGCGGAGTTTGATAATGTTCTTACTCTGGATTGGCGTTGCATCTTTTTCCATCGGCAGAAGCATTTCAATATATTCCTTCACCTGTGCATCCGTCACCTTCTGCCTGCGTAACTGCTCAAACTCAATACCGAGACTGTCCATATATTGCTCCGCCATAAAGAGCGTGTCCTTTGCCTCCTGTATCTTGTCGTTAATGTTGCCTGCGTGGTGATCGCCGCCATTGCGGCGGTGCCGGTCGTTCCCGGCCCCCCAGAGGCGGCAGACCCGGAGCCGGAACAGCAGGACCCCGCCCAGGCCCCGGAGGATACCGCCCAGCCCCCCGCCGGGGCGAGGCCCCTCCCCTACAAAGGCACCGTGGCCGTTTCCCTTGCCGTCCTCCACAAGGCCGTCGGCGTAGGCACCGCCGATATGCTCAAGGTGGTCGGCACCTTGCGGCAGGGGACGGAGGTCACGGTCACCGACAGAAACGGCCCCTTTGCCCAGCTTAAAAACGGCCTTTGGATGAAAGAATCTTTCCTTGAGGCGTAGCCTTTCGGGAATACCCCTGTCCGGGCCAGAAACGGCCCTTGTCGGCCTCTTTCCGCCGGGGGTATAGAAATTACCCCCAAGGCGTTACAAGGGCCTCTTTTTTCCAATGGAAAAAACATAGACGCCAGCGGGGCGGGTGGTATAAAGAGATAGGTACACAAACAAAAGCGGCTGTCGGCCCCTTGCGGGGCTTTCAGCCGCTTTCCCGTTTTACCCTATTCATTCAGTTGTAGGTCTCGCTTTCAAACCCATGCCGGGCCAGATAAGCCTCGGCTTGAGCATACTGGGCAAAGATGCGGGATTTACGCTTTTGCCGGTCCCGGCCAATGACCACCGTGGAGCCGATACCCTGGATAACCCAAACGTCCTTACCCGCTTTCCGTACCGGGTTGAAGTACACGGCCTCGCCGCTTGCCTTGTTAATCATTTTCATTGTGACATCCCCCTTTATTCATCATCGGCCACATAGCCGCCACAGTACCGGGAATCCCGGAGCCTTGCCTTTTCCAGAGCCTCGTCGAACGACCTCGCCCGGATTTTCAGATCAGGGACCCCCGCCCCCACGATCACCCACGTCAACACTTGAGCCGCCACCTTTCAGACCCCGGCGAATTTAGCGGCCTCGTTCAGCAGAGACAGCAGATGCTGGGCCGTTCCCACGTTGCCCCAGTTCACGGCCTCGGGGTTGACCCCCAGGTGGTCGTCCACGGCGTAAGCCTTGAGGGCCTCCAGCGTTTCAGCGATTGCAGCCACGGCGGCGACATAGGCGTCGGTTGCGTTTTGCTTTTTCATGTTGTTACCTTCCTTTCTTGAGTAGGAGCCGGGAGCGGGGCATCCGCCCCCGGCGTTTCGATTTATTCCCAAACAGTGACCTTGAACCCCTTGTAATCACGAATTACACGCTTGACGTGTTCGTCGCCAAAGGCATACTGGAAGGTTACATAGGTTTCGCCATTATAGAAGGTGTCCCGGTACCAAACCTTGTACCACTTATCCTCGTAGGTCTGATTCAGCAGCTTTTTCATTTTCGTTACCCCTCCTTACTTAGTCCCAGCCAGCTTCATCCAGCGGTTAAGCTCGGCCTTGTTCTTGAAACGGTAGTCGTTGCGGGTACCGTCTTCCCGGTTGATAATGAGGACGTAGCCCTCGGCGGTTTTCCTGATTTCGTATTTCATGGTTGCTACCTCCGTTTTGATTTTGGTTTGTTTCCCTTCCCTTATCTTGATTAAATTATAACTCCCACACGGGTGGAAATCAAGATGGAATACTGCACAAATTTACACCCACGCGGGTGTCTATTTTGACATATCTAATAGGCAGAAATAAACGCCAGGGGCGGAGGCCCCCGGCGTTTCGGTTTAGGTTATAGCGGCCTTTGCGACGGCCTCATAATGAGCTTGCAGGGCCTTGAGCTGGCCCACCTCCGGGTGGTCCTCCCCGAAGTTGTAGACGGTCCAGCGGATATTTTCATTTAGAGCCTCGGCCTTTCCCGAAAAGTAGGAGGCAACCTCGGCCATGTTCTTGATCGCCTTGACCTCGATTTGAGCGTGGGCGGCGTTCCATTCATGAGCCTCCGCCGCCTTGAAGCGGTCCGTGGTAAAGACCATGATCGGCCAAAAACAGGTGCTATATTTTGCCTTGCTGATTTTGCCGGTCTTGCCTATTTTCTTGAGACAGTAGTCAGAGCCGCACCAGGACGGATCGCCGGGGGAGTGTTCCACGAACCAGAGGCCGTTGTCGTTCTTGAAGTAGGCCCCCGTGATTTCCACGATGCAGCCGGTCCGAATTTCCACGCCGTTTTTATCAAGCATCATTTTCTTTCCCTTTCTGCCCTGCCATCATCAGGCCGGGTGGGGCGGTTCCCGGCGACGGCCCTGGGGGCCGTTTCGGCTTAATCTACGACGTAATAAGAATTTTTCCGAAGGGCCTCCAGCTCCGCCGGGTCCGGGGCTTTCGTTGTAGGCCGGAAAGCGTTTCTCCCGGTTTTTTCCTTGACAACGGCCTTTGCAACCTTGCAAGCCTCCCTTGCGTTTTCGGCGTTGACAAAGATATGATGCAGAAATTCATGCTGGTCCCGCTTAATCCAATAAAAGACTTGATAAGACTTTTTCATAGCATTTTCTCCTTTCGCCCTGCCATCATCAGCACCGGTGGGGCAGTTCCGGCGGACGGCCCTGGGGGCCGTTTCGGCTTATCCGTTGTAAATCAGCCAATCAAGGAAACCGTTATAGCCTTGCCATTCGTTCCTATATCGATGGTACAGATCAACCATTTCCCACGCCTCCGGGATGTTCCCGGTATGAGCGGTATACAGGGCGGTGGCCTCTTCCAGGGTTTCATATTTCTTTTTCATGTTCCGTTCTCCTTTCCGGGGCCGGGGGCCGTAGCCCCCGGCAAGTTTGGCTTAGAACATTTCGTCGTCCTCGATTTCCTCAATGTTGACCACGATCACGTCCTTGTTGGTATCGTTCATGTGAACACGGGCCATCCGGAGAACGTTCACCTCATACAGGTTGTTGAGGTCGGCCAGGATAAGCTCCCTCATGCCGTTGTACTCAAGGACCTCGCCCATCGTTACGTTGACGATACGAACCAGATCGTCCTCGGCGTTGTTCCGAACCATAGCCTGGAGGACCAGGTTTTTCATTTGCCCCATTTCCATCGGGTAGAACTTGGTGGTGCGCTCCTTGTAACCGTAGTTGGAAAGTTTCATTTTATTTACCTCCGTTTATTTTGGTTTGGGTTGTTTCCCTTCCCTTATCTTGATTACATTATACCTCCCATGCGGGTGGAAATCAAGTCGTAATAATGCACAAATTTACACCCGTATGAGTGTCTATTTTGCCGGGTTGACAAACCCACCCGCACGGGTATAAAATAAATATCAGGAGGTGCGTACAATGGCAAGGCGTATGAAGGTATCCGACAACATGACCAAAATAGACACGATGTGCATTGAGCAAGGAATAAGCCGGACAGAGCTGGCGGAGCGTAGCGGCGTCCCCAGGCGGACCCTTGAGAATTGGAGCATGAGGACCCGGCTCCCCCGTGACGTTTACCAGCTTTACAAGGTTGCCCAGGCCCTGGGCTGCAGCATTGAGGACATAATGGAGCCGGAGCCGCAAGAGGACGGCCAGCCGGAGGCCCGGGACACCCCCGCCCCGGAGGCGCAACAGGAAAGCCCGGAGGGATAGACCCTCCGGGCATAAGAATAGGCACCCGGCCACAAGGCCGGATGCCTATTTTCTTTTACCGCTTTTTCAGCAACGGCAGGGACAGAACGAACACAGGACCAACGAAATAAATCGTTGCCCGGTTCGTCTGGCCCCCTTTTGGTGGAGATAAGCGGGATCGAACCGCTGACCTCTTGAATGCCATTCAAGTGCTCTCCCACGTTAGCGGTGAAGCACCCCCGTTTCCACATTCCGAGATATAACTCTGTTGAAGTTTGCGCTGAAGGAGTCTTACCGACCAGGCAGGGCTTTTTTCTCAGGCGGGCTTCTGTCCCTTGTACTCGTTGGGGATCTCCAGCCCCAGCTCAAACTGCGCGAAGTTGATGTTGAATTCAATGTGCAGGCGGTAGTCCGTGTAAACGTCGATCCGCTTGATGAGGTAGCCCGCCACCATCTTCTTGGTGGCCATATCGCTTTCGTCGAACAGTTCGGACCATTTCAAAATGCGCCGGTAGTCCCTGCGGATCTCCTCGGCCCGGCTGCTGTTCTTCTCCGCTTCGCTGCTCAGTTCGATGACCTTCTCGCTGGCCTCCATCATCTTTGCCTTGGCCTCATCCGCCATCTCGGACAGCACGCTCTCCGGCAAATTGCTCTTGCCCCGGATCACATCGTACAGCTTGGCCTTCACCGCCTCGTACTCCTTGGTAGCCTTGGCGAACTCCTTCCGGGCAGCGGCCAACTGGTCTTTGACGCTGGCCTCCACATTCATCTGCGTTCTGGAGACGATCTCGTCCTCACGGATCGACTTCATCTTGTCAAAAACCTGATGGAGCACCCTGGTCACCAGCCCGTCCAGGATGTGGGTGGTGTAGCCCGTCTGCCCGTCGCAGTCCACCCGGTGACGGGTCTTATTGTAGCAGACGTAGCGTACCCGGCGCCGGAACACAGTCCCACCCTTCAGGTTGTGCCGGACAGTTCCGTTGGTGGTGAGCGTCAGCCTGCCTCCGCAGTGCCCGCAGAACACGTTACCGGAGAGAAGCGCCTGACCGCTGATGTTCTTTGGCATGGTCCGCTGTGCGTTGAACTCGTTGACCCGCTCCGCCATCAGCTTCTGAGCCAGGGCAAAGGTGTCCGGGTCTACGATTTGGAGCTCCTCAAAAATCTCGGACTGGCTCTCGCCGCTGCGCAGGACGCCGGTATAAGCGATATTGTGCAGGATATGCCCCACTGTGGCCTCATGCCAGTTGGTGCCGCTCCGGGTTTTGATGCCCTGGCCGCTGATCATGTTGGCAATCTTGGACCGGCCATAGCCGGAGCCAACGCAGAGGTTGAACATCATGCGCACCACCCGAGCCTCATCCTCGTCGATCTCCAGCTTGCAGACCTCATGCTTTCTTTTGTTGAGGATGCCGCTGGGCGCCAGCCGGTAGCCGTAGGGGACGCCGCCGCCCCGGAACCGGCCCTCCTGCACCATCTGGCCCATGGCCGTCTTGGTGCGGATGGAGGTTTTCTGGCTCTCGCTGTCCGCCTGCCAGTAACGGATGTAGTTGGTGAGGCGGTCTGTGTGGGACTCGAAGCGCTGCTCCCCTTCGTTGACGCTCCACACCCGGACGCCGTGCTTTACAAACCACTCCACCACGAAGGGCGTCTCGTCCGATTTGCGGCCCAGACGGTCGAACATAAACACCAGCAGGATATCGAACTTGCCCTGTTCGGCCCGCTTTTTGATGAGCTGCAGCTTGTCCCGGTCATTGGTGCTGACCTTGTAGCCGGACACGCCGGTCTCCTGCTCCTCGTTCACGATGACCCAGCCCATTTTGTCGGCGAAGTCCCGGCAGGCTTTGCGCTGGACCGGGATGTCCGCCTGGTTGAGCTCGTCGTGGTCGACCTGCTTGGTCGTGGAAACACGATATAAACAATCCACTCTTTCAGCCATTTTGTATCCATCCTTCCAATCATCATGTGCAAACAGGTGGGAGGATCGGATACCTTCAATCTGAAATTTTCAAGGTGCCATGGCTTGCGCCACACCGACTATCCCACAGTCCGCGGGAAATGTCCAATCATTTCGCCGAACAGCTTCGGCAACCTGGATGTGTGAAAAGCGGCGCTGTCCCAGTGCGGGAACAACGCCGCTTCAAACTGCGTATTTTCTTTTTGGGAAAAAGCCATCACTGCTTTTGAAGCAGATCGGCATACCTGGGACGGTCGGTTTCTGGTACACCCAGAGTTTCCATCGCTTTTTCCAACGACCAGCCGGTGTTGGCCATCAAACTGCGGATGGAGGCCAAGAACCCTTCGGCACGGCCCTCAGCACGGCCCAAATCTCTTACACCTTCACTCAAATTGCACATCTGATGCACCTCCGCTTCCAGTGTTTCCGTCATGGGAATGTCGAATTCCTCTTGCAGTACCTGCCGTTTTTTTGCCTCGTCCGCCTTGGGCGAAAGCAGTACATCCAGCAGCTTTATCACTCCGTCATAGTTTTCTTGATCTTCTCCACCTAGGCACAGCATGACAACACAAAGCAGATCATAGTTCTCAACAGGCTCCTTCACATTGCCAATCAGGTTTTCCTCTGCCATGCGATAACGGGTGATGCTGTTTTGCCGTCTTTTCGGCGGAGTCATGCAGACAAAAATGGAGTAGACTTTTTTAATGTTTTGGTACTCAGAATGAATAAACTCTGTCCCGTATTGAGCGGAGATCATTCGGCTGCAGTTGAAGATCGCCCGTTTGGGTATGGGGTAGCCTGGGTTGAACTTGCCCTGAGCTTCCACGTTGATGATAAGCTGGATCATCTCATGAGATTTCGGGGCCAACGCCATAAATCGGATATCGTAGGTGTTTGTTCCTTCCCCTTGGAACGTGTCCTCGTTGCTGATGCCCCGGATCTTTACGACGTTGGTCTCTCCCGGTGCTATCGCTATCTCGCTCACCTGGGGCGTACCTTCGATGTATTTCTCCGCAATTTCTTTGACGTGACAGTTCCGGTACTCGTCCAGGCAGCTTTTCATGATCCAGGCGAGAATGATCTTCTCCGACAGAAGTTTTTTGCAGGCGGCGTCATACTGAGCGTTCTGATCCGTAGCGTGAATGTCGTCCGCAATCGGGGTGTTGACTTCCATATCCGCATCTCTCCTGTCTCTGTTCCTATTTTACCACAGTCGGCATGGGAAATCCACTGTTTTTTCTCTATGCACCCTTTTCACAGCTTCCTCTCTGCCGCCGCTGAGAAGACCCGGGTATCCCCAGTTCCTCTCGGTATTTTGCCACCGTCCGGCGGGAGATGGCAACGCCCAAATCCTCCAATGCGGAGCGCACCTGTTCGTCGGAGAGAGGCTTGGAGGGCGTTTCCGCCTGGATGAGCTGTGAGATGTGGCGTTTTACAGTGCTGCTGGACAAGTCGCCCTGGGGCGTGGTGAGCTTTACTGTAAACAGGTCGCGTAGCGATATGGACCGGCCCTGGAACACGATGTTTTTATCGTGGACCGCACGGCTTACGGTAGAGATGCTCAACCCCAGGTGCTCCGCCACATATCCCATGGTCATGGCTTTTAATGGCTCATCGCGCAGAAAAAAGTCCTCCTGATAGCGCAGGATTTCCCTCATCAGCCGTTCTACTGTCGATTGCCGGTTCTCTAAGCACCGCATCAACTGTAAAGCATCATTCGTATTTTTTTCCAGATATTTTTGATTAGCCACATCGTCGCTTTGCTGCAGTAGTTTGGTGATTTCCTTGTTCAATGTCAGGCGGGGTAGGAAGCGGTGGTTCCATTCCAATCGAATTTGCCCGTTTTCAATTTGGATCGAGGCTTCCGGGATTTGATAGGGGATGGGGCAGTCATTACCGTACCCCCTGGTTGGAAATGGCTCTAACTTACGGATCACCTCCGCTGTATCCTGGGCTTCTCTTTTCGTGCAGGAGAGCAGCTTGGCCAACCCGGCAATATTGTTTTTGGCAACGAGTTCTAAACCGTCCTGGACGGCCCGCAGCGTCCGGGCGTTGAAGTCCTTTCCTTGTGTCAGTTGCAGGACGAGGCACTCACTTAGCGTTCTGGCGCCTACTCCAGCGGGCTGGAGGCTTTGCACAATGTACAGCGCCTGCTCCACATCAAACATGGGGACTTGGAGCTCATGGGCGATTTCCGAAAGCTCAAACTCCAAATATCCCCGGTCGTTCAGGCACAAAATCAAATACTCGCATAGACCTTTCATTGGTTCGCTGAGCCACTTCATACCCAGCAACTGGTCATAGAGCTGGTCGGTGAAATCACCTTCGCCGTCTTTGGAGCCTAGCTCTAACTCCTTCCAGCCGTCACAGTTTGTCCTCCGTGCTGTCAAATCGTCGAGGCTTTCGTCCCGCCAGGAGGTTTGGATCGTGTCGGAGTTCTGGCGAAGCAGAGATTCCACAGACAGGTGCTCATGGGTTTCCTCTATCTCCAGCAACGGGTTGGACAGGGCTTGATCTTGGATATATTCCCGTAACTCAGGAAGAGCCATTTGTAAAACTCCAAGGGATTGACGCATGGCCTGAGTCAAAAGCAGACGTTGTTCTGCCCGCTGCGCTTGCTTCATATCCACCACGACGATCCCCCCATAAAAGCAAACTTTATCTGCAATTATTTTACAGTGGGATGTGTTTTCTGTCAAGGTGTGGCGGTAATGTCTGACCCAGGACAGTCTACAATAAACTGTCCTGGGCTGGAAAACTGAGTATATGCCCTTTGCCGTCTCTGGCATCCCAGAGACGAATTCTAAGTGCTATGTTCCTCACCGTTCCCATGCTGGCGGATGAAAGAGTCAATAAGACTGGCGCGGATCTGCTGGGCAATGATAGGATTCTGCTCCGGGGCAAAGGTGAGGCTGACCTGATGGCCGGAGATGGTCAGTTCCACCGTATTTTTGTTCTTTTTCGCTGCACTCATGACCCGGCCTCCTTGAAATAGTCCGGTCCTTTGAGGCGGTAGATGAACTCCACCACGTCCTCCAGGCTGTCCGTGATTTTTATGTCAGGCAGGGCGGCCAGCATGGCTTCGTGGTGCCGTTGGCCGGGCGTCGAGCGTTCATCCAGGATGGCCACCACGCAGGTGTCCGTCTCGGTGCGGATGGCCCGCCCGAAGCCCTGCTTCAGCTTGATTTGCATCTCCGGAACTACCACAGCTTTGATAAAGGCTCGAAGGGTAGGGTACTCTGCCCGCTTTTTCTCCTTCAGAGCGTCCGGGCGGGAGAAGGGCAGGCGGGGGATCACCAGCAGGGACACGCAGTCCCCTGGGAAGTCGAAGCCTTCCCAGGCGGCCCCGGTGGCCAGCAGGACGCTGCCGGGGCTGGCTTTGAACTCCTGGGTGGTATGTACCGCGTTCCGGCCCAGGGTGAAGATGTCCCAGGGCAGGTCCATGTCCGCCAGCCGCCCCTTGATGGCCGACATGGCGGCGTAGGAGGTGAACAGCACCAGGGCGTGGCCCCAGCAGGCGTCCAGCAGGGCGGCGATCTCAGCCGCCAGCTCATCAACATAGCCGCTGTCCGCCTGCTCGGGCGGGTGCAGCGGCAGGTACAGTAGGCAGTTGGCTTTGTAGTCGAAGGGCGAGGCGGAGACGGACTCCGTTACCCGTCCATCGGCCATCAGGCCGGTTTCCTCTTTGAAGCGGTGGAAGTCTCTGCCCACTGCCAGGGTGCCGGAGGTGAGGATAATGGGGCCGTGAACAACCAGCCTGCCTGGGTAGGGAATTGCTATGAATGCGGCAGACACTATTCCCACATGGTAGCCATACATTTCGGGTCAAGTTCTACCCCCACTACGGTCAAAGAATACTTTTCCTGCAATGTTGAAATACGCACTACTAAGGGCAAGACTGTCAACCTGTTCAACAAGCCCACCGACACCAGTCGGAAGACTTACTTTGACCAAGGACAAACTGCCTACAGCACCCGTGGGGCTAAACTGAGCGATGGTTCTACCTGGTATGAAATTCAGGCGATTGATAATGGCAAGACGGTGACGCTGTGGCTGAACGCTAAAAGCAGCGGGGTCACTGTGAAAAATTTGAGCGTCCCATTAAGCATATCATTTTCCCCCAGTTCGATTACAATGAATTCCGGAGAGAGCAAAACGGTGTCTATCAATTATAAGGGCGATAATGTTTATCTGCCGGCTTTCATCATCAACGATGACAGCATTTGCTCCGCGACCTGGGGTGATGTAGATGTGAACACTGGGAAAGCCGCGTTGATCGTGACGGGTAAGACAGCGGGCAGCACTTCTATCAAGATAAATCTTATAGACAGCAACAGGAAAATTTTGTACACAAAGAGTTTTACTGTGTCGGTAAACAGCAATCGGGTTTCTGTTTCCGCAAACCCGTCCTCTCTATCATTAAATCTGGCCTCCAATAGCTCCGGGACTGTCCGTTTGAATATCAACGGATCATATGGGGGCGCAGGAGGTACGGGGGATAGCGACGGCGTAGTCCGGGCCGAGTGGCTGGATTATGGCTCCGGCTACGCCGTGGCAAAATTCACCGCAGTAAAAGTTGGAACCGATAACTTTACTTTCCAAGTGTACGATGAAACAAAAACAAAGGTTGTCGCAACCACGACGGTTCGCATTACCGTCACAGCGCCGACTTACACTGTTTCCTATAACGCCAACGGCGGCAGCGGAGCACCGTCCTCACAGGCCAAACAGTATGACAAGACGTTAACGCTCAGTTCCATCAAGCCAACCAGGGCTGGCTATACTTTTAAAGGCTGGGCAACATCCTCCGCCGCATCCAGTGTGCAATATCAACCCGGTAGCAGTTACTCAAGCAACAAAGATCTGACGCTATACGCCGTTTGGGAGCGTAATAAGGTTGAATCAAGCCTAACTTTCTCAACGAGTTCCCTTAGTTTGAATCCTGGCAGCAGCGAAACCATTTCCGTCAACTTTAAGGGAGAAGGCATCAAATACTTGGGTTTTTAATGTAACAACCTTGATTATCTCTGCAAAGCCTTGAAAAACAGGCACTTTCGCGGATATGGGCAACCGAATTTACTACCGATTTACTACTTTTGGGGAAAGAGCCTTGATATGCGCAGCACCGCGAGAGCCAGCCGCCCGGACGGGGCAGCACACAGATAACCCCCTACAATGACAATTTCATATACCGACCATGACGGCGTTTCTTCACTCCCCACGCGGGGAGAAAAGGGACGCCGCTTTTTTTATGCCCTTTGTTACGCAGTAGGGGCATAAGGAGCCTTGCGCCATGCGGCTTTTCGGGCGCGGTTTTGGCGGGACAGGGTGTTTATACCTGACCCCTCAAAATCGCGCTTTTACTGCGTAACAAATCTACCGCAAAGGAGTATCACGCTATGGCAGTTTTCCGCGTGGAGCGCAACCGTGGCTACACCGTCATGTCAAACCACCATCTGCGCAATAAAGAGCTGTCCCTAAAGGCAAAGGGGCTGCTGTCACAAATGCTTTCACTCCCCGAAGATTGGGACTATACCCTTGCTGGCCTGTCCCTTATCAACCGGGAGAAAATCGACGCTATCCGTGAAGCGGTGCGGGAGTTGGAACGCGCCGGGTATATCGTGCGGTCAAGGGAGCGTGACGCGAAAGGCCGCTTGCGGGGCGCGGAGTATGTGATCTACGAACAGCCGCAGCCGCCTACATCAGATTTACCTACGTTGGAAAATCCAACATTGGATAATCCAACGCAGGAAAAACCTACATTGGATAAACCTACGTTGGAAAATCCAACGCAATTAAATAAAGATATATCAAGAACTGACTTACCAAAAAAAGAACAATCAATTACGGATTTACCAAGTACCGATTCCATTCCTATCCTTTCCCCTGACCCCTCACCTTACGGGGACGCTGCGGCAGAGCCGCCGGAACGGAAGCGAAAGGAAGCGGTAACACAGAGCGCGGTTGAGCTTTATCGGGAGATCATTAAGGAGAATATCGAGTACGAACATCTCCTGCGCTACTCCAAGATTGACCCGGTGGAATTGGACGGCATTGTGGAACTGCTGGTGGAAACCGTCTGCACGGCCCGCAAAACTATCCGGGTGGCCGGGGACGACTACCCCGCCGAGCTGGTAAAGTCCAAGCTGCTGAAACTCAATAGCAGTCACATTGAGTTTGTCATGGACTGTATGCGGGAGAACACTACGAAAATCCGCAATATCAAAAAATATCTGCTGGCGGTGCTGTTCAATGCCCCCAGCACAATGGGAAGCTACTACACCGCCCTTGTCGCCCATGATATGGCGACGGGACAAATCTGAAAGGAGCGTACAACATGAAACAGGGAGCCTTGATTTTCGACGAGCGAACCGACCGCTACGATATTCGCTTTGGGCTGGGGGACTACTATGGCGGGCTGCATTGCGGCGACGCGCTGGAAGTGTTCACAGGCCGCAAGTGGAAGCCCACCCGCATTGAGTACGGCGCGAACTGGTATCTTGTCGGAATCCGCGCCGAGGATTTGAGCGGTCTGCGGGTACGGATTTAACGAGCTGTACCCCACAGGGCAATCGTGAAAGCGGGACGCTGGAACACAGAACATCAAAAAATCTGAACATTTTGATTGACATCGGGGAACGTGGCAGATAAATCCTGCCCCATTCCCACCTAAAAGCGAGGTGGTTATTTGCAAGATGAAGTCAACGAAAAAGTAGTGGCCCTGTCTATCAAAGGCTCGAAGCTCACCGCTGAAATGCTGCAAAAGGCCATGAAAGCCCTGTTAGCCAAGGGCAAGCAGCATATCAGCCAGTCGCCCCACGGGAAGCAGACCCTAAAGCAGCTTATGAAGCAGAACACGGGCGTTTCCAATATCGAGATCACCGACGGCAATATCAAAGCCTTTGAGAGTACGGCAAAGAAATACGGCATTGACTACGCGCTGAAAAAGGACGCCACGGAAACCCCGCCCCGCTACCTTGTGTTTTTCAAGGGGCGGGACGCCGACGTGCTGACCGCCGCTTTCAAGGAATTTTCCGCAAGAAAGCTGACGCAGGAGCAAAGGCCGTCTATCCGTAAGGTGTTGGCGGCGTTCCGGGACAAGGCGAAGCAGCTAAACGCCAGCCGTCAGAGGACAAAGAACAAGGTGCAGGAGGAATCCCTATGAAGCCGGAGATCAAGAAGCTGTTTATCCTAAACGCCCCCTATCTGCTCTTTGTCTACCTTTTTGACAAGCTGGGCGAAGTGGTGCGCCTTGCCCCCGGCGCGGACGCAAGCCAAAAGCTGCTGCACATGGGCGAGGGCTTTACCGTCGCCTTTGCCAGCTACGCGCCCAGCTTCCACCCGGCAGACCTCTTGATGGGGATTGCGGGTGCGCTCCTTATCCGGCTTGCCGTCTATGTAAAAGGCAAGAACGCGAAGAAATACAGGAAAGGCATGGAGTACGGTTCGGCGCGTTGGGGCGGGCCGAAAGACATAGCCCCTTATATCGACCCCGTATTTGAGAACAATATCCCCCTCACACAGACGGAACGGCTCACCATGAACAGCCGCCCGAAGCAGCCGAAGTACGCGAGGAATAAGAATATCCTTGTGATCGGCGGTTCCGGCAGCGGCAAGACCCGCTTCTTTGTCAAGCCGTCGCTTATGCAAATGCACAGCAGCTATGTTGTCACTGACCCGAAAGGCACCGTCTTAGTCGAGTGCGGGAAGCTCTTGCAGCGGGGCGGGTATAGAATCAAGGTTCTAAACACCATCAATTTCCGCAAGAGCATGAAGTACAACCCCTTTGCCTATATCCGCAGCGAAAAGGACATTTTGAAGCTGGTAAATACCATCATTGCCAACACCAAAGGCGACGGGGAGAAATCCGGGGAGGATTTTTGGGTGAAATCAGAACGGCTTTTTTACTGCGCCCTGATTGGCTATATCCACTATGAAGCCCCGGAGGACGAGAAGAACTTTACGACGCTGCTTGAAATGATTAACGCCAGCGAAGCCCGCGAGGACGACCCGGAGTTTCAAAGCCCCGTTGACCTGATGTTTGAACGGCTGGAAGAAAAAGACTCGGAGCATTTTGCCGTCCGGCAATACAAGAAGTTTCTGCTTTCCGCTGGCAAAACCCGAAGCTCTATCCTCATTTCCTGCGGTGCGCGGCTGGCCCCCTTTGACATTCGGGAACTGCGCGAACTGATGGAGAGCGACGAAATGGAGCTGGACACGCTGGGGGATAATGCCGCGCTCATGGTCTGCCTTAAACTGGCCCTTGTCCTTTGCCCTGCGGTATGCGTCATACAGCGGCTTTGTCTTTTGATAGGTGGTGACATTCTTGATAAGCACCGCCATATCCGCAAGCCGCCTTTCCACGTCCTTTAGGCTGGCTGCGGCCTGTTCGCTGGCGGCTGTCACTTCCTCTATCCGGCTGACTAAATCCGCGTACTGTTCTATCCTGTGTTCCGTCAGAAAGTTCATCGTCTTTGCGGCCTGTTTCAGATTATGGATTTTCGCCCACTGTTCATAGCCCCGGCTCTGCTGCGCCTTGATACTGTTCTCAATGTCGATAAGCAGGCTGACGCCGCCCCGCTGCTGCTTGGGGGCTTTGGCGGCGCGGGTGCGCTTTCCGGCTATCCGTTCCCTGATGGCTTCCTCTGTGTAGTCCGCGCCGAGGGTTTTAAGACGGGTGAAACGCTCCTGCCCCGGTGCGCGGCACGACACATATTTCCCCGGCTTTATCTCATAGCCAGCCGCCTGTAACCGCTGCAACAATTCTTCAAAGCTGGACACTTGGGGGATAAGCGCGTCAACAGCGGTTTTCAGCTTGCCTTTCCAGCTTGTTCCCGTTTTCTCCGCTTGGTATTCCGCATAGCTCTTTCCCTTGCTGCCCTTGCCGGGGACGACGACGGACAGGCCCTTTTCCCGGCACAGCTTGTCGCTCATGTTCCGTATGCCGTAGTATGTCCGCTTGTTGGAAACGTACTTGTGGTGGTCTACGAAATTGACCGCGCAGAAAATGATGTGATTATGGACGTGGCCTTTATCTATGTGCGTTGTTAAAACATATTCATGCTGGCCTTTGGTAACAGCGTCGGCAAGCTGCCGCCCGATCTCATGGGCGGTCTGCGCGTCCGTTTCCCCCGGTTCAAAGGACTGTATCAGGTGAAAGGCTAAATTGTTGCCCTTTTGGATTGCTTGCGACAGGGTAAAGCCAAACTCTATGTCTGCCGTTTCATAGGAGCAGCCGAAAGAGGACACCAGCATTTTCCCGTCCGTCTTGTCCGGGTTTTCGATGTAGTCAAGGGCCTTGCTTAGAGTGCTTTTAATAGGCTTAATCTTTGTAACCGCCATATTTCATCTAACGCCCCCTTTAGCTCGTCTATGTCCTCTTGGTACACGCTGCCCGTACTGTTCACCCGCCGCGCAATCTGATTGATATTCACACCGATTTTCTGTATCTCCGCTGTCATGGCCTTTATGTCGCTGTGGTCTACTTGCACGATATAGCCGTCTATGGCGATCTTCCGCAGATACGCCGCCATGTTCTTTGTCGGTATGAGCTTCATTTTTTCCAGAATCAAATCCCGTTCCGCTTCCGTCACGCGAAACTTGACTTGCACCGTCCTTTTCCGTCCGTCCATGCGCCGCCGCTCCTTTCCGTTTAGAGGGTTTGGGACACTTCCCAACAAGCAATTTTCAACCGACGCGCCGCAGCGCGGGAGGGCGAAAATACGGAAGTGGGTACCCGCTTCCTATGCTTGCTACGAATGTTTTTATCCTTTAGGCTCTTATCCCTTACTACGGAGAAAAAGCGATTTTGCCAAACTTCCGCAAAAGAAAAACGCTGCAATCTCAAAAAAGATTACAACGCTCTCTAAATCTTATTCAGTTTTAAGCCGGACATTCCTATTCGCCCTCTTTTTCGACTTCGGAAATCTCTTTTGCCGTTGCGCTCACAATCCGTATGCCCATATCGCTCATGCTGTCAAGGAGCGCGTCGAGCTGCCGCCGCTGCGTGTTCTTCTCTGGCGGCGTTTCCAAAAGGAACTGGTCTACGGATATGTTGTAGCGAAGCATAAGCTCAAAGAAAATCTGTAAACTTGGGTGCTGCCCCTTGTTCTCAATGTTCGCAAGGTAGCGCGGCGAGATAAACATTTCGTCGCTTACTTTCTTGCGGCTCTCCTTGCGCCCTGTCCGCGCCGCCTTTATCGCTGCCCCAAAAGCCTTGAAGTCGTATTTTGGTACTGGTCTTTTTGCCATATTTATTCACCCTATTACATTTTACTGTTCCCCTTTCTTCTTGAATATGTCTACACAGTTCTATTGGTTAGCCAAAATAATTCTTTTATATAGGTGTTGATTTGAATTTTATATAGCGTTAAGATTTCATGTAGAAAGTCGTCAACAGAAAATGCCTTTGACTTTACCCTTACGGCAAAGTGTATACTTCAAGAAAGAAAAGGTGGTGATTATCAGTGTTATCTATTGGTGAATTTTCAAAAATATGCAAGGTATCTACCAAAACCCTCAGATATTATGCTGAAATAGGGCTTATCTTACCGAGTGAAATCAACCCGGAAAATGGATATAGATACTATTCTATTGAGCAGTTAGAAACAATGCTGTTTATCATTCGTCTAAAGTCTTACAATTTCTCATTAGAGGAAATTAAACAAATTATGGAATTTGGAGAATTTAGTGAAGAAAAGTTATATGCTGCGCTTACTCAAAAGAAAGAAAATATAAAGAAGCATTTGCAGGAATGTGAAAGAAGTCTAAATCAATTAGAACACGACATATCAAATATAAAATGTGGAAAACCCATTATGTCATATTTAGATGATATTGATGTAGAGCTTGTGGACGTTCCAAAGATGTATTTACTCTCAATCCGCAAAATGGTTGAAGCAAATAACTTCTCTGATGAATATGTGCTTAATTTTGGAAAATTATTTAGCAAGATACAAAAAGAAAATTTAACTATAAGCAATCCCCCAATGGTATTGTTTCATAGTGAGGAATTTAGTCCATTTGGCTTAGATACAGAATTTGCCATTCCTGTCAAAGAATATGCAACTGGAACAAGAGATTTTAAGGCAGGGTTATGTCTAAGAACTGTTATCAAAGGGAGTTATTCGATTTTATCTTCTGTATATGCAAGACAAACAAAATGGGCAGAGCAAAATGGGTATGAATGTACCAGTACATTGTTTGAAGTGTATGTAACAGACCCTTATCAGATTTCAAGTGAAGATGAATTGATTACAGAAGTCTATTATCCAATTAGAAAGATATGAAAAACGGAGGTTAAATAAAATAGCATGAAGCAGGAACAAATAATGTCCTTAGAAAACAAAGTAAAAAATGAATATGGTAATATAGCCGGAATAGTTGTACTTAAAAATGATAGTGTCGTTTACGAAAGTTATTTTAATCAGTGTTCAGAAAACGAGCCTATTCATGTTTTTTCAGTGACAAAAAGCATTATATCTATGTTGTTTGGAATTGCCATAGATAAAGGCTATATCAAAAACCTTGATGAAAAAGTAATTGATTTCTTCCCGAATTACAAAATCAAGAAAAGAGAAAAAACAATTCAGCATATTACAATTAAAAATTTGCTTACAATGACTGCTCCATATAAATATAAGTCTAATCCCTATACAAAATTTTTTTCGAGTGCGGATTGGGTAACGTCCTCTCTTGACCTATTGGGAGGAAGTGGTAAAATTGGAGATTTTAGATACGCGCCTGTAATCGGGATTGATATTTTATCCGGCATACTTATCAATACTACGGGACAATCTGTTTTAGAGTTCGCACAGGACAATCTGTTTTCTCCTCTAAAAATTTCTGTTGAAAAAAATGTATATTTCCGCAACAAAGAAGAACAATTCGATTTTTATAAGTCTAAAGGCATAAATGGTTGGGTTGCTGACCCTAATGGAACGAATACGGCGGGGTGGGGACTATCCCTCACAACTATGGATATGGCTAAATTAGGACTGCTATATTTGAATAAGGGGCTTTTATATAACAGACAAATTGTTTCCGAGAAATGGGTTTCTGAAAGTACACAGGTACAAAGTATTTGGGAAACACGCAATCTCAAATATGGATATTTGTGGTGGATTATTGGAGAAGAAGATTGCTCTTTTGCAGCTTTAGGTGACGGGGGAAATGCAATATATGTCAATGCTAAAGACAAAATAGTAGTTGCTATTTCTTCTTTATTTGTTCCGAGAGTTAAAGATAGAGTTGATTTTATAAAAAATGACATTGAACCAATATTCAAATTCAATTAAACCTTAGAAAGCTAAAAAGCAAAATTAAAATAAGCAATCTGCCGGACGACGGCAAAAGAAAAAAAGCCGTCCAAGAGCAGACATATTTTCACGCGCCATTCCTTACTTGCAGCGGCTTTGAATAAATCAAAGCTGCTGTTTCTTTTTGCCTGTTGGCAATCATAAGAACTCTAACACCGTAAAAATTACGGCGGCTAAAAGGAG
>OFHM01001134.1_pt1 | contig 18539 bp, 23 predicted proteins | sample 1521311 | NCBI WGS metagenome assembly OFHM01 (sample SAMEA3504083, study PRJEB24116) | mouse gut metagenome | biome: mouse gut; feature: mouse-associated habitat; material: faeces | place: Denmark | collected 2011 | reverse complement strand
CCATATCTTTTTTTCCTTTCCATCAACATCTTAATCTTACTTATAATTTTTTTAGTTGCTAAAAACGAAGTTTTTAGTTGTCAAATCCATAAAATCAATCAATATACTTTATTTTAGTTAATTATTTTCGTTTTTGATTGTTTTTCTTCATTTGTCTAGTTTTTTCAAAACTTTTTCATTCCATGAAATTTTATAATCAGAATGTCCAAACCTTGTAAATGGCTTTTCTTCTCCATACTCCTTGCCTTGCTCAGTTAATCTCCATTTTTCTCCCTTTTTCACTTGTAAACCTAATTTCTCTAACATCTTATTTACTTGATTAGCCTTTAAGCCTCCTAATTCTTTTCCTAATTGTGTTGGATTAAAACTTCCAATATCATGTTCTGCACTAGGTAATAATTTTTTATATTCGTCATATGAATATCCTGTTTCTTTTTCTGCCTCACTTACCGCTACTGCATACGCTAGTCCTGGTTTTATTCCTGTTTTCTGAATGATTGTTTCTGCTATATTAAAATGTTGTCTTATAGCTCTATCAATTGGTTTGTGATATTCTCTTTTCACTTTCTGTACTGTAAAATAATTATTTACTAATTCTCTTTGAATCTCCCAAGCTAAATCATCATGTAACGACTTCACTAACATCAAATAACCACTTGCAGTAATTAAAATTACTTCTTTTGTATTACTGCCGACGAAATTCGTCGTCTGTTTAAAATCCTTTAAAGCTTTACCTGTTATAGAAAAATAATCAATATTCTCTATAAACTTATCTTTATTTTCCCTAAAATTTCTTCCTGCTGTTCCATCTACTCTTTTGTGTACCATATCAATATCTTTGAATGTAATTACTCTTTGTCCATTAAATTCTTTTACTTTTAACTGTTCATTATTAATTGTAATTATTTTATTCACTTTACACCTCCACATTTGTTAATAAAAATTGAATATCTGTTGGATATATGAATTTATTATATAAACTATACGCTAAATCCCTTACTTTCTCTGGTTCCTTTATCTGTACAATTTTTCTATATATTTCATTAGCAGATCCACCATATCTTCTCATTGCCATTAATTTTGAAATTTCTTTTAATATTTTTATGCATATCAAATGTGGTTTTAATTCTGTTGCATTAATAGCCTCTCCGATTATAATTGTCAATACAGCTTCACCAGATAAGTATATTTCTCCTTCTTTTTCAATTATAAAATCTTCATCTTTCATTTGTTTTTAGTCTCCTTTCTCTAGTTTAAAGTTTTTAAATTCTTCTTCTTTTGTTCTATACTTACTATCACCAGTCAACCACTCTAGTTGAACTTTATAAGTTTTAGCAATTTTTCTAAGAGCTTGTACAGAAGGTTTTGAACGTCCAGTTTTCCAATCTGTTACATTGCCCTGTCCTACTTTAATACTTCTAGAAAACTCTTTCGCTGTAATTTTGTTTTCTTTTATCAGTCTAAATATTCTACTTAAGGTAATGTTTCTGTGTTGTACTTTAATCTTTTCCATCTTTTCACCTCCAATCCTATTGACAACCTTTAAAATTTATAGTAAAATAGTAATATACGAATTAAGCGTATACAAAAAATACATATAGCATTATTGGCTATATTTTGCTTAATTGTTCGTATTTCTGATTAGTAAGGCACATTTGATTCCGCCAAGATTCAATGGTGTGTCTTGCTAATATTTTTTGTATTTTACTTTTGACATTGTCATTATATTCGAACTTTCGATTTTTGTCAATAGTATTTTTCGATTTTTATAAAAAACTTTTAGGAGGTTTCGAATTGACCGTAGTGGATAGGATTTTTCAACTTATAAAAGAAAATAATTTAACTGCAAAAGAATTTGCAAATAGGGTCGGCGTAAGCCAAGGAAATATAACTGACTGGAAAACTGGTAGAGCAAAACCCTCGGTTGAGTCTTTGCAAAAAATTGCTAAATATGCTAATGTTAGTACTGATTGGTTAGTAGGTAATTCCTTTTATAGAAACAATCAAGAATATCAATCTGCCACAAAATATTCTATAGCATTCTTAGAATCTGAAGATGAAACACCAATAAGAATAATTAATATGATATTACGAGAACTCATTAAATTAAAAAATAAAAGTTTATATGATATTAAGCAAAAAACATATACTTTTTTAGAAAAATACCGGTTGCCCACCTTCAAAAATTCCAGACCTTGCGAAAGTAATTATAAATTTATATGAACACTACCTAGAAACCCGGCATGCGTACTTCTTATGAATTTATTAATAATAATAACAAAGAAGTATTTGAAAAAGAATTGACTCAATCAACAGAAAAAACGCTTAAAAAAATAGACTCAAACACTTTATTTTTAATCCCCATACTAGGACGTGTTCCAGCAGGAGAACCTCTTCTAGCCGATGAAAATATAGAAGGATATTTGCCTATAGAACCATCTATGTATAATATAGACAAGCCAGATGGATTTTTCTTTTTAATTGTGCAAGGTGAATCTATGAATAAAGTAGTCACTAATGGTGCTTATGTATTAGTTAGAAAACAAGATTTTTGTGATGATAACGACGTTATCGTTGCTATGGTAAACGGCGACAATGAAGTTACGTTAAAAAGATTTAAAGACTTAGGCAATGGATTTATTGAATTAAAACCTGAATCAACTTGTAGTGAATTTTCATCCAGAATCGTCAATACTAAAGAAACAGACTTTAAAATTATAGGCAAAGTTATCGGAGATTTTAAAAGATGGTAGAATCCTACCATATAAAATTATATGAAATACTAAAGAGTAGCTACCCACTACTCTTGTTTTATGGAGGCAAAACATGGCTCGTAAAGTTGGAAACGGCGAGGGTTCACTTTATTATAGTGAAACAGAAAAGAAATGGATTTTTCAATATTATCATAATGGCAAACAACATAAAATGAGACAAAAGCAAAATGAACGTGTAAAAGATTTCAAAAAACGTGTTACTGATATAAAAAAGACTTTAAATGATAACACTTACATTGAAAAAATTGATATTACTTTGTATGAATTGGGAAAAGAAATAAATGATAACAAATTTAAAAGAAATTTGATTTCCTCTGCAACATACGGCAAGGACAAAGCAACTCTTAAAATCATTCAAAATGATAATATTTCTAATTTAAAAATCCAAAAAATCAATTCACATCAATTGCAAAATTTCATGGATAAACAATGTCATTATTCAAATGAAGTAATCAATAAAATTTTTCAAATGCTTTCTAGAATTTTCAAAGAAGCCATCAGATTAGATTATATAAATAAAGATCCTATGATTAATGTTATAAAACCAAAATCTAACAAATTGAATGCTAAAGTGGAAAGTTTATCAGTTGAAGAACAAAAGGCTTTTATGTCACAATTGCAAAATGAAAAATATAAAAATATATTTACAATTGCAATTTATACTGGTATGCGAATGGGAGAAATTTTAGCATTAAAAAAAGAGGATATTGATTTTGGTAATAAAATCATTCATATTCAGAGAACTCTAACACGTGATGAATTTGGAAACACCATTATTGGTGAAACAACAAAAACATATAACTCACAAAGAATTATACCTATCACATCTCTTATTGAAGATATACTTAAAACGTGTTATAATCAATCTACAACCGATTTAATATTCACAAGGTCAAACAACATGCCTTTTACTGTTTCTATGATGAATTTACAATTTAACAGAATTTGTACTAATGCCAATTTAGGTGTAGAAACAAAAATCATTACAAGAAAAATTAACAATGAAAAAACACGTCAGATAAATCACAAAAAAAGTCGTTATAATCAACATATGTTACGACATACTTATGCAACAAGATGTATCGAAGCTGGTATGCCTGCAGAAGTTTTACAAAAATTATTGGGTCATTCCGATATTCAAACTACTATTAATACATATACTACTATATTTGATAAATTTAAAAACAAACAAGTAGATATTTTTGTAGAATATATAAATAAAATATAGCTATTACGACACTACTACGACTTTATGATGAGTAAAAACCCTTAATATCCATTATTTTGTAGGATAATTAAGGGTTTATTTTTGGCTGGGCTGGTGGGATTCGAACACACGCATGCCAGAGTCAAAGTCTGGTGCCTTACCGCTTGGCTACAGCCCAATATATTAAAATTTTATAAAACTTTGGTATTAACTTACTGTAAACTAATTTGTTGTTAATTCAGTAAATGTATCACCAATATTTTAAATTATAAATGGGGTGGAAGATGGGACTCGAACCCACGGTCTCCAGTGCCACAAACTGGCGCGTTAACCAGCTACGCTACATCCACCATTTATTATTTGTATTTCTTCAAACGCTATTCTATTTTAAAACATTATTTCTAATTTGTCAATACAATTTTTAAATTTTTATAAGAAAGACAGAAATAATTGTTTATTTCCATCTTTCTTTCTGATTATTGTTGTTGCTCTTCTGTTACTTTTAAAGTTAAATCATAAGCATTTGAAAAATCAGCTTGTCCTCCAGCCCTATATGGGCGGCCTGGAGGTCATAGTCCCCAAGAAGTAAGACAGTACAGCAAAAATATCAGTAAGGAGGCGCAGTATGGGTTTCTTTTCCTATTTCTTTTCCTTTTTTATCTTGGAAAACAATATCTACAAATGCTACATCTGCTTTTTCTTCTCCAATATTTTTTACATCTGCTAAAATTAAGGTTTGACCATCTTGTACCGTTACTTGAATATTCGATAATTCATATATTCCAAAGGTTTTTATATCATTTAATTTATCACTTGTATTTAACATTGTACCATCTTCTAATACTTGCACAAATTCTCCTAAGTTTTCTCCTCTTCCGTTTCCATTATTCTTTCCATTTGCATTATTTTTACTTCTTACAATCAATAATATTGCTACAATAACAATAGCAATTACGACTAGTAATAATATCATCCTCTTTTCTTTCTTTTTCATTGGTTCTACCTCCCTAAATTTAAAATTAAATTATATTTTACAACATTAAGTATATTTTAAAAAAAGAATAATGTCAAGATAAAAAACAAAAATTTTTGTAACCAATTTTTAATTTTAGAATAGTATATAACATACAAATGATGTTTCAAAGATTACATGTAAAAAGGGGGGAAATATCATGCCAGAAAACAGAGGATGCGGATGTGGATTCGGTTTTGACGGTGACTGCATTTGGATAATTGTTCTTATCTTAATATTATGCTGTTGCTGTGGTGGAAACAACAGAGGATGTTGCTAATTCCATACGCTTAAAACGCAAAAAAGGAAGCTTTTTGATAAAGCTTCCTTTTTCTTTATGCTTTTTATCATTTTCCTAAAAAAAGCCCACGTTTAATAAACGTGGGCTTCTTTTAATTATATTTTATCACAGTTTTGTCATATTGTCAACTATTAGTACATTCCTCCCATATCTGGCATGGCTGGTGCACTTCCTCCGCAGTGACAATCTTTTTCTTTTTTCTCTGTCATAATGCTTTCTGTTGTAAGTATCATTGAAGCAACACTTTCTGCATTTTGTAAAGCGGAACGAGTTACTTTGGTTGGGTCTACAACGCCTGCTTTTTTCATGTCAACATATTCTTCTTTCGCTGCATCAAATCCAACACCTGGTTGGCTTGATTTTACTTTTTCTAAAATCACAGCACCTTCTAATCCGCTATTGGCTGCGATTTGTCTAACTGGTTCTTCTAATGCTTTTAAAATAATTTTCACACCAATTTTTTCACCATCTGTTTTTACTTCTGATAACAATTTTTCAACCTTTGAAATAACGTTAACATACGCCGTTCCACCACCCGGCAAAATTCCTTCTTCCACCGCAGCTTTCGTTGCAGATAAAGCATCTTCAATTCTTAATTTTTTCTCTTTCATCTCCACTTCTGTTGCAGCTCCAACTTCAATTACAGCAACACCACCAGCGATTTTTGCTAAACGTTCTTGTAATTTTTCTTTTTCGTATTCGCTTTTTTCCTCTTCTAATTGTGCTTTGATTAATTTTACTCTTTCAGAAATTTGTGCTTTATCGCCCATTCCATCCACAATAATCGTATTTTCTTTGCCAATTTTTACTTGTTTTGCTTTTCCTAATTGTGCTAAAGTAGTATCTTTTAATTCCAAACCTAAATCTGATGTAATCACTTCTCCACCTGTTAAAATTGCCAAATCTTGTAACATATCTTTTCTCTTATCACCAAATCCTGGAGCTTTAACAGCCACAACATTTAGCACACCTCTTAATTTGTTCAAAATTAAAGTCGATAATGCTTCCGATTCTACGTCGTCAGCAATAATGACTAATTTTCCGCTAGCACCAGTTAATTCTTCTAATAGTGGTAAAATTTCTTGAATATTTGAAATTTTCTTGTCTGTTAATAAAATATAAGGATTATCCATAACTGCTTCCATTTTTTCTGTATCAGTCACCATGTATGGAGAAACATAACCTTTATCAAATTGCATTCCTTCTACGACATTTACTTCGGTTGAAGAAGTTTTTGATTCTTCAATTGTGATAACACCATCTTTTGAAACTTTTTCCATAGCATCTGCAATCAAGCTTCCGATTTCTGTATCGTTTGCAGAAATACTCGCTACTCTTGCAATATCTTCTTTTCCGTTGATTGGTGAACTAATTTCTTGTAACGATTTTACAGCAACTTCTGTTGCTTTATCCATTCCTCTTTTAATTGCTAAAACATCTCCACCAGCTGCTACATTTTTGACACCTTCTTTTAGCATAACTTGCGCTAAAACAGTTGCTGTTGTTGTTCCATCACCTGCAATATCATTTGTTTTGGTGGAAACTTCTTTGACTAAAGAAGCTCCCATATTTTCAAATGCGTCTTCTAATTCAATTTCTTTTGCAATGGTGACACCATCATTTGTAATTAATGGTGCTCCAAAGCTTTTGTCCAATACGACATTTCTTCCTTTTGGACCTAAAGTTACTTTGACAGTATCTGCTAATTTATTAACACCGTCTAATAATTTTTTTCTGGCATCTTCGCCATAAATAATTTCTTTTGCCATTTTTATACCTCCTAATTTTTGATTGATTTTTTAGTTTAGTAAACAAATCTTACCTGTACATTTTTATTCAACTATTGCTAGAATGTCAGATTCTTTGACAATAATATATTCTTCGCCTTCGTATTTTATTTCGGTTCCTGAATATTTGCTGGTGATGACTTTGTCACCTACTTTGATATTCATCTCTATTTTCTTTCCATCTTCAATTCTTCCTGGTCCTACTTCAATTACTTCTGCAATTTGTGGTTTTTCTTGTGAACCTGAAGATAAAATAATGCCACTTTTCGTGGTTTCTTCCGCATCTTTCATTTTTAATAAAACTCTGTCTTCTAATGGTTTTATCATATTTTATTCCTCCTTTATAAATAAATTAGCAGTCTATACATCCGACTGCTAATACTTTATACCCATTTTCAAAAAATGTCAATAGTTTTTTAAGATTTTTTTAATTGAATATGATTTATATCCCAACCTACAATTTTAATCCCGTATTCTTTAAAAATATTGATACTTGAACGAATGGCTTCCTCTTTTATTTTATATTCCTCTGGATGCTCTTTTATGAATAATGTAACGATTTTCGTAATTCTTTCACGAATCTGCTCTAATAATTCTTCTCGTGAATAATAACTTCTTACTTGAATTACTTTATTAAATAATTTAATTGGTTGTTCAATTTGAAATTCAAACATGCCTTCTCCCTGAAAATGATTCATGAATTTCTTTTTGAGATAAATTTTATTATGCGTAATAATATTCAGGTTGAAAAATAATATGCATAATTGATCTTGATTGTCTTTTATTTTATAGTCATTTAATTCTTCTGGAAAAGAAGTATTGGGTTCTGTTTTTATGGTATAAATTCCTTCATCTTTTACCAAATCATAAATTTGCCCTTTTTCAAAAAGAACGGCACATTGATTGTTTTTTAGTTTTAGCAAATAATGTTGATTTTCATCTAGCTTTTGTTTATAGACTAAAATATTATTATCTAGTTTCGTGCATTCGATGATTTGATATTCTTCATCATCTTCCAAACGTTTTGAAAAATGCATTTTATTTTTCCTTTCTGTATTTTAATTTCTATTCTCTTTAGCCGCTTTAATCAACGCTTTAAATAGCGGTGCTGGTCTGTCTGGTCTGGATTTAAATTCTGGATGAAATTGTCCTGCAATAAAAAATGGATGATTTCTATATTCCACAATTTCCACCAAATTTCCATCTGGTGAAGTTCCAGAAGCAATAAAGCCTGCTTCTTCTAATCTTTCCTTATATTCATTATTATATTCAAAACGATGTCTGTGACGTTCACTAATTTCTTCTTGTCCATAAATTTCATACGCCAAAGTATCCTTTTTTATTTTACATGGATACGCTCCCAAACGCATGGTTCCGCCTTTGGAAACCACACCTTTTTGTGTCTCCATAATATGAATCACTGGATTTTTGGTATGAATATTAAATTCTGCCGAATCTGCATCTTCGATTCCCAAAACGTTTTTGCAGAATTCCACAACTGCCATTTGCATACCAAGACAAATTCCTAAAAATGGAATATTATTTTCTCTAGCATATTGAATTGTTGCAATTTTCCCTTGAATACCACGATTTCCAAATCCGCCAGGCACCAAAATTGCATTATATTCGCCTAATACTTCTTTGACGTTTTCCTCACGAATTCCTTCTGAATCAATAAATCCAACCTCTACATTAACTCCATTGGCATATCCACCATGACGTAAACTTTCTGCAACAGATAAATACGAATCTTGTAATTGCATATATTTTCCAACCAAAGCCACTTTGACAGTTCCTTCTAAATTTTTAATATTTTCAATCATCTTTTCCCATTCTTGATTTTGTGGCTCAAGTCTGTCTAAATTTAGTTTTTTGCATACTGCTTTTGCTAGACCTTCTTTTTCAAGTAATAGCGGAACTTCATATAAATTGCTAGCTGTCAAATTAGGAATTACGTTTTCTGGGCGTACATTGCAAAAAAGCGCTAATTTTTTACGGATGTCATCTGGAATTTCTGTTTCACTTCTGCAAACTAAAATATCTGGTTTAATACCAAAAGACTGCAAATCTTTCACAGAATGTTGGGTTGGTTTTGATTTTAACTCATTCGAACCAGAAATAAATGGCAATAAGGTTACATGAATATATGCCACATCTTCTGGATTGACTTCCAATCCTACTTGACGAATTGCTTCAATTAAAGCTAGTCCTTCAATATCACCAACCGTTCCGCCAAGCTCTGTAATCACAACATCAATGTCTTCACCTTCGAAACTATAAATATTTTCTTTGATTTCATTCGTAATATGTGGTATGACTTGTACCGTTTTTCCTAAATAGTCACCTCTTCTTTCTTTGTTTAATACATTTTGGTAAATCTTTCCAGAAGTAATACTACAATTTTTCGTTAAATTAACATCGGTAAATCTTTCGTAATGCCCTAAATCTAAGTCTGTTTCTGCGCCATCATCTGTGACAAAAACTTCTCCGTGTTCATAAGGGCTCATGGTTCCAGGATCAACATTGATATAGGGGTCAAGTTTTTGATTGATGACTTTATAACCTCTGTTTTTTAGCAATCTTCCGAAGTGAAGATGCTGTAATTCCTTTTCCTAAACCAGATACTACTCCTCCTGTAATAAATATGTACTTTGTTCCCATCAACTTTTCCTCCTAAATTTAAATTTCTAAAAACAAAAAAACAGATTAAAAATGAGTTTTTTTTTAATCTGTTTTGTCTACTCTCTCTGAATATCTTTATTTTAACATTTTTATACTTAAAAATCAAGCTTTTTTGAAAATTTGATAAAAATTATTGTATAAAAAGAATCATAAAATAATGACTCCAAATTTTGGTGACCCCTACGGGAATCGAACCCATGATTCCACCTTGAGAGGGTGGCGTCTTAACCGCTTGACCAAGGGGCCACATATCTTTATTATTTATACCATAAATTTATGTTTTCGTCAAGCGTAAAATCAATTATTCTACAAAAGATGTCACATGATATGATTTAAAACCAGCTTCTTCGGTTTGGCAAATGGTTTGATGCTTATCATCGATAAATACGATTTCTTCTTTTGTGATATTTAATTTTTGAGCATATTGTTCTAAAGCAATAACTTTAAGAGCTGAATTTGCCACAAATTCTATTTTAATTTTTACACACTGCTTCCTACAAAATTTTCTTCTCGCATTTTATTTCCTTCAAATCTGTAATGCCTCTTACAAATTCTCTTAATTTCATCACGATGCGTTACAATCAAAACCGTTTTATGTTTTAAATATTGCTCAATTAGATTGACAATTAATTTTTCGGTTTCTTGATCCAAATTTGAAGTCGGTTCATCTAAAACATATACCTCTTTATCCAACAAAATACCACGAATGATGTTAAATCTTTGTTTTTGTCCAACCGATAATTTCAAACCTCTTTCGCCAACAATTGTGTCTAAGCCATTTTCCAGTTTTTCCACCCAATCATCTAAACCAGCTTCTGCTAGAACTTTCATCAATTTATTATCTGAGATTTGTTTGCCTAAACATAAATTTTCTCTTACTGTTAAATCAAACAAATCGATTTCTTGGGAAATATATGCCAAGTCCAAATTGCCTTTTTGACTTTTTCCATCTATCTTATATTGTTCATCTGCTATTTCAATATCACGGGAAAAAATATTCAAAAACGTACTTTTTCCTTGTCCCGATTTTCCTACAATGCAAACTTTATCCCCTCGTTGGATTTCGAAATGAGGAATTTGGATTTTGGTTTTGGATTCCTCTGCATATTTGAATTCTAAATTTTGAATTTGAATTGTATTCCACTCCTTAATTTGAGAATTTTCTACATCTGGTCCAATCATTTTTTCTACTTGATTGGTAGCTGCTTGGAATTTGTTGAAGTGGACAAATAAATAGGTCAAATCTTTTAGTTCTCATCGCAATAAATCAAAAACTGTTACATAAAATAGTAAACTTGATAAAATATTAACTCCACTTTGCATTTTTATATATAAATTTCCCAAAACAAGAATATACATTATATACACCATCACATTAATTCCATTAGAACGAAATGAATAAATTAAATTTAATTTTTCTAATTTCGGTAATACTTGTTGATACGATTTTTCATTTTTCTGATTTGCAAATTCACTTGCATTTAATCGTTTTACTGTTTTAATATTTTGCAAAAAATCCACATAAGTAGAATTATACTTAGCATAATATTCATTATATGCTTCTTCCACACGAACATATTTTTTTCCAAGCCATACATTATATAATACCATTCCCATTGTCATTCCACAACAAATAACAAAGATTCTTCTATCTTGCCAAAATACTTGCACAAAAAACATCAACATTGATACTGAAATTCCACTCATCGTCTCAAAAATTTGTTCCATGAATTCTTCTGCCTCTTGTACAATAATATCAATTTGTTTCTTCAAAAAACCATTATGGGTTTTGTTTAGTTTATCTGGTTTCATTCTTACAATACGTTTAAAATAAGCCAGTTGCAAATCTTTTGCATATTCATTCTCAAATTTCAAAATATAGATAATCCAAATTTGATTCAAACTTACTGCTAATACTTTTGAAATCGCAATAGCCAAAATCAAATATTTCAAATTTTCCAAAGTAAAAGGCTCCTTTGTAAAATAAGCTAACAATACTGGCGTTATGTAAAAAAATATATTGGTTAAAAAAGCATCTATAAAACACAAATTTCTTCTTATCTAAAATTTTAAACGCATATTTCATTTTTTTCTCCTTTCTTTTATACGCTTTATTATAGCATGAATTATAACAATTGTCTATATTTTATGGTAAACTATAAATCTTCCTTTTGCCCTGATTTAATTCTAATCCAAAAATACGATTAAAATCTTTTTCTCATTGCTTTTATCCAAAAACGAATTCTTCAAACAAAAACCGAATAACAAATGTTTTAAGTTTCCAAAAAAAATAGATAGTGCAACAAGCACTACCTATTTTTTTCTATATCTCTACAATATTTACAACTTCTAATTCCTCTTCGCTTACCTCGTTTTCAATCGCATCATATAACGCATTTACGGTATCTAGCGATGTAAAACACGGAATTTTACATTCAACTGCTGTTCGGCGGATTTTGAATCCATCACGATTGGATTCTTTTCCCTTTGTTGGTGTGTTAATCACAAAATTGATTTTACCAGATTGAATCAGCTCAATAATGCTATCTTTTCCTTCCCAAATTTTTTCCACAACATTAGCATAAATATCATGTGCTGCCAAAAATTTGGCTGTTCCTGCCGTTGCATAAATTACAAACCCCTTTTGATAGAACTTGTGGGCAATTGGAAGCATTTCCTCTTTGTCCTTGTTACGCACTGTAATTAATATTGCGCCTCTTGTTGAAACATTTGCACCGACTTGCAATAAATGCTTTCAGGGTCGCCTGATGAAATTCTCTCGAAACACCCAAAACTTCACCTGTTGACTTCATCTCTGGTCCCAAACTTGTATCTGCATTTTTGATTTTCTCAAAAGAAAATACGGGCATTTTTACGCAAACATATTCACTTCTTCGATAGACGCCTGTTCCATAGCCAATATCCTTCAATTTTTCCCCAAACATCACTCTGGTTGCAATATCAATCATTGGCAAATTCGTTACTTTGCTAATATAAGGAACGGTTCTACTAGAACGTGGATTTACTTCTATAATATATATTTCATCATTGGAAAGGATAAATTGAATATTAATCATTCCAATTACATTCAATTCTTTGGCAATTTTCTCTGTATATTCAATAATTTTTGCCTGATGCCTTTCTTCAATACTTTGCGTTGGATACACCGAAATACTATCTCCTGAATGGACTCCCGCTCTTTCTAAATGCTCCATAATGCCTGGTATCAAGACATCTTCTCCATCACAAATGGCATCTACTTCCAATTCTTTTCCTAACATATATTTATCCACTAAAATTGGGTGTTCTTGTGCAATGGTGTTAATTTCATTAATGTATTCTTCTAATTCAGCATCATCATAAGCAATCGCCATTCCCTGTCCACCTAAAACATACGAAGGTCTTACTAGAACAGGATAACCAAGTCGGAAAGCAACCTCTTTTGCTTCTTCCACCGTAAAAATTGTACTTCCTTTGGGACGTAAAATTCCGCAATTACTCAAAGCATCATCAAATTCTTTTCGATCTTCAGCTCGGTCCATGTTTTTCTCACTTGTTCCAATAATTTTTACGCCCATATCTGATAGCGCTTTGGTAAGTTTTATAGCTGTTTGACCGCCAAACTGTACAATAGCCCCTTCTGGTTTTTCCACATCTACAATGTTTTTCACATCTTCTGCTGTTAATGGTTCAAAATATAATTTATCAGCAATGTCAAAATCTGTACTTACTGTTTCTGGATTGTTATTCACAATAATGGTTTCAAACCCTAATTCTTTCAAGGCCCATACGCCATGCACACTACAATAATCAAATTCAATTCCTTGTCCAATTCGAATTGGTCCGAGAACCGAAGTACCATAATTTTTCTTTTATCACTTTGTTTGGCTTCATTTTCTTCATCATAGCTAGAATAATAATATGGTGTTTTGGCTTCAAATTCGGCAGCGCAAGTATCGACCATTTTAAAATTAGCAATAATTCCATTTTCTAAACGAATTCTTCTGATTTCTTCCTCTGTTTTTCCACTTAATTTAGCAATTACTTTATCAGGAAAACCAAGTTTTTTAGCTTTCAAAAGAAGTCTACTATTCATTTCATTGATAGCTAATTCATTTTCCATACGTACAATTTTGTAAATACTACCAATAAAAAATCGGTCAATTGTTGTAATTTCATGAATTTGTTCTACGGAAATCTCTCTGCGAATGGCTTCTGCAATCACAAATATTCGATCATTATCTATGTCTTTTAATTTTTCCAAAATTTCTTCTTTTTCCAAACTTTGCAAACCTGGCATGATAAAACTATTCATATTTTCTTCCAAAGAACGAATGGCTTTCATTAGTCCAGCCTCTAAATTCGGCGCAATTGCCATTACTTCACCAGTTGCTTTCATTTGGGTTCCTAGCGTTCGATTCGCTGTTAAAAATTTCTTAAATGGCCATTTTGGAATTTTGACAACCACATAATCCAAAACTGGTTCAAAACAAGCATATGTTTTTCCTGTTACCTCATTTTTAATTTCGTCTAATGTATAACCCAAAGCAATTTTCGTTGCTACTTTTGCAATTGGATAACCTGTTGCTTTTGACGCCAAAGCGGAAGAACGACTAACTCTTGGGTTCACCTCAATGACTGCATATTCAAAACTATTGGGATTAAGCGCAAATTGTACATTACAGCCCCCTTCAATTTTCAAAGCAGAAATAATCTTAATCGCCGAGGTTCGAAGCATCTGATATTCCTTATCTGCCAACGTTTGAGAAGGTGCCACTACAATGCTATCTCCTGTATGAACGCCTACGGGATCTAAGTTTTCCATATTACAAATCGTAATACAATTTCCAGCGCTATCACGCATGACTTCATATTCCACTTCTTTCCAGCCTGTTATACATTTTTCAACCAAAATTTGGTGTACTCTGGACATTCGAAGTCCACTTCCTGCAATTTCCTCTAATTCTTCAAACGTTTCCGCAATTCCGCCACCTGTACCACCTAATGTATAAGCTGGTCGAATAATTACGGGAAGCCCAATTTCTTTTGTAAATTCTATTGCATCTTCAATATTTTCCACCACTTTACTTGCAATACAAGGCTCTTTTATAGATTCCATCATATCTTTAAAAGCTTGTCTATCTTCTGCATTTTTGATTCCCTCGGTTCCTGTTCCGAAGCAAACGCACATGATGTTCTTCTAAAAAGCCACTTTCTGCCAATTCCATTGCTAAATTCAAACCAGTTTGTCCTCCTAAATTCGGCAAAATACTATCTGGTCTTTCTTTTTCAATCACTTTTTTGACAGTTGTAATGGTTAATGGTTCGATGTATATTTTATCTGCCATATTTTTATCTGTCATAATCGTGGCTGGATTGGAATTGATTAAAACCACTTCAATTCCCTCTTTTTTTAGCTCTCGGCAAGCTTGTGTTCCTGCATAATCGAATTCGGCCGCTTGCCCAATGATGATTGGTCCGAGAACCGATAACTAATACTTTTTTAATTTCGTTATTTTTTGGCATTTTTCTATTTCCTTTCTATCTTAGATTTAATTTCGTTATTCTGCATTTGATTCATCACTTGTTTTATAATTGATTGACAAATTGGTCAAATAAATAATTGGTATCTTGTGGACCAGGACAGGCTTCTGGATGGAATTGTACTGTCACAATATTTTTATTTTGGTAGCAAATACCTTCTACTGTATTGTCGTTCAAATTAATATAGGAAACCTTTGCAATCTCTGGTTTTATACTATCTTCCACAACATAATAACCATGATTTTGTGACGTAATATACACTTTACCATTTTCTAAATCTTTTACTGGATGATTTGGTCCTCGATGTCCATATTTTAATCTTGCCGTCTTAAAGCCATGTGCCAAAGCCATTAGTTGATGCCCCAAACAAATTCCCAAAATTGGCAAATCCGTTTTGCATAATTTTTTGATAATTTCAATTTCCTTTCCACAATATTCTGGGTCTCCAGGTCCATTAGAAAGCAAAATTCCATCTGGATTTAATTCTAAAATGCGCTCTACTGGCATCGTAGAAGGACAAACTGTAACCCCAACATTTCGCTTTAAAAATGAATTGACAATATTATGTTTAAAACCATAATCCATTAATACGATTTGTTTTTTATTGCCTTTTCCATAAGAAATTGGCTGATTGGTAGATACTTTTCTAACGACTTGTCCAATTTCGTAAGATTTAATTTTTTGCATAATTTCTGTCATATTTTCTATGGAAGACGTAATATACCCTTTCATGGTACCAGCTTCTCTCAAAATTCTCGTTAATTTTCTAGTATTAATATTGGTTAAACCTGGAATTTTATAGTCACGTAAAAATTTATTCAAACTATCCTTTCTTCTAAAATTGCTTTCAAATTCCGCAAGTTCATGAATAAATACAGCTTTTGCCCAAACTTGTTCGGATTCAAAATCTTCTGGAATCACGCCATAATTTCCAATTAACGGATACGTCATTACAATTCCTTGACCAGCATAAGATGGATCCGTAAATGTTTCTAAGTAACCTGCCATTCCTGTGTTAAAAACCACTTCACAAGCCGTGTCAATCGTCGTATTTCCAATTCTTTCGCCTTCTAATATTTCTCCATTTTCTAGCACCAAATATCCTATCATAATTTATCATCCTTTCTGTTTTATTTTACAAAAAATAAACACTAAATCGATAAATCTAGTGTTTATAGCTATAAGAATGAGAAAATACGCTACCAATCATAGATACTCCTCTATGATTGATTATCGCTATTTTGTTCATTCCTTTCTTTTCTTTCATTTCATTGACCTCTTATTTCTTATTCTTCTGTATATTTTAATATATTTTAAGCCAAATTGCAAGTATTTTTACAAAAAATCTTTTCTTTATGAGCAATATCGACACAATACACTTTTTAATCCCACCTGAATGTCGATGAAACCATTTTTGGATTGAGCATCAATCGTTACCAATTCTTGGAGTATTTTTCTTAATTCCTCTTTTGGAAAATAGGAAGTCTGCTTTTTATATTTGCTCACCAAAAACGTTTGATTCGGCTTTAAATTCAAAGCTGACACAACATCTTTATTGATTTCCACAGCGATTTTACAAAAATACAACTTTTTAAAATGGTTATATAATGTCACCAAAATTTTTTGCAGTGGCTCTTTTTGATAAATCAAATCATCCAAAACCGCCATTGCTTTGGCAATTTTTTTATTGCCCAAATCATCCGTCAAATCAAATATGACACTTTCGATTTGTTGAATTGCCAACAAATCAATCGCCTCTTTTGTGATGATTCCTCCTTCGCCAGCATATTCAATCAATTTTCGGATTTCGTTCATCAATACTTGCAAATTCGTTCCTGAAACTTCCAGTAAATAGCGTAATGTTGTCTCTTCACAATTTACTTTATATAAGCTACAAACTTGTTTTAATTTATGGATTAATTGTACTGGTTTTAATTCTTCCATTGAACAAACCACTCCATTTTTTAAAATATTTTTATAAAAATTAGGTTCTTTATCAATGTTCTTTTCTACAAATACATCAACACTTTTCCCCAATCTTTCTTTTAGTTCACTCATAAAAGTTATAGTTTTACTTCCTTTAAAAGATTCATTACCAATTACCATTAAATCAATATCACTACCTAATTTTGCTTCATTTCTAGCATAAGAACCAAATAATATAACTTTAGTAATATCTTTGTAATAATCATCAATTAATGATTCCATTACTTCTTTAAATTCTTCCATAGGTGACATTCTGAAACACTCGTTTTTATACAAGTTACAAAACTTGCATTTATGATAGGTGCAACCAGAAGTAGCCTGTATGATAACGGAATGCGCTTCATATGGTGGTCGCCAAGTTCTGCCTGTAAAGTGCATGAAAATCAACTCCTTTTATTTCATATTGCGTATTAAGCCTTTGAGTTCATCCATGTCGATTTCATATATTCCTTGATATGTTTTTTCAATATACGTTCTACTATCTTTTACATAATAGTAAATACATCCAATGACTTCTTCACCATTTAAAATGATAAATTCCCCATCTCTTTTATCTCATGATGTTCCTCTTTGCTTACAAATGATAGACACTTTTTCTATACCGCTGTAATTCTTCTTCACTGACGTTTCCAATGATTTCATCGAGAAATACCAACAGCTTTTCCTTGTCTTTCGGCAGTTGCCCGTGAAACTGGAACGCATTGGAAGCCCCCATTGCCGCAAAGATGGTAGGTATCTGCAAATTTTCAATGAGCGTCCGTACCTCTTTGTATTTTTCAACTTCTCCTTCTTCCAGCCAGTCCCCACGCTGTATTTCTGCAAAAAGTTCAGAATCGGGATAAATCGTAAGCATATTTGCCCCTATGAGCGTAGGGTGTATCTGGTTGCATATATCAGCCGTCAATTTTGCTCCAATCTCTCCACGACCTGCCCCAGAAATGCTCACCAAGTAAAAGAAACTGTAATGAATGCCTGCTGCATCTAATCTCTGGCATTGTTCTATAATGTCCGCCGAGGTATATCCCTTGTTCATAAACCGCAGGGCTTTGTCATCGCCTGTTTCTATTCCTATTGTCAGACCGTCATATCCCATAGCCCGCAGTTTGGCAAGTTCCTCATCGGTTTTAGGGGTAACATCTGTAATCCTCGCAAACGAGCCGATAGATTTCACTGACGGAAGATATTTGCGGATTAGCTCTGCAATCGCAGTTAATTTGTCATAAGACAAAACAAAGGGGTTAGCTCC
>OFHM01001127.1_pt1 | contig 18673 bp, 15 predicted proteins | sample 1521311 | NCBI WGS metagenome assembly OFHM01 (sample SAMEA3504083, study PRJEB24116) | mouse gut metagenome | biome: mouse gut; feature: mouse-associated habitat; material: faeces | place: Denmark | collected 2011 | reverse complement strand
TGGTGGTCTTGCCGCAGCCGGAGGGGCCCAGCAGGGTCATGAAGTCGCCGTCCTCGATCACCAGATTGATGTCCCGCAGGACGTGGTTGTCGCCGTAGAATTTATCGATATGCTTCAGTTCAATTCTGCTCATTGTGTCAACCTTTCCTTTCTATTTGTTCCGTCCTGGGTCACCATGCCTTGCCGATATCCGCGCCGAAGCGGTTGGCAATGATGTAGCACACCAAGATAAACAGCAGCACACACACGGAAATGGCGTCGGCCATCTGGTTGTAGCCCTCCTGGGAGTAGGTGAAGGCCAGATAGGACATGGTCTGGGTATGCTTATCCATCATGATGATGATGAGGTCCAGCTCCTTGGCGATGCTGATGAAGGTCAGCATGAAGCCGGAGATAAAGCCGTTTTTCGCCAGGGGCAGGACGATCTTGCCCATCCGCTGCCAGAAGTTGGCGCCGTTGATGTCGGCGGCCTCCTCCAGCTCCACGGCGATCTGCATCATGTTGGCGGTGCCGGACCGGCTGGCGAAGGGGAAGTGCTTGACCACGCTGGTCAGGACGATGAGGGTGAAGGTGCCGTACAGGGAGGGGATCAGCCCGCCCAGGCGGGGCTGGGAGAACATGGCCACGTACATGGAGGAGAAGGCCACGCCGCTCATCAGGTAGGGCACGAATACCAGCTGCTCCGTGGCGGAGCCGTACCACTTGCCCCGGCCCCGGGTGGAGATATAGCCCAGGAACTGGCCGCACAGGGCGGTGATGATGGAGCCGATGAAGGTCAGGCGGACGGTGTTCCACACGGCCTTGCCGAACTCCGCGTTGCGGAAGATGCCCTCCATGCTGGTGTAGGTCTGGGCCTCGTCCAGGGTGCCGATCCAGTTGTAGAGGGTCAGGTTGTTCAGGCCGTAGCCGTTGCCGGTGGTGATCTGGAACGTCTCCATGACCAGCACGAACATGGGGGCCACCATGGCGAAGAACAGGAAGATCACCAAAAAGCACATCAGGGGGATCTTGGCTCCGCCCAGGTGCATTTCATTGGACCGCCCGCCCTTGCCGCCGATGGTGGCGTAGGACTTGCGCACGCCGATGATCCGCTGGTTGGAGAAGATGATCAGGGCCGCCAGGCTGATGAGCACCAGGCTCATGGCGAAGCCCACGCCCTGGGGACCGCCGTTGATGAAGGTCTTCATCTTGGTTGCCAGGGTGAAGTAACCGATACGGGAGCCCAGGTTGGCCGCCACGCCGTAGGTTCCAATGGATTTGCTGAGGGTCATGACCACGGCGGAGAGGATGCTGGGCAGCACCAGGGGCAGGGTGATGGATTTGAGGATCTGCACCTTGTTGGCGCCGCAGATCTCGCCCATCTCCTCCAGCTCCGAGTTGATGGAGCGCAGGGCGGAGGAGACATGTATGTAGGAGAAGGCGTAATAGTGGAGGCTCATACAGAGGACGATGGCCACAGGGCCATAGGCCAGCCAGTCGGGAATGGGGATGCCCATGCCGGCCAGGAAGCCCAGGGAGCCCGAGGTCTTGTTGCGGAACACCGCCAGCCAGGCCAGGGCCTTGCACCAGGAGGGGATCATGTAGGGGATGACCACCAGCATGCCCAGCAGCTTCTTGCCGGGGATGTCGGAGCGGACCATCAGCCAGCCCAGGATGGAGCCCAGAGGCACCGACACGACGACCGTGAAGAAGCCCACCACCAGGGAGTTCTTCAGCGGGCCCCACAGGGTGGCGCCGGACAGCTTGCTTACCAGGATATACCGCCAATAGTACAGCGTAAAGTCGCCCACCTCGCCGCCGTACCGCTTGGCCTCGGCGCGGGCCAGGGTGAAGGTGGAGGCGATCATCTGCAGCAGGGGGATCACGATCAGGCAGAACAGGATGACTAGGCTGATCGCCACAATCATGTTGAACGGGTTCTTCACCACGTTCAGAAACTGGTTTTTAAGTCTGGTCTTGTTAAACGGACGGCGTTCTCTCTTCCTTTTCACATCGTTGCTCCTTTCGTCATACCAAATGCGCCGGTGAAACCGCAGCCCGGAGCGCGCTCCGGGACGCGCGGACAATTTTCCCCTTTACTCCCACCTTTCTTCGAACACGTTTCCGAGACTTGCTTTCTAAGCTGATTATAGCAAAGTCGTAAAATATCGTCAATTACTTTGGGTGTGAAAAAGAATATTTCGCCGTTTTGTCTATATGCGCCGCTGCAAACTTGGCGGAAGTCACAATTTCTTCATATTTAAACGGAATTTTTTGGACCACTTTTTATACGTCGGTTCATTTTTATGCAAATGTTTTCGTGAAATGTTCGCGCGCCCACCGACCCCCTGCCCTGCGTACCCGGAAGCACAAAAGGGGAGAAGGCCCGCCGGCCTTCTCCCCTTTTTGCTAATTTGTTCCCAATACGCGCCCGTACCGCGTCAGCAGTACATGGCGGGCTTCTCGATGGTGTCCACCTTCAAAAACTGACTGGTACCCCGGGAGGCGTTCAAGGCGTCCCCGGCTACGCAGGCCACGTAGCCGTCCCAGGCGGAGGGGCCGGTGAGCTTGCCCTCCTCGATAGACTGGACCCAGCGGCAAAACTCGATGTCGTAGGCCTCGATGAAGCGCTCCTTCCAGTCGGTCATGATGGGCATGGACTCGGCGGGGTTCACGCTGTCCCACCCGGCGGGGCGGGAGCGGCGGACCACGGCGTAGGGGTCGGGGAGCTTCACGGTACCGTTCTCACACACCACCTCGCACTGGATGTCGTAGCCGTAGCCGTCGGCCACCTGGACCTCCACGTCGATGAAGCAGCCCTTCCTGGTGCGCATGAGCATCACCTGGGGGTTGTCGTAGCCCTTGTTGGAGTTGGCGGACTGGCGGACCCGGACGCACTGGGCGTCCTCGTACTCGTCTCCCAGGAGCCAGCGGCAGATGTCCAGCTCGTGGATGGCCACGTTGGTCACGCCGTTCTCCGTCTTGAAGCCCGGGCCCTGGGACACGTTGCGGTGGCAGGCCTTGATGAGCAGGGGCGCGCCCAGCTCGCCGGAGTCGATGACCCGCTTCATCTCCGCGTAGCCCCGGTCGTACCGGCGCATAAAGCCCACCTGGACCAGCCGTTTGCCGATCTCCTGCTCCCGGGCGATGATCTCCTCGCAGTCCTTGGCGTTCTGGCTCAGGGGCTTCTCGCAGAAGCACCATTTTTCGTATTTCAGTACCTTCATCACGTAGTCGTGGTGGGTGGGGTCGATGGAGGTGATGACCACCGCTTCCACGTCGGGGGCCTTGATCATGCCGTCGCAGTCATTTCCATAGGATTTGATTCCGTATTTTGCGGCGGTTTCATCGGCAGCGGCGGCTACGTAGTCGGACACGGCCACAACCGTGGCGCCGGGGACGGTCTCGATGATGCGGCGGCAGTGGTCTTTGCCGATGGCTCCGCAGCCGATGATGCCGATTTTCAGAACGTTATCCATGATGATCAACCTTTCTTTTCATATTCAAAGGGGCCGCCGCCCAGGCGGCCCCTTTTGAAGTTTAATACTTCCGGGCCTCGTCCCGTCCGGCCTTCACGCCTTCCCAGGCTTTGCGGACGCTCTCCTTCTCAGACACGTCGGCAAGGCCCACGTTCCACCAGGATTCGTAGCCGTCGGTCATGGTCTTGGGAATGACCTTCAGGTCGAAGAGGCACGCAACCGTCTGCTTCTTGGCGTCCTCCAGGGCGGCCTCCAGCTCGGCAATGGTCCGGCAGGTGTAGGTTTTCAAGCCGTAGCCCTCGCCGATTTTGGCGTAGTCCACGGGAATGAGGTCCCCGCAGGGCTTTTTGCCGTCGGTATAGCGGAACTCGGTGGCCAGGCTCCCGATGCCGTGGTTCATTTCCAGGTTGTTGATGCACCCAAAGCCGCAGTTGTCGAAGACCAGGATGTTGACCTTCTGCTTTTCCTGCTGGATGGTCATGATCTCGCTGTGGAGCATCTGGAAGCTGGAGTCGCCCACCACGCAGTAGACCTCGTTGTTAGGTTCCGCGAACTTCACGCCCAGCGTCGCCGCCACTTCATAGCCCATGCAGGAATAGCCGTACTCGGCGTGATAGCCGCCCCGCTTGTCGGTGGTCCACATCCGCTGCATGCAGCTGGGCAGGGAGCCGCCGGCGGTGATGATGGTGGCATCGGCGTCGATAACCCGCCGGATAGCCGCCAGGGCGGCGGTCTGGGTGATCTTGCCGTCCGTCAGCTTCACAAACTCGGGGATGGTGCGGGGGTCCCGGGCCTTGATGATGGGGTCGAAATCGTCGCCGGTGTACTCGATGGCCCCCAGGCGCTTCATTTCCTCGTCCCACACGGCCTTGGCCTTGGTGATCTCGTCGGTGTAGGCGGAGACGTACTTCCGGGCCCGCAGCTTCTCCGCCAGGGCCTGGACCGTGACCTTGGCGTCGCCCACGGCCTTCACCGCGTCCATTTTATAGGCGTGGAAGCGGCAGTTGTTGATGGTGACGAATTTCACGTCCGGGTTCTGATAGAGCCGCTTGGAGCTGGTGGTGAAGTCGCTGAGGCGGGAGCCGATGGCAATGACCACGTCGGCGTCCTTGGCAATGTGGTTGGAGGCGTAGGTCCCCGTCACGCCGATGCCGCCCAGGCAGTAGGGGTGGCTGGACTTGCAGGCGCTCTTGCCGGCCTGGCTCTCGCCGAAGGGGATGCGGAACTCCTCGCAGAACTGCTCCACGGCCTCTCCCGCGTCAGAGTAGCGCACGCCGCCGCCCACGATAACCAGGGGCTTCTTGGCCTTGGAGATGATCTGCGCGATGTCCTCCAGCTCCTCCTCCACGGCCACGGGCCGGGTGATGCGGTGGACCCGCTTTTCAAAGAAGTAGGTGGGGAAGTCATAGCTCTCGCCCTCCACGTCCTGGGGCAGGGCGATGCAGCACGCGCCGGTCTCGGCGGGGTCGGTGAGAACCCGCATGGCGCTGATGAGGGCGGTCATGACCTGCTCGGGCCGGGTGATGCGGTCCCAATACTTGCACACGGGCTTGAAGGCGTCGTTGGTAGAGACGGCCAGGCTGCTGCTCTGCTCCAGCTGCTGGAGCACGGGGTCCGGCTGGCGGGAGGCGAAGGTGTCCGCCGGGAAGACCAGCAGGGGGATATTGTTGACCGTAGCCGTGGCGCACGCCGTCACCATATTGGCCGCGCCGGGGCCCACGGAGGAAGCGCAGGCGATGATCCGCTTGCGGCGGTTCTGCTTGGCAAAGGCGATGGCTACGTGGCACATGCCCTGCTCGTTCCGGCCCTGCATGACCCGAAGGCCGCCGGGATTGGTGTCCAGGGCCTCCCCCAGGCCCACGGCAATGCCGTGGCCGAAGATGGTGAAAAAGCCCTCCACGAATTTGGTCTCCGCGCCGTCCATGGAGACGTACTGGTTATCCAGGAATTTGACAATGGCCTGGGCCGTCGTTAAGCGAATCGTTTCCATTGGAAAAACCTCCTTTAAAGTTTATCCCTGATAGATGTGGTCGTTGGCGTCGGGCTTCCAGAGCCAGGCGTGCTCCTCGTCGTCGATGCGGGTTTTCAGCCAGGGGTCCCCCTCCAGATGCCGGATGCCCCAGGCGTAGCACATGGCGTAGCCCGGCGCGGCGGTCTGGGAGTGGAAGCCGCTGGTGATGACGGCCAGGCCGTTGTGCCCGGTCTGGTAAATCTCCCCGTTGGCAAAGCCCGCGCCAAAACCGTGGGGATAGTCAAAGCGGTAGAAATAGACCTCCGGCTGGGGGTGGTGGTGGGGGGGATAGGAGGACCACTTGCCGGGGTGGTTCAGCACCTCGCCCAGGACCATGTTGGAAAAGGGGGCGTTGTCGTGGTCGAAGAAGGTCTTGATCTCCCGCTCCATGCAGCCCAGGAGCTCGCCCTTGCAGCCGGCGTGCTGGGTCTGGACGGTGTCGGGGGTGTACAGGACGGCCTCGAAGGGCTTGTCGTTTAAGGTTTTCTGGATGTAAAGCTCACTGTGGGCCTTGGCGGTGAGGGTGATCTTCTCCCCCCGGCCCGCCAGGAGGCAGTACGCCTCGTGGTGGAAGCAGTCGGGGCGGTCGGCCTCCACGGTCTTCCCGGCCCACTGGTAGGTCACCGTACCGGCGAAGAGGAGGACGGCGATTTCCTTTTCGGCCTCCTCAAAGGTGAAGACGTCGCCGGGCTCCATGACCAGGAGGCCCACGTCCATCTGGGTGCCCATGTCGTCCGCCGCGGCGTCGATGTAGGCATTGTAGCCCTGCTTAAGCTGGGCGTTTTTGTTAAAATAGGTCATTGGAATCATCTCCCAAATTGTAATTCAAATCATTTTTGCCGCGACATGCGCGTTACAAAAATTCCTTGACGTCAGCTGCCTGGGGCGGCGGCTCCAGTGACCGGTGTCACTGGGGGAATCCAAAGGGGGACGAAGCCCCCTCTTTGCGGTTTAAAGCCCGGTATGTTCCTTGATGTACTTCCGTCCCTTCATGGCGTATTCCAGGGGATTGGCCTTGGCGGGGTCCTGCTCGGCTTCTACCAGAAGCCACCCCTGGTACCCGGCGTCCGCCAGCGCCTTGAACACGGGATCAAAGTCCACATCGCCGTCGCCGGGCACGGTGAACGCGCCGCTGCGCACGGACTGGAGGAAGCTCCAATTGTTCTTCCGGGCCTCTTCCACCACGGGGAGCCGCATGTCCTTCAGATGCACGTGGCCCACCCGGTCCACATACTTTTTCAGCATGGTCAGGGGGTCCTCCCCCGCAAAGGTGAAGTGACCGGTGTCATAGCACAAAAATACATACCGGGGATCGGTATTGGCCATCATGCGGTCCGTCTCCTCGCTGGTCTGGACTACGGTGCCCATGTGATGGTGGAAGCAGAGCTTAAAGCCCCGGTCCGCGGCGATCTTGCCCAGCTTGTTCAGCCCGTCGCAGAAGCGGGCCCACTCCTCGTCGTTCATCACGTGCTTGCGGTTCCCCGTGAGGACGGGGGTGTCCATCTGGCCTTGGATGGAATAGCTCTGCTCGCTGACGTTGATCCGGTTGGCCCCCACGGCGGCCAGGAAATCCAGGTTGGCCTTGAAATCTTTCTCCTCCTCCTCGAAGGGGCGGGTCAGGATAAAGGAGGAGTACCAGCGGCTGGCAATGCGCATGCCCCGCAGATCCAGGGCCTTTTTCAGCTCGGCGGGGTCGGTGGGGTACTTGTTGCCGATTTCGCAGCCGGTGAAGCCCGCCAGGGCCATCTCGCTGACGATCTGCTGGAAGGTATTTTCGCCGCCCAGCTCCGGCATATCGTCGTTGCACCAGCCGATAGGCGCGATGCCCAGGGAAACGTTCTTGGAATCAAACATGGAAAGGGACCTCCTTGTAAATTATCGTCCTGGGGCCCCGGCGGGCCCTCTGGGCCAAAGGGGAAAACCGGCGGAAGCGAGACGCTGCCGCAATCGTTTTCGCTATAAAGAAATTAGCATTTCCCCGGTAAAAAATCAACGGTTTTTCTCCGCGTTTCCGAAAATTTTCCGAATTCGCCAAAGGCTCTCCGGCTTTTTTTACGCTTTGACGGAAGGCTTGACAGAATTTACGCAAACGTTCACAATCTGCACGCGGAAGCTCACCAGCGGTCCGTCCAGCTCACCGTGTCCCCGTCCGTCTTGAAGGGTTCCGGGAATGCGTCCGAGGCCAGCATTTCCTCCCGAATGGCGGCGGAGAGGTCCGGGACGGTTTCGGGCCCATAGGCGGCGAAGGCGGCGCTGTCCATCAGCAGGGCTCCGGCCCGCTCCATGTCCTCCAGGTTCACCCGCTGAATTTCCTCCGTCTGAGAGGAACAGCAGTCCGTGAGGACGACGGCATTGTACTCCAGGGCGATGGCGTCATAGCAGGTGGTGCGGACACAGTTGGGGGTGGTGGTTCCCGCCAGAATCACCGTCCGCACATCCAGGCGACGGAGAATCAGGTCCAGCTCCGTCTGGAAGAAGGCGCTCCACCGGGGCTTAATGATGGCGTAGTCCCCCGGCTGAGGGCGCAGGGCCTCCGGCGCCTGGGCGCTGTTGGGGCCGGTGGAGGCGGGGCGGCAGGCGTGGCCCCCGGCCTTCCAGGCGGCGTATCGGGTGAGTTCCACGTCGCTGCCGTCGGCCCGATAGATGCGCTTGACGAAAAAGACGGGGATGCCCTTGCTCCGGGCCAGGTCACAGGCGTAAGCACAGGCGGGAACAGTGGCCTGGGCCCCCTGGATGCAGTGGCCGCCCCGGTGGTCCACAAAGCCGTTTTCCATGTCGATGAGGACCAATGCGGAACGGGTGGGATTGGGTTTCATAAAATCGCTCCTTTCACAGCTTTTCAAACACATGGACCCGGAAGGAGGTCCGCACAGCCAGCGTCTCCAAGGCACACAGGCGTTCCGCCCCGGCCCGGGGAGTTTTCCAGAAATAGGGCGTCATGCGGAAGAGGTTCTGAATATCCGCCCGGCAGTCCAGCCGGACGCTTCCGTCCACCGGGACAATTTCCCGGTAGGCGAAGCCCTCATAAGGGGTTTCCTTCTCCTCGTTGGGGTAGGGGTTGTCATAGAGAATCTCCTTCATCTCCCAGAGGTGTTTCGCCCCGGGGACCGCGTAGAGAAACCAGCCGCCGGGCTTTAAAACCCGCCGGAACTCCTCCAGAGCCAGGGGGGAAAAGCAGTTCAGCAGCACATCCACGCTTCCGTCCGCCAGAGGCAGGTGATAAGAAGAGGCCACGGCAAACTCCGCCTTCCTCTCCCGCCTCGCCGCCGTGCGGAGGGCAAACTTCGAGATGTCCGTCCCCGCCATCCGGGGGCACTTCCCGGCGGCCAGGAGAGCCTGGTATATCCCCGCAGCGTAATACCCCTCGCCGCAGCCCGCGTCCAGCAGAACGGGCGCATCGCTGGAAAGGGCCGAAATTTGACTGCAAAATGTATTTAGTAATGGATGGTAATACCCTTTGGAAAGAAAATCCCGCCGGGCCAGCACCATCTCCCGGTCGTCGCCGGGGAGGGCGGAGTGCTTTTGGTTAGGGGGCAGCAGGTGGACGTAGCCCTCCCGGGCCAGGTCGAAGCTGTGCCCCCCGCCGCAGCGGTAAGTCCCCGCCTCCCGTTCCAGGGGAGCGGCGCAGAGGGGGCAGCGGAAGAGGCTCATGCTCCGCCCCCTCCCGTCACGTCGTTGATCCACTTCCCGCCCTGGACCCGCCAGAGGCAGAGGGGGAACTTCACCACACTCTCCAGCTGGATGGCAAAGGCGATGGGCCAGCAGCCCAGCTTGAACACCAGGGCCGCTAAGGCCGTGGCGGGGAGGCACACCACCCACTGGGGGGCGATGTCCAGAACCGTGGACCACATCACGTCGCCTCCGGCCCGAAGGACCCCGGTGACGGCGGAGATGGCGCAGGCGTGGAGGGGGATGGAGGCGAAGCCCATCACCGCCAGGGCCGCGGCGATCTCGGCGGAGAGGCCGAAGAGCTTGAACATGGGGAAGATGACGGGGACAAAGAGCAGGGGCACCAGGGCCAGGGAGAATACCGCCAGCACCGTTCCCACCAGCACGGCGAACCAGAGAAGGGTCCGGCTCAAATCCATGACCCGATCCCGGCCCTGGCCCTCGCCGATGGCCTTGCCCACCATCACCGCCGTGGCGGCCCCCAGGCCGAAGCACACCACCAGGAACAGCCGGTTCAGATTGCCCATGACGGCGTTGGCCGCCAGCATTTCCACGGAGTTGTCCGTGTAGCCCAGGATGACGGTCAGCAGGGAATTTCCCAGGCCCCAGACCGTCTCGTTGAGGACCACCGGGGAGGCGTATTTGACAAAGCGGCGCATCATGTCTGTGCCGGGGCGGAAAAACAGCCCTAAGTACAGGGGGATGAGCCGGCTGCGCAGGGCGCAGACAACGCAGATGAGAAATTCGCTGACCCGGGCCAGCAGCGTGGCGATGGCGGCCCCAGCCACCCCCAGGGCAGGAAAGCCGCAGTTTCCGAAAATCAGCAGGTAGTTTAGCCCTGTGTTCAGGATGGTGGAAAAGCCGAAGAGCTTCATGCCGAAGCCTGGGTCCTCCACACTCCGCCGGGCGCTGACGTAGATGGAGGAGAGCATGTTGAACACATAGGAAAAGCCGATGACCCGGAGATAGGGCGCCCCCAGCAGGGACAGCTCGTGCTTATTGGAAAGAAGGTCCATCACAGGCACCGGAACGGCGCAGAAAATAAGGGCCAGGGGCAGGGTGATGGCCGTGCCCAGGAGAGAGGCCACGCCCAGGCTGCGGCTGACGCTTTTTTCATCGCCCTTGCCCCAGTACTGGCTCACCAGAATGCCCAGGCCGCTTTGAAAGCCGAAGACGATGCTGGTGAGGAGGAAGACAGGGACGTTGGCGGTGGTGACCGCCGCCATCTCGGCGTTCCCCAGGCGGGAGACCATGAAGGTGTCGATGAGTCCCAGGGAGAAGGTGATGAGGTTTTGCAGAATCATGGGCAGGGAGAGCTTGAAAAGCCGCTTGTAAAAGCCGGGTTCCCGGCGGAGAAAGTTGAACATATCGCACCTTTATTCAAGTATTCAAAATGGAGAGCACGGGCTTACAGCATAGGCATCCGGGAATCATGGTGCCGCCGGAATCCATCAGGAGCAGAAGCTTCACCGCGTTCTTCCTGGGCTTCTGCATGACGATCTGCAGGCAGCCGCCGTTGTTGCAGGTCTTGTCTATGGTTCCGTCAATGTCCAATTCCGTTTTTGGAATGTCCAGTTTCGTGGAAAACTGGCGCAGCTTCCGGAACGCAATCTGGAACTGACGGTTGTCAAGCATTCTGTCGTCCCGAAAATCCCTGTATTTGCGGGCTCCCACCACCTGAAAGGCGCTCTGATAGCCGGTTTTTCCGCCTACCCGGATACCGCCCATAAATCCGCCCATATTTCCGAACGCGGTTTTTCCCATACTGCCGATCCAGAAGCTTCCGCCGTTGTGCTCGCTGTCCTGGTCTTTCAGACGCTGCCTGAATTTCTCCTCCACATCCTCCTTGTCGATCTGGAGATCCTCCATTTTGTTCATATGATCCCTGGCCTCCTCGTGAGCCAGCTCCATCATGTCGGACTTGTCCAGCCAGCGCAGCATCTCCTTGCCCACCTCGGTCTCCCTCTGGGCAGCCTTGAAGCACTCCTCGAAGGCCATATCGAATTTATCGAAATCCGTCTCGCTCTTCACCAGGATCATCCGGGCCGTATAATAGAACTGGGTCAGGGAGCTGCCGCAGAGCCCCTTGTCCAGCGCCTCCTGAAAGGTCAGCCACTCCCCCAGGGTCACACGCAGCCCCTTCTCCCTCAGTGTCTCAAAAAATTTTATGAACATATTCCATCCTCTTCCAGACTCTCCGGAGTCACTTCACTTGATTCCTGTGCCGCTTAGTTCATCATACCAACTCGTTACTTCTTTATAACATTTTTCAAGGCTTGTAATCTTTATTGTAAAATGGATGTCATATCTGCTGCTTGCTTCCCAATCTGAGATGATTAATGCATTTTTTCTGATAAAATCAGGTATCCTTACCCCAAAATCCAAAAGCTCCGCATAATGAATCAGAACTTTCAAGTTATGGACATAAAGAGACTTATTTTCATAAGGAACTCCCGATCTGTATATCTGGATTTTTATCATTTTCTCGGCAGCCTGCTGCAAGTGATATGCGGCCTGATTCTTTACTTCTTTGATTTCATTGCTTTTGTAAAGTTCTATCCCTTGCCTGGCCATAATAATATCAGCTTTTATCAATGCCATTGTCAAATCCAGCTACATCACATCCTTTCATAAAGAACCGCCCCATTTTGGATATCCTGTAATACTGCAGAATCATCTGTCTCTTCTGCACTATAATACAATAAATCATAATCCTGTAACCTGCCATACGAAACCACAGCTTCCACGAAATCATGATAGCTTTTGAGCCTGTACATTTTGCTTTTCGGATATTTCCCGAAGATAGCGATATCCACATCCGAAGAGTCCGTACATCTGCTTTCCAGAGCGGAGCCAAACAACACCACTTTATCAATGGCATCGCATAAAGGAGCACATTTCATTATATTCTCGATATAGGCTTTTTTAATATCGGCAACTTTAATACATCTGCCTTCCATTGATATATCAACCAATTCACACATACGGATTCCCTTTATTCCTGCAGCAGACCTCTGTCCTTCCCGCTCTTTTCCCTTTTTCCATAAAACCGATTTTCACCAAATCTGTCGGGAGCTATTTCCCTAATTTGACCTCCGCCGCCAGAGCTGTGCTATCGGCGCTCCTTTTTCCCGGCCTCTTCCGGCCTTTGCTTCTCAGCGTCCCGATTTTTCCGTTTCTCTCCTATCTTCCGCGCCATCTTATGGCACCACTCCAGGAACATCTGATTCGCTATCTGCCCCATCGCCACATCCTTCCTGCCGTCATCGGCTCTTGATTGCCCGCGTCATGAAATGCAGTTCCGTGATATCCTCCATCTGGCATTCCACATAGCCGTTGATCACAAACCCGCACGCAATCAGGCCGCCCAAGTACTCTTCCATGGAATGCCCATACTCGATCCAGTCAGAATCGTCATGCTCCTTAGAATAAAAAGGCATTCTGTGTACGGCCTTATAGTATCCGCCATTCTCATCATCCACATAGTCGCACACATAATTAATCGGATTGGGGGCCATCATGAGAAAGGCGCCGCCTTCCGCCAGGACGCGGCAGCATTCCCCAAACACCACGCTCAGCCTGGGAATGTACATTAAGGACGGCGGATTCAGGATATAGTCAAAACTGCAGTCCCCCGGCGCCAGCCAGGCAGAGGACTCTTTTTCCTTTGACATCCTTCAGCCACTCTTCCGGGACATCCCTGTCGAAGAACCGTAATCCCAGCTTCCCTTCCCTCGCCGCCTGCAGCTGTTCTTTGGAAGCGCACGCGCTCCAGTCCACGCTGTTCGCCACAAGGTCGTCTATATTTTTTTCTACCTGCTCGAAGACAGCCTGTTCAGAACCGAAAATAGCCTGTCCCAAAATTTTTCCCATACTCCCTGTCACCAGCCTGTCCATTTGAAGGATTTCACATCCCTCGGCAGCCCCCTTACAGATTCGGCTCCTGCCGCACCAGCTGCAGATCCTCGTCCTTTTTCACCACCACGCCCACGAAAGGCAGAGCCTTGCGGATGGTGTCCGCCGGAATCCCCCCGATCTGCAGGGCATTGATCCAGTCGATCAGCTCGGAAGTGCTGGGCTTCTTCCTGATGTCCCGGATGGCGCGGATATTGTAGAACACCTCCATGGCATTCTTCAGCAGGTTCTCCTCCACGTCCGGATAATGCACCCGCACGATCTCCTCCATCAGCTCCCTGTCCGGGAAATCGATGTAATGGAAGATGCAGCGGCGCAGGAACGCGTCCGGCAGCTCCTTCTCCGCGTTGGAGGTGATGATCACGATGGGGCGCTGCTTCGCTTTCACTGTCCGCTTGGTCTCATTGATGTAGAACTCCATCTGATCCAGCTCCCACAGCAGATCGTTGGGGAACTCCAGATCCGCCTTGTCGATCTCGTCTATCAGGAGCACCACCTGCTCCTCGCTGTCAAAGGCCTCCCCCAGCTTGCCCAGCTTGATGTAATGGGCGATGTCGTCCACGCCCTCCTCGCCGAACTGCCCGTCGTAGAGGCGCTGGATGGTGTCATACACGTACAGCCCCTCCTGGGCCTTGGTGGTGGACTTGATGTTCCAGATGATCAGCCGCTTCCCCAGAGCCTTGGCCACGGCCTCCGCCAGCATGGTCTTGCCCGTGCCCGGCTCCCCCTTGATCAAAAGCGGCTTTTTCAACGCAATCGCGATATTCACGCTGGCCATGAGCTCCTCGCTGGCCACATATTCCCCCGTTCCCTGAAAACCTTGCTGTTCCATATCATTTCACACACCTTTCCCTTGAATTTCATTCTCTTTCATGTTACGATATTATCGATGCAAAATCAAGACTAAACTAAGGAAAATAAGGTGATTATACAATGTTGCAGAATATGTTTGCGCACAAGCGCACGCTTTCTTTTGAAGTGTTCCCTCCGAAAAAGGACGGGGACTTCGAATCCGCTTTTCAAGTGATGGATGAGCTGGGCAAGCTTTCGCCAGATTTCATCAGCGTCACTTACGGCGCAGGCGGGAGCCGTGCAGGCAAGACTGTGGAGATTGCGTCCTACATCCAGAACACCCTGGGCATCGACGCTGTGGCCCATGTAACCTGCGTGGGCAGCAGCAGGGAAAGCCTGCTGGGCGTGGCGGAGAGCCTCAAGGAGCAGAACGTCCGCTATGTGCTCGCCCTGCGCGGCGACCGGCCCAAGGACATGACCGATGAGCAGTTCGCTTCCCGGGACTTCGAGCATGCCAGCGATATGATGGAATTCCTGGGCGGGAGCACTGACCTGATAATGGCCGGAGCCTGCTACCCCGAAAAGCATTACGAGAGTTTCAGCATGGAAGCCGACCTGAACCATCTGAAGAAAAAACAGGAAGCCGGGGCAAAGTTCCTCATCAGCCAAATGTTCTTTGACAACGATTATTACTACTCTTTCCTGGAAAAGGCCCAGAAGAAGGGCATCGATATCCCCATCTGTGCGGGAATCATGCCCATCACTTCCGCCAGGCAGCTGGGGACCACCATCACCCTGTCAGGATCCAGCATCCCCAAGGCGCTGTCGGACCTGATCGCCGCCTACGGAGACAATAAAGACGACATGCGGAAGGCCGGCATCGACTACGCCATCCGCCAGATCCGCGACCTTCAGGAAAACGGAGTGAACGACATTCATATCTACGCCATGAACAAACCCAAGGCCACCGGCGAAATCACGGCCGCGATATACCGATAAAATTTTCTCAATATAAACAGCAGCCGCATGCTCAGTGCCTAGAATCATTTCTGACACTGCACTTGGAACAGAAATGATTCTATTTTGTTCTGGCACTGTGCGTGCGGCTGCGGAACTGGAATAGGAGGAAACGAATATGTATCATTGTCATATTCATTTCTATTTGACAGGCCACAGGCGCGAATTATTCGATGCCGTAAAGGGAATGGCCCCCCTGGAGCATTTCACGCACGAATTCTCCGAAAGCGACATCCCTGAAAAAGACCTGCTTGCCCGCGGAGACGTGATTCTTGCCAATCTCCAGGGCATGGACGCGGAGCAGACGCTCCTATCCCTAGTCTCGAGCAGAAAGAAGGGCTCCCAGCTCATCCTGCTTGCCGACAGCAGCCAGATTCCGCTTCTGACAGGACATCTGGACGATGTCAGGGACATCTGGACGCTCCCCATGTCAAAGGAGGAGCTTTCTTTCCGTTTCCTGAGATGGCAGCAGGCCTGCAAGACAGAAAAGGATTTCTGGGAGACCAGCCATTTTCTGGATGCCACCATCAACCATGTGCCCACCCTGATCTGGTACAAGACCAAAGAAGGCATCCACGAAAAAGTCAACGACTGCTTCTGCGAGACCGTTGGCAAGACCAAGCAGCAGGTGGAGGGACGGGATCACTACTATATCTGGGATGTAGACCCCAACGATCCCGCCAACAATGACTGCATGGAGTCCGACTGGACTGTCATGAACAGCCGCCAGACCTGTGTGTCGGAAGAGCTGGTAAAGTCCGGCGACGGCATGAAGCTGCTTACCACCTACAAATCCCCCCTGTACAATCTGGACGGCAGCGTCATGGGCACGGTGGGCATGGCAATCGATGTGACCCAGGAGCGTGCCTATGAAAAGGAAATCACCCAAAAGAACCAGACCCTGGAGACGATTTTCACCGCTCTGGAATGCGGCGTGATGTGCCATACCCTGGACGGATCCCGAATCATCAGCATCAACAAGTCCGCCCTGGACATCCTGGGATATGATTCCCCGGAAGAATTGATGAATGACGGCTTCAACATGGTCGCCTCCTCCGTGGTGGACGAGGATAAAGACTGGCTCCGAAAGGCTATCCTGTCGCTGAAGAAAGAAGGCGACAGCATCAGCGTGGAATACCGCCTCCGCCACAAAAGCAAAAAGCTGCTCTATATCATGGGCAACATCAAGCTCATACGGCAGAACGGGAACCTGGCTTACCAGCGCTTCCTTCTGGACTGCACCGCCCAAAAGCAGCGCGAGAACTCCGAAAGGATAGAGCGCGAACGCCGTCAGATGGAATTGGTACACGCCCTCACGGCAGACTACAGTATTGTCTGCTTTTTTGACCTGGACACGGATACGGGGAATCTGCTGCAGATGGACAATGAGAGCGCGTCTTTGCTGGGGGACACTTTTGTCGGCGAGATTTCTCTGCGCAGGAACATGAGTCATTACATAGACAATTACGTCTATGAAGAAGACAGGGAAATGATGCGGGACGCCTTCTCTCCGGGCCAGCTGAAAGAGAACCTGGCCAACAGGAAGCAGTATTACGCCAATTTCCGGGCCATTCAGGACGGCGAGATAAAATATTCCCAGCTGAAAGCCGTGCGCATAGGGACCTGGGACACAAGTCACGGCATGGTCCTGGGGCTTCGGAGCGTGGATGCGGAAACCCGCTATGAAATGGAGCAGAAAGGGCTTCTGGAAGACGCTCTGCTGCAGGCCAACCGGGCCAGCAAGGCCAAAAGCACTTTCCTGTCCAATATGTCCCATGACATACGCACGCCGATGAACGCCATCGTAGGCTTTACCGCGCTGGCCATGACCCACATCGACCACAGGGACCAGGTGGAGGAATACCTGAAGAAGATCATGACCTCAGGCAATCATCTGCTGAGCCTGATCAACGATATCCTGGACATGAGCCGCATCGAAAGCGGCAAGATGCACCTGGACGAGAAGGAATACAGCCTGCCGGACATCCTGCACGGCCTGCGCAACATCATCTTGGCCGACATCCGCGCCAAACAGCTGGAGCTGTACATCGATGCCGTGGACGTCATCAACGAGGAAATCTACTGCGACCGGCTGCGTCTGAACCAGGTGCTCCTGAACCTGCTCAGCAATGCCATCAAATACACTGGAGCAGGCGGAATCGTCACTATGCGGGTCACAGAGAAGACGGGTGCGCCCGCAGGCTATGCCGCCTTTGAATTCTCCATCAAGGATACCGGCATCGGCATGAGCGAAGAATTCATCAAGCACATCTTCGAGCCGTTTGAGAGGGAGCGCAACTCCACGATCAGCGGGATCCAGGGAACCGGCCTGGGGATGGCGATCACCAAGAACATCATAGACATGATGAACGGCTCCATTGAAGTGAAGAGCGAACAGGGCAACGGGACGGAGTTCATCGTCTCTCTCACCTTCCGCCTGAATGAGGTCAAAAAAGAGGCGAAGGATATACCGGAGCTGAAGAACTGCAGGGCCCTGGTGGTGGACGATGATTTCAACACCTGCGACAGCGTATCCTACATGCTCCAACAGATCGGAATGCGGGCCGAATGGACGCTGTCCGGCCGGGAGGCAGTGCTCCGCACCCGCCAGGCCCTCATGAGAGGCGATACCTACTGTGTCTATATCATCGACTGGCTTCTGCCGGACATGAACGGCGTAGAAATCACCCGCAGAATCCGCAAGGAGATGGGAGAAAACGTGCCCATCATCATCCTGACCGCATATGACTGGGCGGATATCGAAGATGAGGCAAAGGAAGCCGGTGTCACTGCTTTTTGCAGCAAGCCGCTGTTTCTGTCAGAGCTTCGCAGATGTCTGTATTCCCTGATTCAGTCAGATCCAAATAAGGAGGAGACAAAAGATAAAAGCAGGCCGGAGATCAACACAGGTCGTATTCTGCTGGCAGAGGACAATGAGCTGAACCAGGAGATTGCGGTGACGATTCTCGAGGAAGCAGGTTTTTCTATGGAAGTGGCAGGAAACGGAAGAATTGCTCTGGACATGCTGCAGAAATCAGAGCCTGGCTATTATCAGCTTGTGCTGATGGATGTGCAGATGCCGGAGATGGATGGCTATGAGGCTACCAGGCAGATCCGCAGGCTTGAGAATACACAGTTGTCCCGGATTCCTATTCTGGCTATGACGGCCAATGCCTTTGAGGAGGATAAGCAGGAGGCTCTGGAGGCTGGGATGAATGGCTATATTGCAAAGCCCATTAATATCAAAGAGCTGTTTGCAGCGCTGAAAGAGGTTTTGGGGTGATGGAGAGGCGTTATGAAGGAAAAATTGTACACAATAGAGCTGACAGACGGGGTGAAATCAGGGGATGAGTGCATGTTCTGCTGGCTGGAGAGAAAGCTGGAGCAGGAGAATCTGGAGTTTGTGCTGGGATCTTCTTATATGGAGGGAGATATCCGGGAGGAGACCAGCAAAAGTGGATTCTGCAGGCATCACACAAAGATGATGTATGATTACGGAAACAGCTTGGGAAATGCATGGATTTTTAAATCCAGGCTGGAGAAGATGAACCAACATCTTAAAGAGCATCTGCTTCGCTATGAGCCTGGTAAGGGAACCGGGTTTTTGGGCCGTTTCCGGAGAACGGAACAGGCGGGGACAGATGGGACGCGGTCAGGGACAGAGGCTTGGATCCGCAGTGAGGAGGAACACTGTTATGTGTGCAGACGGATGAAGCGGATCTATGAGAGGATGCTGGATACTTTTGTCTATATGCTGCGGGAGGATTCTGGCTTTGGAAGCCTTCTGATGGAGTCTAAGGGTTTTTGCATT
>OFHM01001125.1_pt1 | contig 18716 bp, 14 predicted proteins | sample 1521311 | NCBI WGS metagenome assembly OFHM01 (sample SAMEA3504083, study PRJEB24116) | mouse gut metagenome | biome: mouse gut; feature: mouse-associated habitat; material: faeces | place: Denmark | collected 2011 | reverse complement strand
GCCTCTTTTGGTGCGGTGAATAATATTTTCCATCCAGATCGTACAGTAGTCATGAATCTGGGGATATTTGGTAATCAATTCCCGGGACATCAGGGCAATATCGTAGGCCGTAGTCACATGGCCGTCCACGTCCAGACCGCAGCAGTTGACAAAGTGAGTGTCCTTCATGCCAAGCTCTTTCGCCCGATTGTTCATCATTTCCACAAAAAGCTCTTCCGTTCCGGCGATGTACTCCGCCATTGCTACGGAGGCATCATTCGCAGAGGCTACGGAAATGCACTTGATCATCGTATCCACACTCTGAGTCTCCCCCTCCTCTAAAAAGACCTGGGAGCCACCCATAGAAGCCGCATAGGTGGAGGTTGTCACCGTATCCTCCAGCTTAATCTTCCCCTGAGAAATGGCGTCGAAGATCAGCAGAAGTGTCATTATCTTCGTCACACTGGCCGGCGGAAGCTTCTCATGGGAATTTTTCTCCAAAACCACGGTTCCCGTAGAAGCCTCCATAAGAACCGCAGAGGGCGCGCTGATTCCAATGCTGTCCCCGGCGGCCGGCGCTGCCTCATCCCCCGGATCTTCACCGGCTGTCTCCGCGGCCGATTCTCCGGCAGCCTGCCCGGACTGAGCGATTTTACCCAATATGGATTCCTCTACCTCCTTCCCCGGCAGCTTTTCCCCCGGAGCCGCCTTCTCGGGAAGCTCCTGATCTGTGCTCCGGCCCTCCGCGGCTATTTCCTCTGTTTTGCGTTCCTGGTCTTTTGTCTGTGCTGCGGGTGCGCTTCCGCCGCTTTCTTCCTGCGCTTCAGCCGGATTTGAGTTCTCATTTTGCTCCTGAACTTCGGCCGGCGGCATATAGTTCTGAGCCTGGCTTCCCTCCTCCGTCTCCCCTCCCGATGCCTGCACAAGAAGCGCCGGCGACCGGAAGCCAAGGCAGAAAACAAGCAGGAAAATACAAACCTTCTTCATAAAATTCCCCTTCTATTTATTGCCATTACTATTAGTAATGTAATAGAAGGAGAAAATATGTCATTTTTGTGGAAACACTTCCGCGAATCGATTTCATTTCCTTTTCCGCCCGGCGCTCAAACTGACATCCCGCTCCAAATCAGCGAGCCGTGCTCCCTCATGGCATCATGCGCTTCGTCTGACAGGCCGTCAAGCTTATCCGCAAGATTTCGAATGGGCAGATAGTAAACCTCTGTCATCCGCGGGGTATATGCATAATTTTTCCAATTCCGCCGGATTTTCTTTTTCAAATACCGTCCGCACCAGAGCTTCCATTGAAGTTCCCCTCAGCGGACAAGGGATTCAGATCCCGAATCTCATTTTTGAATGGAAGAAAGCTTCCGCTCCTCCAATTCCTCATAATCCACATGATGCCCCACATACTTGTAAGCCGGACGGACAATCTTGCCCGCATTTGCCAGCTCTTCGATACGGTGGGCGCTCCAGCCGGAGATACGGGAAATGGCAAAAATAGGCGTAAACAGCTCCGCCGGAAGTCCAAGCATACTGTAGACAAAGCCGCTGTAAAAGTCCACATTGGCGCAGACAGGCTTTAAGAGCTTCCGTCCCGACATTAAGCACTCTCCGCCAAGGCGCTCCACGCGCTCGTACAGCTCAAATTCCCGGGTCAGGCCCTTTTCCTCGGAAAGCTTTCTCGCATACTCCTTTAAAATCACGGCCCTGGGATCGGATTCCGTATAAACGGCATGGCCGATTCCATAGATCAGTCCGGCCTTGTCAAAGGCTTCTTTTCTGAGAATCCGTATCAGATAAGCACGGAGAGCCTCCTCATCCTTCCAGTTTGACACATGGTCCTTGATGTCACGGAACATTTCCTGAACCTTCAGGTTGGCGCCGCCGTGCTTGGGACCCTTTAGGGACCCTAAGGACGCCGCTACTGCGGAATAGGTATCCGTTCCGGTGGAGGAAACCACATGGGTGGTAAAAGTAGAGTTGTTGCCGCCGCCGTGTTCTGCGTGAAGCACCAGGGCCACATCCAGTACTTTTGCCTCAAGCTCCGTATAAGTGCCGTCCTTGCGAAGAAGGCGCAGGATATTTTCTGCCGTGGAAAGCTCCGGCTTGGGATTGCGGATAATCAGGCTCTTGTCCAGGTGGTAATGGCGGTAGGCGTGATAACCGTAGACGCAGAACAGGGGGAACTGGGCAATCAGCCTTAAGGACTGCCGCAGTACGTTTGCAATGGAAATGTCCTCCGGGTTCTCGTCGTAGGAATAGAGGGTCAGCACGCATTTTTGCAGGGTGTTCATCATATTGGAGCTGGGAGCCTTCATTACCACATCCCGGACAAAGGTATCCGGCAGGCTGCGAAATTCTCCCAGGATTTCAATAAACTCTTTGAGCTGCTCCTCCGTAGGCAGCTTGCCGAACAGCAAAAGGTAGGTCGATTCCTCAAAGGCAAAGCGGCGGTTGGCGAAGCCCTTTACCAAATCCCGGACATTTACGCCCTGGAAATAAAGCTCGCCGTCAATGGGGACTTTTTCTCCCTCCACATAGCCGAAGGAAACCACGTCCGAAATCTCCGTAAGGCCGGTGAGAACGCCTTTTCCCGAGGAATCACGAAGGCCCCTTTTTACATCGTACTCTTCATAAAGCTTGCCGTCAATCTGACCGGAACGCATACTGTATTCTACCAGCTTTTCCAGTCTTTCATCTACATGTACTTCTTTTTTCATAATGTTCTCCTATTCCGGTTTCGAAATCTTACTCTTCACCTATGTGAAATGAATGTTCAGCCGCAAGCCTGCTCTATCCCATAAGCCAGCCGATCCATATTCCAAGGATTGCTCCCATAAGTACCTGCAGAGGGGTATGTCCCACAAATTCCTTCAATTTCTCCTCTGTCAGCTTCTTTCCCTCCAAAGTTTTAAAGCTGTCTAAAATCTGATTGAGCAGCTTTGCCTGCTTACCTGTCTCCAGGCGCACGCCCATCGCGTCGTGCATAACGATGATCGCAAGTATCGCCGTTACTGCGAAGATTGAGGAGCCGACGCCGTATTCTTTTCCCGCGGAAACGGCCAGGGCGCAGACCGTAGAGGCGTGGGAGCTTGGCATACCGCCGGAGCCTATGAGCCGCTCCGGATCAAATCCCTTATTTACCCAGGCATGGATCAGGGTCTTTAACACCTGTGCCACAAACCAGCCTGTGACTGCGCTTATTAATAGTGTATTTCCTGTCAGTGCTTCAAAACCGCTCATCTGTTATGTATTCCTTCCTGTCTGAAAAACATCTTTGTCCATTATAGCGGATCTTCTTCCTTCTGGCAAGCACAGGTAAATAATCCCTGCGGAAATCTATGAAAAGCCGCGACATGGCCGGCACGTCCCGCTTTGTCATAATATTGTCCCAATTGGGTTTCGCAAACTCTATATCAATCGGTGTGAAACACAGGGCAAATTTCACCTGTTTGTAAAATATATAGGCAAGTATCTTCTTCCCTTTAATCCAAACTTTGACGGATGAAGCCAACCCTGAAAGAGAATGTATTATGGTAAATCAGCAGGGTATGCTTTTCCAAGTGCCAATTGTGATTTAATAACTTGATAAAATCAATCCTTTTCCACAAGATATTTTAACATTTTAAACGCAGAAGACTTTTTTGCCTCTTTCTTTGATGAAGCTTTTGATAAAAAACTTCTATTCTTTTCCTCTATAAAACACTTACATTCCCAAATAGGATTTCCATTTTGATCATATTTCTGATAAAATTTGTAAACAGGAACCGAAAAATATCCGCGTCTTGCTAATGTTTCCAGCTGATTTATGGCTTCCTGTTTATTGGGATTTCGTATTTCATCCTTCATTAAATTTGTCAGATTATGTTTCTCCAAGTAATCATATGCAACATTACAGGCTGCCCTTCTCGCTTCGCTTTTGGAAATTCCAAATCCCCTGAATACTGGTAACTGTTCATCAATTTTTAGAAGACAGTAAAATTGAATTTTATGAATCTGGTTGTCTCCAAGCAAATTAAATGTTTGGGAAACTCCATGAAAAGGAAAGTACCATGTAGATTGATTACTTGCTTTCTCAAAATGATATAATGGGATGTTTCCATTTCTTTTACATGTCCAATCCTGTATCAAACTGACATAATCGGTGTCCGTATTTTCTGCCAGTTCGCTGTTAGGAGCAAGCATAATATCCACAACATCCTCAAGCTCCGATATATTCCATTGGGAATCCAAAGCCACAGCACCTAATATCGCTTCAAATAGGTCCTCTTTTACAGAGTCTTCCTCATAAACATGGTTGTTGACATCTCCTTTTCCCATAATCAGATATTCGTCTAGACCAAGCATATCCATTCTGCGTGCCAGCGTTTTTTTCTCAACTAATTTCTTTTTTAATTCAGTTAGTTTGTTCTCACGGTATTCTGTCACAAATTCATCAAACTCACTGTTCTTATCAAAATCTTCACATTCACTCAGAAAATAACCATATTTATTAGCAAGAAATTTTACAACAATAAGATCCAGAACTTTATCTCCTATAAATTCCAGAACCTCATTATCTTCCCCGCCGTTTTCCTTTGAATAAGAACGTCTTACAAATGCCTGCTGAAGCAAATCCAAATTTTTGAAGCAATAGCCAATCTGATCCTGAATAAAAATAAAATCCTTTTTTTCCATAAAAAATACCTCCCAGTAAGTTTTTTACTAAAAGGCAAATAATTGTCTACCAAAACAAGACATTGCCATAAAAAGCAATGCTTCTCCGGCTAGACATTTATAGATTAAATTTAATTCTTTGTTTTTGGATGTTTACCTATATTCACTTGCATAAATAAAAATAAACATACAAATACAATGTTTTAAATTTAAAATATTATGCCTGATAGCAATTAAAGCATATTATAAACCACTACATCTGTCAAGTATGGATCCGGCCGTTGCCGTTCACTTTGTGATCAGTAACTCGCTTCACAAGAGCACATGGAATCCACCTGGCAGGTTTGGTTCTCCTTATGATAACTGATACACAGAAATCGTAAAAAGATATGATTTTGCACTGAAAACTTGGAATTTCCTCGCAAAATGTGCGGAAACATCTCGCAAAACAGTAACCCAAAATGTCATTAAATTAAGCCTTCACAAGTTTTTCAAACTTAATTTAATGACATTGATTATATCATAGCTATATTTACATTATTATGGCAATGGAGTGTCAGAAAACAAAATAAATATGCCTGCAAAGGTAAACCCCTTCCAAACGGAAAAGTAACCTGTACTATATCTGCTATACTATATCTGCTATACTATATCCGCTTTACTTACTGTCCGCAGGAATAAGCTTCCTTCCCTCACCCCGTATGCATCCGCTTAATCACCTTAAGCCTTGTAAACTCCTCGCGCTCCTTCTCTTCCAAAGCGTTCGCAATATCCTTCACCAAGGTTTCATACCTGGGAATCGTAATATTCTGTAAAGCATTGGCCCTCTTCTGAGCCTTTTTGATGTTGGCCGCCAACAGATAGGCCGAGTTCTCCACCATAGAAAGCTTCACCGTCAGATCCTTCACCTTTTCAAAGGACACACGGGCAATATCCAGAGATTCCCTTGTACTGTAGAAGGCATACGCCGGGGTCCGGGTTGCCGCGTCGTAGCGCACCAAAGGAATCTCAGTTCCCATAATGCTTCGAAGCTTTACCTCAATCGTATCCTCTACAGGCACATTCCGGGCAACGTCCGACACGAAATTCACTCCCAGCTCCATGTTGGCCTTCTGGAGCGCCTCATATGCTGACTGGAAAGTGGTTCGGATCTCCTTTTGGATATCCCTCGCCTGCTCCACCAAGCCCATCAATTCCCGTATGAGGATATTCCGCTTCTTATCCATCAGCTCGTAGCCCTGCCGGGCCAGTACCAGAGAATTTTTTGCCAATATTAAATTACCCTTCGTAGGAAATGATTGGTTATCCATTTTGCCTCCTATAAAAGTCGCTGCGCGACGGCGCTAAAGGGTAAAGCCGCTTCGACGCACTTGTAATGAGAGAAACTTTTATTCGAAAGAGCACTCATAAAAGTTTCTCTCGTGCGCCTTTGCGACTTTACCGGTCGGCAGAAATTATTTTCAAAAACACTTGACATTTCTTAGCCGGACGATTCCGGTTTCGTACTGCCTCTTCCAATTCCGCAAATCCAACTGCTTATGCTTCCTCTGTCTGAGGCTTATAGTACTGATCCAGTATCTTCGTATCAATTCGATCCAGCTCTTCCCTCGGCAGCATGCCAAGCAGCTCCCAGCCGATGTCCAGCGTAGTCTGAATCGTCCGGTTATCCTCCGACCCCTGTCCTACAAAGCGTTCCTCAAATGCCTTGCCAAAGAGCAGGTATTTCTTATCAATCGGAGAAAGCTCATCCTCACCGATAACAGACGCCAAGGCCCTTGCATCCCCCACCTTTGCGTAGGAAGAAAAGAGCTGATTGGACAATGCCTGGTGATCGCCTCTGGTATACCCCTCTCCGATGCCGTCCTTCATAAGACGTGACAGGGAAGGAAGTACATTGATAGGCGGATAGACGCCCTGTCCGTTGAGAACTCGATCCAGTACAATCTGCCCTTCCGTAATATAACCGGTCAGGTCCGGAATGGGATGGGTAATATCATCGTTCGGCATGGTCAGAATGGGAATCTGTGTCACGGAACCGTTGATGCCCTGCACAATTCCCGCACGCTCATAAATAGTCGCCAATTCGCTGTACAAATAACCGGGATAGCCCTTTCTGGAGGGAATCTCTCCCTTGGAGGAGGAAACCTCACGCATAGCCTCCGCAAAGGAAGTCATATCCGTCAAAATAACCAGGATGTGCATATTGCACTCAAAGGCAAGATACTCTGCCGCCGTCAGCGCTACTCTTGGCGTAATCAGACGTTCTACCACGGGATCATTTGCCAGATTCAAAAACATGGTCACATGCTCGGACACGCCGCTCTCCTCAAAAGCACGGCGGAAAAACTCAGCCACATCATGCTTAACGCCCATAGCCGCAAACACAATCGCAAACTCTTCGTCGGAATCCTCTCCTAAAGAAGCCTGGCGCACAAGCTGCGCCGCAAGCTGATCGTGGGGAAGGCCGTTTCCTGAAAAAATAGGAAGCTTCTGACCGCGGATCAGGGTAGTCAGTCCGTCAATGGCGGAAAAACCGGTCCGAATATAGTTTCGGGGGTATTCGCGCATAACGGGATTCAAGGGCTGGCCGTTTACATTCCGGTGGATGTCAGACTCCACCTCGCCTAGACCGTCAATGGGCTGTCCGATGCCGTTGAAGGTACGGCCCAAAATTTCCGGGGAAAGGGCTATCTCCATCGGATGGCCTGTCAGCTTGGTATGGGTATTCCGAAGGGACATATTGTCCGTGCCGCCGAATACCTGGATTACTGCCTTATCCTCATAGCACTCGATAATACGGCCCAATTCCTTTTTCTTACCGTCAATGGTAACTTCCACAATCTCTTCATAGGAGGCATCCTGTACACCCTCCAGCGCAATCAGAGGGCCGTTAATTTCACTCAATCCTAAATATTCTATCGACATACTCTCTCCTATTCCAGTTCCGCAGAATCCAGCCAGTACACGGCTCCTAGAAGTATTTCCGGCCGCAATAGCATCCGTCCGTAAATCCTTCTGTGCACTGGCCGGATTCTGCTGTTTTTATTCCAGTTCCGCAGAACCTGGTCAGTACACGGCTCTGCTGATCTATGCATTCTTTTCCAGTACTCTCTCATAAAAAGCGTCTATCTCTTCCCGATAACCCTCAAAGTCCTCCAACTGGCTGTTGGGTACATCGTACTTGATGGCAATGACGCGCTCGAAGATATTCTCCGATTTCAGTACGGACATAGGCATGTTAAGAGCAATCAGCGCTCTCGCCTTGTCATAGAGATACAGGATAATCTGCATCATTTTCATCTGCTTCTCCATAGGAACACAGGTATCGTCAGGATGGAAAGCGTTCTGCTGAAGAAAGCCCAGACGTATCACCCTGGCAATCTCCAGGACAAGCTTCTGATCATCCGGCAGTACATCGCTTCCGATCAGCTTTACAATCTCCATCAGACTGCACTCCTGGTTTAAAAGCACCATAATCCGGTTCCGGCAGTCCATAAAGTCCTTGGACACGTGATCCTTATACCAAGGCGCCAGATCGGAGGTATACTCGCTGTAGCTGGTCAGCCAGTGAATGGCCGGGAAATGGCGTGCATAGGCCAGGGACTTATCAAGCCCCCAGAAGCAGCGGACAAACCGCTTGGTATTCTGTGTCACAGGCTCGGAGAAATCGCCACCCTGAGGCGACACGGCGCCGATAATGGACACGCTTCCCTCCGTTCCGTTTAAATTCAGCATCAGCCCCGCTCTCTCATAGAAGGCTGACAGACGGGATGCCAGATAAGCCGGGAAGCCTTCCTCCGCAGGCATTTCCTCCAAACGGCCGGACAGCTCGCGCAAAGCCTCCGCCCACCGGGAAGTAGAGTCCGCCATAATTGCCACATCATATCCCATATCCCGGTAGTACTCCGCCAGAGTAATTCCCGTATAAATGCTTGCTTCACGGGCAGCCACCGGCATATTGGAAGTATTGGCAATCAGAGCCGTCCGATCCATCAGCGGATTTCCCGTCTTGGGGTCGATAAGCTCGCCGAACTCCTCCAACACCTGGGGCATCTCATTGCCGCGCTCTCCGCAGCCGATATAAATAATAATATCCGCATCCGACCACTTGGCAATCTGATGCTGAGTCATGGTCTTTCCCGTACCAAAACCGCCGGGAACAGCCGCCGTTCCGCCCTTTGCAATGGGAAACAGGGTATCCAGAATACGCTGCCCCGTGATCAGAGGCTTTGATGCCGGATAGCGCTTTCTGGTGGGACGCGGAACACGGATAGGCCATTTCTGCAGCATGGTCAGCTCCTGCTCGCTTCCGTCGTCGTGCTGGAGTACGGCAATGGTATCCCGGATAGTGTATTCTCCGTCCGGCATTACCTTTACAATGGTTCCCTCCATATCGGGAGGAACCATAACCTTGTGAAGTATGGCTGTGGTCTCCTGAACCTCGCAGATAATGGTGCCGCCGCTTACCCGGGTTCCCGGCTTCACGGTCATATGAGCCTTCCACAGCTTTTCCATATCCAGAGAATCCACCACGGTTCCCCGGTTGATGTAAGCGCCGCCGTCCTTGGCAATCTCACTTAACGGGCGCTCAATTCCGTCGTAAATATTGTTTAAGATTCCGGGAGCCAGCATTACGGAAATCGGCGCTCCCGTACCCTCCACAAGCTCCCCCGGCTTGATACCGGTGGTTTCCTCATATACCTGGATGGTAGTGCGGCCCTTGTTCAGTCCGATAATCTCGCCTACAAGCCGCTCGCGGCCCACATAGACCATCTCAGCCATCTTAAATTCCGTATTGCCTTTCAGATACACGACAGGACCATTGATTCCATAAATAACACCTGTCTTATTCATATGCCGTTCCTCCCCTAAGCTTGAACTTTTCTCTGGCTTCCGCAAGCTTTGTCTCAAAGGAATTGTCTATCAGAATATTTCTTCCCGGAATTACTGCCCGGGTTCCGCCCATAAAGGAATAGCTGCTTACCGTAATCGGCGCGCCTGCCTCTACCTCCAGACTGGTCTTCCGCTCCGCATCGGAAGGATCGATGTAGAGAATCACCTCTTCTCCCCTGGCAAAAGCAATGGCTTCCTTCAATTGCCGCACCAGAAGACGCTGATAATCGGAACTCTCCGCAAACCGGGCCAGACGGTCCTTCATTTCCACAAACAGTTTTTCCTTCAATTCTTCCTGCATGCTGCTGAGGGTCCGGCGGAGCTTCACCTGCTCCTCGGAAAAACGCTTGTTGTTTTCCCGGATCAGATGCTCGCTCTCTGACTTAATCTCCAGATTTTCCTGGCGTTTTTTGTTTTCCTGGTACTCCTGGAAGATCTCCTCCATAGTATTTGTATATTCAAGGAGCACGCCGTCGTACTTTTTCCGCGCCTCCTCCATAGAATACTGCATCAAATGCTGTAGCTTCTCTTCGATTGTCAAAGGGGTCACCTTCTTTCTTAAACCTTCAGTCCTACGGCCTCATTTACATATGAGGTAATGAAATTCTCCCCGCGCTGTGTGCCGTGGCGGTCAGGAATCTCAATAAGCAAAGGCAGGCTGCGGCTTAAGCGTATCTCATCAATCAGCTCAGGATACTCCCTTCCGAACTTCTCCGTCAGAACGACAATGGCAATCTCCTTATCGGTCAGCACCCGGTCAAGAGCTTCCTTCAATTCCTCTCTTCCATGAGCCACAGTGCCCTCGACACCGGCCAGGCGCATACCTGTATAGGTGTCCATATTGTCGCTTATCAAATACATTTTCATAGGATTTTCTGCCTTTCCTGTTAATATGTAACAATTCGGACATCGAACCGTTACCTTGCTTTTTTCCTTTCGGCCTCTGTAAAACCGCTTTTGGCGGAATTTACAGCTTACCTAAGATCATAAAGGAAATAATCAGGCCATAGAGAGCAATACCCTCTGCCATAGCTACGAAAATCATGGACTTACCGAATACGCTCTGATCCTCGCTGATAGCGCCCAGAGCCGCACTTGCGGAGGATGCCACGGCAATACCGGAGCCGATGCCGGAGATTCCCGTTGCCATTGCTGCCGCTATATAGCCAAGACCGGTTGCCAGTCCGCCGTTTGCGGCTGCTCCCGCTGTCTCTGCCGCATGAACATTTCCGCCATAGGCCAGAATTGATGCCAGACACAGGGTGCTGAAAAAGAAAAAGCAGTTGCATGCCAGGGAGGTCTTATAACGCTTCCGGCTCTTCTCGCCCAGGAAATATGCTCCAACGGGAACTACAATGCTTAACAACAGTGCTGCTACCAAAGTTACCTTTACCAACATAGACATAATAATCTCCTCCTATTTTGAGTTCCGCAATATCCCAATCCATACACCTTTTAAGAAGGATTTCCGGCCACAGAAGCTTGCGTCTGTAAATCCTTCTGTGCATTGATTTGGATATTGCTGTTTTTTTGAGTTCCGCAATATCCCAATCCATACACCTTTTAAGAAAGATTTCCGGCCACAGAAGCTTGCGTCTGTAAATCCTTCTGTGCATGGATTCGGATATTGCTGTTTTTTGAGTTCCGTAATATTTTAATTCGCTTTTTTCATTTCATAAGGCACAAATTCGCGCCCCGTTCCTTTATAGTAACGGCTGAACAGCTCGTAATACTGAAGTCTCAGCACCTGGATTCCAACAATCAATCCCTCCATCGCACAGACAAACACATTGCCCAGGATAATGACGATCCAGTTGCCGCTTCCGCCCTCGAAGCCTGCGAGCATCAGCACCACTTCCATCATGGCCGCATGGCTTACTGCAAAAGCGCCCACACGGACAAAGGACAGGGTGTTGGAGAAAAAGCTCAGCAGCACCTCAAATAATTCAAAGAAGGACTGGACCAGGTACATGCCTACGCTCCCCTCGATGCCGCTGCCCTTCTTTTCGAGCCGGGCGGTCAAAGGCTCTTTGAAGAACATGGCCAGAAGTGGAATCCCGAATACCACTCCCAGTACAATGCCTGCCGGAAGAATCTGACCGGTCATCACCAGAATCAATACAATTGCCAGTGCGCCGTAGAAAATAAATCCGGCCACTCCGTTGGGGTCAAACCATCCTTCCGCATCCTTGTTTTTGATACTGACGCGGATGTGAAGCAGCATTGCCGTCAAAATCATAAACATGCCGAAGACCACGGCCACTACAAAGACCGTATTCATCTGACCGATAATGGGAAGGGTCATCATCGCCTCCTTGGGACTCAGCCAGATATGGTGAATCACCGTATCCTCAAAGCCAAAGAAGCTTCCGTACAGGAATCCGAACACAACGGAAAAGATACCCGCGCAGGAGACAATGGCCGCCAGGCTCATGCCCTTCTTCTTATAAAGAAGCGCGCCTCCCAAAAGAAGCACCAGCCCCTGTCCCACATCGCCGAACATGGCTCCGAAGATAAAGGAGTACGTCAGCGCCACAAAAATTGTGGGGTCCATCTCATTGTAGGCCGGAAGTCCGTACATTTTAATATACATCTCAAAGGGACGAAACAGCTTCGGATTCTTCAGTTTGGTAGGCGGTGTGCTGAATACATTGTCGTGATCATCCTCCACCACCACAAAGATCCGCTCGTCATCCTCAATCTCCGCCTGGAATGCATCCGCCTGATCCTCCGGCATCCAGCCGCACAGAATGTAGAACACCTGGTTCCGCTCCCGCGTCAGGGCTGCATATTTGCGTATCTCAAAGACTTCTCTGCGCCGCTCCAGGAGGGCACAGGCAGCCGCAAGCTGGTCCCCGTGGTCCGCCACAACACGATTCATCTCGTGTTCCAGAGCCGCAAGCTCTTCATTGATGCCTTTAAGCCCCTGCTTCAGCTTTTCCAAGGCATCCTTCGGCGTTCCCATGTATTCGTCAGGCATAAAGTAATGCTCAAAGTGCATGGAGGCATATACCGCGTCAATCTTGTCCGCAAAGGACACCGGCACAAAATAAACGCCCCACACATAATTATCGTCACACTGACATTTATAAAAAATGGTGTCTAAGGTATCGTATACATACCGCTCAAACTTTTCAAAATGTTCCCTGGAAATACGCCCGAAGCGGTATTTCACATAGCGGAAGCCCAAAAGCTCATGAATGTCGTAGGGGATTGTCTCAAAAGGAGTAATCATATCCATAGAATCCTGACACTTCTTCTGTCTGGCCAGAAGCTCCGCTTTCTTTTCCTGAAGCTCCTCCAAATCCTCCTCCGCCTTTTTCAGAAGCTCTATTGCTTCCTGTGGGGTCATCTCCGGAAACGACCGGTTGGTTTTCAAATCCTCCGGCAAGTATTCCTTTGCTCTCTTTAAGACCTCGTCATAGGGATTCTTATCCGTGTATGGCCTTAAATCGTGTACGGTCTTAAGCTCTGTCAGTGCATTTTCCAATTGTATCTCATATTTGGAAAGGTACTGCCCGGCTATTCGTTCGATATCGTCCTTAGGGCCGGTGATGCTTAAGAAATTCATTTTAACAACCACTACTATACCTCCTATTAAAAGTCGCTGCGCGACGGCACTTGCCTACCCTCTGATATACGCCAGGGTTTCCCGGGGCTCCAGGCCGTACCGGACTCCTTCCAATACGGTAGTCAGCTTGTCAATCTCCTCCTCCTTATCATGGAGATAGGACGTTACAACGGCCAGTGAATAGGGATTCTTCCGCCGCTCTTCCCCGTAAATCCGATTCAAAAGCTGCCGGTTCAGCTTTTCCAGCTCTCCGACCGCCACTTCCTCAAAATGCCTGCCGTAGTAGGTTCGGGCCAGAATTTCCTCCAGCTCCTTCTCGTCCGAAGCCGTAGCCATAGCCTGGATTTCCTCATCCCGCAGATGATAGGTCACAGGAATCACCAGGGCAAATACGGAAGTTGTGGGAAGCTGGTAATATCTTTTGGCCCGGCTGATCCAAGTCAGATTCAGCAAGTCAATCTGACTTCCGAAGGTCCGGGTCAGCATTTCAAGCTCCGCTCCCCGCAGAATCTTATCCTTCTGCTTCCACAGCTCTGAAAAATAGTAAAGGTCCAGGGTCATCTCATAGTCAAACAGCGTGATCTCCCGCCCATAATCCAGGCGCAGCAGCACCTTTTTATATCTCGTATCCCGCAATGCCTCAAGAAGCTCGGAAATCGTCCCGGCCTGGGACAATTCCTCCATGTGGATATTCGACAGCTTCTGAAAAAAGCCCCTCAGCTCTCTGGATTCCCCGGTCCGGTCCCCGTGATTGAAAATCCGCCGCAAGGCGCGTTTAATCACGGAAATCTCGAATTTTCCAAAGTAAAGCTCCAGCAGTTTTTTCTGCTTCTTATCACAGAACCGGTACAGCTTGGTAAAATCGTAATAGAGTGTTCCCACCACCAGGCGTTCCAACTCACTCCGGTGAAGCTTGGCCGCATCCTGTTTCTCCAGAACGATACGGTAGGAGGGAATCTGTTCCAGATAGGCAATCGCCTGAGAGATGTTTTCCATCTGTGCCAGATTTTCAAAATCCTTCTCTTTCAGGAGATGGCTTTTCATGCCCCGGATCTTGGTGGCAAGAGCACCGTAGCTCATCACTCCGCTCATATTACTCTCCTATAATATAATGAAACAGCTCGTCTACCAGTTTTTCGTGGTTCTGGGTGTATTCCTTCTTCATGGCTTCCAATGCCTGCTCGGTCTCACGGCGCATTTTAAGAAGCTCTTCCTCGGCTTCCGCCTTCAGCTTCTCATTGATCTCCTTTAGCTTTTCCTCTGTCCGGGCTTCCAGCTCCCGATCAAAGTCCAGGGTTTTCTGCTCATATTCCTTGGCAATCCGTCTCTTTTCATCGGCCGACTGCTTCTCCACATTCACGGCCGCCGCCTCGATCTCGGAAAGCCGGTTCAGCACAGTCACCATCTGTTCCATGCTATTGCCTCCATTCCAGTTCCGTAATATTCTCCCAAGACACTTGTTAGAAATCAATTTCCGGCCACAGGTCCATGTGTCCGTAAATCGATTTGTGTCTTGGCAGAATATTACTGTTTGATTCCAGTTCCGTAATATCCTTCCCATGCGCAGGCAAATCAATTCCCTGCCGCTTGAGCATGTGTCTGTTTGGTGAAATCATTTTACCTTTTTCATTCATTGATATACTATACTTTTTTTTTGTAAAAATCTATAGTAAAAATGACAAAAAACGCAAAATAATTGGATAAAATTTTTAAATAATTCCCATTTCCCAGGCAAAAAATTCCCCGACCAAAAGCCGGGGAATCATTGCTCTGCACGATTAGTTAAATTTACGTTTTCTGGCTGCTTCAGATTTTTTCTTACGTCTTACGCTCGGCTTCTCGTAATGCTCTCTCTTACGAATTTCCTGCTGAATGCCTGCTTTGGCACAGTTTCTTTTAAAACGGCGTAAAGCGCTATCTAAAGTCTCATTCTCTTTTACGATTACATTCGACATAGTATCACACCTAACCTCCCTCCAGTTGTATATTGTGCATTAGACACAACTGTCTGGGTTTTTCTTACTGCACAAATAAGATTATAGGGGTTTGCGCGGGTTCTGTCAACACTTTTTCTTGTTTTCTTCGAAAAAAGAACCAAATTTTGTCATAGTTCGGACGGGGGCGGCAAAAGCCGCTCTCTGCTGCTTTCGGTTCAATCCAACGGCAAATCATGATAAATGTGTTCTTCCTGGGATTTTCCAGGCTCCCCTACCCGGAAGGTGTACCCATTTTCCGGCGCTTCTTCCTCTAAAGCAAATATCAAATACATCTCTCCCGCATCGCCCCTGTAGGCTGTTCTAACGGGATCAAGCCTTTTTTCTTCTCCCTGCTTTGTGTAGCTTAGATGCATCGGATTTCCGTAATTGGTGAGATTTATTCCTGAAACGGTCAGTAATAATGCATCGGGATAGACATGCAGGTTTTCGACGGTGATTCCGGTTCCTTCTACCTCTTGTTCTATCCTTACTTCTCTGTTCACTGTCTTCGGAAGCTCTAACCGGTACTCCAGTCCGTCTAAAATTACTTCCGCGGATTCCGCTTCGTTCAGATTCCAAAAATCGATCCAAATGGAGTCGGCCGGATTTTCAACTCCGTCAAAGCCGTATCCCATTAGCCACAATTCTTCCTCCGGTTTTATCTCCACATGTGCCGGGACGGTTTCCTGTTCGTCAAACAGAGCCGCATTTTGTTCAAAGGAGAGTTTTTTTCCTGTGCTATCTTCTATTTTCTGAAAACGCAGCTTGTAATAAGGCGCATAATCTCGGATTTCCATAAGTTCCAGATGCGCTTCGGCCGTTTGCTCTGCCGCCCAAACTGCTGACTCTTCTTTTCGGGGACCGAAGGCGAAGAATACCGCTCCCGCCGCAAGCGCTGTCAGAATTGCCGTGAGAAAGGTTATGTGTTTCTTTTGCTTTTGATAATGTAAGATATGCCTGATTCGCTTTTTGGGATTCCATTCTCCAAAGAAGGAGCCTGCTCTGATAAATGGCGGCCCTTTGACCGACAAATGCAGCAGCGCGGCGGAATAATCCTCCCGGATTTCATCACCCATTTTGCCAAGCACCGCCTCGTCACAGGCTGTTTCCATATCAGAAGACATGAGATAAAATGCGATCCACACAAGGGGATTGAACCAGTGGATGCATAAGGCGAAAAAGCCAAGGAGCTTTAACTGGGGATCTTTCCTTTGAATATGTGCTCTCTCATGGTTGAGAATGAAGGACTGTTCTTTCCTGTCCAGATCCTGGGGCAGATAAATCTGCGGTCTTATAACTCCCATGACAAAAGGCGTCTCAAGTCCTGCCACGCTCCATACTCCCGGTTCTTGGGGATATCTGTTTTTGCAAATATGCCTGGTCAAGTGCAGACAGGCGGCTCCGTTCCAAAGCAAAAGGACGGCCATACCGCCGAGCCGCAGAAAGCCTGTCCATAGCGGAAATCCCCCGGCTTTCCATTCTGAAGCGTATTCCTCACCGAAGGGTTCCTGGTCTTCTGTCCATCCTGCGTTCGGTTCCTGGCCGGGGAAGGTGATTTGCTCATAGGAAATGGCCGGTCCCTCTGTGCCTGCCCATTCCCCGCTTCCTGTCTCCTTGAAGATTGTTTCCTGTACCCATGCGGTATAAGCTTCCGGCAGCAGGCTGAATTGTGTTGGAAGAGCTATGGGGCAGATCAGCCGGAGCAGAACGGCTATCCAGAGTATGCCTGTGTATTTTCTGGGGGTTCGTTTCAGGAGTAAACGCAGAAGCAGAACTGCTGCAATCATCCAGGATGCATTCAGGCTCATTTCCAATATCTTTTGAAATAAAGCGGTCATGGCTTCCCTCCTTTTCTGCTTCTTGCAATCATTTCTTCCAGTTCCTGGATTTCCTTCTCAGAAAGCTCTTCCGTCATGAAGATCCCCTTGTAAGGAAGTACCTCCGTCAAGATACTTTTTACGATCCTGGTGGCATACTTGGCGTCATCCATTATGCCCTTAGGCACATTGGGCCTGTCCACTACCACATAGATTGCGATCTGGGGATCATCCGCAGGCGCGAAGCCTATGAAGGACACCACATACTCTGTCTCGGAACGCTTATGGGTCACAGGGTCTATGGTCTCCGCCGTGCCTGTCTTTCCCCCGATGGCATATCCGGGCGGACGGGCGGCTTTACCCGTGCCCTCGTCCACCACCGTCCTGCAGAACTGCCTGATCAGCTCCGAGGTGGATTCCGAGACCACCTGCTTTAGGATGCGCGGCTCTATGTTCTCCACCGTGGCGCCGCTGGCGTTGGTGATCTTGTTTACCATATGAGGCTCATAATAATAACCGCCGTTGACCAGAGCGCAAAAGCCCGTGATCATCTCCACCATGGTAACATTGAAATTCTGCCCGAAACTGTTGGTTGCCAGATCCGTAGGCCCCATATCCGACGCCTTATAGATCAAAGAGGCGGTTCTGGCCTCCCCTGCCAGATCCACGTTTGTCTTCAGGCCGAAATTGAATATGTTCTGAAACTCACAGAAATCCTCCGCTCCCATCAGCTGGGCGATCTTCATCATTCCCACATTGCAGGATCTGGCGATGGTGCCCTCCACATCCAGCAAGCCGCAGGCGCCGCTGTGGCACTTTATCTCGTAGTCCCCCACCTCCAGATAGCCCGGACAGTCATAGGTATCTTCGGGGGAGATCCCAGCTCCAGAGCCGCCGCCACCGTAAAGGGCTTCGCCGTAGATCCCGGCTCATAGGTTCCTGCGATGCAGAAGTTCTTCCAAAGGTTGTTTGTGAGGTTCACATACAGCTGATCCTGATCCATGGCGTCCAGCACGCTCTGGTCGATGTATGTGTCAGTCCGTTTGATCTCCTGATAGCCCGCCGCATTGGTGATCTGCTCCACCATCCGGGTTCCCAATAGGTATTCCGGGTTGTTGGGACTGTTTGCATCGTATCCGGGATAGCTTGCCATGGCGAGAATCTCGGCATTGTTCAGATCCATGATGATACAGCCTACATTCTCCGCACCGTTTCCCTGTACATATGCGTTCTTATGTTCTTCGTTGAATTTCTTCAGATTCTTCTCCACTATCATCTGTATGTTTGCATCGATGGTAGTATGGATATTGTAGCCGTCCACAGCGGACTTCACCGTCCGCTCCAGCGCCAGATCATCGTTCAGATAGCCGTATTCCCTGCCGTCGATGCCGTTGAGTATCTCGTCATAATATTCCTCCAGCCCGTATTTCCCAAAGAGCTCCCTCTGGCGCTCCTTCGTTCCCCGGACCCCCATTACCTGCCTGCCCACACGCATCAGTGGGTCTAAATAATCAACAGACTGGGGAATGAACGCAATCTCCCTTCCTCTTAATCGTCTTTTCTCCTTCTCTGTAAGAGGCTGCCCCTTATAAAGCATCCGCCCCCTCGTGGAGGCATTGCCGGGCAGAATACCAAGAACGGCATGAGCAAGTATGCTTTTCCCCGAACCGCTTGCACCTGCAACCGCAAGTATTTCTCCTGCGTGGATACTCAGGCTTAATTTATGCAGCACCTCCAGATTTTCTCTGCGAAGCCCCTTCTGATACATGTTAAAAGAAACAGAAAGCTCCTCCACTGAAAGAACCGGAACATTTTCTTTCTCCT
>OFHM01001119.1_pt1 | contig 18746 bp, 15 predicted proteins | sample 1521311 | NCBI WGS metagenome assembly OFHM01 (sample SAMEA3504083, study PRJEB24116) | mouse gut metagenome | biome: mouse gut; feature: mouse-associated habitat; material: faeces | place: Denmark | collected 2011 | reverse complement strand
AGCAGCGTCGCGAGGGGGAGGATCAGTCTTTTCATGATGGTTTCCAACAGAAAGCGCCCGGAATGATGCCGGCCCTGAATTCATCGACCGCGACGCCGTCGGCCGAGTAGCGGCGCACGACGCCCTGCTGCTGGTAGTCGATGGCGTCGGCCACGTAGATTTCGGAGGTGACGGGATCGACCGTCAGTCCGTAGTAGAGCGTGCCCTGCGCCTCGATCAGCGGCCGCACGGGGAACCGCTGCGCATCGACCGGCACGCGCCAGATGTCCTCCATGATGAAGTAGAGGGCGTCGCCCGTGCCGTCCGTCTGGAGCTCCGAGCAGCGTCGGTCCCCCGGGAACTCCCACATCCGCTCCGCCGTGCGGCGCTCGGGGTCGATGCGGTAGATTGCGGCGGCCTCGTGCCCTGCGGGGTTGCCCTCGTAGCCGCCGTCGGTCGCCGTCCACAGCATGCCGTGGCGATCGACGACCAGCGACGTGGGCTGCACGCCCACCTCGATCGTGTCGCACACGGTGTCCGTCTCGGTGTCGATGACCAGGATCCGGTTGTTGTAGGACCAGCAGTTGGTGTAGACGTAGCGTCCGATGCGGACCATCTGTTCGGTCGATTCCTTGCCCGACTGCTGGGGGGTGTCGATGTAGCCCGTGATGCGGAACGTGCGCGGATCGACGATGCAGATGCGGCGGTCCCAGAGCTGGGTGACGTAGGCCTTGTCGTCGCTCAGAAAGTGGATGTAGCGCGGCGAGGTGAGCCCCTCGATGCGTCCCTTGACCCGGAAGGTCTCCAGGTCGATGGCATAGATCGCACCCGAATTGTTCACCACGATCCACCCCGTGCCCTCGTGCACGGTCATCGACTGGGCCGTGTCGCCCAGCAGCATGCCGTTCGCGCGGCGGAAGACCTCCTGTGCGGCTTCGCACGTCGCGGGGTCGTAGTAGGTGAGCGAGGCGTTGCCGCCGTTGAAATTGCCCTCGTTCACCACGAAGAGCCCGCGCGCGCCCACGGCCGAGAAATCCTCCTCGGCTGTGGGGCCGTACTCCATGCAGCCGGCCGTCAGCAGCAGCAGCGCGGCGCCGAATGCGCGCCATAGGCAGGGAACACGGAACATGGCGGTCATTTGCGTCGGAGAAGGGTATAGTCGCCGATGGCGAAGACCTCGGTGGAGGCTTCGCCGATGCGGCCGTGCACGGCCATCTGTGCCGTCTGCACCTTCACGAAGTCGATGTACTCCAGGTCGGCGGGGTTGCCTGCGTCGTCCACGGCGTCGGCGATGCGGAACAGGTTGCCGTGGTCGGGATCCATCGCCTCCGCGGACCAGTTGTCGGCGTAGCCCCAGCCGAAGTCGGGGAGCACCCAGTACTCCTCCTCGCCGGTGCCTTCGCTCTGGTCGTACGCACGGTCCGGCAGCAGGGTGCCGCGCAGCGTGTAGCTCGTGCCCCCGTCGTCGGCCCAAAGGGGATAGAAGTAGTCCTGGGTGTGGAATTCGAGGCGCGGGAGGATGCCTCCGCCGCCGCGGTTGTCGCGCCATACCACGTCGGTGCCCGGGCCCGAGGGGCGGTAGTAGGTGACGGCGTAGCCGCGCACTACATCGGGATCGTCCCAGGCCGAGCCTTTCAGTTCGTACCACGTGTCGTCCGGGAGGCCGTTGCCGTTCTCGTCCTGCATGACCCACACGATGCCCGGCTCGCTCGACCCCTCGAAGGGGTTGCCCTGTATGGCCAGCTCGTAGCCCTCCGTACGGTCGATGCTGTGGTCGAAGCCCACGACGAGCGTGCCGCCGAAAGCTCCCAGCGAGAGACCCGCCTCGGGGTCTTCGAGTGTTTTCCGCGCATGGGCGCAGGCCTCCTCCATCGTGGCGGCGGAGTAGCCGAACTGCACGAACTGTCCCGGAGCGGGCAGGAACGCGTAGACGGCATTGCAGGCCGCGCGGCTTGCGGACGTGGCGGGCCGGTACCCCGCTTTCGGCGGATGCACCGTGATCGCGAACTGCCGCCGGAGGCTCTGGCCGCCCTTGTTCATGGCTGCTTCGAGCGTGTGGGTTGCGGGCTCGCCGCCGGCGCGGAACACATATTCGCTCTGCGTGCCGCGCTGCACCTCGGTGCCGTCGAGCGTCCAGACGAATTCTGCTCCCGCCTCGTTGCGCAGCGACACGGGCCGTACGGTGAGCGTGCGGCCTGTCGTCACACCGAACTCCGTGCGGTCGAATTCCCAGCCGAAGGGCAGCTCCTCCTCGCTGCATACGCGCACGGCGAACTCCACGTGCTCGGTGCCGTCCTCGTTCGTTGCGGCGAAGCGCAGCGTGTAGGTGCCCCGCTCGGTGCGCACGAAGGTGTATTCGCGCGTGGCGGCGACTTCGGTGCCGTCCACGCTCCAGGCGTAGGTCGCGGGCAGCGTCTCCTGCACCACGGGAGCGAGGTGCAGTTCGGTGCCTGCCGCGACGTCGAATCCCTCGGCGGCGCCCGGCAGGGTAATGTAGGGCGGGGGGAGCGCTTCCACGTCGATGCGCAGCTGCTCCGCGGCCGTGCCGCCCGGGGTCGTGACCCTCAGGTCGAGGTAGCGGCTGCCCTCCTCTTCGCCTACGAACCGGTAGGCGGGGCCGTCGCCGCAGGGCTCGCCGTCGAGCAGCCAGACGTAGACCGCCTCCTCGGCATTGCGGTATTCGGGGGCGATGAGCAGTTCGCGTCCCGTCTTCACGGTGTAGACGCCCGAAGGGTTGGAGAGGATGATTTCGGGTGCGGGGCGTCCGAGGATCTCCTCGTCGCTGTTACAACCCGAAAGGGCGGCAGCGGCCAGTGCCGCCGCCGCCCAAGCGGAACGTAAGAGTGTGCGTATCATGTCTTAAAGTACGAAAACCTTCGACGGGAACCAGAAATGTCCCGAGTAGTCGATCGTCTCCAGCACGCTGCCTGCCGAGTTCAGCACGGCGATGTGCGTGACTTTGTAGTGGTCGCCGTAGCCGCTCTCGACGTAGGTAACGTAGAGACGGTCGGTGGCGCTGTCGTAGGCCAGGCCGCTGCCGTAGCACTCGTTGCCCTCGGGAACGCTCCAGAAAAGTTCGGAAGTGCCGGTCGCCGTGTCGAACGCGCACACGGTCTTGCTGCTCCAGCCCGATCCCGAGAGGTAGAAGACCTTCGAGCCGCCGCCCGCGATCTGGCTCGGGGCATAGGTGGAGTTGGCCCAGAGTTTCGTCTCCTCGCCCAGGGGGAAGGTGCTCGCGGTCGCGGTGCGGGTGTCGATGCGCGTCAGCGTCGTGGCGTTGCCGCACCACAGCGTGCCCTCGCCTGCGGCGAAGCCCGTCTGTGCGGCGCCGATCTCCTCGGGGGCGGCACCCGTGGCGGGGTCGTAGACGTAGAGTTTCTTCTTGTCGATGAAGTAGACCTTGCCGTCCGCTACGGCCACGTCGCCGCCGCCGTTCTTCGACTCGAACACCCTCTTGCCGTCGGCGAGCGGTGCGATGCCCACCTCGAACAGGCCGTTCATCGCAGAGAAGTAGGCTTTCTTGTCATCGTATACGGCGATGCTGCGGCCCTGGCCGTAGATCGTCTTGTCGCTCAGCGACGAACGGAATGCGAGGTCGTCGGCCGAAGCCTCGGTGACGAAGGGTTCGTTCTTCGACACGAAGTAGAAGCTGCCGTTGTGGCGTGCGGTCATCGTGCCCGTGAGGCCCAGCTTGTGCTCGGGGTTGCAGTAGCGGAAGGCGTAGTTCGTCCAGTCGCTGCCGTTGTAGATGCATACCGATGCGGGGTCCTTGCCGAACTGACCCTCGTTCAGCACCAGGATGCCGCCCTCGGCGGGCAGGGGGTTGAAACGCACCGTGAGCATGGCCATCAGCGTGTGTCCCTCGGCGTCGGCGCCCAGCAGCAGCACGTGGTCGTCGCCGCCCTCCCGCATGCCCATGCCTGCGGGCGCGGTGATGCGGAGCACCTTGTTCCCGGCGTCGAGCTCCACGGCGAAGTCCTTGGGTTCGTCGCCCAGGATCAGCGTCTCCAGACCCTCGGCACGGAAAGATACCTCGCGCACCTCTTCGGGACGGAGCGTCACGACCTTCTCGTCGAAGGCGAGCAGCGTGCTGGACGCCAGGGGCAGTTCGATGCGCTTCTCGCCGTCAAGCACGAGGGTCACCGTGCCCTCTTCCACCACGACATCCTTCAGCAGCGCATCGCCCTGCTTCAGGTCATAGCTCTTGCCGTCGGAGAGCTTGATGCGGTAGCCGTCGGCGGTCTGCTCGATTTCGGTTACCAGCGCACCCTGCTGCACGGCGCTTTCGAGCGCTTCGAGCGCGAGGTCGAGCTGCTCCTGCTCCTGCTTGATCTGGTCGATCTCTTTCCAGAGGGCCGAATCGTCGTAGTCCGAGCACCCTGCGAATCCCGCGGCGATGGCCGCGCACAACATCCATGTGAAAATCTTTTTCATCTCTCGTTTATTTGTTTGGTGTTTTACGGTCTTCCCGCCGTGCGGACACAAAAAATCCGCCGTGAAAGATGTACGGCGGAGCGGTATCGGAAGCGATGTGCATGCAGCCCGGGCTGCGCTTCGATTGCCGTCCGACTCCCCGCAGACGTTCGTTTTTCAACGCTCGTTTTCTCGCCCCGGCATTGTCCGAACTTCGTTCGGCGCTGCGCCCGGCTTATCGAAAACGCTCATCTTTCGTGCACAAGGCAGGTCTTCTGGCTCGTTCCTCCGCAACGCCTTCCCGATCCCCGCGGGATCAGTGGCCGAATTGTCGCGGCTGCGGACGCCTGCTTGCGCTCGGCGCCGGAACTCACAGCAACGGGTATTGCTGCCGATTCGCACGGCATTCCCTTTTCATCGTGCGGCGCCCTGGCGGACGGCACGATACCTTTTGCGCCGCAAATATAACTCTTTTTTCGGTACCGATGCATTTTCCCCATGCTATTTTCCGCGCCGTGACCCGCTGCCGCGGCGTGCCGTCGCAAGGCTGCGTTGCTATACGGCACAGCGATTCAGCGACTATTCGACCATTAACGAGGGCAATATCCGTATACTGGAGAGCGGGCAACGGGTCATCGACCTCAAACAGCAGAAGACGGGCAATCATGTCGTCATTCCCGTCCGTCCCGAATTGCAGGCGATATTGGACAAGTACGAAAACCGGTTGCCGAAAGCCTACGAACAGAAAGTAAACAAATTCATCAAGGAGGTCGCGCGTGAGGCGGGCATTACGGAAAAGATTGAGGTGTCATACGTCCAGAACGGAGAGAAGAAAACACATTTGGTCGAGAAATGCGATTTGGTAAAGACCCGCACGGCACGCCGCAGCGGTGTGACGAACATGTACCTGGCAGGCATTCCGACCATCGCCATCATGAAAATCACGGGCCACAAGACCGAAAAGGAGATCATGAAATACATCAAGATTACGGAGGAGCAGACCGCAATGGAGTTGATGAATCATCCGTATTTCAGCGGCAGGTAATTCGAAATGTTACCGCCGTAAAATTTACCGCAGTAACAAAATGTCAAACAAATTCCGGCATGGACGGTTGTTGCTCCTATTATTCGCGAATAAATTGTAACTTTACAGAAAATTAGAAATATATGACGGTTGAGGAACTGACAAACATACTCGATTCATTACTGACTCTGCCTGCGGAAACGGAGGTGGTGGAGTTCAAGAGAGCCGAACGCAATTTCGATGATCGGGATTTGGGACAATACTTCTCGGCATTGAGCAACGAAGCCAATCTGAAAGGCGTGTCGCGCGCATGGCTGGTTTTCGGCGTGGAGAATCATACGCACGAGGTTGTCGGCAGCCAATACAAGAATAGCCGTCCGGCGCTCGATGCGATGAAGAAAAAGATCGCCGACCAGACTACGGGTAGGCATACGTTCGTCGAGATACATGAATTGCGGTACAAGAACGGCAAAAGAGTTGTGATGTTCGAAATACCGCCCGCTCCGCAGGGTATTCCCATAGACTATCAAGGTCATTATTACGGTCGTGACGGAGAATCCTTGCAGGCGTTGAGCATGGACAAAATCGAGAGAATAAGAAATCAAGCCAAATTGAAAGATTGGAGTGCGGAAATAATCGAAGACGCTTCATTGGAAGACTTGGATTCGGCGGCCATTGTCAAGGCAAGGGAGCTATACACGAATGCCAATAAAGACAAAGCCGACGAGATTGCATCGTGGGACGACGCGACTTTTCTGAACAAGGCGAAAATCACGATTCGGGGAAAGATTACCAAAACGGCCGTGGTGTTGCTTGGGAAAGAGGAGAGCGAGTATCTGATCTCTCCGGCAGTCGCCAAAATCAAATGGATTCTGCGCGGACAGGATAATATCGAGCGCGATTACATGATTGCCTCCTGTCCGTTCATTTTGGCCGTTGATAGAATATACGACAAGATTCGCAATCTGAAATACCGCTACATCAATCCGGAACACAAGACGCTCTTCCCCGAAGAGATCGACACCTATGAACCGTATGTCATCCGCGAGGCATTGAACAACGCTATCGCCCATCAGGATTATACGCTCGGCGGTCAGATCAACGTTGTGGAATACGACGACAAGTTGGTGTTCTCGAACAAAGGGTCGTTCATTCCGGGCAATATCGAACGAGTGCTCGTCAGCGATGCACCCGAGGAGCGATACAGAAATCAATTTTTGGTAGCGGCCATGGTAGGGCTCAAAATGGTCGATACGATCGGCAGCGGCATCCGAAAAATGTACAACTACCAAAGACTGCGGCTGTTCCCTCTGCCGGATTACAATTTGGCCGACAATCGCGTCGAAGTTACCATAACGGGCAAAATCCTCGATATGAACTACGCCAATATTTTGGCAGGAAATAGCGATTTGAACCTGCTCGACATCGAGCTGCTGAACCGTGTGCAGCTGAGGAAACCTTTATCCGACGAAGAGATTGCCCGATTGAGGAGCAAACGCCTGATCGAAGGCCGCAAGCCCAAAGTCTATATTGCGAAGCATATAGCCCAAAAGGTTGGGCAGAAAATTGAGTATTCGGAGCATAAAGGACTTGGAAATAAGAGTTGCGAAGAGTTTTTGATGACGGCATTGCGCGATCACAAATCATTATCGCGTAAAGAAATAGACAAGCTACTATGGAATCTCCTTTCCGACCTGCTTAATGACAGACAGAAAAAAGATAAGATTACGAATCTTTTGGCAAAATTAAAGAGGCAGGGCAAGATAAGAAACGAATCGCAAGGCCCGAATTCTGATTGGTTTATTGTTTAATTTTTACACGCTTTTACACGCTTTTTTACATGCTTATTTCTTTTTACGTTTCGTTTATATGCTGTGTATTAGTCGGTTAAAAGTGTGTAAAAATGTTTGGGTAGAGAGAAAATATACCCCCCCTAAAAAAATATAGATAATGCCTCGTCGTCGCAAAATAGAAATCAAAGCCTCCGAACTGGCATGTTTCGACACGTTGGTTGAGGCATTGCGTTCCCGGCCGGAGTTTGCGGACTTCGACCCGACAAGTCTGCGTGTGTGGGCATACGAGAGTCATGAGCAACAACTGAAAAACGTGGATAAGGCGCTTCAGCATCTTGACCGCTGGCTATATATCCGCAAGGACAAAAACGAGTTGCCGGCATTCGACGGCGGGCGGTTGATGAACAAAAAGGAGTTGGCCGCCGCATTGGGCATCACCCGTCCGACACTCTACCGTTGGTTAAGTAGCAAGTGGTTCGAGGGCTGTCGCGACGAACGGATGTCTCGGGACGAATATTACTCTTCATCTGCCGTTCGCGAAGCGCTGCAAAGATATCTTGACAGAGAACAAAGCGAATAACGCTTAAAAACCTCCAACCGTTTTGCAGGGAGCACGAATCGTTGCTCCCTGTTTTTTTATGATTTTTTAATCACTTTACACGCTGGGATTTTATGGCGCAAATCTCCGCAATTTATGGAAATCCTCCTTCGAAAAACGGAATAATTGACATCGTATGTCTTCGATGTGTCTCCACCTTGTAACACAATTACTTATTTTAGTTAGTTCCGATGAACTCATTCCTTTGCAGCGTTAAATCGCAAGAATTATGGCAAAGGAAATCTATCTGAACGGCATGACTGCCGACCAACTCTCGGAGATGATTCGGGAGTCCCTGCGCGACGAGCTGCAACGGCTGCGTCCCATACATCCGAAAACCGACACGAAGTATCTCACGCGGCACGAAACCGCCTGCCGTTTGCGCATCTCGCTCGTGACGCTCACCGACTGGGTGAATCGCGGTAAAATCTGCGCCCACAAAATCGGCGGGCGTGTCCTGTTTCGCGACAGCGATGTCGAAGCAGCCTTGAATCGAATCGTTCCCATTAAATAATTCAGTGAAAGAATAAATATTCTCTTTTCACTGAAAATAGATTTTATGAAAACGATTCAAGCTATCAAACGCCTTCCCATTCGGACCTACCTTGCCGGACGGGGTTTGTACCCGACCAAAGACAATCCGCGATACGGCCTTTATCTTTCACCGCTGCGCGAAGAACGAACGCCGAGTTTCAAGGTGGACTACCTGCAGAACCTATGGTATGACTTCGGGCTGGGTGCGGGCGGTTCGATTATTGACCTCGTGATGCGATTGGAACGGTGCGATTTTGCGCAAGCCATCCGGTTCCTCGGCAGCGGTGAGAGAACACCGATGGTCGTTCCCGTGTCGTCATCGGTTCCACCGACCGTCCCCGCGCTCCGCTTGCTTTCCGATATCCCGCTCCGTCATCCGGCGCTGGTTGGCTACCTTTCGTCGCGGGGAATCGACCCGGATATAGCTTTCGGCTATTGCCGGGAGGTACACTACGCAATCAATGGCTGGGAGTATTTCGCGATAGGATTCCGCAATGATGCCGGAGGTTGGGAACTGCGCTCCGAACGTTTCAAGGGCGGCATATCGCCCAAGCATATTACGACAATCGACAACCGTTCCGATACCGTCATCGTATTCGAAGGATTTATGGATTTCCTCTCCTACCTCTCGATGAAAAAGCAATTGCAAACCGATGCCGCAGTGCTGAACTCGGTTGTCAACCTGCCGAAAGCGATTCCGTTTCTCGACCGGCATACGACGATTCATGCGTTCTTCGATAACGACGAGGCAGGGCAAAAAGCGACGGCCGATTTGAAACGGCTATGCCCGAACAGCACCGTTATTAACCGGTCGCATCTTTATCGGGAGCATAAGGATTTGAACGAGTATTGGCAGGCGAAACAGTCCCGACAACATATTGCGCCCAAACGCAAGCGGGGTATGAAAATGTAGTAAGGCAAGTTTGTGTTTTTGTCAGCCAAAAACTCGCCTTGCAGCTCTCATCCCGATGATCTAACACGAATAATCGAATCCATGCAACACTCCAAACATACGGGCGGACGGCCGCCGCTGAGCAAAGCCCGGAAACAGGAATACCGCATAACCCTCCGTCTCGACACGGAGCATAAACTACGCTTGCAAGCATTGGCCCGTACTGCCGGACGACCGCGCACGGAAGTCCTCCGGCAGTTGATAGCTGTCGGTCGTGTGCGCGAGCGTCTGCGCCGAGAACATCTCGACTTCATGTCCCAGCTCAAAGGCATGGCCCGCAACCTGAACCAACTCACCCGCCTCGCCCATGCAAAAGGATTTACGGGGATAGTGTCCCGACATGCGGCTATTGTCGTGGACATTGAGGCTTTGTTAAAGAATCTTCGCGATGATAGGTAAAATCATCTCCGGGTCATCATTTGCAGGAACGGTCGGATATGTAACAAAAGAACAATCGCGAATATTGTCAGCCGAGGGTGTAACCCCGCCAGACATTCGGGAGATGATGCAGGACTTCAAAGACCAAACACTATTGAATCCGCGTATCAAGAATGCTGTCGGGCATATCTCCCTTTCGTTTTCATCGAAAGACGCGCCGCGCATGACCGATGCGTTGATGACACAGATTGCCAAAGAGTATATGCAGCGCATGGGAATTACCGATACCCAATACCTGCTGGTGCGTCATCTCGACCAACCGCATCCGCACTGCCATCTGGTCTATAATCGGATAGGCAACAACGGACAAACCATATCGGACAGAAACATCAAAATCCGCAATGCAAAGGTTTGTCGCGCATTGACCGAGAAATACGAGCTGCATCTTGCGCCGGGAAAAGAATCGGTATGTCAGGAGCACCTGCGAGAACCCGACAAAACGAAGTACGAAATATACGACGCAATCAAAACCTGTTTGTCGAATTGCGGTAATTGGGACGATTTGAAGCTTCGATTGAAGGAGTACGGTATTGCTATGCGTTATAAGTATTGCGGTTCGACCAATCAAAAGCAAGGAGTGCTGTTCAGCAAAAACGGATTCGAATTTTCCGGGTCGAAAATCGACCGGCAATTCAGCTATTCAAAGTTGAATCGACACTTTACGCAGGCACAGCAACAAACCCAGTATCGGACGACGCTCGCAAAGGGATTCCATGCGGCCATAGGCAATTATCGGTCGGCATACACCGACCTATTCGGCAATGCAGGTGGAAGCGGGAATAAGAGGCCAATTGCTAACGATTCTATAAACTTCGGCGGCAATATCGGCACATTGCCGTTACCTCCCAATGATTCGCCTATTGGATTGTCTGCGGCTCAACTCCGACGCAAGCCCGGCGAAAGCTCCGAAGAACATATCGCCCGCATTACGGCGTTGCTCAACACCGTCGCCGAAGCAATGGCCGTTGCAGCCATGGAGCGAAAACGCAAACTACGAGACCAGAAAGAGAATAAACCGAAAATGAAGTTGTAAACTTAAATCGACAATCCGTTATGAAAGAAAACAATATGATGTCTTACGAAATGTATGAAGACTTCAAGGAAACGTTGGTCAAAACCATCAAAACCGAACTTTCGGCAAAGCATAATCAACCGACCGATACGGATTGGCCGCAACGAATAGAACAAATCGTTCATACCGAACAAGAGAGGAATCGAACGATAATAGCCCAACTTACCGGACGATTGGAAAGCATCGAACAGAGCAACGCAAAAACACAAGATAGTATAGACAATCTGCAAGCAACTATCGACGCAATCGAAATCCCGACCGAACTGCCGCCGAGAATCGTGCAGCACAGCATATCGCTCGCCATCGAATCGCAAGGAGTATTCTGGGCGATGATAGGCATGATGACGACAATCGTACTGCTGTGCACGATGCTGTATTGGGTGGCTAAACCCAACTACGACCGCATCGACAACGATCTGAAATACCGCTACATTAAAATGAAAGGCGAAGCGACACCCGACCACATTGTCGAACTGGAAGAACTATTCGAACTAAACCGCGACAACGCAAAAATCCGAGAGATGAAAAAAGATGTAGAAGAATACGAACGAACCATACGACGCAAGGTGCAGTTAGAAGAACAAGCGAGAAGGAAAGAACGGGAAGCAGAACATTTAACCGACAAGGCCAACTCGATAAAAAAGAAATAATTATATCGTATGCTCACACCTTGCAGTTGTGCAATAACCAAATAATTTACTATATTTGTACTTAATTGGGCGTATTGTAATCCCAATAAAAACTATATGGGTCGAGAAAAACAAATAGAAGATAGTTTTATTCGGAAGCTGACCGAACAATTAAAATATGTCTATCGTGATGATATTCACGACAGAAATGCGCTTGTGGCTAATTTCAGGCAGAAATTCGAGACTTTGAATCGTGTGAAATTGTCCGATTCGGAATTCGATCGACTGCTCGAAGAGATCATCAATCCCGATGTTTTTGCGTCATCCAAGAGATTGCGTGAGCGAAACACATTCATACGCGAAGACGGAACTCCGTTGCAGTATACATTGGTCAATATTAAGGATTGGTGCAAGAATGATTACGAGGTAATCAACCAACTGCGGATGAATACCGACAACAGCCATCACCGTTATGATGTCATTCTGCTGATTAACGGCATTCCGGTTGTACAAGTCGAGTTGAAGGCTTACGATGTCAGTCCGCGGCGTGCCATGCAACAGATCGTGGATTACAAAAACGACCCCGGGAACGGCTACACGAAATCCCTGCTCTGCTTTATCCAGCTGTTCATCGTCAGCAACCAAAGCAATACCTACTATTTCACGAATAACAACAACCAGCATTTCTCTTTCAACGCGGATGAACAATTTCTCCCGGTATACCAGTATGCGACAGAGCGAAATACGAAGATAACCAACCTCGATGCCTTTTCGAGTGCCGTGCTTGCCAAATGCGAACTGGGCAAGATGATTAGTCTCTATATGGTGCTGGTTGCAAGCGAGCAAAAGCTGTTGATTATGCGTCCGTATCAGATTTATGCCGTAAAAGCGATTATGGATTGCGTGCATGAAAATCGCGGAAACGGTTATATCTGGCATACGACAGGTAGCGGCAAAACGCTCACTTCGTTCAAGGCTTCCACTTTGATGAAAGACAATCCGGATATCGACAAGTGTCTGTTCGTAGTGGACCGCAAAGATCTGGACCGCCAAACCCGCGAGGAGTTCAACCGGTTTCAGGAGAATTGCGTCGAAGAGAATACCAATACGGAAACTCTGGTGCGACGGATGCTGTCGGACGATTATGCCGATAAAGTAATCGTTACAACCATCCAGAAACTTGGTATAGCCCTTGACCCGAAGCACAAGAAGAACTATCAAGAGCGTCTGCAACCATTAAGAAATAAACGATTCGTCTTTATTTTCGACGAATGCCACCGCTCTCAGTTCGGACGTAATCACAAAGCGATAAAGGAGTTTTTTCCGAACTCTCAACTCTTCGGATTTACGGGTACACCTATTTTCGACGGAAATTCGACATTCATACAAGTAGACGGCGAACAAGGCTCTTATAAGACGACTGCCGATATTTTCGAGAAGCAGTTGCACGCCTATACGATTACCCATGCGATCGAAGATAAAAACGTACTGCGGTTTCACATCGACTATTTCAAGCCCGACGGCGAGAATCGGCAAACCGGTAGTACGATTCCGAAGCGAGCGATTGCGGAAGCGATATTAAATCGTCACGATGCGGCTACGGATTCTCACCGCTTCAATGCCATCATGGCTACCGGCAGCATAGACGACGCTATCGAATATTATAATCTGTTCAAGACGGTTCAGCAGGAGCGACATGCCGAAGATACTGAATACGAACCGCTGAATATCGCTTGCGTCTTCTCGCCTCCGGCCGAAGGAAATAAGGATATACAGCAAATTCAGGAGGATTTACATCAGGAGCGTCTTGACAATCAGAAAGACCCCGACAAGAAAAAAGCCGCTTTGGGGCGGATTATCGACGATTACAATCGGCAGTACGGCACGAATCACGCGATTACGGAGTTCGATGCCTATTATCAAGATATTCAAGGCCGAATCAAATCGCAGAAATATAGCAACCGGGACGTCCCGCGCAAGGATAAAATCGATATCACTATCGTTGTCGACATGCTGTTGACCGGATTCGACTCCAAGTATCTCAACACACTGTATGTCGATAAGAATCTGAAATGGCATGGTCTGATTCAGGCTTTTTCGCGCACGAACCGCATTCTGAACGATACAAAACCTTACGGAAACATTCTCGATTTCCGATGTCAGGAAGCTGCGGTCGATGAAGCGATTGCTCTTTTCTCCGGCGAGAAAACCGAGGAAGACCCCAAACGCATCTGGCTGGTCGATCCGGCTCCGAAGGTGATCGAAAAATACGAAAAGGCTATTTCCGAATTAGAGACGTTCATGCAGTCGCATGGCGTGGAGTGCAAACCCGAAGAGGTCAACAACCTCCGCGGCGACGAAGCGCGCGCCGGGTTTATCAACTGTTTCAAGGAGGTACAGCGACTCCGCACGCAGCTGGAACAATATACGGATATTCAGTCGGACGATAAGGCCAAAATCGAATCGTTGTTGCCCGAAGATACGCTACGGGCATTCAGAGGCATGTATCTCGACAAGGCGCGTGAGCTGAAAAAGCGACGCGAAAAGCGGGGCGGAGAGCCAGTAAGCCCGCAAATCGAGGAGCTCGATTTCGAATTCGTGTTGTTCGCCTCGGCAATCATCGACTACGACTATATCATGGGGCTTATCGCCCGATATGCACATCGAACTACGGCCCAAAAACGAATCACGAAAGAGCAGCTTATTGCATTGGTCGCATCGAGTGCGAACCTGATGGAAGAGAAGGAGGACATCGTCGCTTATATCAACAGCCTCGACCTCGATAAGATCAACGGCAAAACCGAGCAGGAAATTAAGGATGGCTACGAACTTTTCAAAGCGGAGAAGTATAAAAAAGACATTACGGCCATAGCCGCCAAATACGGATTGGAGTTTTCAGCGCTGGATGCGTTCGTCAGGGAGATCGTCGAGCGCGAAGTTTTCGACGGCGAAAAACTTGGCGACCTGCTCGCCCCGCTCGGCTTGGGTTGGAGAGAACGTACCAAAAAGGAGTTGGCGTTGATGGACGATCTGGTCCCCATGTTGAAACGGCTGACCGACGGCCACGAAATATCAGGACTTTCGGCTTATGAAAACTAACGAAAAAGATACGAAACAAGGGGTAGTTCCAGCCTTGCGGTTTCCTGAGTTCCGGAAAAATGAAGAGTGGAATATACCTCATTTAAGGCAAATTAGCACTCGAATAATAACCAGAGTCGGAAACTCTAAACTATTACCGGTTAGCATTAGTGCAGGAGTGGGATTTCTCCCTCAGACGGAGAAATTTGGTCGAGATATTTCTGGAGAGCAATATCGCAACTATATTATATTAAATAGAGGTGAATTTGCTTATAATAAAGGAAATTCAAAAAAATATCCCCAAGGATGTGTATGTCGATTAGAAGAATTTGATCGGGTTGCAGCACCCAATACATTTCTTTGTTTCCGGTTTAATGATAACGTGATTCCAGACTTTTTCAAGGGATATTTTGATAGCAATTATCATGGGAAACAATTACAAAATGTCATAACAAGTGGTGCTCGCAGCAATGGTTTATTAAACATTAGTGCCGATGAGTTTTTTAATATTATCCTACCTACGCCCAAAGATAAAGAAGAGCAGCAAAAAATTGCCGAATGTTTGTCTTCAATAGATGCGTTGATAAAGGCTGCGGAGAATAAAATAGACGAGTTAAAAGCCCATAAAAAAGGCTTGATGCAACAACTTTTTCCCGCCGAAGGGAAATCAGTTCCTGCTCTTCGTTTCCCTGAATTTCAAAATGCAGGAGAATGGAAGCCGTATAAACTTAACGATTTCGGTTCATTTTTTAGAGGTTTAACATATAGCACAGCAGATGTTTCTAACGATAATGATGGAATAGGCGTACTACGATCTACAAATATCCAAAATAATCGATTGATCTTGGATAAAGATTTAGTATTTGTAAATAAAACCTGTACTTCTGAGCAACGATTACAAAAAGGAGATGTCGTAATCTGCATGTCTAATGGTAGCAAAGCATTGGTCGGTAAAAACGCGGAACTCGATCAAGATATTTCGTATAATTTAACGGTAGGGGCTTTTTGTTCCATTTTCAGACCGAAGAATGTTTTTGCTAAATATTTATTGCAAACAGATAGTTATACAAAATTCGTCGCTCTTGCGATAGGAGGAGGCAACATAAATAATCTTAAAAATTCCGATTTGGAGAATTTCGTACAATTTGCTCCTGCCAAATCAGAAGAGCAACAAAAGATCGCCGATTGTCTCTCCTCCATAGACAATTTGATTATAGCCCAAACGAATCGTCTCGAAGCTCTCAAAGCCCATAAAAAAGGTTTGATGCAGCAACTGTTCCCGAACTTAAATAATCATAAAGAATGAGTAACGCCCCTAAAATAGCAAAGTTCAAGTCGTTGTCCGACATCGCCGTGCGCTTTCGGTCCGATTTGAAAGATTTGAATTTCGTACTGCTTTACGCCTACAACGGAACCGGTAAGACGCGACTTTCGATGGAATTCAAGGACCGAGGAAAGAAAGGTAAAAAACAAGGCGATACGCTCTATTTCAATGCCTACACCGAAGATCTATTCCATTGGGATAACGATCTCAAACACGATTCAGATCGGATATTGAAGATCAATACCGAGTCGAAATTCTTCAACGGATTCAAAGAGTTGGCTCTTGAAGATAAAATTTTCGAGTATCTGCAACGATATGCAACTTTCGATTTTAAGATCGACTATGAAAAATGGGAGATTGCATTCAGCAAGGAGATTCCCAACCTGGCACACAGGCCTGGCAATGACGAACCGGAAACGATCATTCAAAACAAGATCAAAGTTTCGCGCGGGGAGGAAAACATTTTTATCTGGTGTATTTTTCTTGCAATATGCGAACTTGTAATCGACGGTGCGGAGTCTTACGATTGGGTGAAATACATTTATATCGACGACCCCATATCTTCGCTCGATGACAACAATGCAATTGCCGTAGCAAGTGATTTGTCGAAACTGTTGCAAAAGGGAATAGGCAAAGTCAATGTCGTTATTTCGTCGCACCATCATCTCTTTTTCAATGTGATGTGCAATGAATTGAAGAAGAAAAAAAGTAGACGATATTTTCTTCATAAAAACGGAGCGAACGGGTATACGTTACGAGCAACGGATGAAACGCCATTTTTTCATCATGTTGCATTATTGAGTGAACTGAAAGGACTTCTTCCCAAAGAGAATCAAACGATAGATGACGTTCGCATCAAGACATATCATTTCAACATGTTGCGCAGTATCATGGAAAAGACTGCGACGTTTTTCGGATATGACGATTTTTCCAAGTGTATACATGGAGTCGAGGATGAGGTGTTATATGCCAGAGCATTAAATTTGTTGAGTCACGGTAAATATTCGATTTACGAACCTGTCGAAATGGGTGATGATACGAAAAATCTGTTCATAAAGATATTGGAGGAATTTTTGAATAAATACGCATTTGAATTACCAGAAATAATAACAGCCGAAGATAAAGCAGCACAAAAATGACCGCCATAGAACAACAAAAATTAGGAAAAACCCTGTGGGGAATCGCCGACAAGCTGCGTGGAGCGATGAACGCGGACGACTTCCGCGATTATATGCTTTCGTTTCTGTTCCTGCGCTATCTTTCGGACAATTATGAAGATGCCGTAAAGAAAGAACTCGGTTCGGATTATCCTACAGCACCCGATACGGACTCGGCCGAAAGTCGAGTTTTGACGCCATTGCAGATTTGGTACGATCGTAATCCCGACGATATCTCGGAATTTGAGAAACAGATGCGCCGTAAGATTCATTATATAATCAAGCCGAAATATCTATGGAAGAATATATATGAATTAGCCCGTACGCAGAGTAATGAATTATTAAAAACACTTCAGGATGGATTCAAACATATCGAAACAGAATCGTTCGAAAGCACGTTCCAGGGACTATTCTCGGAGATCAATTTGAACTCGGAAAAGTTAGGAAAGAATTACACCGAACGAAACGACAAGTTGTGTTCGATCATCAAAAAAATCGCTGAGGAAATCGCGAAATTCTCGAATGACTCCGACACTCTGGGCGATGCTTACGAATATCTGATCGGTCAATTTGCAGCCGGTTCGGGCAAGAAAGCCGGGGAGTTTTACACTCCGCAGCAAGTTTCGACCATTCTTTCGAAGATCGTTACATTGGATAGTCAAGACCCGACTACCGGTCTGAAATCGAAAATAGACAAAGTCCTCGATTTCGCCTGTGGTTCCGGTTCGCTGCTTCTCAATGTCCGTCATCAGATGACCCGCGACGGTAGACGTGGCATCGGTAAGATCTACGGACAAGAGAAGAATATCACGACTTACAACCTCGCACGTATGAATATGCTGCTGCATGGGGTAAAAGATTCCGAGTTCGAGATTTTCCACGGAGATACGCTTCTCAACGACTGGGATATACTGAACGAAATGAATCCGGCGAAGAAAATCGAATTCGATGCCATTGTCGCCAATCCGCCGTTCAGTTATCGCTGGGAGCCGAAGGAGGATTTGGCCAACGATTTCCGATTCCGGAATTACGGCATCGCACCGAAATCGGCAGCCGACTTCGCTTTCTTATTGCACGGATTCCATTTCCTGCGGGAAGACGGTACGATGGCGATTATCCTGCCTCACGGCGTATTATTCCGCGGGGGAGTAGAAAAGAATATCAGAACTAAACTACTGAAAGATGGCCATCTCGACACTGTCATCGGATTGCCTGCTAACCTTTTCTTTTCCACTGGTATTCCGGTTTGCATCTTGGTGCTGAAAAAGTGTAGGAAGTCCGACGACGTGTTATTTATCAATGCCAGCGAAGGATATAAGAAGGATAAGCGGCAAAATAGGTTGGAGGACAAAGATATTGAGAAGATTGTAGATACCTACCGATTCCGCAAAGAAGAATCGCGCTACTCCAAGCGGATTTCGTTGGAGCGAATCGAACAGGAGGATTTCAATCTGAATATTACCCGTTATGTCAGTACGGCGCAAGAGGAAGAGCCGATCGACCTGCAAAAGGTCAATGAAAAGCTGGAAGAGATTGCAAAAACATCGAAAAAGGCATTAGATCGCCATAACGAATTTCTCAAAGAGTTAGGATTACCGCCTATCGCCGATTAAAAGTAATCGCCCGCGCTTTCAAGCGCGGGCGATATTTTGCACAGTCGTATTACAAATGTATGACAAACTCAAAAGAAAACAGCGTTACAGATATCTGTAACGCTGTTTCAGTGAGGTCTGAAGCGGATTCGAACCGCTGTAC